>Ga0065711_1047418_pt1 | contig 12339 bp, 3 predicted proteins | sample Hoacrofraction12_FD_59098 | JGI IMG/M metagenome (GOLD analysis project Ga0065711, IMG submission 59098) | Hoatzin crop microbial communities from Cojedes, Venezuela - Epithelial fraction 12 v2 (version 2) | ecosystem: Host-associated > Birds > Digestive system > Esophagus > Crop | place... | reverse complement strand
CTTGTTCAGCCTGAAGAAGAGAAGGCTGCGAGGGGACCTAATATATGCTTACAAATATCTGAAGGGTGGGTGTCAGGAGGATGGGGCCAAGCTCTTTTCAGTAGTGCCCAACGACAGGAGAAGGGGCAATGGGCACAAACTGAGGCACAGGAAGTTCCGTCTGAACATGAGGAAAAACTTCTTCCCTCTGAGGGTGATGGAGCCCTGGAGCAGGCTGCCCAGAGAGGTTATGGAGTCTCCTTCTCTGGATATATTGAAGACCCGCCTGGACAAGGTCCTCTACAGCCTGCTGCAGGTGACCCTGCTTCGGCAGGGGGGTTGGACTAGATGACCCCCAGAGGTGCCTTCCAACCCCTACCATTCTGTGATTCTGTGAAAGATGAGCAGAGAGCTAGTTAGTAAGGATCACTGAGAAGAGGTTTTGCCTTTGGACCTGGCCATTCTCCTCTCATGCCATGCTTTCTCTGACATTATTGTCCTGGCAGTAAGATGCACACGCACCTTGCTCTCTATACTTGTCTCCATGGCAAAGATAAATTGTACTCATAGAGACTAGTGTAGGTACCCAGGGCACCTTGTGGACTTTTCCATTGTTTATTAATTTGCAGTGACTACCACATGTTCACTACTGTTTGTGACTCACAGTGTTTAGATTTAACTGTGTATAGAAATGCCTCTGTGATTCAGTCATATGTCGTGTTCCCGAAGGCAGACAAAACCTTACTATGATGGCTGCACCTAGCGCGTAACTTTGTCCTAGTGGCTCACAGTGAGCAGACACTTTCATTTCTTTCTCCAGGTGATATGAGTACATGCACAGGGAAAACCAGCCAAGGTTTCTAGATTCATATTCCCACATGTGATTTGTGGCCACAGGATGTGCAGCTGGGTTGTGGGGTTAGGTGTAAGGTCACGGTGTGACATCTCTTACTGGTCTGATTCTCACGGTTTAGCAGTTGTTCCAGACACAAACTCCTCCAAGTAATACTCCAGATGTCTGGCTAGCAGTAGAGCTGGTTGGGAATTTTCCATGGAAAACATCTTTGGCTGAGAACACTGAATGATCAAAACCAAAAACTTCCATAGAAATGTCTTGCCATGTTTTCACCTGGCAAATTTACTAGATTGTGGTAAATTCTGATCAGAGAAATCTTGCTCCGGAATAGTAAACAGAATAGTGACTAGGACAATCAGCTGGAAAAAAAGACTTTAAACAGAGTGAAGCGTTGAAGTTGTGTCCTTTATAAAAAAATGCATTCTTGTTTATCTAGGATCAAAGATATCCTACAATACTGTCTTGCCACTGGGCTTGGATTTGGACACTTTGTGCAGCTGCCAAAACTTCACATTCTGGTTTTGACTGGGAAAGTCAGTGGAGAACTTCCATGCTGAACATGAAATTTTCTAGTGTTGTTGTCATTGACTCTTTATTCAGACAAAAAGAAAGCAATGACCACAAAACCAACAGTAACGCAACCCATCAGGTGAATAAATAAAGCTGTGGTGTACAGAGGACTTTCAGGATTTTGAGGTTGTTACATCTTTAGAAAGGGAAAAATGGACAAAAATCCCTAGAAAATGAGAATTGTCATGTGTATAGTGATGTTATATATTCATATAAAAAGAAAAAAACCCCATATAATTTGAAGAACTGGGCTAGGCAACACAGAGTAGCTGAGTGCTGAACTTTTATTTCTCCTAAATCCTAAATATCTGTTCTCTTCTCCCCTCCCTGGATCCTCCTGTCATATAAAAATTAAAAGTCAGGTTTCCACTGGCAACTACAAGACTATTTTTCTTATTTTCTGAGGTGGAGAAGAGATGATGGAAAATATTATACAAAAACTAAATAAATGTCGTGATATGAAACAATAGACAAACCTTCAAAGACTTACAGAAGATAAGCAGTAATACACTGAGAAACAAGCACAGATTTTGCATTAAAATAGCACTTTATTGGCTTTTATGCAGTCCGACCACATAAGCATGAACAGGAATAGGCTTGAAGTGTCCCCTCACAGAGTGAAGGGGCGCGGGTGATCCCAGAGGCATCTGAGTGGGTTGTAGAGGGGAGAATCATAGAGTTGTTAAGGTTGGAAAAGAGCATCAAGTCCAATGCCTCGCCCTTTGCAGCTGTAGAGGTGGTTGCTACCTGAGTGTCTGTGTTTCCAGCGGCTGAGATGCTGTCAGGCAGCTGCTGCCCTGTGCTGCATTGCTACCGCATCTGCCTCTGCCTTCAGTGACCGAGCTGTCTGCTTTGTGGCTGCCAGCTTTAAAATGATGGAAGCCTCTTCTGGTCAGTCCTAGTGATATTTATTTATTACTGTCATCTCAATTATGTACATTGTCTTCTCTGCATGAGGCAATATTTTTGTTTCAGAACCACCATTGCATCACTGGTTTCCCTTCATTTTCTGTCTCACATCCAAGGGTCCAAACAGTGAAGTCCCTTGATCCAAATGTTTTACTTTATCTTGGATGATAATGTGCCATAAATTGCAGTTTTTAGCAGTGAATAGGGCAAATCTGCCTCCTTCTTTGATGTGACCTCCCCTAGAAGCAAGAGGTGGTGTTATGGCTCCAGGAGCTCTGCAGTTTGCAGAAGTAATGCATGCCCCTGGATGAAGCAACTCAAGCATTCGTGCGCTCGGTGACAGTGCTAGTGTAGCTCCCTCTTCTTTCACCCTGACACAATCTAGAGAAGATTCAAGAAAGGGACTCGTTCCATCTCCTTCTCCCTTCTCCTTTGTCTGCTATTGCATGAATAGCTTTGGATAAGGTGCACTGGAAACAAAAAAACAAAAAATGTTGCTGAGCTGCATGCACTTTTTTATACTGTACACCTTCTGTTATGCATTTAAAGGGCATAGCTCTCCTCTCCACAGCCTACTAGTTATCTTGCCCCTTTAATATAATTTTGCTGGGAGGATTATGCTTGCTGCAGGGAAGAGCCCCCCTGACACAAAGCTTTTTCATGTTGCAATGAAGAGCACCTCAGTAGTCCTTGTCTTTTCTGACCCTGGATTGCAAGCAGAGCTGTGCACAGAGTCCCAGAAGAGCTGCCTGCGGGTTGTCTTGTGGACAACAGTGTTTTTCTCAGCCCCACTGGGTAATCCTGTAGATATGTTAACCTTTATGCAGATCTGGCTCCATACTCTGGCATCTGCAGTTACGACATTTTTAGAAACAGCTGCCAGCATCATCTCTGCAAGACTAAGAAGAAGAAAGTGTATTTGTCAATGCAAATTCTCTACTTTCCTTCCCCCATTCCCTCCAGCATGCAGACTTCTGAGAAGAAAAGTCAAAGTCTGCAGTTTCAAGCATCAGTTAAAAAACTGTCCCATAGCTGTTGTCATTATTCTGTGCTAAACATTGAGTCATTACACTGTGCTATATCTGAGTGAACAGTTCAGATGGGGGGTGGATGCTGGAAGATTATACTTGGCCTTCTTTTTGAGGCTGATGCGTTCAGCAACATTGTTCAACTGTTGCAGAATAGTTTAGTTTAGTTCCCTAAGGAAGAATGTATTTCCTGTCATAAATAAATCCATAAACTAAATGTTTAGTGGTATTTTAGCTTCCTTTCATATGAGACACAGAGTATTTTGAAAAAAATGCCAATGTTTCAGAGGAAGTTGAGACTGCTTCTTCTATTAAATATCTTCCTTAAATTTAAACCAGGGTAAAAGTCATTCAATATAAGTAATCATCTTCAGAGACTTTATATAAAATAACCTGAACATTTTTTTTTTTTTAATTAAAACAATCTCCATATTTTGGTGTATCTCATACTTGGGTTTTGGTTTTGCTCTAATATTTTAGAAAGCGAGGAAAGGAAAGACAAAAATACTAGTTTTGGATGGAGAAGAAGGAAAAACAAGGCACAAATAATCTAAGGATGTTCAGTTAATTAAAGGGCTCTTTGGCTTCTTCCTATCATGTGACCTATGTGACCTATTTGATTAGGTCAATAAAAAGAAGGGGAAAGGTGGTATAAACAAAAGTGGATTGGGATGTACTGGGATTTCTCCCACCTGGCAGAACTTGGAGGGGCTCAGGTGATAGTTATCGTGAAGGAAGATCTGATTTGTGTCTGGGTTTTAAGCTTTGTTACAGGACAAAGGCTTAACCCTGAGGAGCAAGATGGGAAGTGATGTATTTCTGAGATCCTATTTTTCCTTCCTGCGAAATCTCCACACCAGCAAACACAAGGCCCTGGGTAATTTCTTACTGAGATATAGTTTTCCTGGAGTGAGCAAGATAATTCTTGACATTTAGCTAAATATTCTAATATGGGTTAAAGCCTTTACCATTATCTTAAAATCTAAAATGACAAAACCTGATTAAGACAAAGCTTATCAAAAATCATAGAATCAAAGAACAGCCTGGGTTGGAGGGGACCTTGAAGGATGAGCTAGTCTGAGTTTTTGTGGGAGAGGAAGCCTAGATGAGATGATGTAGCACCCTGTCCAATTGCGTCTGGAAAACATCCTGCAATGGGGACTCCACCACGTCCCTGGGAAGGTTGTTCCATTGATTGATTGTTCTCGTTGTAAAAAATTTCTTTCTTATTTTGAGGTGAAATCTCTCTTGCTGCAAATTGTACCTGTTGCCCTTTGTCATCTTCGTGTGGCTCCTTGTGAGGGGAGAGCCTCTGTTCTCTTTGTAGCTGCCCTGTAGGTACTGGAATACTGAGATGAGGGGGGGGTGTGTGTGTGTGTGTCTGCTTCTCTTCTCCAGGGGGAAAAGACCTAACTCCTTCATCCTTTCCTCACAGGGCAGGTTCTCCAGCCCTTTCATCACCTTCATGGCCCTCCGTTGGACCCTCTCCGGTCTATCTGCATCTTTCTGAAATGCAGGGGCTAGCCCTGGACTCAGTGTTCCAGGCGTGGCCTGAGAAGTGCTGTATAGAGTGGTAGGGCCACGTCTCTGTCCCTGCTAGTGATGCCCCTGCGGATGCAGCCCAGGATCTGATTTGCCTTTGTGGCAGCAGCAGTGTGGTGCTGGCCCCCGGGCAGCTTGTTGTCCCCCAGGACCAGTGCCGGCAAGGCTGCTCCGCAGCCACACACATCCCGGCCTGTACCGGGCTCTTGGGTTATTCTGTCCCAGGTAATGTGGTGATGCATTTGCATTCTTAAAATCTGATGTTCGTCTGGGAGACATAACATCTTCCTTACACAAGAGTCATATTTCAGTTGTCTGTGGAAGTAGTGACTCCTCTTACATTAATTTTAATGGAAAATGAGTAAATAAGTCCCTGTGTGCCTTTTAAAAAACGTATCTTTTCTGTCATCATTGTGTAAAATAACTGTTTTGCTTTCCGTGACATCTTACTTCATAGTAGCTCCATTTGTGCTACATCTAGAAAATAGATGGAAAAAAGTGATTAATACCTGTACCAGAAGAACAAGTATCCCCAAAATAGGGAGATTTTAAACTACGATTTAGTTCTAAAGTTCTATGGGAAAGGAACTAACTTCTGTTGTTACTACTTTACTGCTGTTATTTCTGCAGGGCGGTCCTTTAGGAATCACTTTGTAGCCACAAACAACACTTCACAGAATTAGTGTTGTCATTTCTGTTGGGAGCATCAATGTGTCCTACTTAAAAGAAGGCTGTTACTGAATAATACTTCCAAGAAGTCTTTTCTGATTTTTGACTGATCTGTGACAGTGATAAATGTAGAATACAAAATGACACAAGTATTTCCCTGCTATTCCAGTATGTATTTCTGTGTTTTTCTGAAAAAAATTCCATGATCTGAAGGTGGCCTGATTGTCCCAAAATAATTGAGCTTTGTGGTCTGCAAATCAGGCATCTGTGGGTCATCTCAAGTGGGACGATTGAAATCACTACTCACTCCAGACTTTGAAGTAGGTAGTCTATTCAGAAAGTTGTTTTCATGGTCTCTGGTTATAGGAGTTTGATCTTTTATTTATTTGTGATTTCCATTTGCATCTTGCATTTGTATTTTTTCCAGTTTACAGAGCCGGTTGTATAGGCCATCTTCAGTAACTGGTTATTGCACTTTCTTTCCAACATTATGAAAAGATCATCTCACAACACATTGGTTGCTTCAAGTTGGAAAACAACATCATTATTGAAATGTGTTTTTGACCAAAAGTCCTATACATTCAATCAAAAACAGTCCAGGGTTTGTGGATAACGGAAACATTTCAAACTTGCTTAGCTGACTGTACATTTGCGCAAGTAAGTGGTTTGGGAGCTGAGCCCAAGCCCTTTGACTTAAGTAGAAAATCTTTTGCATTTAGCTATCTTTGTTCAGCCTTTGATTTTCTGAGGTGAAACTGCCATTACCAACTATCAGTTTGCATATAATGGGAGGGGTATTCTATAGAAAGATTGAACAGTTTCTTCTCTATATTACAAGTATATCTGTCTTCAAGAATTTGCTCAAAGTGGTATGACTGTACCATCTTGTGAAACCACAGGCATGTGGAATGTCTCTGAGGCATTAAAATCAATATGAGCTGTAATTGCTCAGCAGCTCTCTGCATTTCTCTTTTTATATGTTTTACTTCCATGGAATGAATTTGCTGAAGAATGGAAGGCTCTGAAGGTCTAATCTGATCTGTGAGAATTTTTTTTCACAGGACATGTGAGTTCCTGTAGTATTAAGTATGTTTTAAAAAATAAATTTTGTTTAAGTAGCAGCTTTTTCTTCAACTATTAATGCATGTAAAGAATCTGTCATATAAGAACTGGATCTACCTTAGTAGTGTTAAATCACAAAGTGAAGGACCTGCACCTACCACATTACTGCAGACCTTCAAATTTCTGTACTTTCAGCTGATGCTCACAAACCCTAAATTGGTCTCATTTTGACTGTCTAGAAAACTGTATCTGTGTGGTCTTACTGAAGTAAATATGAACAACTATTCACCTTAGAAAATTAGTTAATAGCCGAGTTCACGCCCCCCCCATTATATTTAGGTTCAAACAATAGTAACAAAACCTCTGAATCATCAGAACAAACTGAAATAATTCCTTAAATATACATAAATATTCCATATATAGAGCATTTGTGTGCATTGTGTATACACAGACATATTTTTTGTGAAAGGCCAGATTCAGCAAACCCATGCGTGACTGATCTGCAGACACATGAATGATTTGGAGCCTTACAGACTACTGTGATGACTAAAGGTAAGAATGATCACTGAGTGCGTCATTATGCCATTTTTCAATAGTTTGGGTGTTTCGTGATTAAAAGATAGTTATAAAATAAGTGAAGTTCAAAATATGTTAGTGGAGCTACTTTTTTGAAAGAAGAACCAATAACATAAATGCTCAAGAGAATACGAGTTCAGGTAGTGATTTTTTTTTTTTTTTTTCGACCTAGCTTTTGCAATAATCACAGTTTCAACTTTAGAGCCTGTGGAAGCATAACAAATCCATACAATTTCTGTAAATACACTGACGGGTGTTTTCTAAGGATGTCACTTTAAATTCTTAGCTTATATGCACCAAGACAACATGAAAATGTCTCCCAAGTTAATGACTGAGTCTTTCCCTTTTCCTATGTAAAATCTCAAACACTACTTAATGTAATTTCAACACATAATAATTTTGACATGGACAAGGTATTGTAAGCGCTGAAATTTTGTAGTTGGAAGAATACCATTCCATTATTTCTAACTCCAAAATATCAGTCTCCATTTCACCGGGCTATCTGTGAACAAGAACTTTCTCAAAGGTAAAAATTAAAAGAAGATGATGTGGAGTTCAAACTTAGATTTTTTATTTCTGTATGTTTTTACCACAAAACCTCACATCTCCTAGGAAGCTACTTGATATTCAAATTTACAGTCTCTTCTTAAACTTTCAGGGAGAACAAAGCAAGATGACATTCTGTTTGGCACTGTCTGAAACCGTTTCTTTGCTGTAATTAGAATAAAGTTTTCATAGGTTTCAGGGAGTCCTTGATTTAACCCCGTTTGTCTCCAGGGTACCATCCCTTGCATGCTGGGCTCTGTCTTCAAGCGTTTTATCTCCTTTCAGGGCCACAGTACTGGACTAGGTGGTCATCTGGTCTGATACAGTACAATTGTTCTTACATTCTTATCTAATTTATTGCCTGCTCCTAGTCAAAGACCTCTGCAGCTAAATGTCAACTTCTTTTTCTGAAGGAATGGCTTATTTAATAGCTAGGATAGCTCAGATAACCAAAACAACAAAAGAGAGTTCAAAAATTCTGTCTGCTGTGACTGAGGTCATGGTATCTATTTCAGTCTGGTTACCCTACAATGTTTTATGGTTGCTTATACACTGCCATTTCCTCCCCAATGGACTCATAGGGAGCTTGTGAGATTGCTAATTATAAACATATTGAGGAGACTATAAAGCATCCTTCTTGTGTTCTCAGAGCTTTCATTGTTTCTGAGCATTTGCCAAAGTATTTTTAACTTTTTTGTTTTTCATGAGCTCTTCCTTGATTTTTGCCATTTTTTGAATTGTGTGTGTTGGTTACCTAAATTATGTGACATTCTTGCTCCCTGGACAGAGGAAAAACTTTCAGTGCATGAGAATGAACGGCAAATAGCTAAATAATAAAGCCTACTCTTGTTCACACATGAAGACTATTGTTTTCGGGAGATGAGGTTAGTTTTGCAAAGATCTGTTCCCCAGTGAAGACAGTGAGTAAGTTTTTTGGTCTGATTGTTCATGGCTAGAAACAAATGAGTAGCCATGCAGAATCAAAATGGTTGCTCACAAACATATCTTTGCAGAACGGAGAGAGGTTATTCTCGTAGTAGAACTGGCTCTCCAGTTATGTCTACACAAACTTACAGAGCCACACTCTACAAATTGCAAACTGTAAGACAGTGCAGAGTTTCCAGTCAAGTTTTCAGTGAGGCTAACCATGGCGTTCCTGGATAGTAGTTGTACAGGGCTCAACTTACCTCAGCTGAGAAAAGTGAGTCAGGTATATCATCCTTTTTCTGGTTTTGACAGTTCTGTAAGTAAAGCCATCTGAGATTTCTTTTTTTCCTTTGTTTTTGGTGAAATGTTTGGCACACGTGAAAACATAGATTGTTTTAAACCAGAATTTCTTTTGAAATGCATTAGTTTTAATGATCTTTTGAAAGAACAAAAAGTTGGATTTGGGATTTGATGGTACCTTCTGTTTTAAATCCCATTGGAGTGGCCTGAGGTGACACCAGAAGCACCACATGTGACCTCCACAGAAATGGAACAATATCAAAACTTTTACTTTTAGAAGTCATTTTTGGGGAGGGTTGCCAGATGTCTCCACACTAAGCAGAACTGATTCCATTCCTATGAAAAATACTTAAAAATCCATTTTATGCCAATTTTCTGATGGATTACTTTGTTTAAACAAAGTCAAGGATATGCAGAGGGGAGCAGGGACTCTTGCTGCTGAGTCAGAGACCAGTTTTATGATCGCCTTGACCTTACAGCCAGGATGGCAGACCAAGGAAAAAGGAGCTGCAGTCAAGTAAGCTGTAATTAATCAGTGCTCGAGGGTTACAAGAAAAGCTTCTCCTTAGTCCAATGAACGCTTGAGGAACCCACCCTCTGCATAGCTTTGAAAAACCTAGCAAAGAAAGAAGACCAGAAATATGCTGTCAATTCAGGGAGAGGCAAATACTGGAATTCCCTGTTCCAGGTTTACACCAGTTAGTTTGAGCAGCCGTAACAGCCTAGTGAGGGCATCATAGGACACGGGGCTCAGCAGTTGCTGTTGGATCTTTCACCTCAGAAGACCAGAGTCACAACTGGTTGGAAGCAAGGAAAGGTGGAAAGGTGTCACTCTGCACTTGTCAAGTTCTAATAATTTTTCATAGGTGTTGACAACTGCCATGGTTGAAGTCAGGACAGGAGTCCTCATGACCCCTTGGGCTGACCCAGTAGCAGTGCTGTGCCTCTGTGGCTATACTGGATGAGATCTGAACTAGCTCATCTTAGCATAGCTTGGAGTCTGTATGTCTCACTGAAACACACAGTGAAGCTAATAGCTTTGAAGATATTTCAAACAGAAAAATAGCCTTTCTTGGTTTGGCAAAAAATAGAGATACAAAGAACTTGTGTTTTCTTGGCAACAGTTCCTCATGATTAATGTGAAATTGTACGTCCTTGTTAACAGATTCTTCACACATTGACATAATTTTTAAAAAATGTACATGCCTTTTGAGATACACTGTTCTATGATTTAGACAGATATTAATAAAAGGTGTACTTTAAAGGAGAAGATTTGCTTCCCTTTGCTCAAATTTGCTTATTAAGTTTAGCTACATGAATTTGGACAGTTGCTGATGTGAGGAAAGCCCCTGTTTATAGAAAATAATTAATTGACTTCAGAGAAGAGGGAAGGAGTTTTCATTACTCTTCCCACATTTCTGCAATGGGGAATGGTGTCTGTGACACACATAGTCTGAACATTGTTCATCTTTCCCATGGGGACTATTAGAAGTGCATTAGGATTCTCTGAATTTGCTTACAAACCAAGATCAATTTCTAAGTAAGACTAAATGAAGAAGAATTGTGGTGAGTTGTCAGACGCAGTCCACTGTATTGGCTGCTTTATAATGAGCTTTGAGACACCATAATGCAGTCTATTGTTGCAAGTATCTTTTGTATGCACACTGCCTACCTTTTATGAAGTAATTGGAATTTAACATGCTACAGCTTTGAAGTGTATGAATCCAAAACCTTAATGTGGGAAGCTTCTGGGATTAAACAGTTTTGCAATGAGAAATCTTAAGTGTGTTTTGACTAATTTCATTCAAGGTTCATCTACAAGGTTTTTACGTAAGTGAATCTCTTAATTTTATGGGCCATACCACTCTAATTAAAGATGTCATTGTTTTCATTTTACATTACTGTCCTGAACATTTCTAATACAGCCATAGTGTTTATAATTAGGAATTAATTTATTGTTATAAAATGTCAGTTGCTGATTAGAATTTTAGAAAGCAAATACTGAAATGTGTGATCACAGGCTTGGCTGGCTAATGTTAGGTGATTAGCTTTGCTCTCTTGCCCCTGTCAATGATGATCCAATAGGTGTACCTGCTCTTCAAGTAGATGAGTGCAACAGAAAAGTGGACTGATGGAGTTTGTGCAGAGGTCCTTGCATCTATGCTCATTGCATTTTGAGGTTTTTCACTTGGACTGATTTTGTTCCTTGGACTGAATGCCTTTATCATATGTGATCTGAGGGACCAAATGTTGCTTTGGACCCTGATATGCCCAGAGGTTCTGTCTTGACTTTGGTGTACATCTTGAGCACAGATACTACTTTATTGTCCTCTGACAGGGGTCCAATTCATGCAGACCAAAACCACTTTGTAAAAGGAAGTAATGTAGAGTAAGTAGGGATAATTGGGGCATGTACTTCAAAACTGCTCAGTTTCTTTGAACCAAAATCACTGTAGGACATAACCTCATTTTACTTTGGAGGTTGCTGCCCTTTAATGAGGTGATCCTTCCTCTCATCCTCATGGAGGCTGAATGTACAACTGCCAGAATATTTCCTGTGCAAAAGTTTATTTTGATAGTTATCCGTATGAAGCTTAATGGTGATCATCTGTGATGAGGAACAGACCAATGCCAAAATAACATGACTAGTTCAGTGTATGATTGCAGTGTATTAACAGAACTGACAGTCCAGTTCCTGAAGGATGATTGTCTGAAAAAATTTTGTATTACTTTTTCTGTCAAAATTGCACTGATTTGCTGTTCATGGTGTAGTCAGTACTGCAAAGTGTATTGTTAGACACAGATCATCGTGTTATTATTAAAAAAAAAAAGTTTAAAAAACAAATTATATTGCAAGTAAAATTGGTTCAACATAGTTGCTGTACTTTCCATTTTCATCTCTAGTAACTAGATTAATCTTATACTCTGATCTGATCAGAAGTTTTCTGTCAAAACAGATTTTTGAGTCCATGACACCAAAGATGTTTTCCAGAAGTGCAGGTTTCAAGAACTATAATGACAGCTTGCTTGATGACCAGTGGAGATCACATGGTTTCTGGGATTTCACACCCTTTAATCATCCCCATTTCACTTATCAGATCTGGAAACTACAAATCCTCTGTTCTTATGAGGAGATTTTGTGCCTTGAGTCTCCCTGCTGTGCTCCAAGGTTCTTAGACCCAGCTCAGATCATAGAAATCATAGAATCATAGAAAGTTTTGGGTTGGAAGGGACCCCCAGAGATCATCTAGTCCAGCCCCCCCGCAGCGAGCAGGGACACCACTAACTAGATCAGGTTGCTCAGAGCCCTGTCCAACCTGGCCTTGAATGTTTCCAGGGATGGGGCCTCCACTACCTCTCTGGGCAACCCACTCC
>Ga0065711_1047412_pt1 | contig 12339 bp, 7 predicted proteins | sample Hoacrofraction12_FD_59098 | JGI IMG/M metagenome (GOLD analysis project Ga0065711, IMG submission 59098) | Hoatzin crop microbial communities from Cojedes, Venezuela - Epithelial fraction 12 v2 (version 2) | ecosystem: Host-associated > Birds > Digestive system > Esophagus > Crop | place... | reverse complement strand
GGAGGTGCCCACTGTCCTAGCTGTTTGCCCATGCTATTCCACACACCGCACCACTCATAGCTATGCAGCCGTGGGACAGATATCTGGGATATGTTTTCAACTACTTGTTTAACCCTAAACCAGACCTGAAACCCATTCAGGAGACATAACAATAGAAACATGCTGGCATGAGCATCCCACGGATACTTGAAATCCTCAAAAGCTGTTATGACTAGCCTGAAGGAGAGAGGAGGGCTGAAAGTGTGGGGGAAAGTATCCCCTCTGGTTTTCGCCATACACTGGGTTTGATTATTAACAAATTCCGAGAGATATGCATCCAAGGTATGGAAATGACCACAGTGTTGCATGCAAATATAAGCCTAATTTCATTCCCAGTGATGTTGTTATATCATAAATTGATATTACCTAGTACAGCAAAATCATAATCCTGGTCTTTTTCCCAGCGATGATGAACAGCACCTCAGTGAATGCGTAATGCAAGTAAGGGCTTACATACCACAACCATGTGACCAAACAGAGCAACATTTTTAACCATCGGCTGTTTAACTAATACAATAAACGCTCATAATAAATGATAATAAATTGTAACAAATTATAATAAAGTTGTTTTAACACACTTTGCTCAGCCCTGCTGTTATCCCCACCCCATGTTTGGGTGCCAAAAGAAATGTTGCAGTTTGGCCATGGCTGGCAACAAAAGGGCAACGAGGTTGCTCTATCACACATCCCCACACGGGGGTGGGGAGGAGAATGGAAAGAAAAAGGCAGCAACTCATGGGTCAGGATAAGGGTAGTTTAACAGAACAGTGAACAAAGTAAACAGTAATAACAACAATAATGATAAGGAGAATATACAAAACAAACAGTGAAATGCACAGAGCAACTCTCACCACCTGATCCCAGCGTTCTTCCGAGCCCCGACTCCCTTCCCTCCAGCCAGCTCTCCCTCTCCTGGAACAGAGCATGACGGTACATGGTATCACATACCCTGTTTTGTTTGGCCAAATAGGGTCAGCCAGCCCAATTGTGTCCCCTCCTGACTTCTGGTGAAAATTAACCTTGTCCTGGTGTAATCGATGGCCTTACTGGACTTGTTGAATGCAAGACAAAAGACAAAGAGTCTGAGGTGTTAAGAGCCGAAGAGTTAACAAAGGAAGTAAATAACTGGTGCTTATCTTATCAGACAAAAGTAAGGGGGGATAGCCCATCACTGTAAACTCAGTGATCTGTGGGGCACCTCGGAGGCTGCTGCGCAGCCAGAGATTGCTTCAGAGATTGCTTTGGACAAAGCACAGATGGCCCCCGAATACACGTACCAAGATGCCCGCTCCGAAGGAGTGTCACACTGCTGAGTCCTGCTTCTGACGACACGACATTCCACGCCAAGAGCCAATCGATACACAATAATTGACTTAGTCCCATCTCACAAAAAGATTTCCAAACATATAAAAATTGGCACTTGAAAACTCTCTTTGGGAGGAGGAGCCAAGCGAGAACTTCACCTGACAGATGGGTCGATGGGCCTGAACCTCTCTTCCCCCCCCAAGAAGGGACGCCTTTTTGGTAAGAGTCGTGCCTCTGACTTTGTCAGACGTATACCCAGGAACACATTGTTAACTAAAGCGCTAAACTATTACTTTGAGCTCAACTTTTGTAGACGGTGAATTTATCAATGGCAATTCCGAATCTGTGATAACTGTCGCTTGAATAAATTACCTATTGTTTCAACTTTGCGAAACTGTTTCAGTGAAAGTCGCTGGAAGGGCTCTGGCAGGCAAGTTGAATATCAGACTCCCCTTACCCCCCCCCTTTAATGCGACACCTGGACGAACCCAGGACATAAAGGCAAAACCTGAGCCAGTTGCAACAACTTTATCTGAACATGAGAGTTACCTTGTGGATTTCATTAATAATTATAGTAATTATATTTTTGATCTGACAAATTGTATGTTTTCTTGTTATGCTAACATGACTCTGCCATATTTGTGGAATTTTGGATATTCTTGGGACTATCAAACCATTGTTCTATTTTTTTTGGTTCCTCTGCATGTTTTTCACGTGTTTTGTAAGATTAAGTCTTGGTGAAGGTGTAAGTGCCATGGAATCATTTTACCTTTTTTAAGGTATGCCAAGGCAACCTCCTCCCCCACCACAGCTACTGTAGCCTCCGGAACAAGCGCTGCAACCTTTGCTGCTCCTGCTACAGACCCTGCAGCCACTCCACCTCCAATAACGGACTCTGCAACCACTCCACCTCCAATAACGGACTCTGCAGCCACTCTACCTCCAATAACAGGCTCTGCAGCCACTTTGACACTGACAAGTGAAACTGCAGCTATGCCATCCTCGGTGACTGCCCCTGTGGACATTCAAACCCCCACAGCAGGTACTGCAATTACACAGGTGTCAGCGGTATCAGTTGCCACTGAGGCCAAAAAGAAATACAGAGGAAAACCAGAGTAGAGAGAGGGATATATTCTCAGAACCAGAAGTAATCATCCGCTCCTTATCACTGGAGGAGTTGCGAGGTATAAATAAGATCTGTCTGGAAGCTGTCAGGAAGGTGGGTGACTTACCACCTGGTTGATTTAATGCTGGGATAACAAGGCTGATAGTTTGGATGTGGATGGCAGAGAAGACATGAGTTAGGATCCCTGGCCAGAGATGGTGGCATTGCTAAGGTAACTGGGAGAAGGACAGAAAATGAAAGCTTCTGGAGTCGAATCTTGTCAGCAGTGAAGAGCAGGTATCCCCTTAAGAGTGATATCACATGCCACCTAAGAAAATGGACCACAGTGGAGCAAGGTATTAAGTGTCTGAGAGAACTAGCTGTGTGAAACAATTCACAGCAACCCACAAACAATTATAAAACCTGACTGATGTGCAGAAAACAGACTCCACACTCTGCAAGATTGTGAAGTAGGTATATTTATTCGACGCCAGGTGGCATGGGGGGTAGTCCCATCAAAAAGTCGTGTGTGCCAAGCAGCAACTTGTCTCTTCAACTTAAACAATCAAATATTACAGATACATTAGATTTCCCAATACGCCTATACATATGCATACCCTATCCCCGTTTCATATTAAAATCTGTTACAAGAAGCAATTTCAATGGACTCCTGCCAACTGCGCTTGTGCAGTCCTCCTAGTCGTGGTCGTCAGGGGTCCCAAGATGAAGGCCTAACCTCTTCATCACGGTGTTTGCTGATTAACCTTTGTTTCTGCACAAACTCAGTTCTCTTCTGGCTCCCATTCATAGAGCAGGGTCGGTCTTAACCGGTTCTAGGCGACTCCCAGCTCCTATCAGGAACTAACCCCTTTGTATGGAGATGCAATACGCTCTGCTTCAGTTAATTTACACATTAGATAAGCACTATCACAGAATCACAAAGTGTTCGGGGTTGGAAGGGACCTCTGTGGGTCATCTGGTCCAACCCCTCTGCCAAAGCAGGGTCACCTGCAGCAGGCTGCACAGGACCTTGACCAGGCAGGTCTTGAATATCTCCAGAGGAGGAGACTCCACAACCTCCCTAGGCAGCCTGTTCCAGTGCTCTGTCACCCTCAGAGGGAAGAAGTTCTTCCTCATGTTCAGACGGAAATTCCTGTGCTTCAGTTTGTGCCCATTGCCCCTTGTCCTTTCACTGGGCACCACTAAAAGAGTCTGGCCCCATCCTCTTGACACCCACCCTTCAGATATTTATAAGCATTTGTTACATCCCCTCTTCTTCAGGCTGGAACAAGCCCAGCTCCCTCAGTCTTTCCTCATAGGAAAGGCTCCAATCCCCACAGCATTCTCGTAGCCCTTCGCTGGACTCTCTCCAGTATTGCTCATCTTTCTTGAAGTGGGGAGCCCAGAACTGGACACAGTCCTCCGGATGGGGCCTCACCAGGGCAGTGTAGAGGGGAAGGAGAACCTCTCTCGACCTGCTGGCCACACTCCTCCTAATGCATCCCAGTATCCCATTAGCTCTCTTGGCAGCCAGGGCACACTGCTGGCTCATGGCTAACCTGTTGTCCACCAGGACACCAAGGTCCCTCTCCGCAGAGCTGCTCTCCAGCAGGTCTGCCCCAAGCCTGTACTGGTGCATGGGGTTGTTCCTCCCCAGGTGGGGGACCCTGAACTTGCCTTTGTTGAACCTCATCAGGTTCCTCTCTGCCCAACTCTCCAGCCTATCCAGGTCACACTGAATGGCAGAACAGCCTTCTGGTGTATCTACCACTCCTCCCAGTTTTGTGTCGTCAGCAGACTTGCTGAGGGTGCACTCTAACTCTTCATCCAGGTCATTGATGAAGAAGTTGAACAAGGCTGGGCTCAGTACTGACCTCTGGCGCACACCACTAGTTACAGGCCTCCAACTAGACTCAGCGCCGCTGATGACAATCCTCTGAGTTCTGCCATTCAGCGAGTTCTCAATCCACCCCACCGACCACTCATCCAGCCCACAATTCCTGAGCTTCCCTAGGAGGATATTATGGGAGAATGTGTCGAAAGCCTTGCTGAAGTCGAGGTAGACAACATCCATGGTTCTCCCCTCATCCACCCAGCCAGTCATGGTATCGTAGAGAGATATCGGATTGGTCAGGTATGATTTCCCCTTAGTGAATCCATGCTGACTACTCCTGATAACCTTCTTTTCTTCCACTTGCTTGATGATGACCTCCAAAATGAGTTGCTTCATCACCTTTCCCTGGATGGAGGTGAGGCTGACCAACCTGTAGTTTCCTGGGTCCCCCTTCTTGCCCTTTTTGATGATTGAAGTGATATTGGCCTTTCTCCAGTCCTCGGGCAAGTCTCCTGTCCTCCAGGACCTCTCAAAGGTGATGGAGAGTGGCTCAGCAATGACATCCGCCAGCTCCCTCAGCACTCGTGGGTACATTTCTTCAGGGCCTGTGGATTTGTGGTCGTCCAGATTGCTTAAGCGATCCCTCACACAGTCCTCCTCGACCAAGGGAAAGTCATCCTCTCTGTGGGATTCTTCTCTTACCTCCAGGGCCTGGGATTCCTGGGGGCCTGCCTTGACACTGAAGACTGAAGCAAAGAAGGTATTCAGTAGCTCTGCCTTCTCTGCATCCTCCGTTTACTCCGTTTACATTTTACTTCATCTAACTGCTATACAGCACAAAAGAAGCTATATTTTGCTCTTCTTTTCTTTTGCACTTTGTTTTGGAGGGATGTCTTTTGTTGATATAACAACAGGTAACAAAACTACAATTACATGTTAAGACCAATCTTTTTCTGGTTGTCTAGTGTACTGGGTTTGGCTGGGATAAACTTGATTTTTTTCATAATAACTTCTATTGTGTTATGTTTTGAATTTGTGCTGAAAACTATGTTGATAACATAGGGATGTTTTAGATATTACTGAACAATGCTTACACTGAGCCAAGGTCTTTTCTGCTTCTCTCGCTGCTCAGCAAGTATGCTGGGGATGCACAACAAGTTCGGATGGGACACAGTTGGGACAGCCGACCCCAACTGACCAAAGGGACATTCCATACTGTATGAAATCATGTTCAGTAATAAAAGCCACAAGCAAGATGCAGGAAGGGTAGACATTCAGAGTGATGGCATTTGTGTTCCCATGTAACTGTCACGTGTGATGAAGCCCTACTTTCTTGCAAATGGCTGAACACCCGCCTGCTGATGGGAAATAGCGATTGAATTCCTTGCTTTGCTTTGCTTGCATGTGCAGGTCTTTCTTTACCTGTTAAACTGTTTCTATATTAGCCTACAAGTTTTTGCACTTTCACGTTCTCCACTGGGTGGGAGTGCGCAAGTTGCTGTGTAGGGTTGTGCTGCATACTGGAGTTAAACCACAACCTGTAGTCATGGCATTTAGCCAACCTTTAATGAAACAAGCCTGTAAATAAAATGCACATAGAATAACACATTTACCATGAGAAGTCAAGAGATCAATTAATTTATGATCCTGAATACATATCAACACAAATGACTTCTTCATAACAATCCAGTATTAAGTTTATAAGGTTTCAAACATAAAGAGTATATCCTTGAAAAAGACACCGTGATATTTCTAAACTGTCCCTACTTATGAAATAGAGTTCTTTGTATGAGTATTAGCGTAGCATACTTGTTCTGCTAAATTGAGATCTTATGTAGCAAAAGCATAACCTCTACTCATGTTTGAATTCACGATTCTAGCTTTTGAAGTATTCTAACAGATGCACTTTATCATGTATTTTTAAGTTGCCACTGCTTATAGATGCGTTTGCCGTGAACAAGTGACCTGTTGCAATTTTGTCTCTATAAATGCTGGAATAGATTTTTGTCACCTCTAAGATCTTTTGAAAATCCAGAACATGTCCTTGACCCTAGAGTTCAGTTACAGCAATGGCAGATAATACAGGATACGAATTTGTTTGTGATCAAGCATGTCAAGGTGAGTAACATCTGAAAAACTAATTCTCCCACAACCACACATATACTGCTTTTCCTGACTAGTAAATAAATAAAATATTGCCCTTTGTTTCTTTCTAATAATCCAATTATAATTGCATTTCAGAAAAGAGTATTGTCTTTTTGTTTAATTTGCATTTCAGGTACTATCGTATTCATACTTTGTACAAATCCTCTAAAAGTATGCATGCCTTATCCTCAAATAAACTAATACTATATCCACCCTTAGTGTCTGAGTCAAATATTTATATGGAAATGAAGTTCATATATCAAATAACAGTCAAGCTTGAAAAGCGAATATGTATCTGAGGTACAGAATCTATGCCTTTTCTTCCAGTAAGTATGTAAGTAAAATATGTCTAATGAAGTAATAAAATAGATTGTGAAATTCATCTGTTATCTTGCTTGATTCTTTTAATGCCACCAGTTGGAATTTAATAGACTGTAAAATCTGTCCCACCGTTTTCCTTAAACACATTTCCTGATGATGAAAAACGTTTTCTTTCCTGCTGTTATTCTGTAACCGGGAAGTATTATATTAATTTAAGAACAAATCCTTTCTTTCTCTCTGTTACATTGATCGCATACAAAATCCAAATCTGTGGATAGAAGTAATTTCTTATACCTCAAAACGAGGTTCACTGATACAATGGGAAATAAAATGAAGAGCAAGTAGAAAAGCTCCAGTTGTTCAAGAAGAATTCTGTGTTGCAGCTCACAATGTACATGTCATTTGCTCATGAAGATTAAGGCAATTATATTTTTGTTGTTTTTCACACCTGACAAATCAGTGAGACCATAATGTAATCAGTAACAACAAAGGTTTAACGGAACCCACTGTAAATAAGACTTAATTATTGCACTCTCCCTATAGGGGGTGCACTCTAGTCAACTTGACTACAAGGCAGATTAATTTTGCCTCTTCTTATTTTTGGTGTCCCTGTAGAGATCTCTATAGCAACTGAATTAAATTAGATGTGGTGTTAACAGATATAGACTTTTATAAATAAATAATGTTGCAAAATTGGAGTATGGTTTCTCTGGAGATAGAACAGCCTTTCTGAACACATGGTAAGTGTTGAAATAAGAATAGCAAATATATATATACAGCGTAAATTTAAAGAAAGTGAAACTCGACTACTGTATTTATTTTCCAAACTAATTCTGGATAGAAAGCTATGTAAGCACTTTTACCCTGTCCTGATCTTCTCTGCAAAGGATTGTACTGTTCTTTTAAAATATAGCACATTGAATTCTGCAAATATAGTTAAGCCTGAACTTGTTTTCGATCGTGTTGCGTCTGTTAAGAAACTTCCATTGTGTATATACATGACTAAAAGGTGGCTACGGAGAAAAAAATCTGCTCATTAGAGTCTGACCCGTGTCCTGTGAGAGTTTAAGTGTACTATGTACATCTCTGTAGAACGATAAAAATCAAAGGTGCTATGTCTAATCTAACTCTTTTAAAGCTATGAGTCCCATTTAACCTGTAGGCGTGTTGTGCTCATGATATAACTATCCTAAAAGCAGATGTTGCAAAGGGACTTATGAAGGACTCAGATGAGTAACTTATATTTCAGTTTCTTAAGAATAAATCTTCAAACTTCAAGGTTGTATTGAAGTACCTCATAAGAGGATGACAGCTAAAGTACTTTCCCTTTCTTCCTGAAGTTGCTTATAGGCCTAAAATTCTGTTTATGAGAAAGCTAAAAACAGTTTGATATCAACAGTTAAGAGTAAGCAATTGGGATTCTTCCTGTTCACAATCAGAGCAAAATCAGTTTCCTATATGGAAACTTTAGAGGGGGCTTTAATAATAATTTAAAATATCATATCAGGATTATTTCAAATAATGACAACTCAGGGGGGTGTATGGAAAATAGGTTTATCTATCATCTTTTTAAATGAGACATTATGAGAATTTAATCTTAATTGTAGTGAACTTGCAGTAAAAGTATATACTGTAAGGCATATATATGATTTAGTGTTTTGGAACACTTGGACTATGATAAATATTAAATGGAGTGAAGACTGACTCACCACTGGCCACAAAATTGGGCCAGATAATGGCCACATGTGCACAACACAGATTGATTCTGGTCCTGATTCTGGTCTTATGCTAGTACCAGTGATATGCAAGAAAGCATAAAGTTTTTAACAATAGAAATTGAAAAGAACAATGAAAGAGTGGCAAATAAAGAATGGTATTATTTGTTAATATTAGGGTGGCCAATTGTTACACCAATTATCAATACCAATTAATGAGGCCAAATATTCCAGAGAGGAAATTAGAAAGGCAAAAGCACAGCTAGAAGTCAGGTTCACCACTGCTGTAAGGGACAACAAAAAATGTTTTTACAAATACACCAAAAACAAAAAGAGGGCCAATAAGAGTCTCCATCCGTTATTGGATGTAAGGGGCAATATTGCCAACAAGAATGAGGAAAAGGCTGAAGTACTTTATGCCTTCTTCACCTCAGTCTTTAACAGTCAGACCAGTTATTCCCAGGGTAGTTAGCCCCCAGTGCTGGAAGACAGGGAAGGAGAGTGGAACAAACCTCCCGTGATTCAGAAGGGAGCAGTTAATGACCTGCTATACCACATGGACGCTTAAAAGTCTATAGTGCTGGATGGGATCCACCCAAGAGTGTTGAGGGAACTGGCGGAGGAGCTGGCCAAGCAACTCTCTATCACCTATCAGCAGTCCTGGCTAACAGGGGAGGACCTAGATGACTGGAGGATCACCAGTGTAACACCCATCTACAAGAAGGGCCAGAAGGAGGATCTCTGGAACTATAGATCTGTCAGCCTGACCTTGATGCCGGGGAAGATTATGGAGCGATTCATCCTGAGTGCGCTCACCAGGCATGTGAAGGACAACCAGGGGATCAGGCCCAGCCAGCACGGGTTCATGAAAGGCAAGTACTGCTTGATCAAGTTAACCTCCTTCTATGACTAGGTCACCTGCCTAGTGGATGAGGGAAAGGCTGTGGATGTTGTCTATCTGGACTTTAGTAACGCCTTTGACACTGTTCCCCACAGTATCCTCCTGGAGAAACTAGCTGCTCATGCTTTGGATGGGTGTAGTCTTCTCTGGATAAAGAACTGGCTGAATGGCTTAGTGCAGAGAGTGGTGGTGAATGGAGTTAAATCCAGCTGGCGGTCAGTCACAAGTGCTGTTCCCCAGGGCTCTGTTTCGGGTCCGGTCTTGTTTATCATCTTTATCAAGATCTGGATGAGAGGACTGAACTTCCCTCAGGAAGTCTGCAGAGGACACCAAGTTGGGGGGCAGTGCCTATCTGCTCAAGGGTAGGAAGGCTCTGCAGAGGGATCTGGACAGGCTGGATAGATAGGCTGATATCAATTGTATGATGTTCAACAAGGCCAAGTGTCGGGTCCTGCACTTGGATCACAACAACCCCATGCAACACTACAGGCCTGAGGAGGAGTGGATGGAAAGCTGCCCAGCGCAAAAGGATCTTGGGATGCTGGTTGACAGTCAGCTGAACATGAGCCAGGAGTGTGCCCAGGAGGCCAAGAAGGTCAGTGGCATCTTTGCTTGTACCAGGAATAGTGTGGCCGGCAGGAGTAGGGAGCTGATTGTGCCCCTGTACTCAACACTGGTGAGGCTGCACCTGGAGTGCTGTGTTCAGTTTTGGGCCCCTCGCTACAAGAAAGACATGGAGTTGCCGGAGTGTGTCCAGAGAAGGGCAATGAGGCTGATGACGGGTCTAGAGCACAAGTCTTACGACGAGTAACTGAGGGAGCAGGGGCTGTTTAGTCTGGAGAAGAGGAGGCTGAGGGGGGACCTTATTGCTCTCTACAAGTACCTGAAAGGAGGTTGGAGTGAGGCAGGTGTTGGTCTCTTCTCCCTAGTAACTAGCAATAGGACGAGAGGAAATGGCCTCAAGTTGCATCAGGGGAGGTTTAGATTAGATATTAGGAAAAATTTCTTTACTGAAAGAGTGGTCAGACATTGGAACAGGCTGCCTAGGGAGGTGGTGAAGTCACCATCCCTGGAGGTGTTCAAAAAACATGTAGATGTGGCACTTCGCGATATGGTTTAGTAGGTAAGGTGGAGTTGGGTGGACGTTTGGGCCTGATGGTCTTAGAGGTCTTTTCCAGTCTATGATTCTATGATTCTTTCTCAGCATTAAAAGCTTCTAGTGAGGCTAACTTTACATATCATATCTGGTACGGTTCCCAGTTCTTTATTAGATTTTTTTTTGTTTTTGTGCTATTTCTTGACTTGCATTACTACACCATTAAAGACTCATTGTTTTTTCTGATGCTGCTTCATTCTCCTGCTCCCCCTCTCTTATCATGAAGACTCAAGATTATCTTGCACCAGGTAACACTGCTAATCTAGTACGAAGCACTTTATCAGATGCACGAATAGCAAGCACAAAGATTGAAGTGGCAAGATACTGATTGATTTATAAGCTTCCACAACGATTCACTTAATAGGTTCCTCAAGAAATTTGAATCCTGCTTGTCATACTGTAAAAATATTTAATAGGAAAAATGTGGCACAATTTGGGCTTCTTTTTTAAACAGTTTTGGATCCTAGTGGTGAGTTAAACATGCCAGCCAAGACAGTCATAATCCAGAAACCTGTAGTTTTCATGGTAGAATATGGACTTAACATTTCAGAAAATATTCAGAAATCTGTTACAACCACATAAATACTTTCCTGAAGACCAGACTTCAGTGTCATTAAGATGATTAGAAAACTGCAGTGTCTGATATAAGGGAGGAGGCTGAAAGAGTTGTGATTACACAGACTGGAGAAGGGGAGGTTCCAGGGGATCTTATCAACATGTGTAAGAATCTGATGAGGGTGATTAAAAAATACATAGTCAGACCCTTCTCACTGGTGCCCACTGACAGGATGAGAGGCAATGAACGCACATTAAAAAAACAGATATTCTGCCGAAAGAATGAAAATTTTTTTCACTGTGAGGGTGATCAAACACTGGAACCAGTCACCCAGAGCAGTTGTAAAGTCTCCATACTTCGAGATATTCAGAACTTGTGTGGATACAGTCCTGAGCAACCTGCTATACCTCTCCCTAGTCTGTGCTGGTGCGTTGTACTAGGTATCCCCCAGCCCAGGGCATCAGACACATCTGTGGGGATGTGACCAGGCCAAGGGCAGGCCAAATCATGAACGCACAGGCAGGAATCGAGGTCAGGACTGGTGAGGAGGAGCAGGGTCCGACACATCCCTGAGATGGCCAGGCAGGGCTATGGGGACGAACAGAGTCTGGGCTGGGACATGGGCATGTGGGTGAGCCTGGCTTGGAAAAGGCTGAGGCGAAGCAGGGTTGTGGGAAGCTGGCGACTGGCCCTGCTACGGTATCTCTGGGGCAGGGCCTGATGGACCCAGGGCAGTAAAATGGAGTCCTGGGCTATGGGCAGGGTGAGGGGAAGTCCCAAGCCCATTAGTGGACTCAGGTCCCTTTCAGGTACTTGTGAGATATTGTCCCACCATGTGAAGGACACAGATTGACGTCATTAGTGCCTCCTCTGAAAACGAAGCTCACAAATCTCACATATATTGTAAGGAAACTGAATGAAACATTAGTTGTCCACTGGTTTTCTAGTAAATCCTGCACTAGAAATCAAGTTTGTATGATAATGCATTTATTTTTTGACAAATTTGTCTAAATATCTATAATGTTTATTTTACTCTCACCTGAATTTAAAATAGGCTATCAACTCAGAAAGAATTCCAACATGAAAGCTATAGGGTAAACACATTTTCTTTCTGTTGGACTGTCTCCACTTGTCTCAAAAATGAGTGGTTAGGTAGCTCAAAAGATCACTCAAAGATTTTCTAAGAAAAGATTTTACTGAAAATTTAGAAAATGTGATTTTACAGAGTTTGTTGGCAAGGTTAACTCTATTACTTATTAAAT
>Ga0065711_1008702_pt1 | contig 12339 bp, 9 predicted proteins | sample Hoacrofraction12_FD_59098 | JGI IMG/M metagenome (GOLD analysis project Ga0065711, IMG submission 59098) | Hoatzin crop microbial communities from Cojedes, Venezuela - Epithelial fraction 12 v2 (version 2) | ecosystem: Host-associated > Birds > Digestive system > Esophagus > Crop | place... | reverse complement strand
AAAAAAAAAAAAAAAAAAAAAAATTTGGCCTGCTTTGTCTCTAAATAATGGTTGCTGACAATTTGTTAGTATCACAGAAAAACAGATCTTAAAGAGGAATGTGTGGGAAGAGTGGGCAAAACTTTGTCCATTTAGCTACTCCCTGGAGAGGGAAGAAGTGGCAACGGGAGGTTGGGGAACATGAAAGCAGCGTACAGCTGTGTGTGGGGTAAAAATATCGATACATATTCTCAATATTAAGCCCATTACTTTGGGCTTATTAATTTATTTTAAAACATAATAATGGTTTCCTGTAAATTCATTCGGTTCAGTCTCTTTGCGAGATGAGAGAATGATGTTATGTTACAAAAAGACTGAAAACAACAGGAAGGCAGCAAGTAAAATGTCTATTTTTTGCTTATCTATCATAACTCAGAAAAAAACAACCACAACTACATGTTCCATTATGTTTATGAAATAATATACTCCTGTTCATTTCTTTTTAAAACCACATCTCTTCACAGGACTGATACTTTGTCACTTTACAGGACTGACACTTCACTCCCAGTTGAGGCTATTTTTCAAAAGCAATGATTTTGAAATGTGAATGCAATAAATCCAAAGCATTAATCAAGATCCCTAGCAGAGCAGAGAAGCAAAAGACAAGAACTGTCCCTTGCAATCTGTCACTACTTTGCTGTGCAGTCTTCAGTTAATATCCTAACTCCTCAATTTCCTCTTTTAACTGAACGATACTCCAGTGGGGCTGGTCATTGATTCCTTTATTTAAGAACTACAATATTTTCCTAATCTTACATTAAATGAAATATATGCCAGGTGCCTAGTAAATCATTATTATAATTCAGGTAAAGTATCCTGACCATGAAATCAAGAACAACCGTGGTTAAATGACCCTAGAGGGACCCCAGAGTGTAAAATGCCACTCCTTCTGTGCTACAGAAAGCACAGATTGTGGGGCCACAGCACAGCACTCCGTGACATTCATTAATACTCAGGCTTAATAAATGTTAAGACTGTGCAAAAAGACAAAGGCAGGCACTCTATCGTCAGAAGAGATAAATGTAATAAAATGATAGTGCATAAATTAGATGGTGAAACTGAACAGAGAGATGCACTCAGAAACGCTTCTGAAAGCAAGATGATCAGTTTAGGATTTAATTCCCTGATAGAAAGTAGGCTTTAATGCTTTTAAAAAAAAAAAAAAAAAGTGAAAAGCCCTAAACTGAAGTGAAAGGCCTACCATTTTATAGTTAACCATGTTTCTGGAATTTACCAGCAAAGACAACTGATTTGCAAGAAAAAACAGACTGATATATTCTGCTAAATATTATTTAGTAACTCAGCGCTGGACTCTAGATTGGGAGAGATTAGTGAATGCAGGTCTGGTTTTTATTATTGTTATTTTAAATAACATTGTCTTAAGACTATTAAGAGTACAAGTGTTCTTAACAACAGCGTTAACATAGATTATTGCGACAAGACCAATGCAGCCCTTTCTGCCTCATCAGTTTCAGGTAGTATTAAAAGAGGCAAAACATTCAGTCACAAAGTTGTATTACAGGCCGTGAGCTAGCGCTTTTTTGCTTCACACAATTTAAACTATAAGAGGAGAGAGGGTATCACGGAGACAGCATAAAGGGACATCCAAAGCAGACATATTAGACACTTCAAACTAGTGCTGTAGTTACTGAAATGCTATCAAATGTATTCTCTTGCACACCTATCAATAGAGAAGGGCTTGAAGTGCAGAAATCATTGTTTTACTGAGGAGAAACAGACCATTTACATCTGCCTTCCTTAACACAGAAATACATCTCAAGCCACTAACTGCTGGAACAAATAACATAGAAGGGAGCAGTGAGATTACAAGAGGTTACATAGGTCTGAAGATGGGATCAAATGGGGCTGATTTAAAAAGAAAAAAAAAAAGCAGCAGCAATAGAAGAAAACAAAGGTTGCTTTCAAAAAATCATCCCCTACGGAAAGAATGTGAGACAAGCCACAGTTAGTATATCAAAGTGATGAGATCTTCATCACAGGAAAAAAGGGCTTTGTTTCTATAAACCTAACAAAATAGCGAAATCATCCTTCCTCTGTTCCAGGTTTGTGTTTTATGAATTTTCCAACAGGATAGGAAAAATACGTCTTCAGCCCCTATATACCCCTCCAAACTCACGTGACTGCAAGAATGCCACAAGATGCATGGTGCCAGTAAACTGGAGATAGAAGGACCACTAGGACACAGTCCTGGACCTTCCCCTTTCAACTCGAGCGATAGGAGAAAGCAGTGATTTAGGACATCATAAGAGAGCCTGTCGCCAGTGAGGATCCAGTATCACGTGTCCAGCCCCGTGGAGCATGAACCACCACCACCATTTCCTTTGGGCAACCTTCCACCTCCTGATGCAGCTGCTAATGGAACAAGAAGTACCCGAGAGCCCTACAACGGAGGACCAGGACAATCCTCTCCACACTCGCTGCTCAGCCAGGGCACACACCTCTGCTCTCATGGGTGTCCACGTCAAAGGGCAGCATTTGGCATTTTTGGCACCAGCTGAGTATATCCTAAAAACACCCAGAATGAAAGCAGAGTGGGACATCCCTCACAAATGCTTTCAACTTGAAACCACAGAAGTGTTCATATTGATGGGTTGTTGCCAACTCATCACCTTTGAGAAGAATAAAAGGAAATAATCAAAGTAGAATAAAATTATCACCCCCATTTTACAGGAGAGTCTGTGGTCATGTAGGACTAAAAATGGACTTAGGGCTTGAAACTTAGTGAAGTGCTTTCAGTATAAACCTATTTTATTTCAGGTATACAGCTTTTACTGTATCTGTTCATCATTTATGATATCTTCACATATTTACCCCATCTTTCTCTTCTCTCTCTGGCTACAATGAATCATAAATACGTAATCTCTTACAGCATGATAGAGTGGATTTGAGCCATAGGTATGCTAGAGAAAGCTAAAATAACAGATACTCAAATTGATCAAATTAACTGTTGTTGTCACAGTTTGGTTTTGTAAATTTTATCATTCCCTATGTTATAGTTGACCAAGTCTCATATAACAATTACAGGTCAGTTATTTTACTCTTTGCAGTTACTTCCCATGTAAGGTCTACGCAGTACACCACAAATACTGTAGCAGTGTAGATGTAGACTCTGTTGGTTGAAATACACTCCTCAAGTACCACCAGTTCAAAAGCTCTTTGCAAAAATAAAGCTAAAAAGATAAATAAGCCTTGACAAGGCATGAAAAACGGCATTCCTCATGCTGAAGAATAAAAATCTTGAAAATAATTGGATAAGAAGTAATCATAAAGCTCTCTGCATACTTCTTCTTACTGTGAAGAGTAAGACTCCGGTGCTGTTCATGGCTGTGCACGGAAGTTACACTTATCTTTCTTTCAGTGTCAAATCATATCACTGCATGACAAGGTGCAAGGAGTGGAATGACTTCTTGGAAAAACTATTCCAATAATGCAAACTAAGTCATTTTATGAAAGACAAATCAAAGGGTCATTTGCAAAAACACTTCAAAAGTAAAATATTGAAAAAAAAAAATTGCATTTTGTATATGGTTAATTGACAGTAAAAAACCCCAACCTACATTGTAATACCACACAGCACCTGCTGACTGACTTCTTAGAAAACAGACTAGAGGTCAGTAAGAACCTGAAAGCTAAGTCCTGTAAAATCATCATTAATGGGGCTTTATAAAATAAAAAATCTAAATTCTTACATGAAGACTGTTTCTGGGTATGACACTGGGTGCTGCTTTATGTCATTAGAGTAATTTCTACCAGTAAAAACTACAGAAAAAGTGTATTTGAAAGGGACTGTTTGACATTTACTTGCACAGGTGAATACGACTGCCCAGGGTGATGAGGAGACAGACCCAAACCCTCCTCCACGCAGGAATCCCAACATAGTTAAGCAAAAGCATGAACATATCAGGGCTCATTTTGGGAATCAGGTGCAGGCAAGCACCCCTTCACGTGAAAAATCATCAGTAAAACAGTAAATTTCTTGTGAAGCCATTTAGGGAAGTATTTCTCAAACTGTGAGATTTTACCCACACACATTTTTAGCTTATGAAAATTATAGTTATCAGAGTACTAATAAAATGTTTGTAACTGAACAGGGAAGTATACTTTCTCCAAAAGTATGCAATTATTGTCTGCACTAAAATGCACTCCCAACAAATGTTTTAGAGCCTCTCTGCAATTTTTACTCTACTTTTCAATATCACCTATGAGATAGTTCTTTCATTTAAATTAAATATCATGTCTGTATCATCTTGCATGCAGAGATTAAAGGAGTTTACATAATGTCTTTAATGGAAAACTGACAGTATCACCACCAGACAAGCCAAATTCTAGCCTTTAGCTGAAGAGAAAACAGAGAAGAGAAAGGCTATGTGAAGGTGAATGCAAAACTATGATTCTTCTTCAAACACATCGGAAAAGAAAGATATCCTGTTTTCCCAGGGACCCCTTATGGAAACACAGGGGAATCATGCAGAACACTGTAGAAACAAAATCACAGGTATCCTTCAAGAATGAAGAGAGCACCTCCAACCCCCCTTCTGGATGCTTCAAATGTTATGAAGAATTCTGACAGCATTAGCCAGAAGGTCTAAAAGCAACACCATGGACTTGAAAGGACATGAAAGAGATATAGGTGAGAAAAAAATATATCCTGGAAGATGATGACAATAACTTACATTTGAGAATGAGATCTTTTTTCTTATAAGGTTCATATTCGTATTCCATTTCAATCAGATGCACTATCACACACTTAACAGAATAGAGGATGCAAAAGAAAGATGTATATTCAACAAGCCCTCACCAATAATAATAAAAAGCAACATAAATATAAAAGTAATGAAGATAAACAAGAGGTTAGTATAATCTAGGCATGCTGCCTGACATATGAAAGGGCAGTGGTATCGTGTTGAAAGGGTTCTAGGCACATGCTGAAGAACTCACAGAAGAAGACACAGAAAAACTTTTAAGATTAATGACAAAATCAACGTGAATGATGGTTTTGAGCAAGTCTGGAAAATAGTTGCTTTCAGCGTGCAATCACTCATTTTTTTTAGAAAACCATGCAATAATGTCTAGACTGCTACTTTTCTTCTAAGACTGTGTGAAGTGAGTATATGGGAACGCTCTCCAAGATAAAGAGCAAACTGTCTGACCCAGAGATGTTTATTAAGGACGCAAGGGAAGGCTTCAGGCAGGACAGTTCAGTAGTTACTGTTCTTTTATTTGGCATCGTTGCACAATTCTCCTGAGATGACAACCACAAGTGCTGTGGCTTTGACGGCAAAAATTAATTTCCTAGCTTGCAGAAAGGAGCTATTGGTGCCAAAACCCCCGAGTGACCTGGTACACCTTAGCAGCTGATGGCAGGCTGCCATTTTCCATGCGAGCAAAATGGTGTTGGCGTGTGAAACTGCACAATTCAATCCTTTTATATGGTGACCTTATACAAAGGAGTAAGCTGTCATTATAGGAAGAAAAATTGCTGTGGAAGAATGAATCCTGTGTTTAACAGAATGTGCTCTTTTAAAGAAATGTTCTCTGCTGACTATTTTAAAACGTTTCTCTTTTCCTATATCCCCTGCCTGTTCCTTCTTGGCATCCAGGACCAGCTACTCTGGCTCTGCTCACAATCTCACCATTGTTGGTGTAAGAGCCCTCTCCTTAGGAGAAAATGCCATCTGAAAGGGCCTTCTTGTGCTCTTCTGCCTGATCAACTTTTCATTTGCCTTCAAATATCAGGTCAAAACTTTTCCTCCTCTCCTTTTGCCTTTTAGTTGCATTCTTCAGTCATCAATGAAAGAATAATTTATATAATGAATCACTAAAGTATTCTGAGATTCTAAATATCAGAATTGTTATGTCTAACTGTAATGGGCTGCCTGGTAATTTTTACAGCCTTTAGCCTTCTGCCTACTTATGTCCCCTTTCACATATATGAGATCTTCAGCGAGGACTGGTCACTGCTCAACAGGAGATGCAAAATCCAGTTATTGGACATTAGCAAAAATAATGCAATTTCTTCATCTCCACTCTCACGTCTGCTGCACCACCTAAGCACCAAGAACTGAGAATAAAGGTAGAGAATGAGAAGAGCTACTGACAGAAGATGTGGTGCCTGCCTTGCAGTCAGCAATACTTCAGGAGCACCTGTGGAAAACTTCCAGCTAAGAGCAGCCGTTGCAATCACACTTCTAAAGACTAGCACTGAACGGTTTTGAGCAGCATAGAAGCTGCAGCAGCTGCAAGAAATAACTCCACCATCTTTATCAACGGTCAGTGTTCATCACATTTATCGACTGCTGTACTGGTATGTTCAGGGCTGGAAGTGGAAAAATAAAAATTCTACCAGAAATACAAAACCTAATTCCATCCAGACGTTTTTTTGTGAAAAAGTAAACGACTTCTGACATCTTAGTAGCCAGCCTGGGATATCCTTACGTAAACAGTTACCAACTTTGCTTGAAAGTCCTTTAAGTTAGAGAAGGGCATTTGCAGACCTCATTGGTCTGAGAGAATGGCTACATAAAAGACTGAGCAGGGCGCATACACTTATGTAGCAGCAAAGGTACATTTAGCATAACGTCATCAAATTCAGAAGTACGCCTGAGATCAACACGTGTTTTAGAAATAACACCTGCCGTAAAGAACAGAGTCATGGAGGGAAAATGATCTCTCATTTCCCTAGCCATACTTTCACCTTTTTTGACTGAATTACTTTTCATAGTTGTGTTCCATAGAGTATTTCCACCTCCTTTTCTTCAGGGGGGACAGAGGAAGCAAGGTATAGTGTTCCACACTTCAGCCAAAGAAATTAAAATATTTTAGCAGAGAAAAAGACAATGGTAAAAACATAAAAGGTGTTTGGAATCTCAGAAATGCATGTAGTCATAGCCACTATTTTCTATTTCTGTCTAAATTTTAGTTGACTGTTTTACTTCAAAGGAATATAAAGGCCTTCGTCCTACCAAGCACATGATGAGAATTTTTACACAAATACCACTAATCGCTTATGAGAGCAGGACAAGTTTACCACTACACAAAAACAAAACTGGAAGATTGAAAGAACGGTCAGGTTCAGAGGACAGATCATTCATCACCTTTTTGGTGGGCAATACAGTATAAATCATGCTTAAAAGATTAAAAAAAAAGTGTTTCAGGACAGTTATTTCCAGAAACTCTGGGTGAAATAGCCATTAATTGCAGTGTGACAATTTGCTGCTCATTAGAGATAAAGATAAATGAACGTTATTTTTTTTTGTCGGCTAACTCCAGAGATGAAACATTAACAACTGCATCACATTTCAAATTCAATGCAACCAGTAAATAAACAAAATTGTTGCATAAGGTTATTCATTCTGTGTGTGTGTACGTTCAAGTGCATGTAACACATTACCACTGAACAATTATTTAGTGAATAATATTTGCTTTTTCCTTCGTGCCTGCCAGGCGTACAGAATACCAGCAGTTTTCCTGACTTATGCATTCCTATGTTTGTCCTTTTTCCCAGGTTGGAAGCACCATCAACACAATTTTCTTTCTTTAGTCCCAGTTATTTGCTATGCTGAAGCTAGGCATTTGGTAAAAAACCACAGTTTTCTGTGCTTCAAAAAAATTGGAATTTTTCAGCTTTGTAATCTCAAACTTAGACCTGGACTTCCAAAATTGGTAATTACTAATTTGACAAGCGGTTGCAAGGAAAATAAAAGTTCGGATGTGTCCTGGTGCTTCTTTTCCCTGCACCTTGTGTCCGAGCTGGTGCGTTTCCCCGCGACCGCGTGCAGCAGAACTATCGCCCTGCTCTCCATGCAGAAGGAATCGGGTATTCAATGTGCTCGTTCTCAGAGGAGAACCAGCCACAACACAACACACAACTGCAACAAAAATACTTTGCAGAAGAGTAAATTTTGAGATCAGTTCCTATTATTTAGGTCTGAGTCATAATTCAGACACATCCTTATCAGTTGGCACGTGAGTTGCCCCAGGTAGGTTCAACAGCACCATTCAAGTTCCTCTGGCTGGGGATAAGCCTAGGAAGAATCTGGGATATCTGCTGCAATATCCTGTTATCGAAAGGACTTTGAACTCCTCACACAAAAGGGTCCTCAAGAAATTCTTATTCAGTGGGGAGCTCAAGCAGACCCTAAGCACACTTCCAATTCCTTTGGGCAGATCCTGATTCCAACAAACACACACAGAAACTGCTGAAGGGCTCCGCTGAATCACGGCCTAAACACAACAGCAATTACAGTTATATACTACAGGTTGGTCGACAGGTACAGACAGACAGAGATAAAATAGTTTAAAAACGTTAGATGCTTTAGATAAAGAAGCTTCACAAAGCGTTAGAAAAGTAGACAACACATCTCATTTTTTATCTTCTTAGAAAAAATACACAGTATCACAAGTCTGAAAGCACATTCTCGGGTGGACTTTTAAAAAAAAATGTATTTTGGCGTGATTCCAAAGACAGTTTACGTATTCTGGAGTAAGGAATATATCAAAGACCAGAATAATAACAAATGAAGGGGAGAAATTCTCATTTTATCCGTTACCCTTTTCCAGAGAAGCAGCTCAGAGAGTTGCCTGGCGCTCTGCTGTTTTATACGCTTACCTTCACCCCTCTAGCTCGTGAATCTGAAGTTTAGAGGCTGATGTCCTGTCTGAGCAGGATGGGTTAGATAAACAACAATCAGTCTTCTTTCTCCCTAAATGGTTTGCAGCAAAAATCAAACCATCTTCTCTCAAATGTGAGTTACCTAAGGGCTCCCAATCTATGGCCAACAGGACGAAGCGTAGATTGTACAATGAATAAATTGCTCTAATCATTTAACTGCCTTTCTTAGAGATTAATCAGTTCTTTTACTTAAAAACTAATTTGTGAGTAAGGATGAGAAATGAGTATGGGGAGAGTGTGCAGCTAAAATTTTCAGCAATACCTGTAACAGAGTTCTCTCTTCCAGTGCACAATCTTCATTTCAACACTCACATAAATATTATTTTATTATTATTTCTAAGATGTTTGAGGTGATGTACACAACCAGTGCAGTTCTGCTAGTGTCAGCAGACCTTACTTACTCACTCGGGAATTCCTTCAGCATGAAAAAGCCTAGAAGGGAAAGCTGCTATAGCCGGATAGACCCACGGACTGGCATGTGCTCAGGGTGAGGATAATGAAGCACTAGCAAGCCAGCATCACTGCACAGCTCAGACAAACAAGCAATACCAGATCCTGATCTCAGTTTACCTTTACGCGCCAGGCTAAAAGGTGCCAGTACAGGCAGAGATTTATGTGCACACCACATTTCCCTGATTAGCAGCATCTCTGAGAGGGCCAGGGGAGGCAGCTGGGGCTGGTAACAGCTCCACTCATTCAATTTTAATTGACTACTGTGTGTTTGTCAGATCCCTCAGAGCCGCCTTCCTTCTGTTTTAACTTGTGCCAAAAGCTGAACTGGTCCCATTAACCACAGGGAATGAGCAAGCCAGCAGTACTGATCAGCTACAGGTACAGAACAAAGTCTATATTGCTGTTTGAATTTTAAGATACAATCTGCACTGAATTTCAAGATCACAGACCAACGAACACAGTTCAAGCTGCAAATCCAGTGAAATTAAACTCTACTCGCACAATTACACATTAAAGCAGGCTTTGATTCAGAATCCTTTTGCTTAATTTTCATCTTCTGTGTTTGGATTTAGTGCCCAAACACCTCTCTCTGAAAATCCTAAGGAAATGCCCACATGCTTCAGTGGGATCAAGGCTATACCACTACCTGCTTACTGAACAACTACTGATACAGTGTTTAAACGGCATGAAATCAATCAAAATACTCCAAACCAAACAAAAAAAAAAAGAGTGACAATAATATTTTATGTATTTTTTACTTTCTCTAATGGTTCTAAATGACTTAAGTAAAAGTTAAGAGTAAAATGGGTCCAGGCATATATACATGATTTCTCTTGTAACTCTTTTTAAAGTACATATAAATGATTGGTGCTGATGAATGGTAGACAGCGTCACTGTTCATAAAAGAATCTATAAATCTTACCTCTGCTTTTATTTTATTGTCTCCGAAACACAAGTGTTGTAAGTAGGCTGCAGCATTGGACTGTACTGAGGGAAATTGATGCTGTAACATCTGTATAACTTCTGGAAGCTCGGGATCTCGCCATCCAAACTCTCTGTGCAAAAACAAACATGAAAGATTCATCAGCAATTCTGCTATTAGTGGACAAATGTGGCAACAGTTGGGCCAACAAAGAAAGACATGTCTAAGTAAAATCTTGACTTTTTTCCTATTATTTTCAAAGCAAATATTAAATCACATATGAAGCTATTCTTCATTTTAAACTGTACTTCTCTGAAAAAAAAAGGTTATATAAAGTATAATTAAATAACTTCATGAATTAGGTCTCTAAATGCTGAAGTTTCCTAAATAAAAATGGCTAAATGAAATCTCAATATAAGAAAAGAAAGAAGATACACGCTTATACCATTATATTAAAATTAAAGTATGGACCCCAGAATCAGAACCACAAATGGTTTGCTATGACATGGTAGTTTGTCAAAAAACTCTTTTTACTTACTGCCATCTTTATTTGATATAAATTCTTATATTCTACAGAAAGCAATACCCTATTTTGTCGTTTGGTTTATTTTTTTCCAGATACGGTCCATGCTCAATGTAAAGCCACACAGTTCTGGCCCTGCTTGAGCAGGGGTTTGGACCAGATGACCTCCAGAGGTCCCTGCCAACCTCAGCCCTTCTGTGATTCCGTAATTTTACAATTACACAATACACATTGAATTACTTTGAAATGTTCATTCATACTACTCAATCTAAAGCAGCTAGGGAAATACAAAGACTCGGTCTTTGCACTTTTCTTTAATCCAATTAAGCATTAAACACCATTAGCATCAAATGAAACAACTGAATCCAAGTGTGTTGAACAAATCTCAGCAGGTATTCTGCAGCTCACTCTGTCACTTCAGGTAAATTTTTCCAATCTGTGTTCCAGGGTAAAATCATTCATGAAAATGGCTTTAGACCTTGCGTCCCAAGAGCCAGACACGCACTCAGCCACTCTGCATGAGATATTTCATTCTCACATGCCTTTTCCTTAAGAGCTAATTTTTTTGAGCCATATAAATATTTTCACCATCTTCCATCTAATGCTACACGTACAAGGTAATAGAGGGAAACGAGGGGGAAGTGGCGACTTGTGAAAAAGGCTGTAGGTTCTCTGTTGCAGTAACCATTATCACCTGGGAGTTCATTGCCAAAAACCCACACAAGAGCTGTCGCAGAGTCCAGCTACAATATTTCAAAAAATATTCCTGATTATTAGCTTCCTCTCCTTCTGGAGATTCTGCTGCACTGAGGCCAGGTGGGTGTATGTCACTGGGAGAATTCACCTGCATTTGAGTAATGCTTACAGTAGCTCTGCAGTCTGTCTCAAGTAAAATGAGGCATCACACTTCTAAGTACAATGCATCTCCAAAACATTTCATTGAGAAGAGGCTCCTTTTACAGTAATAATGAATTACTACAGAACTGAGGTATTGTTTGTTCTCTTCTCGTATGGGATGTTTGCCAGGTTGAGAGTTGTCATTAGTTGTATCTTTATGAAGATCCAGAATATAAATGGGAGATGTAAAAAAATATACTCCGAATTTCATTGGCCATTTCTCTTCTGACAAAACAGATGTTAACTCATGAATATTAAATTTCACATTAAGTGTTTAATTCAAAGAAACCACAAAGACATAATAATAAATCACATATGGACTATTCCAGTAAATCTTGGGATTATATTGACTTGACATAACATAGTATACTATGTTGGGAAGCTTCCACAACAGACCTTTCGCATATGTTCAGACAGATCTTAACACTGAATTGGTGTTTTGAAAAGTCATGTAACACTGAGTCTAGAAACTTCAGCAGCAAAGATGGCAAATGCCACATTTTCTGTGTATACCAGTTTACTATGACTCTTAACACGTGAAAAGAAGTAATTCTTTGGTTAAGTACTGACTTCTGTTTAAGAATTGGTAGTACAAACCCATAAACAAATCATCAATTGACAGGTGATAGAAACTATGTTATCTGACCTGTTAGCTTCCTCTTGTACTTGCTTTCTAACAGTTAACCACGTTAACATGTTAGCAGGTTCTTCAAACACATTAGACCTGCCTCCCATACACATGGCTCTCAGCCAACCAAAGACATCTTCCAGAAAATATTTTTAAATAAAAATAAACCCCCCCCCCCCCAACCC
>Ga0065711_1047417_pt1 | contig 12340 bp, 7 predicted proteins | sample Hoacrofraction12_FD_59098 | JGI IMG/M metagenome (GOLD analysis project Ga0065711, IMG submission 59098) | Hoatzin crop microbial communities from Cojedes, Venezuela - Epithelial fraction 12 v2 (version 2) | ecosystem: Host-associated > Birds > Digestive system > Esophagus > Crop | place... | reverse complement strand
CCGCCATGCCGGGGGCGGGGCCCGGCTGCCCGCCCCGGCCCGCCCCAGGGAGGCCGCCGGCAGCCGGGGAGGGTTCAAGGCAGAGCTGGTGCGTTAGACAGAGCAACCTCTCTGCGTGGGGAAACGATGCTTTCGTGCCGACTTCTATCGAAAGAGGGAAAAGCGCGCACGGGGGCGGGATTGGTTCCCCCTCCGTCATCTCCGTCCCTGTGGAGAAACAATAAAATCCTGCGCGGGCGCAGAGCCCGCAGGCAGGGCCAGGGGCCGCAGCGCGACGCTCAGCCTTTGCTCCAGCACTGCCTTTCGGGAGGTGTCCCCGTGTGAAAAACGCGCTGCTGTGCGGGACGGCAGGGGCTTTCGGGCGTGGGACAAGGTGGCCCCCGGGAACAGGCAGCTGGCAGCCAGCAAAACTGACACAAAAGGGTTTCTGCGTATTAAATAAGCTGCTCAGGCCTTTTGACAGCGTGAGTATGTGCTTGGTGCTTGCACATTATCTGTAATCCTGTCAAATGGTCCTTTCATATTCACTGCGTCACTCCAGCTTCTCATGATGGAAAGGCAGAGTTCACGCTTTGAAAGAGATGGCTGCAGCGACACAGCAGAGCCATGGAAACGTCACAGCCAGCCCAACGCTCCTTCTAGTTCTCAACTTTTTTCTTTAGTGCGACCAAGTTTTTGCTTTATTGAGGAGAATAATAATTTGTCATACTGCAAAACAAGAGAACCTTCCTCTTGCATGGTGACTGGCCAACAGCAGCTGGAAGGTCTGGCTCCATTTCCTAAAACTATTTCAGCTCAGTATACAAACAGGTAAAGTACAAAACCCACATGAAGTGAAAAATGCAGTATTAATACAGGATCCTTTAAGGCACCAGCATTGGAAGCCATGAAGGAAACAGTCCAAAACTCCTGAAATCAGTGGAAAGACTGGCACTGAGTTCAGGGAGTTCTTAGATTAGGTCCTGATATGTTGGGAGGCTGAAGCCTACAACGTACTAACAAACTACCGAAACACACGTTCACGCTGCAGTAGGTGCAGCTTGTGAAAGCAAAGACAGACTTTTTACCATCTACCGCCTTCACCCAAACTTACAGGAACAAATTCCAGCACGTCAAATATAATTCAGTGCCATGATTCAGTATGGTAATTCAAAAATTTAAGTTTATATGCACTGCAGTGACATTAACATAAAATATGAAAACTTATGAACAATCAAAACAATACAAACCATTAAAGAGACACCACAGACACCATTTTAATCAATGTGCAACATAAGTAAATTACACCTCTGAAATCAAGATGCAGTAGAATATACGTTGAGCTCTTCGACATTTGTCTTTCCAAGAGACTTTTGGAACACAAGATCTAACCCTGGCTAGGAAAAAAAATTATAAAAATCTTTCAGTGGGCCATCCAGTAAATTACTAAAAATCCATGTAAAAGGTGATTTTAAACTGTGTTCGGAATCTACTGCTTTGTACCCCACTGATTAAGAACTACTATAATTCCTGCCTTCAGAAAAACATGAACAGGAATTGAAGCTTTCCTTTATCTGGTACAGAATACAAGACGTTAATCCACAATGGAGCCTTACTGTCTACTATTCTAGTTATACTCACATTCATAATGTAATAAAAATGGAAGTTTCCTGATATTACTGAGCAGAAAATTAGCACTTGGTGTCAGAACTCCATGGAAGTCCACATGGAAATCCAGGTCTTCAGAGTACTAGAGATAATCATACTTTGTATTATGGAGGGCTGAATCCTGCGAGTTACACAGGCCCTGCAGCACTGAGCCCTCAATACATTTCATGCAACTTAATGGCATATTCATTTTTGCTGATGAGCAACATAGTAACACATGTATTGCACCTGACCTGAAAAATAAAACTTTAACTGAATGCAGGTTATACCAGACATCCTAGCATACCTAAAAGGACTGGGGAACAAGGCTGCAGGATCACAAGTGACAGACCTACTCCCCAAACCATTGTAACTCCAGAGCTCCCAAAAAGAGTGATACAACCTGTGGATCAGGCATGTTATTAGTCCTTTAGCATAAACAGATTGACACTGCTTCCCAGACAGACGAGCGTTTGGAATGCAGCACATGGATCTGCAGAGCTACAGGGAAGAAAGTTTTTGTCTGCAGGGAGTAGTCCTGCAAAATCTGTCAGGGGATTTTTGTGACTAGGAGGGAAAACACCAGTGGAGATTCGAAATAAGTGTCTCAGACATTTTTCCAGCAGCAGGGACTGAGATAGCGATTATGCCATTAAGCTTTACATTACAGCCAATCACACTATACACTGCTTGTCATGCAGGCTGAAAACCACAAATCTTTAGAAAAGCCTATGTCTAAAGTGTATACTATACTATACATAGCCATATCTTACATGGTCCCATCTGTACACCGGGAATTTTACTTTCTCTAAGATCTGCTAAAGCATCCACTGCTGTTAAATACTGCAGATTAGGATGCATATTACCATTTCATAGACAGCTATTTAATAAACAACTTACTAGAAATTACTGCTTACAGGTGATATTCCTAAGTTTCTTATTATTCAGACTAAATGCAGTCTTTAAATGGGCAGAATCTGCTTTTCCTAGCATAATTAGACCACATACAAAGCAAGAACTGTTTTGTAAGATTCTTCTGCTTGGAAAAAGAATCTATTGGACACTTCTAAAATGTATTATTAGCTTTGCAGCAATAATCATCCAGATTTGATGCATTATTATACATTTGATACAAAATGATAAATATTTGAAATACCTTAAAAAATTTAACATACCAGAAAGTTTAATTTTACAACAGTTTACAGAAATTTTTTTACCCAATTTCGCTTATCCTGGCCAGCTCAGAGAAAGGCCAATTCATTTCCTAAATACATTTAACCAGCAGGTTAGCATAACGCCATGGCTATCCGTATTGTTAAAAAATCACATTCATACTATGTTACCTAAAAATTTTCCTTAAGTTGTCCATCGGGCATACAAATAGAGCACAAAGAATTGCATCTGCTGGTTTGGGGCTTCACGTGATTACTACCTAGGTATTAAATAACCTGACACATAAACATGTATCTACAGACACCATGCACATCAGCAGAGTGGAGCTCACTATTGAATAAAGCAAACCGTGTTGCTGTCCTCAGAATACAGCTGGAGGCTATGCTCATTTGTTACTTTGCAGAAATGTGCCAGGAAATTCCTAGGTTTTCTTATGCACGCCTTAGTTTAGACAACACAGACATACACATCTTTGCAGATTCTATAAAGGATATCGCTTCCTGATATAAAGGATCGATTGCCCTCAATTTAGGGTGGCTGCATTACATAGGAGATTTTGTATATTCAGCTTAGGGCTAGTAGTGAGAACAGCAAAAAGAAAAGGTAACACATACAACTGTTCTACACAAACTCCATTGGCTCAAAATTTACTTTCATGGCTCAAATTTCAAGTTTCCATGTCAAAATACTATAAACAAAGCCCACATCATGTCCAGAAGGATGAAGTTTATTTTTCATGAAAAGTTCCACATGTTCATGTAAAAGTATACTTGCTGCACAGAAAGTTTAATTTATGACAAAAAAAAGGAAAATAGACTGCTCTTAGAAGTTTGGTCCTCCAGGATATACACCTATCGTGACTGACCCGCAGTCACTAGCGTAAAGGCCAGCCTGGTGTTAAAGCTTTCACTGCGAAAGAGCTTGCGAAAGAGCAGGAGCTACCATGTCTTGTTATTAACAGCCTACCTCTAATCGGAGTCAGCGTAGGAACAAGAGAATCTGTTTAGTCACAGGCCCACAAACAGAAGGACAACTCAGTAAGTCATTACCCGATTTCCCTTCCAGACAGTCCCAGAAAATGCAACCCAGACCTTCTGGTCAGAGGCACATTCTTGACGGCAATAGGGAGACAGATGACAGTGGGGGACACTACATAGCGAAGCTGGTCTGATCATCCTGCCATCCGGAGTCTGCAACGCGTACAGGGACACTCTGCGAACCTTACGTACGAACTGCAGACAAACTTCGTACTTGCTGACAGGTATGATTTTCACACTGAGCTAGCAGGTCTTCCTGTTTTTAAACATTTTCTGCAGCTGCTGAGGTATACGTACTGTAGAACATAAAACTCATACATTTCCCCAGCTACCACAATCTAAAGCTACATCAGAGTGGTCATTTTATCCAAACTATCTAACAAAATGCATATAATTCATTCTGTTAAAGTAAAAAAAGACTTGCACTATAAAGATCGGGTTTTTTTTCCTTCTTGACACTTAAGACTTCCGGGAATCTGACTGCTGGAAACGGTTTAGCTTCTCTGGATTATTTGACGCCATTTGAGAAAAGTCACGAAAAATGTCCTGATAAAGTTCATCTCCTAGGTAGAAAAGAAAAGGGAAATGGTTTTAAACATTTGTGATAGTTAACATCACCCACCATTGCACAAATGCCCTACTGCGCTACCAATGACCATATAACACTTATTCACAAACAAAGGTTGCTTATAGATGGAATGGTGCTGATGTGAACTCTTTGGGACTGTTTACTTGCATGCATGCTCTGTAGAAGTAAATTAAACAAAGCCAAACTATACCTGAAATAGTACCTCACAGGCAGCCACACAGAGGAAAGTTCAGAGTTAGAAAGGAAAAATGAAAGCATTTTAAAGCAATGTAAAAAGAAAAATGTTTATTAGCTATTAAGGAATAAAATCCTTGTTTTTGTAAGGAAGTGCTAACCAAATTCTCTTTGGAAAAGTAGAATTATGGCGTAAATAAAGATTTATTTGAAAACAGAGGTCAGAAGTCTTACAGCCAGACAGAACTCTCCATCAAAGAAACAATCAGCAAGCAATAGTATAAAAAAAGCAATCCTAAATAGAGAAAGTATTGTTCATAAATCCTTTTGGTCTATTACTTCAGCAAATATAAATTTTTACATGCATTACTGAACATTCATTAAATCTTTTATTTTCATCTATAAGAATGATGATACTTTCCTTAAATATCTTTTATTTGTCCCTTTTTTTTTTTTTACTCTTCATCCTTTGTGCTTAAACACAACCTGGCTGCCAGTACGTACTCCAAAATGAGGGATGGCAGCAATTCCCACTCAGCCTGTCTCCCTCCACCTCCCTGTCTGCACAGGAACACACATTCAGAAATGATTACTTCTTGAGTCATTGCCAAACCATTCTTCTGCCACTTGAAAATGGACATTTTCACATTCTTTCCTCTGCTGTAGCATTTTGGGATTTCAGTTCAGGTTTAATTTTAAAACATTAACTGTACCCTATTGCCTTCAAAGGGAATTAAACACATAAAACACTGGGTCCTGTCAGGAACTATGCAGCCATCCAAGTTTTACCGTCTTCCCAACACAGATGACCACACAGGACACAAGATCCCAGCACTACCGTTATGTGCTGACAGCTTGATTAATAGCCTGACAAAGAAATCAACCTGAAGGTTCTCTCATCATGTATGTTGAACATGAAGATGTTATGGTTTTGGAAGAAAAGTATAATTCAACCACTTTCTTCCAAAGGGCAGTTTTAAAAAGGATTTTTTTGTGTTTAAAAGTTTGCACAACAGTGAAAAGTTACACTGTTTTGTTTTTCCATCTTTTAATGCACATTTCCAATACTAGAGCTATTATTCTTTTGGAGATCAGACTCCATTAATTTGAAAACACTTTCAGAAATGATAACTGACCTTCCAGAAATATTTAACATGCATGGCATATGGGTTTATATAAAAATGTAATGACAATTCCTCCCAAACTTCAAAAGATAAAAGACATCCCATACTGCTCCACTAGGAAAACTCAGTTCTAGTGAAATTCCTTTTTCAAATCTAGTTTCAAGTATGTTCTAGAGATGTGGCAGGCACAGGACACATTTTATTGGAATGGTTTCTGGTAACTGCTTGCACTGGGGGAGAAGCACAGAACGAAGGGAGCTGCAACATTCACAGAGGAACAGCTATGAAGAGCACAAATCAGAATGAGGCGTCTATGATAAAAGCAATCATGCTTTTAATACAGAAGTGGGTTGCACTAGTGAACCAGCACTGTAGTTCAAGTTGCTATATTTGGTTTTTTCAGATTACCTTCAAGAAAAAAAAAAAGCTATTTCTGCAAGATACATTGTGGCTCTGCTTTTGGCTCTATTACATAACAAAAATATTACATAGAAAAATAGACTAAAATAAAGTGCCCCTTTAGTTTGTATGCTGCATTAAAATACTTAATACTGTAAACGTCATAATTATTTTAAAATCCTATGTTAAAACTGAATTCTGGAAATTCCCTTTCCAAGCAATGTTTTTCCTAAAGTGCAGATTTTATGTACAAAAATACTGTTAACACTGCTCTACCATTTAACACCAGAGTAACTCAAAAGGCACACATCATACATTCAAGACAAGACAGGAAGAAAAAGCAGCAATACTACTATCAAATAGTTAGCAGACATACTGTAGCACCAGGAGATGAGCACTCAAGTATTATACAAGAAACAGTACAATGGTGCATATGGCTTCTACCACCAGAAATAAACTTTTTTGTGGAACGAGCTAGTTTCAGCCAGTTCCCATTCTAGGAAAATTTTGGAAGACCAACTGTACTTTGCAAAGCGATATATACATTCTCTCAGTAGCTCAAACCAGCATGGTATATTTAAATTAGAAATGTTGATGCCATTAGCTACATTAGTAATCGTTTATCAACCACATTACTAAAGCGGAGATATATGCAGTTGGCTTCACTCTGATGACAGCAAACTCATACATTGATATTTACCCTCACACAGCAAACATACAATCGTCTTGCAAATCCTTATTTTCTTCTAAAATCACAATTTTGGAATAGAGGACTTCTACAATAAGAGCAGCACAGATAATTTAACATGTATACGCAGTGAAAAAGATCTGCCTCCTTTACAACCACGCAAAGGTGTCTGTCACACCTTGTGACAGCAAGGACGGGTTTTGTACTTACACATTTAAACAACCGTTCTAGCAGGCTAGCTGACATTAACATTTAAAACACTCAAATATTTACTTCAACCTTCAAAAGAGACTTCAGCAAGTAAAGAATGGAGGAGAGCAGAGCTATGCTATCCAAAGACACATCAAGATCTCCCAGCTGGGACGCTGTGTTACAGCTCGTGGCCTGAATTTCAAAAACTACTCTAATGATATTCTCTCCCAGATTTTGGGCAAGCTCCATCCCTTGTGGTGGCTCTACTTTCCACTGTCAATCTTGCCTGTTTACAAGGACCAGATGCTATCTGTAAAATATGTGCTTCAGATTGCATTAACTGCAATCTCTCGATTCTACTCTAACACAAAGTGATAAAAAAGTCAAGGTATTTTCAATGAAAGACTTAGCCAGCTTTTTATTTCATCTACCTAAATTGAACGATCTGTCTAAAAAATATTTTTAACAAGACATCAGGGAAAATAGTCTCCTCCATCTCCAGTTTAAACACATTCATATTTTCATGTAAGTAGTGCCTGTATTTGTTATGAATGAAACATTTCACTAAACATTTGTAACGTTTAGTAACCAACTGAGGCTTTTTATATAAACAATAGAAACACATTTTCTGGTTTATAATAATTTTGGATTTGTGATTGGTCCATTAAAAGATCTGAATTATTCATTTATGATTTAGCACGGAACTTCTGAATCAGAACACCCACCTCCCTTGAAACAAGGACATTTTACTATTTGAAACTGACAGTTATTATTTTTACCTCTTAAAATAAAAATGAGAAGACTCAAAAATACTTCAGTATTTGTTACCTTCAGCCTGTCAGTGAAGTAGTATGCATTGTATCAGAAAACAGCTTTACATTCAAAATGGCCAAACTGGCAATACACTTTTTTCATATATGTAGCCTGCTGGATTTTCCGAGCGGGGAATTCTTCCTCATTTAAGCTCATAATCAAGCATATACTTTTAAATTATCAGTTGCTCTGCCAAAGAAAGCATTTGAATGGCTGAGAGTCTATAGTACCTCTATTGTTTCAATGTGAATTTCTTAAAGATTTGTTTAAAAATAAATTTAATAATAAATATAATAAATATAATAAATATAACAAATATAATAAATATAATATAATAAATAAATGGGGTTTATTTAATAGAGTTTATGTGGGATATTGACATGAGACTCAATGTTGCTCCTCGAGTATATTCCAGCCCCAATCTGGTTAAAGACACAACCACACACAATCCTTACAAATCAGTGGAAAATGCACAAGGCTTTTTAGCAGTCAGCCAAGAGTAATCAGCACACCTTAAAAATAAAGGTTTGCCTTTCACTACTGCCAGGTATAGCCGTGTGTTTTTAGCTAACTTGAGTGAAGTGTGCCTTCATTACTGATATCTGCATGAGATTAAATTAGGTTCCTATGGAACCACACATAATAGAAGAAACGGCTTGCACAAATATTACATCAGAACATAGTTTAAATCGGGACTCAGTGCCTGAGAATAAAATTGCACATATTAATTAAATATAATTTGTTACTTTCTTGTACCAGTTGGCTCAAATGTCTGCCAATTCTTTTTTTTTTTAAATCAAATGGTAAGATACTATGCATACAAAAATACATACTTAAGAATGACTGTTTTGTTTCTTATTTGCATCTTAAAAATATTTAAAAATAAAATTTGAGGAAATAATACTTTCTGGCTGGAGTTATTTTTAAATCTTTGATGTACATTTTTACATTGGTGTGCAAGAATTTTTTCTTAAAAAAGAAAAAGAGGACCATTCCACAGGAAAGAGAATGGTATCCTGTAATAAGGTGAACTCCTCAACTGTCTCTGAGCAACCCAGGTGTGAAGGCTGCTATTAAATAATGTCAGGTAAATCCTAACATTACACGAATTTCAATGGAACATCAATAGGAGAAAACTGTGGAAAGCTACCAGCAAAACAGGTTGGTCATGGCTGTAGTAACATACACTACTGTAATAACGTACTTTAAACACTCTCCTTTTAGGTCACCTAAATAATCTGACAAAGTCATACCAGTGAATTTCAATGAAGCTTTAACACATGTTGTTGTTCATAAAAAATATTATTGTATTACACTATCTTAAATTTCCCTCAGATCCTAAGAATCTAATTGTAAACTGATAAATTCCTGTATACACTTCTTGTACTGCATTTCAGTATGGTTATTAGTAGAGTATTGACCTGGCTGTCCGTAGAGTCCTTCTGATTCACGCATTTCTTCATTCATCCTTGCTAAACGCAACCTATGATTTGGAAACAAAAAGAACAGTGTCATCTTTAAACCAGTGAAAAAGACTGCAATTCAAGACCTATAATGTACTCCTGAACCTCATACCAGTAAGAAAATCTACAGACAGTGCACTGTTTAATTTTTCTTCTGCTCTCCCTGTTTTTATGTAAAGGAATATTTACATTTCTTATATTTTTAGCTTGAAACAGAATAGGAAAACCTAGTTACCCAGTCAAAAACAGAATGTACAACTTACAATGTTACAATATCTGCATTTGCAGCTTCTACTGCTATACTCAATGGATCTTTCCCATCTTCATCAGTGGCATGCTGGTTTGCTCCTCGTTTTAGGAATAAACACACTTGTCTGTTTAGAAAAAACATTTAAGATTAATTTTCACAACAATAAAGGAGGAAAGCAAATAAATTCGAGCTGCATGAACATATTTGGCTTCAATCGCCAAACGTCTCTTGAACATATCAAAACAGCGCCATTTATCTAGAACAACTAAGATGCTTACATAGTAGTAAGCAAAACCTTTAATTATTTAATCCACATTAGAAAGACAGGCTAACTCGTCAGGCTAGTGCAGCAAGGAGTTGAGCCTCTTTGAAGCAAGACTCTACCTTCCTGTATCATCTTAGGATGTAGAACGAATAAATCTCATCCCTTTTACCATGACAGAAAAGAGCCACTGAGCCGGATAAATCAACACGGGAAAGAATACAGTTCACAGGTGCCTGATTTATCCAACAGAAACTGCTCTCATTTTTCTCTGCTATTGCAATTCTTCCTCTTTATAAACAGGGCATACTGACGAAGCTTACATCTTAAACTGTCCCAAGTTGTTGCACTCTATGTAGAATTCATGCACGCAAAGAGTTTGGGCACCACCAATCAGATTATTAAGTCCTCATTTGAACTGAACTGGTAGAGGGTTTCAGTTAAAAGCCATAATCCCAAAACTCAAGATGTAATTCAGTACATTTTGAAATGAGATACACTCACAGTGCAACACACAGGTGGGATAAGTCAGGAAAAGCCTTGGCCCTCACACCCCACTATTTCTCCTATTTGTATCATAAATTAGAAAAATTAAGTATCAGAAAATTAATAAGTAAATAAAAATAAATATCAGAAATTCTTTGCAATAAGGGTGGTGAGGCACTGGCACAGGTTGCCCAGAGAAGCTGTGGGTGCCCCCTCCCTGGCAGTGTTCAAGGCCAGGCTGGATGGGGCTTTGAGCACCCTGGTCTGGGGGAAGGTGTCCCTACCTATGACAGGGGGTTGGAATTGGAATGATCTTGAAGGTCCCTTCCAACCCAAACCAGTCTGTGAGTCTATGATTCTATATTTCTTCAGAAAAAGAGAAAAATCTCATGAGCCTTCACCAGAAGTTCATGCTATTTCAAAGCATTATTGAATACATGTTTTTACAAAATGGACCAAGTTGTGTTTATAGATGTGTGTTTTGCTAGCGGATGACACTGCTAATTCAAAATGTTATCTCCTCTCTTACCACAGAAGTTTAAGAAAAACCTATATCCCCTGAAATATATTAAAATCCAAGAATATTTGGGGAAAGGAAGAAGCTTCAAATGAACAGCTACAGTAAAGGATGGCCATTTACAAATTCTGGAGCAGTGAGTTACCCAGTATGTCCTAGAACCGTGGCATGGTGCAGGGGTCCTCTTCCTTTCACGTCCCTGATGTTCACATTGGCCCCATTCTGCAGCAAGAATTCACAAGTAACCAACGAACCCTATGGAATGAAAGCAAAGAAACAATTTGGCACCAGATCTCTAGAATAAGAGCCAAATCGGCTTTGCCTTCTCACCGCTGAGCCATGTGGCAAAGGAAGCAAAAGGGATTTGCTTCCACGTTAAATTTAAACACTACTAGGTTACAGAATTCCAAACAAAGCACTAACTTCAGAAACAACTTTGAGAGAACGTTGTAAAGACAACTCCAGCACCGCATTGTCATTCATTAGTGAAGCAAGCAGTTCAAAAGGAACACTGACACAGAAATACCCCTATTATTCCCCTTCCTCTCCTCCCGCATCAGTCGATGCTGTACATCACGTACCCCTCGCACTGCCTGAATGAGTGGCGTTGCTTTGTTTTCTTCTACGTTGACCCAGTTTACTTCAGCTCCATGGGCCAATGCTTCTGCCATATCAGGAAGATTCTTCTCAAAGGCAGCTCGATACAGCTGCAATCCTGGACTAGGCTGTCTGGAGTCACAGAACACAGAAGATTCTTGTTTGTCGCCTTCTGGAAAGAAAAAAAATTGCTTTTTTGTAATTGCTGTTTTTATAAGGTACCTCCTGGAATTCTGACCAAAAACGTAATTTCTCTGGCATAAGGCAGCTCAGGCTTTGCAGAACGCTGTGCATTGCTGCCCCATTCTGCCAGAAGTCAGATGCCTTTAGCTTGTTCTGGCATTCAGGCACGGCCACTTCACAGAATTATTACTGCCCAGAAAACATTCTCTCCACATTACTGGCATGTGTGAAAATCTTTCAATCTACATATTCCTATCTACATATTTCTAAGAAATTACACGGAAGTTAGAAGTGTTTTTTATCCTATACCGAAAGTTAGGAATGAAACTAATTTCCTGCAGAGATGTAGTTCATACAAACCTATTTTTATCTGCAACAGCTGGATACACCTGAGTATGAGACTAACACTGTTCTGACCTAATTTTAGTTAAAAGATACCCTTGTCATTTAACAGTTACTCACTGTAGCTATCATCTTTTTGGCTACAGCATAATCTTTCTTTTAATCTCAGTAAGAGTTCTACAGAGTGAAGTCTGGGAGATAAATGCAAGATTTCACGAGTTACAGCACCATGTTTTTACAATGCAGTCAAAGAAAGGATCCAAGCCACATGCTGCTTTCCTACAAACCACTACTGGATTTAAAACACAACTCACACAATCACAGAATAGCAGGGGTTGGAAGGGACCTCTGTGGGTCATCCAGTCCAACCCTCCTGCCGAAGCAGGGTCACCTACAGCAAGCTGCACAGGACCTTGTCCAGGCAG
>Ga0065711_1047416_pt1 | contig 12340 bp, 4 predicted proteins | sample Hoacrofraction12_FD_59098 | JGI IMG/M metagenome (GOLD analysis project Ga0065711, IMG submission 59098) | Hoatzin crop microbial communities from Cojedes, Venezuela - Epithelial fraction 12 v2 (version 2) | ecosystem: Host-associated > Birds > Digestive system > Esophagus > Crop | place... | reverse complement strand
CCTCTACCATGGTAGGCTGGAGAGGTATCTGGAAGTACATAAAGTCTGTAAGGGTGGGTGTCAGCAGGATGGGGCCAAACTCTTTTCAGTGGTGCCCAGTGACAGGACAAGGGGCAACGGGCACAAACTGAAGCAGAGGAAGTTCCGTCTGAACATGAGGAAGAAATTCTTCCCTCTGAAGGTGACAGAGCACTGGAACAGGCTGCCTAGGGAGGTTGTGGAGTCTCCTTCTCTGGAGATATTCAAGACCCGCCTGGACAAGGTCCTGTGCAACCTGCTCTAGGTGACCTTGCTTTGGCAGGGAGGTTGGACTAGATGACCCACAGAGGTTCCTTTCAACCCCTACCATTCTGTGATTCTGTGTCCACATCCAGGCATTTGTCACTGACCCTTTGTCATACCTACGCAGCTTTTTGCAAGAGAAGCAGTAATTGTGTCCTAAGAAAGTCTTTTTCTGGAGGAGTCTGAGGTCATGTGTCAGGAGTACAGGCCTTTCCCATGCTCCCATGTGGGCTCTTGGCCCATAGTGTCAGCCTTGGAGAATCTCAGGATTGGCTAACTGTCCACTCGACCTATCAAACCTAGAGTGTAGTTCTATGGGTCATGTGACCTGTTCTGGCATATTGCAAACAGTGTCTTCAGGTGTCCAGGTTGCAGACTTTTCCCTGTGGGCCTGGGAATCACTTATCTGTATGCATTTGTTACATTGTTAAAAAAATACCCAAATATACCTCAGTTTTTGGTGTTGCCTTGGCCCGTAGAATTTTGTAAGAATAAATATTATTAATAAGTCTCAGGCCTTAGAGTTCATATTCAACATTATCAGCCTGGCTGAGGCTTGTGACAGTTTATGGGAATCTCCCCTCTCCAAGTTCAGTCTTGGCAGCTGGAGAGAACCCAAAGAAAAATAGCAGTGAAGAAGGCTTCTCAGGCAATATTTAAAGATACGTTCACATGAAAGTCTTGAGCTGTCTGGAGCTGGATATCTTCCATTGGCAAGAATTTCCCCAGTGAAATATATGATTTTGTAAAAAACTTTCTCATGACAAAATTTTTATTTGCAGTTTCTCATTTCCTGGATGACCGCCACAGAGAGCAGAATTAAAATTCTGCCTTCGAACTCAGGAAGGGAGCTGCGCATGTGCCCACTCAGCTGCTGGTCTGCATCTGTTAGATTGAAGACATTTTGACAGCCAGTACTGGAAGCGGCAATCCTGGCACATCAAAATAATATACATGCCCAGGTTACAGTGTAGACCCCTTGCCAGATGTCCGATAACAATCTACCCAATCTATTCAGTCTGATGCTTTAGGCATATCACAAATAAAGCAAAACTTCTGTCTTCTGTCACCGAAGACCACAAACTGCATCTTACCACTATCTGGAAAAGGAAATTGTATGTGCCTGTGTGTGGCCTATCCCATCTCCAACAATTTCCTCTCTGTGGAGCTGCTTTTTTTGATTAGATTTCCATTAAAAATCTACTGCAAAACACAGATTTACATTGAAGGAAAAAACTTGTGTTTGGCATTGGTAGTTTGACTGCTGAGGACGAATGACTTGTGGGCATGGATTTACCTGAACTTCAGCTCCTGGGAATTTTCTAGGAGCCCTGTTATAGTGAAAAAAGCCACCACACTGACATTTTGATGTCTGCTGCTGTCTCCATCAATGCTTTTTGAGAGTCTTGCTTTTTCAGAGTCTTCTGTCTTTGTATGCTGTCTACTTCTCAGTCTTGGCTTTAGAATTTAGATTTTTTTCATGAGGTGAGATTAAAAAAAAGGGTCCCTTAGGTAGATCAGAAGCATTCACATCACTTTTGTTGTAATATCACCCTAAAATTCCTTTATCTTTAATGTAATTTTCCCATAAATTATTTCTTACCTAAGTGATCTATGCTGCAACAAATACAGATGTCCGTCAGCCAAAAAAAAGAAAAGTAGAAGTTATAGGTGAGATTGTATTCCTAGAACATTCCTTATATAAAATTAATGAGGTGCAACACATACACACACACAAAGCAGTAAAAAAAGAATATTAAATTAGTGATTCAAATTCTGTTTCCAATTTAGTTGTTGTATACCCAGAGCAATTCCACAGATTGCTGTATTATTGCTTTTGATTTATTCCAGTGTAATTAAGAAAAACTTCTGTCATCAAGTCTAATGGAAGCCACAGTTGGAAAATTTAAACTGGAGGAGTATAGTTTAAGGTAGTTTCTAACTGAATGAATTGCAGTATAATTCAGTATCAAAAGAAGCAGAGATTTATACTATTACCCTTCCATTGTCTTATTTAACTTTGTATTCTAGATATATATTCCAGTTACAAAACCCCCAAAGTACTAAGACTCAAACAAAAGTAGTTTAAATTTTATTTTTATGTTATATACAAAGTTTGCCTGTCAGTTATGCGACAGTTAACTGAGGGTAGAAAAACAGATTTCTAGCAGAACAAACTCAAAGCAGAATAAGTAGATTATACCCACTAAACTTGTTCAAAAGTCCAAAACAATCACATTCTACTGTCCTTTCCTCATCCTGATACTTTACTTTCCTGGTACATTTCTCAATATGCATTTGTTCTGTGAGTTATGCCTTTTCACGCCTGCTCAAATCATCACCTTGTTTGCTGTGTATCATGAGTTGCACTTCTCTATCCCTCATTCTGCTAACAACCCTGAAAAGATTACTGCAGATTTGTCAGACTTATAAAAGTAGACATCCTTTCGCCATTAATTCCTCATTACCTGTTATGTCAAGCCTTATTCAAATATACTCTCATAATGAGTGATTGATAAAAACTCTGTCCTGTCACAGGCAGCTTTAGATGGCAGTATAAGCATGGCCTGGCACGAGATTTTTTGGGTAGTCCCAGAATCTGCACTGTCACTGATTCCAGCTGATTGTGGAGTGGCTGCCTGAACCTCAGTTTTAGAAACCAAATTAAGTGTTGCTGGCCACTTAGCCAAACACCATGCATCTGCTACAAAATCTAGTGATAAACTATCCAGGGAAGGCTATAGTTCTGTATTCAATTTATCTTTATACAGAGAAGAGGGGATAAATGTCAAATTCACAGAGAGAGACTGCTGTTTCACTGCTGAAATAATTAGATGGACCTTTCTTGACTTCTGGACTGCAGAGTAAAATGCTTCTTCTGGGTAACAGTGCCCTTTGTGCTGTTTTCAAGAGTCAGTGACTGATGTCTCCTCTCGCAAAGGCACACTTCCCTCTGTAATTAAATATTTATCACAGTGAGAGGACAGCAGCAGGACTAAATGCCTCCAATTAACTATTGTGGAGGTTCATAAGAAACTACAGTACACGTATAAATATTTTAAAAGATCAGGTCAAAGCAGTGTCCATATCGGGCCTTCTCCCTGTAGATCGGGATGTGCTGTTTGTAGGCAGATGCATGTCTACAAAACCTCCACTTTATTTGCTATGCCTTAAGTATAAATCAGTTAGTAAATTATCACATTAATCATGCATATGAAGAGCTCTGCTATGCCTGGTGATTATGAAGGGCAAGCAAAACGTAATTAAAGGGCTGCAATCTGTTTTGTTTGTCCTGGGTATTGTTATTTTTTCCAGGGTTCACCCACAGGGAGGAAATTCATATTAAATTCACTTGACCAAGAGGTGTCTGAATTTACGAGGGCCTTAGCCTTCGGTCCCCTGTGTCTGCTTCCATCACGAAACAAAAGACAGGACATCTTGCCCCAGGTCTGTTATCAAGAGCATTTGGAGGGAGTGGAAGGGAGTGAGTAATGTTCTCCCTGGCTAGCTGCTGATCCAGGGTGCAAGATTGTGTTCTGAGGGGAAGGTTGGCCAGTCCTTGGCTTATATCTTGAGGAAAAGCAAGATTGTTGGCAGGTCTTTGGAGTCCACTGACACTTGCAGTTTTTTTTTTCACTTCTCTCCTGAGAAGAACAACTTTAATTTGGTGCCCATCTAAAAGCTATGGTTGAGGAATTCAGCTGGTCTGCCAGCACCCTGGGGAGAGGGAGGGCCCCTGCAGACCCCGGGGCTTGCAGTCTTCTGTCTCGAGCTCTCATCCTTTTGGCCACATCTTGTTTGAACAATCAGAATAATAGTTTGTTTTATACTGAACTGTGGTGATGTAAACAAATACAGTCTGGAGGTGATCAGGAAACTAATTCATCAACAGTCTATCAAACATATGCCTGAAATTAAAGTCTGAAACAAAGAGATTTTTATGGAGTCCACTGAAATTGGGGAAAATGTCTTTGTAAGGTGGTGTAAAAGCTTACAGCAGTTTAAGGTGTGTGTGAAACAGATTCATTGCTGCTAAGACCGGGGCAATGACAGGAGTACATTTCAGGCAAGGATTTTATATTGCCGGGGCCTGAATGCATTTCCTTTAGTAACAACTCTATTTTCAGTTTCTTCATCCTAGTCACACAGGCAGGAGTTTCGTTCCAGCTTAGGCTGTATACAGGAATTCCCCAGGCAGACTTGTGTTTTGGGGTATATCATAACATATTTGGAGCAGTACAGGTCCCCCCTAGCCACACCGCAGCCTGAATTCGCTGTGCTTCAAACCCCAGATGGGAACTGCGCAATGTTGTGAGAAGCTCCCTGTGGGACACCCCACTCCCTGGTGGAGCAGGATCCAGGAGGAGAGGGGCTAAGCTGCAGCAGGGCATTGTTAGCCATTAGCTGTGCTAAGGGGCAGCACCTGGAAGCAGCAGGGGCTTGTTAGCCTTCCTGAGACCCCGCACACGTCAAGGAGGAGAGAGTTGACTGCTGTGGGCTGCTGGGAGCCTTTGCCTGTCAGGCTGTGGAAAGGCTGTTTGTGCTCATGGGACCTTTCTGCATGAACCTGCTTTGCAGATAGGTGCTGAAAGATGTTTCACGGTGTGGGTTATTTCTGGTGGGTAACAGGCTCCTCATCTCAGCAGTTTTTCCTGCAGAAGTGGAGTGGTGTCTTTTCTATTCAGGCTAAATAAAGAGGAATCTGAGGCAACATTAATACTCCTGAAGCTTAATTAAAAATTTGGACTTTACTGTATGGATGGTAAGAAGAGATTGCTAAAGATCCTTATGTTTAGCACAGAGAGGCATCTCTGAGGGTGGGGTCTCCTGAAGCAAGGACGAGGTAACCTGGTGCGGAAGCTTTTGTGGAGCATCTTTTGTAAGCTGTTCTCCTCAGAGCCGAGGAAAGGCACTCCCATCTGCCCTGCGCTGCAGGAGCTCCCAGGGTCTCAGCAGAGCAGCTGCTGTGGGCAGAACAACCCCTGGCGCCTGTGAGAAAACCTGAAGCAGGGCACGCTGGCAGCACAGGGCTTTTACTTGGCCTGAAAAATATCACAAATTGTACTGTGATTTCTCTGGCTGGTAGTACTGTATATCTGTATGCATTTGTGCAGCCTTGGCTATCCTGAAGCTACCATGCTGGTCAGGCCCTCCGTAAGCCCTGCACAGTAGATGTTGAAAAGGCTAATAGTTCTTATCTACATTAGATGGAAGAAATGTGTCTTATTTATTTTCAGAATGCAAATCAGTCTCAGTTGTGGCAGAAGGCTATGCAACCGTGACACAGCAAAGGGGCTGCTGCAACGTACATGGCAGGCAAGTCACTTTCTTTTTCGTATTTAGCAGATGTACCCCTTGACTCAAAGTTTGGACATGCACACATTCTAGTCAATGAATGCAAATCAGGACATAGCCTCCTCATAGACAGAGCATGCAAAGGGAAATTTCATTGTCGAATCACACTAAAGGCGACAGGGTGAGGGGACTACTCAAAAACTTCTGGCTAACTTTTTCTGTAAAATACCAACATGTGTGCTCCTTCATTTCTCTCACTTCTGTGGTCCGTTTGCCTAAATACAGGAAACTAAACGCTATGCTGGCAGCCCACAGATCATAGCTGTACTGCTTCAGTCCCCCAAAAGCAATGCTTCCCAGGGTTGCGGGGAGGAGCCACCTACTCAGATGGACACTGGTACCTCTGTGGACCTGGCTGCTCCCAGGCTGTCATTTATTTGGATGTGTAGGCATATATTTAAAAGTGTGCTGATCTTGTGATTGTGTTTAAGTTTGTTTTCAGTAAATCTGACCGAGCAGGGACGTATAAAAATACATTTTAGGTGGCATCTCATTTTACATACTTAGTAACTACCTACCTACATGAAACACCTTAGCAGGTTCATTTCTAGCGAAATGAATATCTATCAACACACATCAAACAGGCCATCAATCCAACTCTGAATATCCTTGCCAACAAACATAAAAGCTTTCCTTTGGATTATGGTCATAATAATAATATCACAATAATAATGATCTTTTTCTCTGCTACAACCTGTACCCAGCACTGAGGGAAACCCATTTCTTAATACATTGGTCATCTCAAAGGAATTTTCATTTACCATTTCAACCCCATCAAATTCTCAGGACAGTATATGGCTGCTGCAACCTGAACATTCTCATTTAAAACTATATTGACTTCAGCTGTACTCAGAGATCCTGTGCAGGGCTGGGATGATAAACATGCTCCAATGAACTGTGGTTTCTATGCTCCTGCTCTTTGACAGGGTCTTTAATAAAGCTGTGTCTCCCAGGGTGGACCACACTCTTGAAAGCTACAAAAGTTCATGTTAGTTGAATTAACCAGACTGAGGAACCCTGGGGGAGATCTGAAAGACTCTTCTTTCATTTTCTTGGTTTTAATCTTTTTGGTTGGAAAGGGAAATATTCTGTGAAATGTTCTTGTAGTAAAAAAGAATTAAATTGCCTTGTTTTTTCTGGAAATAATATTGATGTAAAATTTTCCAAGTATACCTATATAGGTTAAAAAAGTAAGAGAGGAAGAGGGATAAAGAAAGAGGAGGTAAATAGTGGCAGGGAACCTGGATTGAAGGGTAAGTAGGGTCAGCTAAGGAAATCAAGTAAAGAAGGCTGTGAGCAGCAAGTAGAATGAGATTTTAAGGGTCACTGTGTTCCTTGGAAAACATAATATGTGAGACAAATGTGCCTTTAAGAAAGACGTTTCTCCAGTCAACATACCCTGTTTTCAATTGTAATTAAATCCTGTCTAATGTGCTATAACTGCATTCCTTAAAAATAAATCAGAAAGAAGAAGAAGGTGCAAAACAGTGACTGATATCCTTGAAAAATTTGGAAAAGTGAACAGAGTAATTTGCCATAACAAAGGGCGTGTCCAGATTTTTTCATCTTTATGAGTTTATAGAGAAGAATAAAAGCAAATGCTTGCATCTGCTGATGATACTCAGAGGATGCAGCAGTCAAATCCTCCAGCAAATTAGATAAGTTGCCAGAAGTACAGAGAATTCTCTTAGTTCTTACCTAGGTCTTTCATCCGGAGGTGCCAAAGCGCTTTTTAAGACTTCAGGAACTGCTTTCTTGACGACATCTGGGACAGTACTCCTTAAAATTGCTTTCTAGAAATATTTTGGCACAATATATCACAGAAGCTGTCTTATAAAACTGGAGATGTTATTGTTGTTTTAATTAGCAGCATGGTAACATTCCATATAAAAACTCTAATAGTCTGAAAAATAAAACAGTATGGCCATAACTATTCACAAACTTAGTACGAATTATGAAAATTCATTTTGCACAGAGCTTTAATAATAATACACTGGGGAATATATAGTTGGGGAAACAGGTGTTGAAAATACAGGTTATTCCATCAAGCAACTTAAAAATGTGGAACAAATTCAGACAATGAAAGTCTACTTCCTAGCAGAAAAGGGAGCATCAATGAAATGGCCACATGACTTAAGTGAGGGTAAAGGCAAAGCAGACAGCTGAGCAAATATTTAATGCCTGTAACTTCAAACCCAAGTACCTACAGCTAGCAACTCTGAAGGGAATAGGTGTGTACAGTGTGGTATGAAATACTGCATGGCACTTGCATATGTAGAAGGTGATTAAGCTGTTTTTCTGATTAATGAAGAGAATTTAAGAACCGTTTACTTGTTTTAAACGAAGGGGACAACTGCATGGTTCTCTCGTTTAATTGTTGTGTAGGGTGTGATTGGGTCACATTAATTATACATGCCAACTAAAGACCTAATCTGCCTTGCATTTGATTTTTACCTGTCAGAGTTTCAAATGGGTTTCAGTGTAAGCGTAGATCATGTCATTCCTAAGAGGAGTTTGGAGAAGCATGGTGACTGTGCTGTGGAAACACTATTACAACAGGCTTCCTCTTGGAACAAGCTTAAGGATTTCTTCTGAAGTTTTAACTAGTAAACATAGATATATCTCAATAGGGGTTTTTTCCACATGTATCACAGATTCTGAGGCTGACAGGTTGAGAGGAGGTACGCTGAGTCTTCTACCCTGATTTACAACCAAGACAGAACAAGTGTCGGTACTGCATTTGGACATGATAAAGCATAGGGGGGCTGTGCTGGATTTAGAGTAAGTTTGGGGACAAACAAGGAGAGATGAAAAGAAAACAACGGTGTTACGTATCACTTCTTACCTTTATATTCTGATTGTTAACCAGATCTGTTTTCAGTGGTTATGGGAGAATTCCTGACAGGCAGAAGAGCAGGTGCCTCCACTGTGCTTTGAAGGGAAACAGTGGTGCTGGTGGAGGAAGGACACGCAGAGCAGCTCGGGATGATTGAACCTTCTGGTATTGTGCCAGCCTCACTCAGAGCAGAACTGGGGGGTGAAATCAGCATGGAAGGAGAGGTAAATAAATATACAGGATGATTCAAACATACTGCCTGTATTAGTTCCAGTTTATGGCATAAAACCAGAAATTTTTCCTTTTTTCATAATGGACAACATAGTGGAGAATTCTTGCAGTTTCTTCACGATCAGTGATACTTTAACCTCTATGAGGTTACTGTCTTAAAAAGACTAAAAATTGGCAGCAATAAACTATAATGAAAAACCAAATTTTTTTAGAAGTAACACAAACTTCAGGCCTCAGAGCTCCTGCAGGGGACTACATCAGAAGTATGTCGGAGTGCTCAACTGAACACATCTCCAGCACCCAAAATGGGCCGTAACCCTTGCTATCACTCACAGTAACAGCTGGAGACACCTGAGCATCAACTCTAAGCAGACACTGGTAGACTGAGCACGCACTGCACGGAGTTTGTGCGGTATAAATGCAGAGTGACTGCCAGCCTGCAGTTTAACAGGTTAAAAAACAGGGAATAAGAGAACTTTCCTAAAATTCACAAATGTTGATGGTGGCTCAGGAGCACAATGGACAATAGGAATAAATTGAAATGAGAGAGGTTCTGACTGGCTATAAGGAAAATCTTTCTCCCCATGTGGGTAGCCAAGTGTGGCATGGAGATACTGTGCAGTCTTTGCACAGGGTGTAGGGCTTGATGTCCTCCTGAGATTTCTTCCAGCCTGAGTTATCCTATGATTCTAAATGTGGATATCTGAAGTTCATAGATGTTGCTCAAAAAAACCCCAAACCACACCACCTCCACAAAAAAGAAAAACCAAAATCATGGGAAGGCTCTTATTTAATATTGCAGTGGTCTCTTGAAAACTAGAAAGACTTCGGTGTGGAAAACACAGACAAACAATAGTACAACAGCCTTTATGCATTATATATGAAAGATAACCAGGGGAGGCTAAATTGTTCTCTCAGCAAGACATGAGAGAAAACAAAAGAGATATGGATCAAATACAGGCTCTGAACTTGCATTGATTAGAACTTCACAAACTTTGTCAGAATGAACTGATATTGGGAAAAGTCACCTTGGTCAAGTGAAATGATTAAGTGGAAACATTTTTAAAACAAGTAAAACACTTGCTAAAAGGATATGACAATCTGACAGAAAATAAGCAGCTGGTAGCAGATTGAAGTGAGAGCAGCTACACAGAAGAAAGAAAAGAAATTGAATATTTTAGCTTGGTTTCAGTACAGGAGATCAATCACAGGGTCTGGGTTGGACTTGTGGCAACTTGTTCTACAACCATATTGTAAAAGGTGTTTAAGCACCCTATAATCTGAGCCCTGTTGTTCTTATAACAAAACTAGAAGAAGAGAACTTAAGCTAATGTTTTTAAAAATTTACGGGAATTTAAGGATTTCGTTGTTTAGTTATGACACACACAGTTTTCATAAAATGGAAGTTTTCCCTATGTGAATTGGAAGATGATACATCAGGTTTGCTCACTTCATTGAACTTGAGGGGCGTTTTTTAAATCAGAGAGGCACAGGGCATGATTATACCTGCTGTCAGGGTGCAATCCTATCCACCGAGGACAGCATGGGCCTGAGCATACAGACTGGTTCCCAGAGTTCTCCAACAGTGATGGAGAACACAGATCTGTGCTGAACATACCCCTATCCCTCACAAAATTTCTTATGCTGTTAAGTGAAATGGGAAGAGTTTGCAAATGACAAAATATTTTGACTCACTTGGCAATGTCAAACTTCATTTTGACATTCCTGAGGCATTTCTATGAAATTGAAAGCTATCGTGAATCATTTAGAAGTGTGGATTTTTCATTTTAATTCTGGGTGCAAACAAACACTGAAATATCTGAATTATCCATGGGATGAAAACTGATTTCGGCCAGCTCTATTCTGTAATCAGTTTAGGCACTGAATGGGTTGTAGTGATTCACACAACTTCCCAAGATATGTCAGATATTTTTGCTCTCTCACCTATATATTAGGTATGGTGAAATGGATGAATTTCTCTAATCTTATCCTGACCTGCAATGACCTTAACACCGGTGCCTTTTGCTTTCTTTCCCCTGTGTAAGCATATTAGATTTTTCTTAGTAGCAGCTTTGAAGTACAGTTGTTTATTAACAGTTTTTAGTGTGGAGATTAGGATTTCTGTAACATAAAGAGTAATGCAGTATGAAGATGTGATTAGGATGCCTGCCCGGTTAGTTGGCAGTTTGGTGTCCTAGATGACAACACGTTGCATGGAATAGGGCGGGAGGGGAAGCGGGAGGTTGTCTGCTAGCTACCAAAAATTCAACAATTTATTGATTACACAGAAGAGTGTGATAGACTCACCAATATTTGTTGTGTCATGAGATCCTAGGTAGTGGGTTTTCGTATAGTCTGCCTTACCTGTTGCTAAGGCAAGTACATTTAGATACTTACCCAGAGCCTGACATAAAACTTATCCTCTTTTTACTTTTCTTGGTTTCAGCCCCTTTCCTAAAGTGACTCCTTCACTTCCTGTCAGACCAGGCATCCTTGCAGGGCAAGAAAGGAACCCTGGATGAAGTGATCATGTTTCATGAGCATTTTTCTACCTATTAGACTTTGTACTCTTCATTATAAGCATTAAAATCACAGGTAGCGCACATGCTCAGACGTTTCCTTGGTTGTCAGGAATACATCCCCTTAGACACCTGGCTAGCAGTTTCTACAATCCTCACTGGATATGAGGCCAGTGTGTGCCCAGGCTAAGTTTTCTTAGCAAAAGTAACAGCATTAAGAGACGGTCTTTCCTGTAAGTTCACATCAAGCCTGAAAGTCATCTGTTACTGTCAAGTTGGTACACAACGAGTCTGGAAAGTGAAGCTGAGGATCTTGCTGTGAACACCGACAAGCCTAAATATGATCAATAGCCATGTTCGAAAAAGAATATGCACAGCTGGTGTCAAAATAGGTGTATTTAAATTCCTTATATCTCTGTTTAGTGTTAAACCATGATGTGCATCCATGAACAGGTTTGAATTTCATACAGCATGTAGTGGTTACAGCTCATCTTCACAGTGGATCTCGGAAAAACAATGGAGAATAAGAAAGTTATTCAAAGAGCTTAGCATTTTCATCTCCTTTGTCTCTTGCAGTGGTAGAATTTAGATTGTGCAGTGTCTTCCAATGGAAGCTATAAAGGAAGTACTAGGGTACTTGGCTCTGCTCTACAGCACATCAAAGATCAGCAGAAAATTCACATCTGTTTTCAATAGGTCACTCTGGATCTTGCTTCCATTGGTGAATATCAGAAGCAGTCATTTAAAACTGATCTAACACTGTGCAAATGTAAAAGTAAAGTGCAACATTAGAATGCGAGCCAGACGAAAGCTTTGATAAACGTTTTTATCTTTGTAGAATGGTTTCTTACTTTTTTAACCTGTTCGCAAAATGTACACTTCAATGAGAAATATGACCTTATGGCAGAAGGAGTTTGAAAATAGACCCTGGGAGAAAAATGAAAGCTATTTTGTGGGTCTTTTTACAGAACAGGGAAAAATGCAATCATCTCTTATCTTTTTGCAGAGTGGCTCTAAGATGAGGATGAGCTATGGCTGTATCAAGAAGAGTATGCCCAAAGTAATGGCTAGAAACACAGTGAGCTGTGTACGATTCTTTTTTTTTTTTTTTTTTTTT
>Ga0065711_1047415_pt1 | contig 12341 bp, 6 predicted proteins | sample Hoacrofraction12_FD_59098 | JGI IMG/M metagenome (GOLD analysis project Ga0065711, IMG submission 59098) | Hoatzin crop microbial communities from Cojedes, Venezuela - Epithelial fraction 12 v2 (version 2) | ecosystem: Host-associated > Birds > Digestive system > Esophagus > Crop | place... | reverse complement strand
AAAAAAAAAAAAAAAAAAAAAACAAACCCCAAAAACCAAAAAAACCACAATGTTGACGCGGTTCAGCTCTTGCAGGCCAGCTATATGTGTATGTATATAGCAATCAGATGTATGGATTTAAGTGCAAACACTGCGAGAACAGATATTTGGAAAGATTAGGCAATATTCCATTGCACTCTAAGCTCCATGAACATAAGGAGCTATTTTCTTGAAGTTCTGCTGACGATGGGTCAGTGTCTGTAGTTTTATGATAAGCCCCAGAGACGCCCAGCATTTGAGGGAAGATCTTGCATTGTCTGTTTTCATTTCCAGGCTGTTTGTTCTAGAGGCATTATGTCTAAAAGCCTGCAGGGGGTTGTGCAGAAATGCTAATTTTGAACTGCACTTTCCACTTGCCTTCCTTAAAAGCCTACTTCATTCTGGATGTGTTTGCTTTGATGTTGTTCGTATGTTACTGCAGAGCAGCTGGACTCCCCTCAGCTCCATGCAGTGCTTTTGTCTTCCTAGGCAAAACACTGAAATGAACTGAGTGTTACTTATGACAAATGGATTGAGAAAGTACAGTTGTCTTGTTGGTGTTCTGCTTCCTGAAGTGTTAGGCCACGTAAAATACATAGCTGCATTGGGTTACTGTCTGCTCCAGAAAGGATATCTGCTCCATCAATGCACAATGTTTTTATTTCTAATACCACTGAGTGCAGCCTAGCGTAAAAAAGGTGCAAGTTAATTAAGCTAGCTTGTCTGAAGCTACCTTGCCCATCAGAAGTGGTGTAGCTACACCAGTACGGCACTTTACACAGACAGTTTTACCCTGTGAGAAGAGCTAATCGGTGTTAGGTACAGCCCAATGTTGTAAATTTTATGTGATGGTGCTGAATACAGCAGGAGAGCCCAAAGACAAGTTACGTTGTGGGAACAGCACGTCTCGCAGAGCTCTGGAGAGGCTGTACCTTCTCTGGGTAGGGAGCTCCTTGTTTCTCGTCATCTACCAGTCAAACTTAGGTGGAACTGGGGCAACCCTAGTTTAGGGTGCTGCAATTCAGGTATATGGGTATATGGAATGCTAATTTTGACCTTCGCTCTGCCATATACTTAAGTAGCATAATGAGGTTGGATTGTAGGGAGTAACTTGGTAATATGTTAATGTATCAAAGACTAGCTGAAAATACGCACTGTGGACTCATTACATGAGAGCCAACTGTGGTGCAGAAGCCATCTAGCTGGAGTAACCATGCCTACTGTGCTGGAGCTAATGAACTCTGCTGTCTGCCTTCCTCGACCTATCTTTCTATCTATATCTGTCTATCTATCTGTCTGTCTATCTATATCTGTCTATCTATCTGTCTCTCTATCTATCTACCTGAAGCACCCAGCTGTCATTAATGTGTGGCATAAGTTAGTAAGATCGGTGAGTTTTTATGTTTTCAAGACAATAAAAAATAACAATTGAGATTCTGTTCTAGTTTCTTAACCTATTGTGAAAAGTATTTTGTGAAGCTGAATGCCATACTTTGGCCAAACCTTTGGTCACCTGTCTGTTCGAAGTGAATTTCAGACTGGCCCCGCAGGCATCACTTACGTAAGCAGGGCATTTACACCTCCATGAATGATGTAGCTCAAAGCCTAAGGTAATTTTAATACAGACGGTGTGGGATTTCCATGGCATTCTGAAGATGTAAGTTCTTAAGGGCAAGTAAAAGAAAAGAATTTCTCTTCTTCCATATTAAAAAAAATAATCGTGATGTATTTTATTTCAGCAGGTCCAAAACCAAAAAAGATAAGAAGCTCTGATACTAAAAGTAATCTGGACGTGTTGAAAAAAATTGAGGTAAGATGTGCATACTCTTTCTAACTTGTACAGTAGAAACTGCTGAAGGAAAAGGAAACCTTTAGTATGTTTTTTGGTACAGATGGAATGACAGCAGCCGCCTTTTTCTGGCCTTGTCTTGTTACTCTGACAGAAAACTGTTCTGCAGTGCGGTAGCACAAGGGAGAGGACAAGGACAGAGCCTGGCTGCAGGGAAACTGTTTTCTTTGCTCCTGTTTGAACACAACGACCAGTTCTTCTTCACTGGGTAGCGATGTAGCCTAATTGTGAATAGCAGAGCTACTATTAGAGCTTATTGAAGGAGGAATTGGTGCCAGAGTTTTTAAATCCGTTGCTGTTTCAGCAGTCTGCTGATGCTGGAAATGACACAATTTAATAAATTGAGAGGGAAGAAACACACAGAAAGAGAAACTTAGGAGGAAAGTGACCTCGGTTTTGGAGGCGACTACCCACCACGTGGGAATGGGAAGCTTAAAGGTGAATAATCCTTGGATTTTTGCTCTTGGTGATCCATCAGTTGTTCGGTGCAGATACATTGTTATGTACAGCACGTGGTATTGTTTTGTCAAGTATGACATGGCCTCCTACTGTCAACTATTGTAACAGTGGGTGGTAAAGGGAAATCGTCATCTCAATTTATTACAGAAGACATACTTTTTTAGAGTTCAAGTCCAGTGGCTAATGCTCGATCAAAGAAGTCCTTATGAAGTGCTTCACATCATGTTGCTTTAAATATTGACAAGAAATATTTGGACAGGGTTGTTACCCTAGTTGTGTTGCTGTAACATTTTGGTAGTGTGGAGGATATGGTGTTGCTGTAACGTGGGATTACCTTGTAAATGAGACTGCCTTGTGACAGGAGTTGGAAAAGAAGGATGATGAAGAACAAAAATCTGAAGATGAGAAAGACAAAACAAAAGACAAAGAAGGTGAAGATGATGAAGAAGCAGAAGAACCAGAGGAATATGATGAAGAGGAGCATGAAGAGGTATAACGTTAATTTTCCTCTTTACACAGGCAGATCCCACTCATGGAGTACTGTGTTGGGTGTCAGCCAAAGAAATGTCCGTAGTGCCTCTGACGCTGAGGGAGAGTTGCAGGGAGAGGCACTACTACATCAGTTTTCTTTGTTGCACCACATTGTGTTGTAGCCATTTAAGTTAGTGTTTTAGATTTGTTACTCCTGAAGAGCTCTGAGAAAAGATCTTGCAAGCAGGAATGCATCTTGTCACAATGAACACATACAGTTATTCATTTTCATCACTAAAACAGCAATGCCTCTTCATCCATAGGTATCAGAACTTCATTACAATATTTTCCTCTTCTTTCCCAAGAAATAAGGAAAGAAAAAACTCCTATTACTGTTTCAAAATGTGCGTGCTCAAATGAAGTTTAAAGTATGTTTCTTTCATATAGGACAAGGAGCAATGGATTGAAACTAAGAGAGGGCAGATTTAGGCTGGATATAAGGAAGAAGTTTTATACCATGAGGGTGGTGAAACCCTGGCACAGGTTGCCCAGAGAGGTAGTGGAGGCCCCATCCCTGGAAACGTTCTAGGCCAGGTTGGACAGGGCTCTGAGCAACCTGATCTCGTTAGCGGTGTCCCTGCTCGCTGCGGGGGGGTTGGACTAGATGACCTCTGGGGGTCCCTTCCAACCCAAAACTTTCTGTGATTCTGTGATTCTATGATTCATGAATTGTCTTCTCCACAGATACAGTGATTTTTTTGTTGTTGTTGTTGTTGTTCAGGAAAATGACTACATTTCTTCGTATTTTGAAGACGGAGATGACTTTGGTGCTGGCAGCGACGACAACATGGATGAAGCAACGTATTAGCTGTTGATAGGTGGTACGCTGCTCGAGCTTCACCCTGCTTGGAGCAGAGTTCTGGAGGTAGGCGGAGCACCAACAGAACCAGTGCTTCAGCTCTGTTGGTTTTAAGTGTGCTTTCCAAGAACACGTTGGGCAATTATTTGTAATTGTACTGTGCTGTAAGACAGGTTATGGGATCCTTTGTTTTGTTGTTTTGCTGGATGTTTTGCAGACATGCGCCTTTTTAAGGCTTTCTGGAATGCCTGCTGATGGAGCAAGCTATATGCCACTGTATTGCCTCTGCACAGCAAATGAATGTATGCGTTTTCATCGAAACTGTGCCTAAGCATTTGCACTAGTCAGTTCTATGCTTTAGCAGTCAGGTCTTGATAATAATAGCGAAATTCTTGATGACTGCAGCAAAAAAGAGATATGGCCTTTATGGATGTAAGCTGCTTGTATCTGCAGCTGACTTCTCTGAAGGAGTCTGTGTAACTTCTGAATTCAGGTGACCATTAAGCACTTTATTATGTAAACTGACTTGAAAGGACCTTAGTAATACGGACACACAACACAGTGAGGGTATTTTGAAGAGCTGTTATTCTAGTTAAAAGAACTTACTGGCCTTAGTATTTTGGTAAGAAGGGACTGTAATATTTAACAACGTCTTACGTTACCTTTATGAATCAGTATAAGTAATAATTAAGGGTAGTTTCATTTAAAAAGCATAAATGGCAGAATTTAAGACTGAGAAACTACGGAATCCTGTTTTTCACCAGTGGCATGGAGATGAGTGATGAGAATCTCAGTCCGTCGCCTCAGTTTCTCCGCTCCCTAAGGCGATACTAACTTTCCTACCTCACAGAGCTGTGAAGTGAGACGGCAGATGGTAGCTATCCGTGTACTTGTCAATGCATTTTTATTTACGTTGCTACAGAACAAACAAGAACAGAAAGTTTAGCAGACAGCAAATCAATAGAAAAAAACAAAAATGGAGGAAAAGAATTGTGTGAAGTAGTTTGATGCATGAGGTTTTAATTAGGAGAACAAGATAAGAATGCTGGGAACAGCAAAACCGAATGTTTGGAAGCATTAATTTTAGTCAAGAACAAACAGGTGAAGTGTAGAAGACTTACTCCTCAGATCAGAAACTTGAGGAAATGACAGAGGATTCTCTGCGTCCCATTGTTTTTTGAGGATACAAAATATTATTGATCAGTGTTACTACATTACTACTAACCGGGGTTGGTTTTTTTTTGCTCTTTTTAAAACATTGTTTTCCTATAACTAGTGCTGTTACCAGGTGTAATGGAAAAACAGTTTTAAAACAAAACCAATTTTTTTATCAGCAAAAAAATGTACGGAAGTTTTCCATGCAAGTTTTGGCGCTTTGTCAGGCAGTACTTCACCTCGCTGCTGACTGGAAAACCATGCTGCATTATTCTGTGAACTTCTGTATCCAGTAAGAATTTGTTCCTTAAGGTGTAGCTTTCAAGTGTTCTGATAAAATACGTATCAGATCTAAAGGAAATGACACTAAAATGCTATGCAGGTCACACCTCAGAGGTATACCAATTTTATTTTGAAGTGTTTGTACCTATACAAATAATATTTAATAAACATTCTGCGGCACTGCACAGGAAATGTGTCCTGTCTGATCATTTTCTTTTAACATCACACTTGCCAGCAGTTATTGCTGGAACAGTGGTGATTATTTCTTGGATGTGATATACAAGAGAAAGTCACAAGATGTGAACAAGGTAAGCATGTTGAAAATTAAATTTGCTTGCCTCGGGCGTAACTGGTGTTGTCTTCTACTAGCTGTTCCCCCCCCGCAAGGTAAACAGTGAGGCTCCTCGCCCCTCACACGAGGACTGCGAGTAGATGGCTTTTGCCAAGGACAGAAGTAGAGAGCTGACACCGGAGAAGCATTACTGCCCAAGTTACAATTTGGTGACAAGCTGTGGCTTTCCTGAACAGCTACAATACCTTACTTTGTAACAGACACTAATTCTTGGGGACCGATGACTTTCTTCATTCCTCATGCTGCTAATGGGAGAGACAGCTGCCTCCCTGCTGTACTGCTGAGCAGGATTACTCTGGCAGAAGCCAGGTCCTTAGAAGATGAACCGTGGTCACCTCTGCCCTCCCGAGGGAACCGCAGAGTCCTGGGATGGACCCTCTAGGACTCGCGTAACAACAGCAGTAAGGCCAACGCAGATGAACACGCCGAGTTCTGCAACGACACAGCTCTGTGCCAAGGCACTTCTGAAGTGGAACGAGATGGTGCTCTGCCAGAGGCCTAACACTTCCAGCTGCTTTATAAGCTGATGTTCTTATGACTTAGAATTTGTTGCACGAGCACAATGCTGATAAAACTAAAGATGTTCTTTAGGTTTCGGCAGGCTTTGGGTTGGACAGGCATATACTGAAATCCTGTCTTAATAGTGTAGTAGAACATGCTACTTCGGACAAGGTGGCACGGCTTTCAGTGTGCAGGGAGATCACCACCGAAGAACTTCACCGACCACTACCTTAATTCTTCATGCCTATTTCTTAACCCTCGTTTCACAGAACTAACAAGTTCTCAGAACTTTGAGCAGAAAAGTTCGAAGCTCTGCATGGCATGCACACAATAAACCACTGAGGTTCCAGTTACGGAATGCGAGATACAAATGCCACATGCAGCTACTGCCAACAAAGTACTTGTTGGCCAAAGATTTTTGTTTCAGATCATGCATTAAAAGCAGCCAAAGGAAACACAAGTAGTGGCCTCCTGTAATAAAACAGGCGAAGTATATAGAGCTAAGAACACATTACATGCACCACTTCCACTGCAGTCTAAAATAAAATCTTTATTTTATGTACATTACTTCCATTCATCTAGAAGCAGAGGAGCAGAAGTATTTAAAATAAGGCTTGCGTCCTCACTCGGGATTATTTTACAAAGTTATATTTTCAGCCTTTATAAAATAGTTATACAAAGACTATTTGTGACAACATACTCCAAAATATGCAGATTTAAAGTATTTACATTTCACATGATTCAACAGTGCAATATGCACTTAAACTTACACCAACTTTCTAATCAACAATGTGTTGTAATTAAACTAAAACATGATTTACCACTCAGTTGTTCCATGTGGGTTTTTTTTTTTTTTAAACAAGTTAGTTTCTAACTAACTTCAGAGATTTTACCTTAAATCAGATTTGCGTTCCATATGGAGCAGTTAGCCTGCGTATTCGGGGCTGAGGAGTGATGATGCACTGCCAGTTGCGTTGTGCTTCGGAAAAACCTGTAAGGATCCCTGCGTCCTGCAGAAACCCAAGCCAGCTGATGCCCATAGCTGGCAAGAGACCTCCTGTATCTTCTGATAAAGTTAACCCTCTAAATTAAAAATACGCTACATGAAATAGGCTACATAATAGGAAAACCATGCTAGGCTCTTGGTTAGAGAGTGATACGGTTCAATAAACAGCTATCCCTTTCTGTTTTCTAACGATGCTTATCCGAAGGTAAATGAAGTCCCATCACACTTCACTCAGAGACAAGAAGCCACAAAGCCTGAGACACACTAGAGGACTGCTCGGCTGTACCACCACAGGACGAAAAGCAACAGTTAACCACCGGCCTCTCTGCTCACACCTCAACGGGACAGAGACCTTCCTGAGCGAGTCAAACGCAGCTGAAGTTACGTTCGTTCTGCACCAATGGCAATTTCATACCCGTCAGTTCAGGTACACGCAGTAAGTTAGGCTTATGTTGCATTGTCACAATAGCTAATTTCATGTTCAATGTTCATGACAATTTTGTAAGAAATGGAAGGATAAAGTATTAAAAATGGTGAGGTTTTGGAAACTGAATGACGGGGAAAGAAGCAAACAAGCTTGCACAAAAGCCTAACATATTACATACCAAGTTTCAATCCTACACAGAAAACCTTTTGTCTTAGTGTGCCAGAGCGCTGTGGTCTTAGCTAAAGCAAGTCACTTTTTGAAGTTCTAGCCAAAGAAGCTGTATCGCACTGGCCACCAGAAATTACATCGCAATGCAATTTTTCATACAGCCTTACCCAGATCTGGTACTTCAGTATTCATGTTTGTGTTACTGGCATATTATTTTAATGGAAAGAACTATTATTTAAAAAGATCTCTGAAAACAAGCGTTATGTGAAACACAAGGTTCATGCCTCTTTGCAATCCCTCTTCTAGTGTGGAAACTCTGAGTAGTTGTGCTGTCTCCACAGATACCACTTTGGTCAAAGGGTTCACGAGCCACAGATCACAGTTCACAGACCCAACGGAACAGGACTTCCCTTCAGGCTCTGGCCTGCTTCAATTTCAGTAGAATACATTAAAACTTACCCAATTCTGTCTGCACGCTTAGCATGCCAGTGAAGAATATTCGCCTCACTTCTTGGGGCAACAGATGCCCCAAGAATATATGGGGCATGAGTCTTTACTTTCAAAACCTAAGTTAATAAACCACCTCCAATAGTTAGGAAACATTCACTTTATCAGGTTTTTTTATACCTCATATACTTAGTCAAGGCACTCAAAGGAAAGCAGTAGTTTAAAGCATAGTGAAATTTTTCCATTTCTCTCTTAATATGTCCTATTCAAGTCAGTGATCTTGGGCTTTGGTAACAAATGGTACTTCAAACTGGGCAATGGGAATCTTACTCCCCAAGGCAAATACAACAACAAAAAAAAGTTATAGGCAGCATCTCAGTTTTTATTTAAAAATATTCCAAGTACACAAGTACCTCCTTCTTTCTGTATGAAAGGTCCAGGGGTTTTTTTTGTTTATCTTGTAGCATTTTCAGGTAGGGAAGAGGGGAAAAACCAAGGTTGTTGATGAAACCCCAAGTGAAACAGTCAAGAACAGAGTGGTTGATGAATACACTACTACGTAAAGAACAAGTCTGAAGCTGCAACTGGTCTATCCTGCTGCAATTTATGTGTCTTGCAGCCATTCAATCTAATCTGAAGTTTTCTAGATTTTAGGAACTAGCGTTTGGGTTCATGGGCGTGTGACAATTAGCATAACCGGTACCCACATGACTGCTGTCTGAAGAAGCAGTTGGTCCTGAACTGGAATTAACTGGATTGGGGGGAACTGGGGGAGTAAGGGGGGGTCTCTTAGCATGAAATAAAGACTACTGAAGCAGTCACAGCAAGGTGCCAAACTTCCAAACTTCTTTTATTCTACACGCAGCTGAGCGGATGAGAAGTGCAAACCAGTCAGTTTTCAGCAGGATGCCACAGAAGGATGGGAAGTTTCAACAAAACTCTCTCAAATGGACCGTGCTGAGGCGCAGCATCACATCCATCAAAAACAGACTACCCTACTGCCTGTACTGAAAAGTACTAAAGAATGGGTTGACCACAGGCACAAGATTTGAAGACTCCAGCTTAAGTATCAGCTACTGCCTCTACAAGTCACTTTTTAAAAGTACTTCAAAGTGGCAATTAATTATGGTATGATTGGGTTTTAAAAAAACCTTTATAAGAAAAATTATGAGAACGCAGTTTTAACCGACAAGTGTAAACCTGGTATTAAAATGTCAAGTGTACTATGCATTCTATAAATAGTTTAAGATGTTTAAAAGTTAGATATCCCCAAATGCCCTTTTTAGGGCTGTACAACGTAGACTGAGACTCCTCATGTGTTAATTCAAAGTACATTTTTTCACCTCATCATTAAAAATCATATGCCTATCAAAACAGAATAAAAGTGCAAAGCTTCAGAGACAAATTTATACCTTAATTTCTATCCCAAACTCGCATTAAAATTGCCTGTCTCAGGCGTATTCAGAGATTACACGATCCACACAAACATCCTTGTACTGGAACACTGCCCTTACAGGGAAGTCTCACATCAGGACACATTTTCTCCGCGTTCCAGATGCATTTTGCATTCTGTGGCTTGCCCTTTATCCCACGCTGTGTTACGTCTCTTATGAGTAACCGTTGCCTGGGGTTTTCCGTAGTTAAGGCTGAAGGTTTCCTTGATTATCAACATTTATAACATTTGCCGGCTTGATCCCACTTTCGATTTGTTTCTGATGCGAAGCTGCTGTGACAAACAAATGGGAAGGTTCCATTGTGGAATGGTGACTGACGTCCGCTTTCACCAGCACTTCGTAGTACAGGAGATAAAAAACTGGAGTTACTATGCCAATAATCAACATAATCACTACAGCTGTCCACCATCCTATACCCCAGTCTGCTCCGTAGTAAGGATCCTTGCATTTTTTGGTTTTGCCATCAGTTTCAAAACAGGTCTGTTGGGCTGCTAAGGCAGAAACAACTTCATTAAGATTCTCTCTCTTTGTATCATTACACTTCACTATTTCTTCTATATCTCGATCCACTTCTTTTAAGAAGTTGCCAGCAGTCTCATTAGCAGAGAATTTATCGGAAGGTGACGCTTCCTGCACTTCTGAGGAACAGTGAGCAGGCCGCAGGACCGGTCTTCCTTTTGGAGAAACGTGTGTTTCGGTCAACACACTGAACTTTTTCACGGGAATTTTGATAGACCTTAGGGCAAAAAAATCTTGATCGTTGATAAGATTGTTAACTCTCTTGATATCCGCAACCTAAAAATAAAAACAACAGTTTAAAGATCAAAGCCCCATTGAACCGAAACTCTTCATTAATGGAGTACTACATCCTTGAGAAATACAATTCCTCCCTAATGAAACAAAGGCGGGGCCTTTGTTTTGTTTTGCTTTATTTTTAAAAGAAAACCCATTCAAACAGCATGAAGTGAGAAGAGGTCAAAGATCAGATCTGAAGAACGTTGAACCAAGAAGGTAAGTACGAAGTAACAAGCCGCCTCGCTTCAGAAGACTGGAAGTAAAGTCACGCATGTATATTCACTTAATGTATACGCATCTACCTGTGGCAACTATCTCTGTGAAAGGAATGGGACTTTGCCTCAGTGTTTTCAATTCTAGTAAACTACTGTGAGTTCCTAATTAAACTGAAAACTTCCGAGTAAGGAATATTAAAAACTATGAGCTTCCAATTCACCTAACCACAGCTGTGGTTTGGACACTCTTTCTGCTTCTGGGCTCTAAAGGCAGAAACCAAGCCTAACTTAAAAACTGTCACCTTCTCTCATCACGCCAGCTCTCCCCTTTCCCTACTCTTGCTCCAAATTAATCTCACTTTGCTCTCGGTAAGTGCAGATTCGAAGTCTAACGTGAAATACTGCGCAAGGATTTCAGGGCCGCTGGAGAACTCGTGGCTTCATTCTGAGACAGTAACTCCCTCAACACGGAAGGCACAGCCACAGACCTCACCATAATGAAGTTCTTAAAAATCAATGCTTTTTGGCAACACCTGCTAAGCCCCCAGGAATCGTGCCCTTTTTAAGACACACAGTACCTGAGTTCAGATCCCCCCTGTCCTTGCTGGAGGGACATCAACCTCAGCAGAAGTTACAGACAGAAAACAAGGCAGTCAAGAGACCCTTGTTGCTGTGACTGCTCCACTTAAAACACAGATGTGCCCAGAAAAAGTAAGTTAGGGCGATCAGTGCCTACTGCCTGCACTGATCTTGGAACACGAAAAGGTGTTTCATTTCCTGTGACGCCGTCTGTGTTACGCGTACCACGCTGAATGAATCACATGAGCACAAAAGACGACGAAATGCAACACCTACCCCAGTGATCAGCAATTCCGCCACAAGTTATGCTTTCTGCCTAAACCCCTCGACAGCTCTCCCGCATTCTCCGTGAACTTCCAAGAAAGAGCGTAACTCGGTTACCTTTTATTTCTTACCTGAGGCCTGACCTAGCAAGCCTGCTCAAAACACCTAGTTGCAGCGGTTCTGAAGCCAAGAATCGGCTAATGAGGCTAAGGTCTGTCATGATAATTAAACTGTTACGGCAAGAGTTTGGTACCTAAGCTTGCGACAGGAGGTCCCTAATTCTGTTCCTGGCTGAAGAATTTGATGACAGCAAGACTTCTGTAAAAATGGATTTCGAATTTGACTAAATCTGACCTCTTGAAAACTGCGCAGTCAGCAGTCCGTCCACCAACAGGCACAGCTGATTTCCTGTTACATGCAAAGGCTAAGATCAACCCAGGCAGAAGCCTCTGCCTTAACTAGTACTGGCCAGACAGAAGTAATGGGTAGGAACGGCATTTGCCGGACTAATTTAAGAACTCTTAGCTGGGAGCAGCAGCGAGGTCTGCAGGGAACGCCTGGGGCACGCGGGCAGTGAGCTGCCAAAGGTACAACACGCTCGTGCTGATAAATACTTCAGCAATTTAGCAGAATTTAAGAAGACAAATACAACGTGGGGTTTTTCCGTCCCCTCCCTTAGTGGAACTGGGGCTTCAGAGGAACCCCGACAGTGGTTCAGCAATACCCTCATCACTGACTGCCGTCCGTCAACACCCGCACTTGGAGAGACAGCGCCGCGAGCAAAACCATGCGTCCATTTTTCTGATGCTTTCCCATCAGAGTCCTGTGTCCAGTGCTGGGCTCCCCACTTCAAGAAAGATGAGGAGTTACTGGAGAGAGTCGAGCAGAGGGCTACAAGGATGGTGAGGGGACTGGAGCATCTCTCCTGCGAGGAGAGGCTGAGGGAGCTGGGCTTGTTCAGCCTGGAGAAGAGAAGGCTGCGAGGGGACCTTATAAATGCCTCTAAATATCTGCAGGGTGGGGGTCAGGAGGCCGGGGCC
>Ga0065711_1047414_pt1 | contig 12341 bp, 10 predicted proteins | sample Hoacrofraction12_FD_59098 | JGI IMG/M metagenome (GOLD analysis project Ga0065711, IMG submission 59098) | Hoatzin crop microbial communities from Cojedes, Venezuela - Epithelial fraction 12 v2 (version 2) | ecosystem: Host-associated > Birds > Digestive system > Esophagus > Crop | place... | reverse complement strand
CTTTCTTGAACTGGGGAGCCCAGAACTGGACACAGTACTCCAGATGAGGCCTCACCAGGGCAGTGTAGAGGGGAAGGAGAACCTCCCTCGTCCTGCTGGCCACACTCTTCTTGATGCACCCCAGGATCCCGTTGCTCCTGACTCTGTGCATTGCTCTGTTCTTACAGCACTGTTCCTGGTCTTCACGGGCGGAATGAGTCCAAGGCCACTTGGCCACAGGCAAACAGGAGGGACAGCCTCAGTGCCTATGTGATTTTACTTTTTGTACAGAAATTCCTTCCATTTTTTTCTGCGATCAAACTTCTAAACAATATACTAAGATCCTTGTGTAGGCCGTGCATCTGTTTCTTGTTGAAATCACAGCTGGGGTGTGCTGCTTGTGCTGGGGTAAAATACTGATGCTTTGGTGTTAGATGTGGAGATGTGAAACCAGTGTTGGTTTTTAGGTACAGCAGCCTTGGTTGTTGTGGTGCTAGTTTGGTGTTCTCGCGTTTGTGTAGTGCAGTTCCTGAAGTAAAGGCCAGCGGTGGCGGAAGGTAAGTAGTAGCTGTTAGCAGAGTGCCTTGCAGTGGGCTCTGAGGTCACGTTGTGTCACTGGCGGTGACGGACGCCCGTGAATGACTGCTGTGTGCCTGCGTCACGGAATAGCTCTAAAACCTTTGTTTTTGCCATTATAGGACCAGATACGAACTGGCTCGTTTCTTTTGAAATCTCACAGTGCTGGGAGCAATGCAGAATCCTCCTGAGTGTATAATGGAGGAAAATACTGTTTGTTTTCTCTTCTAGACATGTTGTTGTGAAGACTTCTCCCAACCACAAATACATTTTCACGCTGAGAACCCATTCCTCCGTTGTTCCTGGCAGCATCGCGTTCAGCTTGCCCCAGGTACTGTATGGTTTGACTTACTGTTTTGCTAGAGAATAAGCAAAATCTCTTTTGAGATCAGGATTGAAGATAACTAGTCTAATTGGAGGGAGATGTCTGCATAAATATGTGCTAGAAATTTGATTTCTGACAGCAAAAATTCAAGGAGACTTTTACTATAGCTGAAGCAAACTTGCCTATATTACTTTGTTCTATTTTTACTGCATGGTGGGATAAAAATACTAGAAAAGGTGTGATTCAACCTTTTAAAAAGACCACCTGAATCAGACTATTTCAGAAAGAAAAGCCTAAGCAATGTCTGCTGTTTGTTATGCATTTTTATTGTTCCCTCGTTTCCCGTGACTTTAAAGAGTTTTCTTTGCTGTGTTGCTCTTTTAAAGACCTGCACGAAGTTTTATTGACTGTATTCAGTCACTGTTAGTGTTTCTAGATGAGAAGGGCAATGTAGTGCATAAAATAGATTTAGCTTGTCTCTGCTTTCTTAATTAAGTCGAGTTATAACATGTTAAATGATGGTTAGAATAAAGACTTGATACAATTAACTTCTAAATAGAAGAATTAATCTTGTAGCCTTTAACTGGCTTACCTAGTGAGTCGCATAGCATAAAACTGCAACAGCCGTGGTCACTGGTTTAATGCTGTCATATTTTCCTGCTAGTAACTGGCCTGCAAGTTGAGTCTCCATGCTTCACACACAATTTTTTTCATCAGCAGATGACTTGGCATAGGCCCCAAAACTTCGTTTTGCTTTTTGATGTCTTGTTCAAATTCAGATTTGTCCGGATGAGTGGGTGAAGAGGATGTTATGTTAACAATGTGTCCAGTAGGATTTACGATCCCAAACTGAAAAGCAGTTATCAGTAGAAGATATTTGTATCGCGGGGTTAAAGCAGATGCGTCCGTGGCCTAGGGTTGATTTTGGTACATTCCAGGAGTTATCTGCAGGGCCGGGAGAGCTCCTCTGCCAAGGGACGAGGTAGATTGCTTACCCCTGAAAAGTGACTGTGGTAGCAAGTGTTACAGCTGCTGGAGTGGGAATGTTTTGCTGGAGTATTGCTGGCGTTAGGATTTAATTTCCAGTATTTCCTGAAGCCTTGGATAATTGTGAACAGGGTTACACAAGATGTGTGTTTACCTCATGTACTCATGGAGGTCATGCAATGTGCGCTTAAGCTCTGAGACCTCCAAGAAGGTCTTGTTGAGCATTCATTACACATGTAAAGTTCTCGACCACCTTTATTCTGTAATAATCTTAACTCTTAGGCCTAAATACCAAAAGCCGTGAAAAATGTTGCAGACTGCAGAGCCCAAACGATGAAATGCCTGGCGGTGATGACAGACTGCTTAGCAGAAACCACCCAGACGAACGCAGGAATCGAGCTGTATCTCTTGCCACAGAGAAGATCCCGACTGATCTTCCTAGCAGAAGTGGGACAGCTTTCCTTCCTCCCCTGAAATTTGCTGAGAGGCTTAACCTGGAGGGCTTAAGCAAAGCCCAGTGTGTGCAGGAGTACCAGTGTGCTGCCCACCGTTCTGGCACTGGTGTCACCAGTGCCTGGTACTTCAGGTGAAGGGGAGTTTAGGATATCTTTTGCCGAAGAATTGGAGTGTCAGGGCGGGGGCAGAATTCTTCTTGGCCTTGCAGGTAAACAGTAAAGGCTGTGAAACGTGAGATTAAATATGGAAACATAATTTGTTTTCACCTTCTTGGGAATACCAGTAAGTACACGTAAGGCTTCCTGCTCTGGGCTTTGGTTGCTAACAGGTTGATCTTTCTTCTTCCAAGGGAATTCTTTCCTGAAGTTTGAACCGTGGACATATTGGACAGGGTGTAGAGAGGGAAGTTTTAATTTTTTGTGAAAGGTCATTGTATTCCTACCAGATTTGTTCCTTCCAGATAAAAAGCCAAACAGAAACGACCGTGAAGTACAGCGTTTCGAGTGCAGCCTTACCAGAGCCTTGTGTAATGATACTTAGATATTCCTGTGATTCGTGCCTCTCTGAGGCTTAGATGTTTGAGAGGCTGTGACCACTGCACAGCCTGAGTTGTGGACTGTAAATACACACTGGCCAATCTGTAACACAAGGGCCGGTGGAAAAATACTATTTTTGCAATTATCAAGCCAGAACTTTTGGCATAGTAAAGGTCATAGGTTTTCGTGTCATATAATTATTGAGCCATTTCTCACTTCTCATGCAGTTCTGTGCTGCACAAATCTTTTTAGAGAAATTTGAAGGGACCTAAGGGATTTGAACGATTCCATTCTTACTAGTTGTCTGAACAAATTTTGATTTAGGTAATTTTTTAACTTAAAGCACATTACAACTATTTCCTGCAAATAATATATACATGTAAGCTTTTAAAATGGTGGTGGAGTGTATAGCAGCCTTTGTTGCCTGGTGCACTGCCTCTTGTGTGGTCGGCACCTGAGCTTTGGTAGAAAATGAGCAGAATGACAAAAAGCCCTCTCCAGTACGAGAACTTCTGCCTCCGAGATGGTGGGGACACCAGTGACACAAACCAGTAACCAACAGGTGGGACACAGCAACCTCCTGAGGCCAGAAACCAGAATTATTAGTAGAAATGATTCCATGTTTTTGACTTCTTTCCTGCTAGCTTGGGGGTCTTTGTAAGATCCTGCTGTGCCCTGGTGTTGCTGCTTCCAGGTTGTTATGGGGGAGCCTGCTTTCCCGAGGGAGGCTGCTGACTCTGAGCGGGCGTTTGTTCCACTGAAGGACAGGCTTTCTAAACTGTTTGTCAGAGAAAATGGTTTTGTTGTTTCCACGGAGTTTTTACAGAGATATTTTGTTGTTTTTACAGAGAAAATGGGCTGGACTTTCCATCGGACAAGAGATAGATGGTAAGTCAGGCAGCGGCGTGATCATCGCGTGTGTTTATAGAACTGAATTCCATGTTTCCATACTGAATTGAAACTGAATTGCAAAATCCCAGATCTTCAGCCCTTCTTCAAGTAATGTGAGGCCCTCATTAGTGAAAGGGAGTTGCTTGCATGTCTGCAAGCTTGCTGTCTCTTCATGTTTTCAAAACCTGGAGGACTATTTTGACTATTATCTTCAGATGTCTGCTAGTGTGTCAGCATGGCTCTGTACGGGACATCAGTGTCCACCTGCAGAGGTGAACATTGAACACGTCCTGGGTAGTCTGTTCTGGTGGCTTTGGGGAGCACTGATCAGCTAGCAGAAAGCAGCTGTTGTCATTGAGGAGTCTCCTGACATCTAAATCTGAGTATGGAGAGTGGGGGAGCGTCAGTGCTAAGAGCTGCCAAGAGCCGCCCGTGTGCTCTGGATGCTGGCGCGACGAGCTGTGTGAGTGGCACTGGTGGTTTTACCAATACCTGACCAGAATGTTCTGCAGTGTAATGAGGGGAAAGGGATACCGTCTGGAGTTTGTGCAAACTGAGGATTTTGTATTCCAGTTTCAAGTCTTGTTGGAGCCTGGCGAGCCTTTGCCAGTGTTCAAGGAGGAGGCTGGTTCGTGTATCTCAGCTTACACGCGCTGGCTTTCGCTCATTGGTGCTGTCTGCCACCATTACCTCTGGTTTGTGAACGATTGGCATCGCTGTTGGTTACGGGTGCTGCTGTTTGGTCTGTCTGCAGTTTCTGGAGTGTTGACCAAACTCCTGGCAACAGCTGTTGTTATGGGAGGGTCTCCACGTTCTTTGTGACAGCCCATCAAGGTGATGGATCACGTCGGCTCTTCTATCCATCAGGAATTACCTGTGTGCTCCTGGGGGCAGCCATCTCATAGAACCATACAATCATTAAGGTCAGAAAAGACCTGTAAGATCACGAAGTCCAACCGTCAACCCAACACCACTGTGCCTGCTAAACCATGTCCCCAAGTACCATATCGACACGTTTTTTTGAACTCATCCAGGGAGGGTGACTCCACCACCGCCCTGGGCAGCCCGTTCCAACGCCTGACCACTCTGTCAGTAAAGAAATTTTTCCTAATATCCATTCTGAACCTTCCCTGACACAACTTGAGGCCGTTACCTCTCATCCTTTCCTTTGACAAGGTTATTGTGATGAAGCCTGCTCTGATGGGTGGCTGGCTCAGGGTTGTTGATGTGGAGCAGCGTTCATTAGGCCGCTGTTTTGCCATTTGAGGCGTTTGCAGTGGTTCCAGGGGATTCTCTTGTTTGAGGACTGTGGGCGGAGATGATGATGGGGCCGTAGGCTGAGAAGTGGTAGAGCTGAGGCTGTGAGGTGCTCTTAGAGAAGCTCGCTCCTTGGCTGTTTGTTTTTCTGGCTGCTTTGGCCATGGATCAGTACTTGAGTGTGAAGTCTGATGTCTTTGCGGGTCTCTTTTTGTAGTGACAAGCTAGAGTGAGTCTGTTTGCCTCTTTACACGACTGGATGGCTCACAGATCTTGCTTGGAAGCCATTTCTTTTTGCTAGCTGGTTTTGTTTTGTTTTGTTTAAACTGAAGACTAACCTATAATGAGAGGGGAAGACCCATAAATTAATTCGCTTCGTACCCTTTTTTGGTTGCTGATGAGTAACATGTGCCAGCTGGCTTACAGATACATGCTTTCCAGTACTACATTGATTTGGGGAAAGAAACATTAATATTCACCATGATTAGCTGTTAGAGCAGATTTGTGAGCCTACTTGTACTAGACCTTGCTGTAAACTTACCAACTATGTGGGAACATGTCTTAAGAAAAATAATGCTGTAATTTTATGCAGAGTGACTAAACGTCATATGACTCCCTGCTGAGTGTAAAGGATTTGTAAAGCTGTTCTGCAGGTAGGGAGAAGTATTCATAAAGCTAGTGATTGATCAGGGCTCTCCTGTCTTGTCTTGTTCCCCTAATAATGTGAGAACTGTGTTTTAAAAGGCAGTTTTAAATGCAGGCCGCTGCTCAGTGGTACGGCGAGGCTGAGTCCCGCTGTGGCAAAGGCTTTCCAGGCGAGTGACTCTTGTAACAAGTTTGCCTTCGTGGGACGCTGGGTGCCGTGCGGGAGGCGGCTGTCTTGCCCGCGGTGCGATTCGGCTGCGTCGGCTCCTGTGCCAGGGCTGGAGATGCGCGCCCGGGGCTGGCTGCCTCGGCTGCCTTCGCCGCGCCGGGGTCACCGCTGCCCTCTCAGCCGCCGGCTCCGTTGCTGGGACTTCACAGGCTCGTGGTGCAGACACCTTGCAGGCTGGACGTCGCGGTGCGTTGCTGCTCGGCTTGTACCGGCCATCGCCAGCGTTCCGTCCTTGGTGGAAGGACTGCGTGTGTTCCGTTGGCACCTCAGTTCTGCGATGTGACCGTATCCGGAAGCTTTTATTTGACAAAGCCCTGAGATTGTGAGGAAAGGCTGAGAGAGCCGGGGTTGTTCGGCCTCGAGAAGGCTGCGGCGAGACCTCAGAGCAGCCTGGCAGTGCCTGGAGGGGCCTGCAGGAAAGATGGGGACAGTCTTTTTAGCAAGGCCTGTTGTGATAGCATAAGGGGTGATGGCTTTAAACTAAAAGAGGGCAGATTTAGACTGGGTATAAGGAAGAATTTTTTTGCCCTGAGGGTGGTGAAACCCGGGCACAGGTTTCCCAGAGAGGTAGTGGAGGCCCCATCCCTGGAAACCTTCCAGGGCAGGTTGGATGGGGCTCTGAGCACCCTGCTCCAGTGGAAGATGTCCCTGCTCACTGCAGGGTGGGTGGATGAGATGGCCTCTAAAGGTCCCTTCCACCCCAAAGCGTTCTGTGATCAGGCAAGTAAAAGGAGATAACTGCCCTGAGGTGGCCTGGAAGGTAAGAAGAACTCCTGTTGTGCCCTTGCAGGACCAAAGCCCCTCCTTCGCTGCCTGTAACTTAGGTGCGAACCCTGCTGCCGTATCCCGTTCTGAAAGAGCTGGTTGGTACAGCAGATACACCGCAATTCAGGAAGTGCTTTAGTGCTGCTTCTTTATCCCTGTTTCCTGGAAGATCCTTCTCTGAGAGCTCATTTCTAGGTGGCCTGTTCTTGTACCAGGAAGGACATTAAATGTGCATGCTGATGACCTGTGTGTCTTCTGGTAACAACTTCAGCAAGAGGCAGGCTCTTTTTATTCTCTCACCTTGAACAAATCACATGTCATTGCACGCTGGATGCTTGTTTTGATGTCACATCTTCCCAGGAGTCTGCAGGTTTATTCTGGAACTATTCTACTGCCAAGATGTTTGGTAGGAAATAGTAGGTTACGTGTGAAGTACGTTACGTTTCCCTTATTCACCTCCTACTGCTTTACCCTTCACTGTGACTTCGGTGTCAGGTGAGGCTTTCTTCTCTAGATTCAAAGCAAACCTGTAATGTTCCCCAGTCTTCTGGAGAAACATCCGCTTCTGTGCTTTGCTGCAGTCTGTTCTGTGAATTATTGGGACGTCTGCTCTGTGAGACCCTGTTCTCTGATCGTTGTGCTGAGGCAGTAGCCCTGCAGTTGAGGACCATGCTCTTCTTTCCTTTCTGTCCTCTTTCCTCCAGCAGCAACAGCCCCAAGTGGCCTCTTGTTTTTGCACAGTATAACTGGAGGCCTGTGGGGATTGGGTGCGGTTGGCAATGCCTGTGGAGTGCCTTCCATGCCACTTTGCTTTCTGCCCCCTTTCAAGGGCTGTTTGGTCGATTCTGCAGTACTGAAGGTAACCGGGGGCATGCTAGGGTGGGCCCAAGGGCACCTCTGGGGTTGGGGCTATTTCCTGTGTGTCGAAGGTGAAGGGTAGTTGATGCTTCATTCTGGGCTGTAGATAGATTACATTACTGCACTTGACTTTGCAGGTGATGTGAGTTTCTGCTACCTAATCTGGAGAAGAGCTAGTCAATCTGTTGCTCCAGAAAACAGTTATGATCTCTTGTCGTGTCAAAAAAAGCGATGACTACTCTTGATGCTTGCTTTTGGGTTTCCCGAGAGCATGTCCTCCAAACCCCATGCAATGCTACAGGCTTGGGGAGGAGTGGCTGGAAAAGGAAAGAGAAAAGGACCTGGGGGTGGTGGTCGACAGCTGGCTGACCATGAGCCAGCAGTGTGCCCAGGTGGCCAAGAAGGCCAATGGCATCCTGGATTGGATCAGGAATGGTGTGGCCAGCAGGAGCAGGGAGGGGATCGTGCCCCTGTACTGGGCATTGATGAGGCCACACCTCGAGTTCTGTGTTCAGTTTTGGGCCCCTCACTCCAAGCAGGACATGGAGGGGCTGGAGCGTGTCCAGAGCAGGGCAGCGAGGCTGGGGAGGGGGCTGGAGAACACGTCTGATGGGGGGCGGCTGAGGGAGCTGGGGTTGTTCAGTCTGGAGAAGAGGAAGCTGAGGGGGGACCTTCTCACTCTTCACAACTACCTGACAGGAGGGTGTAGTGAGGGGGGTGTTGGTCTCTTCTCCCAACTAACTAACGATAGGGCGAGAGGCCATGGCCTCAAGTTGTGTCAGAGGAGGTTTAGATTGGATATTAGGAAGAATTTATTGACTGAAAGAGTGGTCAGGCATTGGACCAGGCTGCCCAGGGCAGTGATGGAGTCCCCATCAATGGAGGAGTTTGAAAAACACATGGATATGGCACTTCAGGACATTGTTTAGTAGGCACGGTGGTGTTGGGTGAATGGTTGGACTGGATGATCTTAGAGGTCTTTTCCAGCCTATGATTCTATGATACCCTCGATAGCTATCGTGGTACTGCAGCATGGGTGAATTTGCTTGCATTGTCCTCATCCCCAAAGCTTGTGTGGTGTTTGAGCTGCTTTAACGGACGCTGTTTGAGTTTTTAAAGAAATGCAGGGGTTTGCAGTGGAGATACATTTGCTGTATTTTTGATCTTGTAGTAGAACACAGATGTAAGAGAAATAAGGGTCTCTATCAGAAATAATATATTCAGTTTTGTGAAGTACTCATTCTGAATGGAAGAACGCGTATTGCCAAACTTGCAGTATGTTTAATGTATTGTGGGGTCACCTTGCTGTTCTGAAATGTGCTGTTTGTTCCTTGTTTTTAAACAGTTTCCTTATACACTTTTGACAAGGCGAGGCAGTGTATTGGCACCATGACGATCGAGATAGATTTCCTGCAGAAGAAGAGCATTGACTCCAACCCCTACGACACCGACAAGATGGCTGCGGAGTTCATCCAGCAGTTCAACAGCCAGGCCTTCTCCGTAGGCCAGCAGGTGCGGGCTTGGTGTGGTTTTTGAAAACCAAACTGATCTTAAGGAACGTGTGCGTGCTGGTGCTACGGTGATGTAAGATACTGGAGAATGCCTGGCTGCTGCAAGGGGCTGCTAGTAGGCAGAAGTTTTTTCTTGTGTCAGTGGTTTCTTTATGAAAAGTTGAAACATCGTGACTTTCACTGAGGGCATGAGCAGCGCTTTTTCGTGATCTAAAGAAACCTGTCTGTCTCTGAAGGAAAATCCCAAAGCTGGAGAGAGCTGGGTGCTCTCTCTGTTGTGTTGAACATAAGCATGGCAGCTCCTGGAATCTTTTGAGAAGTAACGTTTGCCTTCCTTGTGTGTCAGATCAAATGACCACTGGTTTTAATTAATTCTCACCTTTCAAATGCAGTATATTGTAATATTTATTGCTGCTCTGTGGACTCCAGTAGTAAAATAGGTGCGAAGCATTTGATGTAGGGATTTCTGAAAGCCGATGTCCCTGTAACTGAGCGTTCTCAGCTCTGCAGCAGATGGGCTTCTGCCCCTGCGAACGTCTGTGGTCGCCTCCTGTTTGCCGTATTCTCAGGACAGGCTGAGGTCTGTCTCTCACAGAAGGTTACAACTTGCTCTGAATCTAAAGTCAGTTGCAAACGTAATCTTGGAGGAAAGGAGTCGTGCAGAGACAGCCTGCTGTTCTGTGGGATGGACCCTGCTTCTCGTAACACTCATTCTGTCTCTCGCTACTGTAGCACTATTTTTGAGGCATCCTTGGCAAACTGAAATATGGAAGATCAAAAAGGTTTGAGCTGAATTGTTCTCCTTGCCTAAAACCAACATCTAAAGTGAGAGGAAAGTATCAAGAGATGATGTAGAACATTTAGCTGGGGAGAAAAGGGTGGGAAAGAGAAGCTTTTCTTGGAAGGAGAATTTTCCTTTCAGTTTTTCCACCTGACTTTGTTCTGCTGCGTTTGATCTGTTACCCATAAGTATGGGACATGAAAGGAACGTGTTCAGCACACCAGAGCTTTACAGGATAAAAAATACATGGAATTTGTTGGGTGGTAAACTCAGGCCTCTTTCTCTTCAAATCTTAGTAGCCTTGTCAAAGTCCTTTTTAGCATTTTAATGAGGTAAAATCCCCTTCTGTTTTTTCTTTCCGCAGCTTGTGTTCAGTTTTAATGACAAACTTTTTGGCCTGTTGGTAAAGGACATGGAAGCTATGGACCCCAGCATTCTCAAAGGAGAGTCTGGAGCAAGCAAGAAGCAGAAGGTAGGCTCGCAGGACTTCGTGTTCACTGCCTAGGGACTGTGGAGGTTCAGGTACCGGTCAGAGCTTGCTACAAGCAGGAATTTGGGTTACTTGCATTTGGAGAAGTTGCACGGTCACTTCATCTGGCTGCTGCTTTTGCCTCAGAGAAGATAAGGACCGTTGTCTGCAGTTTAATGCAGTCTCCTGTGCTTGTGTAGTTGGGAGCTTTGAGGTGGACCCACTAAAGTGCAGAGCTGGGGAAGATACAAGGAATATCTTTTGGGGTTTATGTGCTAATTCGTGGAAACATCCTCTTTGGAGCCTTTTTGTCTTCCAAATCTGTCCAGTTTTGGTTTTTCCTTCTGTAGAAAGGGTGTGGTTTTATTTTCTTCTTTACTTGCTAGATCTTGCTGAAATAAAATAGTTGGTTTTGAACTAAACGAATAACTTTAGAAAGGCAATTGATTATACCTGATGAGCTTCTGCATTTGGTGGTGTTAGCTTTGGAGGAGGTGTTGGCTTTTCACATTCTTCCCCAATGACTTATGTAATGGAGCTGTTGCTGTTGTTTCCTGCCCTCCGAGAAGTGCTTGGAGATACCTAAGGAGCAATCTGAAGCTGAGCCTGATCATGTAATTATTGATTTCCTTCCCTTTTGCAGATTGAGGTCGGTTTGGTTCTTGGAAACAGTCAAGTTGCCTTTGAAAAAGCTGAGAACTCCTCTCTCAATCTGATCGGTAAGTGCCACTGTATCTGAAGAGATAAATAATGCCTGAGGTTTGCTGCTTCGCAGGCCGCAGACCAGTCTGCCTCCAAGTTTGTTTTTCGTGTTACATCAGTTGACCTAATCCATTGAAAACTGCCCCTCAAAATGTCTCCCAGGTATCTGCTCCATCTGGGAGATCACTGGATTTGATCCCTTAGGAACCTGTCACACCCTCTAGAAAGCAATTTTTAGATCCTCAGGACTCTCTTGAAAACCGCTGCGCTGAGAAGACACCATCCCTCCAGCAGACTTCGCTGGTGCTAAGCAGGGGCTCTGTAGAAGTCCCTGTCCTCCCCGTGTGAAGCTCCACAGCTGAGGGACGTACGGGAGCAGTTGGGTGCGTCTCCGTGCCGTGCTTACTGCCGCGGTGTATCTGAGCTGTACAGACACCGGGCCGGGGGGGAAAGGCGAGCGGGACTTGGAGAGGTTCTGACAGCAGCAAATCGAGTTAGAGGAGTAGAGGAGTTAGAGCACCTGGACTCCTAGGCCTAGTTTAGAAAGGCACCGTGGAACAGTACTGCAGCACAGGTCAGCAACTAGTTGAAGTATGTCAACTCTTTAAACATCAGAGGATGACATTTTCAGGGACACTAACAAGCCAACACCTCTTTAGTTGAATTTAATTAAAACAGTGGGGAAATAGGAAATTGAGAACTGTTTTGAACATGTAGCCAAGATTTCAAAGGGACTCCAAAACTTCTGAAAATCCCACCTGTGAATGAGATCTCTTCTTCCAGGAGAGAGGACAGCTTCTGAAGAGCGCTTCTGAAGGTCCTGCTCTTCAGAAAGTGATGACAGCTGCAAGACACAGCACGGGGTTCGTTTTGTGTTTTAACTGCTTACACAGCAAGATTATTAACAAAACCATGAGCATTTTTAATCTAAAACCTCAACAAAACAAATCTTTATCTACAATTTCAGACTTCACTAGCAAAGAATTTGGGGAATAATTGTGTCCTCCACCGTTCATCCAGAAGGAAACTGGTGTAGGGCTGGGGAGGAATCTGGTGTCTTCCCCTAGAGCCACCAGCTTGGGTGATGGGGACCTGGACCACGAAGCGGGCCGTGAGGGCCCCTTCCCTGCAGCTGGCCTTGTGTGTGCTCTGGGAGCGTGGTGGCTGTCCGGCAGAGCAGGTACGCACTCCGTTCATCTGGCTGTTGCTTTTCTTATCAGTGTACTCTTATCAGTACAGGCTTGGGGTGGACCTGCTGGAGAGCAGCTCTGCGGAGAGGGACCTGGGCGTCCTGGTGGACGACAGGGTGACCATGAGCCAGCAGCGTGCCCTGGCTGCCAAGAAAGCCAATGGGATCCTGGGGTGCATTCAAGA
>Ga0065711_1047413_pt1 | contig 12342 bp, 4 predicted proteins | sample Hoacrofraction12_FD_59098 | JGI IMG/M metagenome (GOLD analysis project Ga0065711, IMG submission 59098) | Hoatzin crop microbial communities from Cojedes, Venezuela - Epithelial fraction 12 v2 (version 2) | ecosystem: Host-associated > Birds > Digestive system > Esophagus > Crop | place... | reverse complement strand
AGCCGCAGAAGGAGACCGAGATGTGCTACGTGGAACCGGAACTACTGAACTATAAAAAGGGACTCTGGGGGAGGTGGGGTGCGGACCGTTGGCGGAGCAAGAGACTCCCCGGCTGCCCAGCGCTGTTTTGCCTGCTTCATCGCTTGCTTAAATAGATTCTATTGCTAATAAATTCACACTTGATTAATTAACAATTGGCTCCTCAATTTGGATTCGTCACGGGAGGCGAGCATCTATAACATCATCCACCCATGTGTGTGGGCACCTTCAGCACAGAATAAATTAATAGCCTGTGTTGGTGATACTGTGCTGATTATTTTTCTTTTGAAAATAATTAACACTCATTCATTTGGCTAGTGGTCAAAATATTGAGCTTCCATATTGCAACCTATTTCAATAACAATATCTGGTTTATTATAATTTAAAATTGTATTTTATATTACCTTTTTAATTCTTCCCTGTATTCTAAATTAAATAAACACTATTGACATTGCTCCACAAAAGTTGAAGATGACAAAATTTGAAACTTGCTGAGTAAATATAGGCAAATATTAAACCAACATTTCTTATTATTATTTTGGATATTCAGCTACATGAGTTAAATAAATGACTCCTTTTTCTCTTCAGTATAGCACTTTGAACTTGAAGTAGATCTAAAAGCACAAAATGAAGTATCCAAGATTTCATGTTGAATATCTTATTTAGGTTTTTAAGGCAAGACCTTTAGATACTATCAGTTTACATATAAAAATATGATGCTTAACTGTCCCAAACATTGGAGGCTTTATCATCAATAATAAAAGAGGAAATAGAATTTGTATTTACTACTGTGTTGTTTAGTAGTAACAAATTTTCAATATTGTTAATTCAGTATCTTCATTGGTCAAAAGCTTATCTCAAATAACGGAGGAAAATATTTGGCTCTGGTGTATATACTACTGTTAGGAATTTGGGTTCTATCATCTCATTAGCTGTATGAGTGAAAATCCTGTTGAAATGGATGAAAGCAGTACACTTCAATGTAATGCACAGTCAAATAAAAATATGTATTTAGATACATGTTCTTTTGTACACAGCTAGAATCATTATTTCGTTTAATGAAAGAGGTTTCCAAAAGAATCCATTGGCCATGCAAAAAACTTTACTGCAATTCTGTCTGAGGGTGTAAATCATCACCACCATATCTGAGGCTGAATTTGCAGAAATTATCCTGCATGCAGGACAATCACCACCAAAAGTTATTTGCATGCTTTTCCATTAGTTTTCATTTTAAAACCAGCTGTGTCAAAGGACAGCTATTTTACTGTAAATTATTTCAATTTTGTTAATCATTTGTTGAAAACAAACTACATTTTAACATAATGGAAAATAAAATACTTTCCTCAGTAGTGGGTTGACCTTGTCTGTCTGCCAGATGCACACTCAGTTGCTCTCTCAGTCCCCCTCCTCAAGAGGAGAGGGAGAAAATAAGATGAAAAAGCTTGTGGGTCAAGATAAAAACAGCAACTGGGAGAGGCTGGATCCTGCAGTAGTCATATCCTGAAGATCTGCAGTTTGTGGAGAGGACCCACACTGGAGCAGAGGAAGAGTGTGAGGAGAAAGGAGTGGCAGAGAGGAAGTGGTATGAACTGACCATAAACGCCCACAAATCCCCCTTCACTGCTCAAGGGAATGGACAGATGAGTTGGGTGTGAAGGATTAAAGCTGAGCCTGGGAAAAAAGAGGACTGAGGGGTGTGGGGCAGGTATCTTAGTTTTTGTCTTTTTTTCTCACTACTCAAATCTATTTTCTTTGACAATAAACTAAATTCAGTTTCCCTGAGTCAGGTATGTTTTGCCTATGTTAGTAATCAGTAAGCAGTCTCGGTGTCTTTATCTCAACTCAAAAGCTTTTTCATCTTATTTTCTTCCCCTGTCCTACTGAGAAAGGGAATGAGAGAGCATTTGGGTAAGCTTCTAGCAGCTGGCCAAGGTCAACCCACCGCAGTTCTTCATCAATAGGAATACACTTTTTGTGGTAATGCTGCGGTGCTTGATGGACTAGAACAACACACAACAAAGCACAGGTGAAAGAACTTGGTAAGAATCATTTTAACCTGAAAAATACCAATCTCTCCTCGTTGGCAATGAGATGATTTCTAGAGTTTTCTTGTAACATGTATCTTCAAATAGACTGAGAACTTGGATCAATTAGAGTTTAAATATGATGTTAATTTCTGATATCCAGAAGACAATCACTATTTCTCAGTCTCACCAATCTCTGTAACACATTCTTCCACTTAAGAAAATGTGGCTCATATATTTGTGCTAAAATGAGTTAACTATTACTAATGTGAGGATAAAAGGCAGACTCTTGAGAAGAAGAGTAATGTGGAAGAATAATAATGTTCTTCTGAACATTTATTTCTGTGTCTTTTTACTTAAAGAAAAAAATAATTACATCAAAGTCATCAACTCAGTTAAAATGTAACAAGTCCAATAGCTGAATACTTATAGAACTGCTTCAGAACTGGAAAGAAATCAGAAAGCAAAACAGAAAGCTATAGTTTAAAAAAGATCAAAATGAGTAAATTTTCTTATCTATGTTGCTGGAAAAAAACACAAGCTTTAGAAAGGTGTGAAACCCTTTTTAACTATAATTTTAGACATCTTTACCAGTGTTTCAATTACAGTGTGAAGATATGGCAAGTTGTTGTTAAAAAGCTTAAAAACGTCTCATAGACAGATTTAAAACACTACTATTTGCATGAACCGTAATGATTTTTGAGGTCTTAGCTAACTTAAAATTATATTTCTTCTTGTAACACACATTGAAAAATACACTTGTAATCATATTTTTATTGGCAACTAATCTCTGTCACGAATTGGTGTACAAATTTTACAGTATGTTTGAACTACAAATTTAGACATAATTAAAAAGGGGAATTCAAAGTGAACGTTCAGTTTGAACTACTTAGTTTCTTAAAAGAATATTATTTTAATTGAACAAACAAGACACTCCTAATTCCTGTAGTTTAATTAGCAGAAATAAAAGTGATTGTATTTATTTAAAGATAGGCTAAGATCTAGACATCAATCTTACTGAAAATATTTTATTAATAGGAAAAAGGATTGGGAGATGACAGAACATACAGCTTTTCAGCTCATAGCTCTTTCTCTGAGTAAATGAGAGTTCTGTCACAAGTGACTGATACTTAGTTATTGACTGATTTGCTAAGTAAGAGTAAGTAACAATGCTGGGGAAACTAGTCTCTATATTCAAAACTACATTGCAAAAACTATTTAAATTATATTAACTAGAATCCAGCTACTATTGCAATATTAGAGTCTATCTGCCATCTGTTGCAAGGTGTTTCAACCCAACTGTATAAAGTCTTTTCAAAATCCAGTTAATATATATATTAAGTTTATAGATATATAGATTAGATATATAGGTGTGTGGGGATGTGTGTGTGTATGTCTGCCTGTGTGTGTCTCTGACAGACACGCTCAGCTTTACTACCTGTTGAGTGCACAAACAGGAAAGCAGCAGCCAGTTCTCAGAGCTTGGGACAGAGAACCCAGGTCCCTGGGTGCATTGGGATGGGCTCCAGCAGCTGGGTAGGAGGAATTCCCTCCTAACATTTCTTGACAACAATAAAATGGGCATATTCAAGACAAGGCACATGCTTTTCCTATAACGTTTTTGGTGAGTTTGAACTCGGGAAGAAAAGGAAATTTATCTGTGGTAGAGGCCATAACTCTCTGATCCTCATTCTGTTTATTAGTCACTTGACTATTTCTAATTTCCAAGCAACATGAAGTGCTTTCTTTTCAAAAGAAATTTAAAACAGCATTCAGATTTTTCTCCACTGAGTAGAAACTATAGCATTCTTGCACAGCGACACATGGTGAAATCAGTCTGCGTACTCCTACTATAATTTGCCAGAGCAAAGGTAAGGAAAAATCAGAACCTATTATAAATTAGTCATTATTTTCTCAGTTTTATTTCCAGCTGCTTGTTCAAGTTGCATCAGAATACATTTGGAACAATCTATAAAAGTGCAGTTATGCAAAAAACATATTGTGTGATGAATTAGAGTCTTCCTGTACAGCACCGAGGCAATTGCAAAACAAGGATGCAATTTCATGCCTTTATAACTAACATTTAAAAAAGGTGTAGTCTGAATTTCACACTTGTTAGTGGTGATCATGATCTAGCTTATCCTTTTCTTGGGTGAAAATGTTTTGCTACTGGATTCCTAACTTTATTAAAGATTCTGTCCTTCTGACATTAACTAACTTCTGTTTCGACAGTCACTTCTGATTAACTCTGGCACATCAAAGAGTACTAGGGATAACCCCATCAGTTTACCAGAATGTTTATTTTCAGTTTGTGTTCTGTCCAGTAAAGCAGCAATAACACATAGATTTTCTTTTACAAGGAAGAAATCTTGAAGCCTTGCTCATGACACTCTTTGAGAAATATCACTCGATTCAGTTGGACTAATTGCCACTCTATGCTTTCTTCACCTGAGTTAAGGTATTAGAACATATGTGTTGACTACTGTTTTACTTGCAGCATTATACACATTATCCAGGTAAGCACCTGTTATATTCCCAGAAAACCCTGTCAATACAATTAATGTTGCCTTAAGAGGCTGAGAAGGAACTAGTTACCTCAACAGAAATACGTAATGCTGTTTGAGACCATGAGAAATACAAGACGTCTGTGATGGATTGGTGGATAAAACACACTATGAGTCCATTCTGCAGCTACAGCTGAAATTGAGGTGGGCTACTACAGGAAGTAAAGTGATGCTGGGAACCTACATGAACTCACATAGACAGCTGAATTCTGCTCTCGATAAAACCATGTTAAGGTGACAATATCACACTGAGATGTCAGTTCATGGATTCTGAAGATAAAGTCCATCCATAAGGAAAGTGTGACCTATATTCTGCTTTTGTGAAAGTATAATTTCATTTGATTGCTTCAAAATAATACTTCTTAAATCAGCCATTTGTGTTCATGGTATGCATTCCTTTCCTTAATGACTGGGTCATCTACAGATCTTGTCAATGATATTCTTTCAAGACTTTAAAAGTAAACAAATAAACAAAAAGGTCCAAGAGGCCAAAAACTAGATTGATTAAATTAAAATTATAATTAATTCAGTTGCAATGTTCTGTCTTCAGCTACATTTTCAGACTTCACTGTTTTAAATCTATCTGATTACCATCTGACTTTGCATTTTTTTAGTCTCTCAGCTGAAATACGTTACAATATGGAGTAGAATGTGTGACAGCAGTCTGAATATATTATGTCACCATCACTAAACTTCGCAATTAGATATGTTGCTTTAAAAGAAAGAGTAGCAGATTACTTCAGTAGATCCGCTTTCCTTAGTTCCATTTTAATTTTCATTAATTGCACTAACATCTCTGTCCCTCATGTTGCTTTAACCAAGTTGTATATTAGGTCTCTATTTATTCAGGTCATCTTGTTTACCCTTTAAAGTACTGTCATAAAACCAACTTTCTGTCAGTACTGTGGAACTTCTCCAGTATTAAAAGATGTTTGAAAAAAGCACTATGAGTTCTCTTGCTATTTGTCTATTTTTTTTAAAGTCTTGGATGTCAATTTGAGTGAACTTACAACATAAAAAATATCTATACTCCACAACCATGCTTTTATATTCTCCAGAATTATGTTAGAAAATTAAATACTTCCTCATTATTGCATAATATGAGTCAACTGTCTGATGTTTTTTTAAACACAGATAACCACATTTTTGTTATTACTGTTATTGAATAGGTTACTTTATATGTTTACCAATGAAGCAGTGTTACATATATCATAGTGTTCCAGGTATTGTATTTTAGAAATACTTCTGATGAAATGCTAGCTACAGTAGCTTTCCTCCTGTGCTCCTTTGCTGTCTTTCATATATTTTCCAAGTCTTAAATCCTAATGTGTACTGATGTAAGATCTTCTTTTTCCTAGTTTCTATTTGCTATTTTTATTGATGTTTTTACTATTTTTTAAACTATTAAGTTCTGGAGAGGAAAAAATTCTGTGGATCAAGGTGAGAAACGAAGAAAAAATGATTTTTTTAGTCAATATTTAAGCGTAGAAATGAAACTTCACTAATTATAAATACTTTTCAGTCATTTACATAGTATTTGTTGTAATCTGTCACCAAAATATTTTATATTAAATAAAAAAAACATTCTTGCCAAGACCAGTATTTACTTAATATTTTAAATGTTTTTTTACACATAACTAGTCAAATATGCCCAGAAGTTTGTAGAATGCAGACTTCATACTTTGATAAGGCAAAGGTTACATTAAGGTTACATTATTACAGGTTATATTAAACAGTCTTTTACTTCTCTAAAAGAAAGCTATTTAAGTATCTCCAAGGAAAAGAAGTGAATGAAATTAGCCTTCTCATTTAAATGCCAAGTACTATGAAAACTGGTCTGCTTTTTGCTTCCTCATTTGTGCTATCTCTTTAGATATAAAATGAGACCAGGAATCCTCATTACCCCAGGAAACAAATAAGTTTATTTCTTTATTAATGTAGCACTAGATGCCGTGAGATCTTGAAGGACATTTTTCTCCAAGTAAAAAAGAACACTACATTGACACTTGGTTTCTCTTCCTATTTAACAAAAAGACCTGTGAGGAGTTCATTAGTCAAAAATAATTATTTTAGGTCGTACAGAGATACAAAGACAAAAAACACATTAGTTAGAAGTTTCAAAATCAAGGTAGGACATCTGGCCTTGGGGAGAAAATATGATTCATTTGCATATATTAATTTCCCAAAAATTGCTTATTAGAGTCATAACTTCTAAGGCTTAGTAACTTCACTTCTATTGTCAAAGATATTTTTTTCCCCAAAGCCACTGCTCTCTATGCCTTTCTTTAGAGAAAACATTCAAGACATTTTTTGAATGGCAACTAGATGTCAATGTCAGCTCCAAAGTTCATGTATTTTTAAAATAGAAACAGTATGATTCTTTATTTGTTGTTAATGACTTCTCCACAGGAGGAGTTCTTCAGGTCACCTTCTGCCTCTGGTTTTTGCAAAGGTGATATAAATAGTTATATGTGAATATTAGTGCAAAGAACATTTAAAAACAGCGTTTTTGAGTGGTAGATACAAATGCCTGATAGATACAGGATCTCAAGCAGATCTAGTACAGTCATTATGGGATTTGATATTTTTCTCCTTTAAATGGGCAACTGTGTAATCATATAATACAAATAAAACTTTTTTCCCTCTTTTTTTACATTATATATAAAATAATTATACATTATATATAAAATCCTGGCTAACTTTCCTATTTTTTTAGCTGCCTTCTAGTTTAACAACTATCGGCTCATACTGACAAATGCCTGTTTTATGAGTGTCACATTTAGTTCTAAGCATTTTCCAGTCTATACAATTTCAGTTTTGCTGGTTTTGACAGTGTAAAAATGTCCCAGACTACACAGTGTCTGTAGAAGACTGTAGGGATTGTTTACTTATCTACTAATCAATCATCAAAGCGGTTGAACTGATTTTGTTTATGGAAGTGAAAAGTTTACAGGGAGAGAGAAGAGAACAAGACAAGACAGGACTTTAACATGTTCTGTTTAGAAGCCTAGGAGGGAAAGTTGTCACAGGGCATAAAATCAGAAGAAAAATGTTCCAATTAGACTCAACTATAATGATTGTTAATTTCATATAAAGCATATTTCTTGTGAGAGTGGAGAATTACGCACAAATCGATTTGCAAATTCAGAAAAAAACAACTATTTTAAAATGGAAAAAATACTTCTTGGGTGATAGAATGTGAAAATAACGGAAAATATTAAATGTATTTTCAAAAAATGCATTTTTTGTTTTCAAATTTGAAGATGTTCTCAACGTAATGCTTATTAAAACCTTTTTATTCGTTTCATATAGACTTAATCAGAATAAAAAGAAATCAACATCAAAGAAAAAAAAGAACATACAGAAAATAAATATATATATAATAAACACGCATTTCTTACACTGTATTGAAACTGAGTAGCAAAATAATACACTCTACAATCTGCCTTTAATTTATTCATCCTACAAAAAGTACTGTAATATGCACTTTCATTTCTTTTCTTGTATGACAATGATTGTTGTCTTCTTTAATCTGAGTTTCCAAAATGAAATGCATTTCTAATTTACAGAAAAAAAAATGTTTATATTACTACGATTTCAAATTATACATTATGCAGACAAACAACACCCATTTGGGTAAGTCAGAATGAATGGTAGGCAATACATATCTATCAAGGCAGAACAGGCTGATACTGACAAGGAGTACAGGAATTCACCTGCTGGACCAGACTGGTCTTGACTGATGCAAAAAATGCATATTACCACTAGCCATCTATAATAGTGCTTGGTAAATAGGGCTTCCCTTGTCAGAAATCTCTCATGCTCAGCCATCCTAATGTCAGAAACCAAGTGCAGTCAATGACAGTAACGAACAGAGCCCAGTGACTCATAGTATACCTAAATATACTCAAGTATATTAATATAGACTAATATATTTGATTAATGGTTGATACTTTGTTATTAATAGCCATGTTTAACTAGTAGATGAACCTAAATAAATGCTTTCTCTAAATTTTAAGATATGCCTTTGTCTCAAACTTATCTGTATACTCCAGTCACAGCAGTCCACTGTTCTACAGTAACAGTGCAAAACTGGAGTTTGGTATCCTCCTCTTAGTTTGTTATATGTATTTCAGATTAATACAGAGATCTAAAGATACTCATAAGTAAGAGTACTTTTAATGCCTTCTTGATCCTCCATGTAAATTACAATCATGATGCATTCTCTTAATGTTATGTTTACACCACATACTAAAAATCTTAATATAAGAGTGAGTAAAGCCCTGAAAAAACATTTTAAAAGACCTCCAGTATTTAAAATACCTCTAACATTTCTTTAAATTAAGTGGATATGAAATATTTATGTCTTGCAATGACATCTGATGTGATGATGTAACTGCTGTTCAGCAGAGTTTTAAAAGTTTTAATAACTATACAGTTTGGTTTATATGGTAGTTCTAAATCATAAAAGAAAAAAAAAATATCACGTGGCTACCCTGATGAATATTTAATTCCTATTATATTTACTATGTAGTGACCATAGCCGGCGGTTGCTGGTTTGAAAACATAGACTAGATTTCTCTTTGTTTTTTTCCCTACAGGAACCTGGGATCCCAGCGTCACATAAATAAGTGAGTAGGGCAAACAATAGCTCTGAAATAGTCTGGTAATAATGTGAGTTTTGGCTGACATAAAACACTAGCCTTTCTATCATAAATAATTTCAAAATTTGAAATGTCTCTACCATAAAGGCACTGAATTTTTCAAAATTATGCAGGCAGACTGGCTTTTCACAACATACCCAGAAAAGGGAGGATGTTGGCTGTTGTCTTCAAGAGTTCACCTCCTACTTTCAAAGTTCTGTTTTTTTATTCTGCACATCAGCCAGATCTTCTGGCCAGCCAATACTTCTGATTCAACAGTTCCCTAACAGGAAGCTTTTAGTACAGCTCAGTCAGGAGATGTCATATTATAGCAGTGTAGACACAAAAGAAAGGCGAAGGAAAAAGACATGTAATACATCATCTTCATTATGAGATTTTGTTTTTGTTTTTTTTTTTAAAGTGTTGTACAATCAGAATCCTAGTTCTTACATTGGTAAAGCTTTTGGAGCTCTTCATGTTTCCTTCACAAAGTTCAGTACAAATTTATTATCCTTGCTGTCATGGTTTGCATTTTTATGCCATAATTACCATACACATAAATCCTATGTACTGCGCACTACTTCTAACTATAGAATACCTTTTCAGCTCCAAGTGAAGAAACATAATGCTCTGACAGAAATGCACTTACATTTTAGTAATATTTCCTTGAATAGAAGAAAGCTCTTACTGCAATTAAATTCCAGTCTCATTATCACACTATCATATCAATTCATACGTGGATGAGAGGGATTAGTTACCTTGTTTGAACAACGAAGATCAGTAGGTACTAAAAAATGTCAACCAATATGATCTTGGCAGATGTTCACATTTGTAAGACATTTCTTCTATACCTAATAATATTTATTTTATTAAAATATTTTATTTCCTTTAACCGTTGACAAAGCAATAAAGTGATACACTAAAATGCATCCTAAATGAAAGGCAATAATTTCTTATTGAGGAGAGAGCAGGTCTTCTAATAGAAAAGGAGTGGAATGGTACTCTTTGGAGCAAAAAATATACTGAGGTAGACCTCTCAGAGTAGAATATGCCAAATAATAATGTGCTCTGGATTGCAACATGTAAGAAACAAAAACATAAAAACTAAATAGTACTGAGATATTTGTATTATAGTATATTCCTGGTAGAGGAAGAAACAGAACAATGTTCAGCTTGTAGTGTATATCTGTACCACCCTTTGTATGCCATGTTGAAGTAATCCTCTGGAAAATGTTCATGGAGTCAGTTTGAAAGTGTTGACCCTCATGTGATTATGGGTTGCTTTTTCACACGCATAATGTCCTAAACCTTCAAAAGTTTATCATGGCATTGGATGGTTAACTAGGCATAACTACGCAAGCTGTTCATAGGCTGTATGTGAAAGCATGTGTACAAATGCTAAACAGATCGGAAACCAAATTGCTATGTGCTGTTTTAGCAAAGGTCGCATAGTATCCATAAATTCTCTCACACTGACCACTCCAACACGTAGTTAAACTAAAGACAAAGGTCAGTAGAGTTTGTTGCAGCTCAGTGTATGGATTTCTACACCTGTTAGGGAATTGAAGATTGTTCTGAGGGCAGTGTTCAGAGGATTGAAAAATCAGGTGGTTTCAAAGTTGAAAGCAATCCTTTACTGGAATGATACTCCTTAACAATACACATAACCAGTTGTTACTTAATCACTATTGAACATTATCAGCACACAGACAAAAGAGTTAATACTTAGCAAACTTGTACTAAACTATCCAGAGGTATACAATACTATGAAAGTCATGTTTTTAGTTAGCACTGGTGGCTGTGGTCCATGATAATTCTTCATCACCAAGACCAAGGTGATCATGCGCTTTCACAGGGAAGCTGGAGCTGAAGATGGGATGTCTTCGTTATTCCCCACCTTTTCTGTCTCAATGCTGATGCTTTATGTTCTTCTGTCCCCACCCCCAAAAAGGAAAAACGATCTCATCTCGTCTTGGAATATAATTTTTGAGATCAGAACTTGTTATGGTTTTGCTTATTCTGCAGGATGGTTCTGGTTCTATCAAGTTGCGCTGTCAGTACCCTCTCTGCAAGACAGCTTTGTTTTCATGAGACATCTTCAGTGTTTGTTCTTACACATTTTACTTCTTGCACGTATTTTGGTGAACACTTCTTGTTCATTTGTCACTTAGCGCTTGTGGTTATTAACGGTAGAAAGATGTTATGAGCATTTCATAATACCCATACTCTGTCAACAGTGAAGTCATCACTGTGTGATCATGTCTGCCTTCTTCCCAGCACAGGGTTTTGTTTTTTCCCATGTTTACCTATGACAATCTGAAATTGCGATGAAGTGTCTGCCAGTCGCAGAATGCTTGTTTGCAGTTCAATTGTTCTAATATGTTTTAGACCCCGATAAGGTTAATTAAAAGAGAATAAGAAGAAACTGAGAAAGAGAAGCATCCAGTTTAGAATCATAGAATCATAGGTTGGAAAAGACCTCTAAAATCATCAAGTCCAACCGCCAACCCAACACAACCATGCCTATAAAACCACATCTCAAAGAACAATATCTACACGTTTTTTGAACACCTCCAGGGATGGGGACTCAAGCACCTTCCTGGGCAGCTTGTTCCAACGTCTGACCACTCCTTCAGTAAAGAAATATTTCCTAATATCCAATCTAAACCTTCCCTGATGCAACTTGAGGACATTGCCTCTTGTCCTATCACTAGTTACTTGGGAGAAGAGACCAACACCTGACTCACTACAACCTCCTTTCAGGTAGTTGTAGTGAGCAATAAGGTGCCCCCTCAGACACCTCCAGACTAAACAGCCCCAGTTCCCTCAGACACTCCTAATAAGACTTATTCTCCAGAACCTTCACCAGCCATGTTGCCCTTCTCTGGGCTTGCTCCAGCACCTCAATGTCCTTCTTGTAGTGAGGGGCCCAAAAACGAACACAGTACTCCAGGTGCACAATCACCTCCCTACACCTGCTTACAACACTATTCCTGATACAAGCCAGCATGCTGTTGGCCTTCTTGGCCACCGAGGCACACTGCTGACTCATGTTCAGCCTGCTGTTGACCA
>Ga0065711_1013017_pt1 | contig 12343 bp, 11 predicted proteins | sample Hoacrofraction12_FD_59098 | JGI IMG/M metagenome (GOLD analysis project Ga0065711, IMG submission 59098) | Hoatzin crop microbial communities from Cojedes, Venezuela - Epithelial fraction 12 v2 (version 2) | ecosystem: Host-associated > Birds > Digestive system > Esophagus > Crop | place... | reverse complement strand
TACTCCGAAGCCACAGGCACGTAGCTATTGCCCTTGAGACTCAGACTGTTGTATCTGAGACTCGGATGGTTTGGTTAGGTGGCTGATCAGCACCCACAGAGACGCAGTGAGGATCAGAGGAGAGGGGGAGGCTGAGGGACCCCAGCAGCCCGCCGAGTCGCTGCTCGCCCGGCCGCCCGAGGTGGAGCACCCGCGCCTGTCCGGGGGGAACGTCAGCTTGGTGGGTCACGGAGGGGAGCGCCTTGCAGAGTGAAGGGGGTCATTGCCTGCGGGGTATAGCACTCACTATGGGAGGCAGGAGAAAGAGCATTTTGGGATAGTTTAAGGCTTATTATGGGATATTTAAGGGAACTAGCAAAGGCACGGAAAGCAAGGGACCAAGGTGGATCACCAAGGAACAAATGGTGGGGAAACAGAGGGATGGGCCAAGAAACATAACGGTGTTGTGAAATTCCCCTAACCAGCTGGAAATGCAAGGTCTCTTCCTGATATCTGAAATGTGAACAATATTAACAAGCACTGACATGGACAGAATAGTTCGTTACAAAACACCCTAATCATTTTTAAACAATGTTTTGACATCTCAACTGCAAACATAAAACAGATTTGAAGCAAGCTCCAGAAGTTTGAATGCCTGTCCTTATCCACTCATCTGAGTCCAGCACTGAACCTTCGTTTACTTGCTATCAATAACATAAGTGATAATAAAAACATAGATGCAGATAGCAACACGTACCAGTCTACGAATTTCTCTCTCACACTCCCTCTTAATTCTGCTGATCTCCTCTTGATGCAGGTGATACACACTCCTTATCTCTGCTGCTTTAATTTTGTCAGCTTGGATGACCATAGTTAAAGCCTCTTCCACTTGTTTCTTGGCCCCCTTCAGCTCTGAAATTTCTTGCTGCATTTTTATTTTCTCAACTTCAAACCCCTTTTTGGCCTCCTCCTTCGCCTCCGTGAGCAGCACCGTTTTCACCTTGTCAGGAGCCCCATCGCGCACTGCATTGAGAAGGGTCTGTAGTCTCTGGATTTCATTGTCTTTAATTTTTATTACTCTAAGTAGTTCAGCTTCATGCTGTCTCAAAAGTGCTTCTCGAACAGCTTGGAGCTCCTTCATTTTCTCTTCATGAAGTTTGACTTTGAGCTCTGTTACCACCACTGTACTTTTATGCTGTTCGTGCTCTTTGATCTGCTTAACTTCCTGATTTTTCTCTCTTTCCAACTTGCTGACCTACAAGGAAAATCAAAAAAGTATTTTCAATCAACAGAATGATTAATACAAACTATGATATCGTCAACAAATGGTACAGATCACTTTACAATATTAGACCTTAACATTGTATGTCTGTGCCTTAGAGTGAAAGCCCAGTTAATTAGTATTACCTCACGCAGAACTACATATTTGGCATTTTGTTCATTCTTTATGATCAAATACTTTATTACATATTAAACATCACTTTAAAAAAGAGGCTCTGGGTAAAACCAGGGTCACTGAGCTCTGCTGCACAGCCTTCATGCTGTAGACTCATGAAAGAGAAATTTCCTCTCTTGAAGCATTTCCTGTGAAGACAACACACATTACAAACCCCTGTAAAACATTTTCACAGAGAAAAGGTTTTCTACAGTTTATGGCAAATACTTCCAACGCTCTGTCGCAGGTGCTGCTGGACTCGAGGTCTGGCACATACCTGTGGGGCCCTTTGGCAATGCAGCTAACCTAGCGAGGCAGTCGGGAGCACGCCGGCTTGGGAGAGTGATCCGAAAGCTACCACAAACACTCCAGGAACAGCTCCGCCTTCGTGCTGGCAGATCCCTCCTCTCTCCAGAAGCACTAGCAAGCGCTCACCTCGTCGTTGACTAGCTGCTGTAGCTCTACGTAATCAAAACCAACAGTGGCAATGACTGAAACCCTGCCGAGACAGCCTGTCCTCTGGGCGGCTCAGGCGATGAACCACCGCGCTTGGCTGGGCACTAACGCACAGCGTCCTGCCCGTGATGCTGTCCGTCGCACCAGCGATACACGGCTCTGCTTGGGAGGCTTCGGGCGCACGCACACCAGAGAGCTGGCAGAGCTGGCAGGCGGTCATCAGGGATTTTGGGGGCTGTGAATGAGAATCCTGTGCCTTAGGGGAAACCATGACCCCCCTCAGCGTTCCATTGCGGTGGTTGCTGTATAACGGCAGGTAGTGCGCTGGGAGATCTTCCCAGCACGTGTTTGCTGCAGCATTTGCAGCGTTTGCATAGCTGACCCTCTCCTTTGGGCAGGCTGATTCCGAAGCAGGGAGCGCACATCTCTTTGCTGTGTCTTTTCTGCCCTATAATGTTTATCGGAACAGCCTGTGCACATATCTAAATGCTAAAATTAAGCAGTGGATACTCACTACATTGCATTTCATTACTGAAGTGTTTATTGGGAAAAATGTCGTGGTCAGTTCTGTTCGGTAAGGATGTATTTTTCTTCCTCATTTGACACAATAAGGTTTCCTTGCTAAGAATATGCCTAAGCCTGCCTCACAAACTAGAACACTGCAGAACCAAAACAGGCACAAGTAAAGAAAAAACTGCGACATTACAGAGAACTTTGAGAATTCTTCTAAGGAAAAAGTAATTTGTGAAAATAAGAAAGAGAACCCTGACAAATTTGTAGAAAAGATCTTTCTTTCACTGGAAACCAGCATAAGTGGAAATATCTGCATATTTAGAAAAAGAGAAACAAAAATGTATCATTCTCATTTTGCATATTGTTGATATTGAAGATGAAAGCGTAGGCACCAATGCTGATTTTAGCATCATAGTCTAATTTTATCATTAAATAATAATCCCTTGCAATCTTACGGACTCTTTCATTTGCCCAATTCTGTGCCCTAAAAAGCATGAGTTAATACAATGTAAACAAGTATCATAAATTTATGCAAGAAGCACAAAATCCAGGTGAACTAACCATCCATATCCGAACACTACAGGAAGTTTATGCTCAGAAAGCAGGCTAAGGTGTGTGTGACAGGTGCTAGAAACAGGCTGACGTTTAAGATAACACACATGTAGGAATTAACCAGTATCTTGCGGACTGAGTCCTTACTTTATTTTTCAGCTGGATATCTGCAGAAGCTCTCACACCACATCCCCAAAAGAATACATGAGAAATCAGATGCTAAGCCATTATTTTGGCACGCTCAGGCACACAGATCCAAACTGCGCTGTGCGCCCGTGCATATGCAAGACATAAAAAGCTCTGTGCAAGCTACTGTGAAGTCCCAAACAACTGCATTTTATCAGATGCTTTTTAAGCAATAAATTATTCAGTTCAAATAACTAATTGTATCTGACCACAGAAGGGTCAAATGACATTTCAATTTAAAATCATACCATGAACTCAAAAGAAGCCATGATGAGAAGTGGCTGGGGAGGACAGGGAGAAGGAAAACAGGGTCCTCGGTCTTAAAACTGCAAATGTGGCATCACAACAAAAGGGTTAATAGGTGTTTTATTTATATATATATACACACACACCCCCGCCTTAGAAGCTTCCTTAAAAATTGGACTCATAGTCTACAACACCTAATAATGATGCAAATTAATGAAAAAATGCAGATTATTCTGTCCCTGGATGGTAATGCATGTCTCTATTAACATTCTGGAACCAAAAAAACCCCAAAGTTTATCAGTAGAAACTAATTTTGGGGATTAGGGAACAGCAAATACATTTTTCATGCCCTCAGTGAGAAGTGGGCTGAAGGCTCTTTCAGCTGAGGCTCCAGCTGCATCAGCAGCCACTCTCTCGAAGGCTCAGGGCGAAGCCGTGGCTCTGCAAACGTCGGCAATCAGAGCAGAGGGCAGAGCTGGGGCCCATTACTGTACATCTGGAAACCGTAAGCAGCCAGTCTGAAGGATTTTGAGCATAAAATCCAAATGAAATTAGTGTAAATGTGAAAGAGAAGAATCAGCAAAGAGAATTTCTGAATAACAAAGTTGCATTCAAAACCCTCAATGAAGCCATCCTCATAAATAGGTAAATATTTACTGGAAAAAGTTGTAGCAGGAGAAGCAAAGGACATGGACAGCTTTCAGCCCACCACTACGATTATGCCATCTGTTTTGAGCAGATGTTTGTCTTTCCAGATCTTTTGTTGGTATTTAGCGATGCGATTTGCCAACTTCATTTCTTCCTGGATGGCGGGAGCAAGCGTGCTGCTGGCAGCTGAGTCCTGCCTGCCCAGGGACTGGCCATCCTCACTGCTCGGCTCTGCCACCGAGAGCGGTACCACCAACACACCCTCGCTTTCAGAGACCTTTTGTCCCATATGCACATTGTAAATACAAGGAGGACAATTTAAAAATCTGCAGTAAAGGGGCTGCCTCTTGTTCCCCAAGAAGGCTAGCTCCAGGTGCATGCACTCTGATCATTTATTGTCAAAGGCACCTACAACACAGCTATGAGTGTTAGGATTCCGAAACAACAGACCCTCGTTATTGTAATTAATGGGGGAAGGAAAGGAAAAGGTGCACACCTTACTCTTTTCTTGCTGGAGCTCTATCTGGATGTCGGTGAGCTTGGCCCTGAGCTCTTCATTGGCAGCCTGCAAGGCAGCCAAGGCGTCCGGCTTCTCGCCCCTAGCTCGGCTGCTGGAGCTCTTCTTGGACATGGTGAGGCTGGGCGGCGGGGAGGGGAGTCCCGCCCGGAGGCCCTCGTCCCAGCGCTCGCTCGGGGCTTCTCGGCCTCGCCTCCGTCCCACTACATTTTCTTACTTGCCTGGAAGGAGGGAAATCACACAAGCACTGTCAGAGCGCCAGAGGCAGGCAGGCAACGCAGTACCCACCAAGAGCATGGCCAGACTTCGGTGTCTTCGACAGGATTTAAAGATATTTCACTCTAAAGTGATTTTTTGTGATCACAGCCTGTGCTGTACCATTTTCCCACGAATTGCCCTGTACACAGGTCAGCCAGTCAACAGTCAATGCACGCTTCTGATAGAAGCTGCTTCATAGGACACGCAACACAACATCAACAGAGAGGTCATGTTGCATCCTGCCAATTACCACCCAAAAAGTGCATTGAAAATACAAAAAGACCATTTAAAACATTAATCCTAGAGCCATCTTTTGCTTTACATCCATCCCTATGCCTGGAGAGAAGGAATCGCAGACAGCTGGACACTAGATATTTCTAGAAGGCACGAGGTACACGTCAGCCAGCTAAAGTGGCTCTTCCCTGGACTAAGAGCTAGACACATATACAATAATATCTTGTATGACACCTGCATAGAGCCAAACATTTCAATCACAAACTATAAACATTTGTTGTCACTTCATCTGCGCTGGAATGCACACAGTGCAGGGGATGTGGATGTGTGGAGCAGACGTCCAAGCACCATCCCCTGGCACCGTCATGGCTTGGAGACAGCAACAGCTGGGGACACCATTTTCTGTATGGCAGAATAATTCTATGTTCTTTAAAAAAACATCTTTAGAAAAAATCCTGTTTGGTTTCCTACAAATACTTTTCAGATATTCGTGATGAAAATAATGAAAATAATAAAAGTAGTATGAAGCTACAGAAGCCAGCAGAGATTACCCAAAGGCAACAGAAGCTTTCCATACAAGAGTGTGCAGTGCATCATCAAAACAGCAATTAAAATCTATATAGGTTTATCTAAGTCTGGTAACAGTGTAGGAGTTTTATTCAGACTAAGAGGTTTTGAGTTAAACCTATGCAAAAACCCCGAGACAAGCAATTCATTCTATTAAACAGCAGAGCACCAGGCAAAAGTGGACCCAAATTCACAGAATCCATACATTAATCCAGTTTGCACTCTATGCCAACCCACTAATCCCAATACATTTATAAATTATACAACAGACAATTTATAATGATAAATTCACATTTGTCAATAAAACAGATACTATCATATTTAGTACAGTACTAAAAGCTACATGTATTTGTTGATTTTTATTTCAAAATTCTCCAACAGAGACTTTGCCCAAGAACAAACAGCAGTGTTCCGGAACAGATAAGCATAACTAAAGTCTGCAGAGACTATGCCAAAGTTAAAATGTCATATTCTCAGTAAAATCAAAGGTCTTTCATAATCAATACTATTAAAGAAAGAGCATATGAGTTATTGAAAACTGATACCTTTGCAAAAAACATATTCTAGCTTAGTATAACTGCCAGGCATAGGCAGCCTATAAGCAAGACAAACTCACTCCAAAGAATTTGCAATCTGAGACAAAGACAGATAAACGCAGGGAGAAACGTGATTTTTTTGTTTTATATCTGTTAATGCCATTTTTATGCTGCATCCATCTGTAGTTCGGAAAACTCTTTCACAGTTCTGTGTAAGAATAAATAACTAATCTATTCATCAAACGAAGTGAAATTCCTGTGGCCTCTGAGCTGCCTGCACAGAGGTGAATTTGACTGAGGTACCGCCGTTTGCCTTTACTGCCTTTGATCCTTTTCTCACAGCTGCCGATGCAGGCAGTTCATCAATATTAGGCACTTGGTTACCCTGAGCTGAACAAGTCAGTAGGAGGGCATTCAGTTTGCTGTCAGTTCTTCCTCTGATCAGTATTTAACTCAATGCTTATCGATAGCATAAGCAGATTTAATTTAATAGAAACCTGAGGATAGCAAATTCTGGGCAAAACGCTGTTCCCTGGAGGCTTTGTTTCGCACCGCAGCAGTGGAACATAGGTACTACCTGCTCCATCCCAAAATATGGATATGTCCTCAACGTTTGTTTCACACCTTGTACACTGTCTGAAGGATCTTCTCTTCTAACAACGTTACTTTGTCCAAGCACTATGGAAGGAGAATCCCCACGCTGCTGCACAAGCTCCTTGGTAATTATCCTGTGCAATTTTCCAATCTGTGGATATAATCTATGGTTGTGAAAACCCACTTCATTCCTATTTAAAAGATAAACAGCAAGACACGCAAAGAAACAGTTGCCTCTGCTTCTCTAGGCAAAGCTGACCTCGGTATCAAAGTTTTTTTTAAATTGTCAATGAAAATAATTAATGGGAGCGAAATCATGAATGAAATGCCTAGAGGAGCAGCTATCAAGCTCACACCAAAGATACACACTCACTGTAATGCTAAATGGGGAACCACCACAGAGAAGGATCAAAATAATACTCAGAGAACTGGATGATCCTAAAGGCTGTGGTACCAGGGGTGGTATGAATTCCAGTGGTATAACGGCTCTGTCTTTCAAGTAATTCTCGGGCAAGACTTGGGCCAACTTCTGACCCAAGGATGAGGACAAGGTGGTTTCATTGCTTCGGAGCAAACAGCAGAAGGGATCAGGAATTTTACAACAACATGTCAATTTACAGAAGAATGTAAAGTCTAAGAAAAAATGTTTCACTGGCGAACTTTGACTTGCTTACGTAAAACTATAGCCTGAACAGATCACATGTATTTCTCGGTTCAAAAACTTATTTAGAATAATTTTTAAATGTTATTGCAATTACAGTTTGAAATAAACCCTCATTTTAAAGATCTGTTTAATTTATACTATAAAAAATACACAGAAAGCTTAAATTTGGAAAAATACTTCCAACCTTGTTAATACTAACCTTATTAATGTGGATAACAATCTTTTTGGACGATGACCTTCAATGCCTTGGTTTATTCATCCCGACTCATAGTCAAAACTACAACAGCAGCACTATTCCTGTCCGCACACCAGTAAAGAGGCTTAACAGCACAGGGCAGCTGCAATAATAGAATAACAACAAATAATGATAGCAAAATGACAATAGAATAATAACAAAATAACATAATAACAGCAGCAATAATAATAATAATAATAATAGTAGAACAGCCTAATTTTAAATCTAAGAGAAAAAAGCTGCATCCATTAGGGAGAAAAGAGCAGAGGGAGGCAGCTGCCTCGGGGGATACATACGTGGGCTATGAGGCTGGGAAAGGGCTGAGAGCATTCGGGAGAAGTGGCTGGAGTTTGGGAGTACCCAGGCAAAGCTGCCGAGAGCTGAGGAAATCAAGCAGGACAAGCAGTCACTACAAATCTCCACTGGCAGGGAGGCTGAGATTTAGAGAATAAAGTAGGGTGAAAAATAAAATTCCTGATATTAGTTGACCAAACCAAGGTAGTACAAACAGTCTTAATTCTGTTGTTTTGAGTCAGGCTTGACTTTGTAGTCTTGAAGTTTCTATAAAAAGAAATGTGTTTTGTTGGTCAAAGAAATAGAAATACATAAAATTTTACAGATATTGCCTGTAAAACCTATAACCAGGAGTAGATGTTCTTAGTATTTACGATTCTTGCTTCTTTGTGTAAGAAGATGCAATGCATCAGTGAATGTTCTACTATGGACGTCTTAAAAACCCCTCTTTCTTTACAGATAAAAAATGGGGCAGTCTGTAGCCACAGGCACTCACTTCTACGTGCTGCGATGAATGCAGCATTTGTGTGTATTACAATTACTTCCTTAAACGATATAATGATAGAAGCAGTAGGTGGAGTCTGGTTTTTTATTTCACAACCTGAGGGAATGAGAAGCAGCATAATACAAGCTTTTACCTGCTTACCTCTGAACGCCAGACAAATAATTTGAATGGAACAGGGATTTTTAAATAATTAAAATCAGAAGGTTTACTTTTGACAGACAAGGCCTATGAGAATTTTATGGTTTTTGCTCACAGAAAATAAAACTAAGGAACTGATACAAGTAAACTGAAAGGCAAAAACGTTATTAGAGAAGCGCAAGAGCAGCAGCTGATTTTCTGGGAGAGAGCACCGAGCAGTCAGATACCCCGGTTTCTAAGCACGGTTCGCTTGGTGAGAATTCTGTTTAAGGTTGTATTTGTAGCAGTATGTGTCCTCACACTTATCATGTTTAAGCTTTTAAATTTTGTTTAAAATATTACCAAGGTTTAATTGCATGAGTTGACACATTTCATGCCAAGCAGCTGCCTAAACCTGATTTTTCTCTACTAAAATATAAAATTTAAAAGTGATAAGTTTATTTCAAGAAAGAAAGGCTTGTATTGCAACGTTTGTTCTGAGCAGGTCTACAAAGCCAACGTCACCACCCGTATCTGGCATCCACCCCCCCCGAAATCAGTGCCAGGAGACCTTCTCCTCTGCAAGCTCAGCTGTGGCTCATGCCTGCATGTCCCATGGGACGGTTGAGGTTACAAAGGAAAGGGGACAGCACCAACTTTCAGATCCTACAGGCTCCCATCAGCACAGCATCCGTGAAGAGGCCGACGTCGGAAACATCTTCCAGGCTGGAATGCTGAAGCCTTAATGAGATTTTCCCAGAGAAAAATCAGCTCCCTTGGCAGTACTTAAAGTAATAAACCTGCTTCAAAAAGAACTACACAGAAATTAGCTGAGGACTATTTTAATTTAATTTTTAAGGATGAAAAGGGACATAATGATAAAACTTGAATGTAGTCAAGAATAACACCCAAGGATTAAGAGATCCAGATAACAGGAATTTGATCAGCCTCGGTAATGGTCTGTCTGCACAAATGAACTAATAGAATCATAGAATCATGGAATCATTTAGGTTGGAGGAGACCTTTGAGATCATCGAGTCCAACCATTAACCCAACACTGTCAAGTCCACCACTAAACCATGTCCTTAAGTGCTACATCTACATGTGTCTTTCAAATACCTCCGGGAATGGTGACTCCACCACTTCCCCGGGCAGCCTGCTCCGATGCTCAATAACCCTTTCAGTGAAGAAGTTTTTCCTAATATTCAATCTAAATCTCCCCTGATGCAACTTCTGGCTGTTTCCTCTCGTCCTATTGCCTGTTACTTGGGAGAAGAGACTGACCCCCTGGGGAACACCACGCGTGACTGGCCACCAGCTGGATTTAACTCCATTCACCACCACTCTTTGGGCCTGGCCATCCAGATAGTTTTTTACCCAGCGAAGAGTACACCCATCCAAGCCACGAGCAGCTAGTTTCTCCAGAAGGATGCTGTGGGAAACAATGCCAAAGGCTTTGCTAAACTCTAGGTAGACAACACCCACAGCCTTTCCCTCATCCACTGAACAGGTCACCTGGTCATAGAAGGAGATCAGGTTAGTCAAGCAGGACCTGCCTTTCACGAACCCATGGCTGACTGGTCCTGTGTGTGCCGCATGATGGCAATGAGACCTGCAGAACAACGGAAAACTGTTCTGCACACCGCACTTCCCAGCACAAATACCTGTGGGGTAGGTAGGGAAGGTTTCTCAGAGGAAGATCTGCAAGAAAGGAGTACGTTTCCCCTTTCTCATGGTAAAAAAGGGCTACACATTCATTGTAGATTTNCTCNTACGCAGTGGGAAGNAGCCNGTGGAGGCGGTGGCTATGGTAGCCTTTCCACATGCATCTAGNAACCAGCGGGGATGGAACTGCTGGTCAAGAAGTGGCAGTGCCTATCAGTGATGCTACAGCCAGGTTTGTTCCCGGATGCATCAAAGCTCAGGCTCTGCCAGCAGCTGCCCCAGCTGGCAGAGATGCCCTGCATGTCCCTCCTGAAGTGGAACAGGCATGCGCTCGAGAAATACACAGAAGGAGGTGGAAACCTGCAGAGGCCCAGGAAGCTCCCACGTCCCCTCCCAGTGAGAGCGGGACCAAACACCTCTGTGCTTACCGACCCGACCCTGTCCTTCCCGGGGCAGGAGAGGAAAGTCAGGCTGGACTGAGGAGCTTCAGTGTTACCTAATGCTCACTTCAATAGTTTAACTGTAATTTTGCTTTATTCTATGCAAATTAACGAATGATTAGTAACAATACAAAGATCTTTAGATAATCTATGTTCATGAAACTCCATTGGTTTCAAAGACATTCTGAAAACTTAAACTAATGAAGCCTACAGCCTTTTGAGCTTCTAAGTACAAAAATTACAATGCAGCGTGAGCAGTATATATTACTATTGATCAGGTTGATTTATCCCTGGTAAACCAAGAAATATAATCAGACTTGCTGTTCACCTGCAAGGACTTTGATTTTGAAGGCAAAAACCAGCCAAAAGCAACCTTTATTGGTATTTGCAAAAGAGACTTTGCGTCAGAGTAAAAGCTTCGATAAACACGTTACATGCACCATTCACTTCTCACTGTTTTTTCCACTTTGAAGAAAGCTGCAGGAAGGAGAAACAAAAGCCAAGCAGGCAGCAGACAGGTACTCACTCACCCGTGGTCTGACACACGACCTGTGATTTGCTCCCTGGAAGCAGCCCACTTCTGGGGAGGTAAATCCTCTGCAGCTCTGCCTGTCCTCGCGAGGTCTCAGCCCGCGGCACCGAGCGCTTTGCCTGCTGTCCGCCTGCCTGGCTCCCTCCAGGCAGCACAGGTTTCTGGCCTGGGGTAAGACACCGGTGCAGGAAGCAGCAGGACGGGTGCAAGGTGACACGGGGAAGCAGGGGTCCTTTCCCCCTCGGCGTTCCTGCATGGCCCAGAGGGCTGTGGCTTCCTCCCCCTTAAATGGCACATCTCTCTCAGAGCCGGGCATCAGAGAGGATGAAAATACTGCCAAGAACGGGCATAAACCAGAGAGAAGGGCACCCCAGCTCCCTTCTCCCACCCACAGACACACCCTGGCTGCAGGTATTCACCACACCGAGCCGGGCTGCAGCAAACATTGCTGGGAAATCGCTGCAGAATCGTCTTGGGCCAGGACTCCCAGTCAAAATTTCTCAGATGGCCAGGCTGCTGTAGAGATTGGAGGGGAAAACCTCAAAGCAATGGTTTTATTTTCAAGAACTGGTGATACACACAGAGGCCCCCCTCCCCATACTCACTGTCCTGCAGACCATAAAGGGATTTACAGTGTGGAGTCGTTGGTCCATTCGGTGTATGCTGGGTTGTTCTTCCCAGGGATCAGACCGGACAGAGTAAGACAGCTTTCTAGTGACAACCATGAGCTTCTGTGCGTGCAATGGGACAAGCATCACTGCTGGGAACTATGAAAGTAGTTATTTGTATTAATAAAAGTGCCGGTCTTGTAATACAGAGACAGCAGTGTCTGCTGGCGCATGCCTGTGCACAGAAAAGCCATCTGGGGACTGGTGGACAAATGCCAGTCTTAAAAGAGTATTTCTCCCAAATATTGGGAGAAAAAACTTCCACAAAACTGTTTCCAAGCCAATGTCATTGTGCTGATAAAGAATGCAGCAAAGAGGTGGTTTATCTTGCTGGTGAGGGAATGCAAACCTGCTGTGCTGGTTTTGGCTGGGACAGGGTGAATTTTGTTCCTAGCAGCCGGTGCGAGGCCCTGTTTGGGATCTGTGGCCGCAGCAGTGAGGGTGACAGCGACGCTCCAGCTGCTGCTGAGCAGCGCCTGCGCAGCGCCGAGCCCTTTTCCGC
>Ga0065711_1047411_pt1 | contig 12344 bp, 5 predicted proteins | sample Hoacrofraction12_FD_59098 | JGI IMG/M metagenome (GOLD analysis project Ga0065711, IMG submission 59098) | Hoatzin crop microbial communities from Cojedes, Venezuela - Epithelial fraction 12 v2 (version 2) | ecosystem: Host-associated > Birds > Digestive system > Esophagus > Crop | place... | reverse complement strand
TCTCCAGTCCTTGGGCACCTCTCCTGTCCTCCAGGACCTCTCAAAGATGATGGAGAGTGGCTCAGCAATGACATCCGCCAGCTCTCTCAGCACTCGTGGGTGCATTCCATCGGGGCCCATGGATTTGTGGGCATTAATCTGTGTTTCACCAGACATTTCTTCAGAATGTCAGAAATTAAAAAGACTACATTAGTGTAACAAGTGGATCCTTTCTTTTTCAACCTATATTGTAGTGCGGAGATATGCTTTTAGGTGAATGATTTTTTTTCCCCTGCATTTGTCAATGATAGGATTCATGTGACTTCGCTTCGTTCTCCTGTAAGTTAAGTACCTATCAAGTTATCTATGAGCTGTGATCTATGGAAAGAGAACACCTGAAGATGTCTATTCTTTCCGTCTCTCTTATGGTCATATGTCTTCGGTCTGTTTTCATTGACTTTGAAGTGAAACTAATCACCATAGTTTGTCTTAGACTATATGCCAGATTTAAAGACAGTTAATATTTGCCAATATAAATCTCATTCTGAGCCAGTGATAAATGGAACATCTTAGTCATAATATTTCTTAGTCAAAATTGTGAACAATGAGTTCATATATGCCCACAGTCTGAAGAATGTTACACAGTTTTTGATAATAAATACACTTTTCATATGAAATACCTTACATCCTACAAAGGGGGAAAAAGGGAGAGAGAACTGATTAAATTGCAATTTCCACTCTGTATTAGAATTTGGAGTTTTAACATTGTGTTCAGTCTTGATCATGCACAATGACTTATATTTGCACTTTAATAATTCCAAGAAAAGAAGTCAGATGTAAAAATAATATCTGATTAAGGACAAGAATTTCAAATATCAGAAAGCTTTTTAAAGTCACAGTATTTTCCAGGACATTTAAAGACCTTTATTAGAAAACAAAATGACATATTTCAATATGTATGTATTTCAGATATGTACAGCTACATCTATAATGTAACTTTTTCAAACAACACAGCTGAACTGAATATGTCTTTATCAAAGATCATCTTTTATCAAAATTATTTAGTCCTTTGAATGCAGAAAATGTGTATACTGTCCACCTAATTATTCAGAAAATTCTTGACATCACAGTATTATCGCAGAAGTCTTAATTGTTCTGATTTCTTGATACAGATTGAAAAACAAATCATGGAATTTACTATTCAAAATGCAAAATATATGATCAGTTTTTACAAGCCCTTGGCTATCTTTCAAAGTAGAAAAAAACATTTTTAGCGAGTTTCACTAAAGATATGGTGTTCAGCAGGACTGTTTGATGCCTTACTTTCACTGGGAAGTAATTATATATCCCTACATGTATTGCAAAATTTCACACTCTTTAGTTCAATCTAGCACTATTATAGCCAATTAAATATTTTGAATTTACACGAAAACAAATGTTTAGAGAAGCCCTCCAGCTTTGCAATAGATGTGTGTGGGAAAAAAAAGTGATTTTCTGATTGATTTAGGTAATATTAATAAATTATTAGTCCTTACAGTAGCAGGGAAAATTAATCTTTCGAGCACAATGAAATTAAAAGGTTTTGGCTTGCCTGATCTGAACAAAGTAAGATGAATTTTTAATACAGCAAATTAATTAGGCACGTAATGAGAAACAGAATGCATAATAGCTCTAATCCTGATAAATAGCAACATAGTTCAGATTCTCAAGGAAATAAATATCATCCATCACAAACACACCTTAAATTCTGTTTATTGGGAAATATTAATGGTAAGAGAGCTTATATAAAGGAGTTAGATAAATTTTATTTGCTGGTTTTGTTCAGCACAATTACATTCGGTGTTGACCCTCATCTGTAACTTCTTGTGGAATTGATTTCAAGACATTATTCATTTCTGAAGGTGTTAATGTACCATAAAGGATTTGTATTATCGTTAAACATACTGTCTATGCCAGGTGTTACATGTTATTTGCTTCTGCCCTGAAGATCATTTAACAGCTTATAAATCTTTATGGCCTCATGAAGCTTTGCTACAATAATTTTTATCTTTAAACAGCTTCTGAATGATGCATTCTAAAAATAAGTAACAAGAAACATATTTGTTATTAAAGTACATATATCTTCTGTTTTCAATAGTGCTAGCTACAAAATTCAAGCAGTACTAGTACGGGAAACAATAACATTGATTGGAAATGTCAGAACAAATATTTCATCTAACTTTTCACAGCATAAAGTTATTTTATTGCAGATTATGTTGTTAATCAGTTTATGAAATTTTCTTTTACCAGACCTCTCCGTGAGCTTTAAAAAAATATATAAGTGTATAACTACTTCAGTAGAAAATCATGGAGACTATCTATAAATGTGTTTTGAAATCTAGGAACTGAATATATATTAATAAATTTTGATATAATCTCATCTCTTATATAACATGTGGAAACAATGGAATTAGAATAAAAATATGACTAATCTGACAGATCTGTCAACCTTTTGTTACTCTGTGTTATCTTTATTTTAAGGTTTTTTGAGGGCTTGTCTTTCCTGGTGTACACAGTCTGAGCAACCATGGAAGACAGAGGCCTTGGGAAAAATTGAGCTCACTCCTTTTGAAGAACATTTCACAGTGGAATGGATAGTGAATAATGGAAACAACAGGGCTTTTATGCCAAAAACGAACCATCCTCAGGGAAGCATGAAGAGAACAGGTAATTATCAGAATATATAGAAGAAAATAACTTTTCCTATGGATCCTGAGAGGAATTTTAGTTGGCAACCTATGCTTGATCCTCAGTTGTGATCAACTAATACCTCCTTTCTACAACTTGTAATGTCTTGACATTTCTGACGTTGCTCCTAGTGGGCACCTTGAGGTCCAGGTGATCCATATGCCTGCTTTGAACTGTCTGTTCAGCTCCAGCTGAAATTCATGGAAAGGTTCCCACTAACTTAATTTTGTATGTCTTCCATTCTGAATTTTCTCTTTTCAACAGAATGTAATGACAGAATTTATCATGTTTCAGTTGTCATTTCTGAGATTTCTTACACAGTAATATTATGTCTACACAGCTTAAGCCCATCTATAGTATATAATAACTAATACATATTTGTAAGTAAAATAATCTGAAAATAGATGATAGAACACACATCGACTTACAGCAGTTGATGATGTAGGGCAATTAACATAAATCCCATTGTAAAACTTAAGTTATTTTCCCAAACTTCTATTCACTAGCAGTGAAAATTCACTATCTATATTGTCAGTATTATTTGTTTATGAAAATATGCTATATACTCATGTTATCAGTATTGATTCTCTCTTCTGTTATTTAAAATTTGGATTTTCTTAGTAGAAGCTTTCACAATAATTCAAAGAGGCTACTTCTTTAATTTTCTATTAAACCTTAAAGATTACAGCCTGCATATAACTAATTATTTTATTTAAGAAAAAAACAATACAAAGATAAAAAATCTATGCTCTTAGTACTGTTAGGATAACTTCTATATATAGTCACTGATGTGCATTCTAAATAAGATACGGGCAAAGACAATGACATGAACGTAAGTCTGAAAGCCTTGAAAAATAAGTTAGGTGACATTTAAGAAAAGTTAGGATTACTTATTTAAACTTCATAGCAATTGTGGTACACGTCATATCGAGCTATTTGCAGAATGTTTTTTATCAAGAAATGAATTTATCTGTATTTCAAAGTATGAAGGTATGGCTGCTGATACATTTCTATCCAGGATAACAGAGTGTTTTTAGTGTACAGCGTACTGTATACTGCTTTATAATGAGCTAATATAAGATTTTGGGTTCATTGTTCATTGTTAATAACAAAGTAATGGGAAAACAAATATTATGAAAATTCACCGTTAAAATAATAAGAAAGAAAAAAACCCCAAATAACCAAGACAACTGTAAGTCTTATGATTATGCAGTGTTTAATCCTGTTAGCAATAGTAATGAAAATGCACACAATTGCAAAATATCATCAAGTCATCAGATATGTTCCCTCTGTAAATCCTACTAATTCTCTGATAATAACCTTCTGTAGAAGTGTTTTATGCCTTTCAGACAATGGCAGAGTATGCTATCTTTCATATGGCCTATCTGTTCATATCCTAATTTCAGTCAAGGATAAATCTAGTACACAAAGAAACAGAAAATCTTTGGTCTGTTTTCTCGTTTTGAACTAAAGACTAATTGCTGTATTCTATTTGAAACATATTTATGAAGCTGCCTCATACAGGCTTTATTACTGTAAGCAGAAAAATGTATTTAGTATAGTAAAGAGAAATATTAATATCATGGTGGCATATCAAATATAAAGGCCATGATTAGTTTTTTTGAAATATTTTGTCTTTTTATTCCTTTTTTTATTCATTCTTTATAAAGACATCATAGGTTTAAAATTATGTTTGTTTTCTTTTAAATTTCTTATCTATTTAAAAACAAAACAGTGATTTCATAGTATATCCATATTGTCATGTGACATATTGGTAATCAGGTCTTGAAAAATGTACCCGGTATTATTCCTATAACTAAAACTAGTAGCTCAGGAGAAAAGCTCTTCTTTTGCTTGCTCAGGTGCAGCTGTTCCAAGCCTGTGTTCTTACTAATCTTGAATTTCACAGAAAGTATGATTGGAGGATATTCTTCAAGGCATCTGATCTACAACTTGCAATATCTCATGGAAGGTAGGAGACATATACCATCCATTTACAATGTTAGCTGTGAAATACAGTTAATAAACTTTCTATATAGAGGGCTGGTATCTGAACCTAACTCATATTATTTCTTTTGGTTGTATTCTGTTTTTCCTTTCGTGAGTTTGTTCCATTTCAGCTGGGTCAATAACAGATGGTCTTTTAGCCCTTCTTTTTTCTCCTTTCTTTTCCTGATCTCTCTGTTCAGTCTATTATATGCATTCCGTATTTCTTTTCTAAATATATTTTTCTCCAGCATTTCTTTCTTCTGATCCCCTTCCTTGTCTTTCTCCAGAAATCTGATTTTAGATGGGATTTATCTCACTTTTACTTGTCTAAAAGTTGGACATGAACTTTAAGCAAATGATCGTGACTGGATAGTTGAGGAAGAAGTTAAGGACATTGAAATGGACAACAGAGGAGCCTATACTAAAGTGAATATCTGAAAACCCAAGAGGTTCGTCTTCCTCTCCTGTGTTGCAAATGAGTATATGTACACTTATATGAAGGAATTAGAGATTGCTGTGATGGAGTGTTTAGACGACTAACAAATTTGGTCAGTTTGAAAATTTAAAACTAAAGTTTACTAAATACATTCATTAGCAAAATTTTTCTTGCAAATGGTCAGTTCTTACAAATTATTAATGATCATTGCTATATACGCAAAACTCTCACTTTTTAACAACAATATTCAAAATTATGTGAGTATAATTTGTGAGTATACTTTGCCTTAGAGCTGAAGCTGTACAGTTACCACTGTCTGCTGGCTCCTAGCCTCCAGGTCAAGATGATCAAGCTTGAAAGCTCAGTAACAAGAAAGTTATCACCAAAGTGCAAGTTTCTTTTTCACTTTTCCTCTTTTCTCCTTGCATGATAATTTATGTTCTTGCACCCCCTCCCAAAAAGGGGAAGTCTTCTCTACTACCTTTAAGGCTTATCCCCTTCCCTTTTCCCTTTCCCTTCTTAACTTTTCCCTTCCCTCCACTTCCCTTCATTTTTATTGTATTGTTTTTCTTTCACATTCATGTAAATACTGATTATGAAACAGAGCATTGGTGATGAGAAACACTGCTAACTAAAGGTTTATAAGAGTATCATTTAAAAAAAAGTGTAAAAAGGGGAAGAATGTAAGAACAATATAGTATATAGAAGTGTATAAAATAATCTGAAAATACCTTTCAAATATCTCTTAGAATAATGAGGATCAGATCTATGCTACACATTTTTTTCATTTATTCATATCTGAGAGACCAAGTTGTGAATACTATAGACCATATCGAGTCTTCCAGTTTTGAGAAAATACATCTGAGTTAAATTTAAAAAAAAACACTTTGCTTTCAACTCTATGATTTTAATATTTTCTCCTTAACTAATGATTTGAAACATTCTAAAAAATCACTACTTATTCTTCAATAAATGTGTAATAAACACATATAGGCATACATATGTGTATATAATATGTACAGATTATATGATTTTTCTAATCCAAAATAAAGGTATCTGTGAGAAGATCTAGAGAGGCTCATCACAGGGTCTTTTATTTAAATGCTTATCCAACAGAAAAAAGCCTATTAACCTTGATATGAATTAGTGATTTGATTCTGTACTAGTGAAAGCAGGGGAAATATTGACATTAAATGCAGCGAGGAGTTAAGTGAGCAAATAAGGTTATAAAAGATAGCATGAGCTTTGCTCTTGACTTTACTTTCTATATATTAATTGCAAGGCAAGTTTATATTTTGATTCTTTAAATAGAAATCTTCCTCTTTTTTGTTCTTTTGTGTTCCTCTCTACCACACAACTCTGAAATTATAATATTTGTTACATTTCAGTCTAAAACATTAACTCTTATAAATCTGGATAAGGTTAACAAAACAGAAACAGAAACAAGAAGAGAATGGTCATAATAAGAAGACTAAATATCTTTAAGGACAAAAAGGGTAGGTATTAGACATGAAAATTCTAGATTATGACAGAATATAGATGGTGTTTTATCCAGCAAAAATCTGAAAACATTAGGAACATTGACTCCAATTAAAACAAAAGAGACATGGCAAATTTCTAAAATCAAAATTGAAGAAGATTCCAAAACACTGTCCACAATTACCATTTGTTATTTCTCTAATTTCAGTATTTCTTCATAGCATTCACAGCAAGTTTGTGCAGCTCGCAATTGGATTTAGTCATGTGAGAAAAATTTCTTTGATTCAAAATACAGAAAATCTCTCTACTTCTCTTTAGCACTCTTAAACTTAGACATATCCCTGGAGAATGAATATCTGATTATCTAGAAAATGTAGCTATCTCTTTTTTCCTCACGCTGAAGCTTTATTGGACAATGTCTCAGATAAATTAAGGGAAGCCATTGGACAGTTTCTTAGGTTAGTTGTACATAGTCTTCAGAGCTATTTAAACAAACAGAAATAGAAAGTATAATAAAAATGCTCCCTTTTCTTTGGCGATCTTGATTACCCTGGTAATTCATTACTAATTGCGCTGCCTGCAATCAGAAAACAGCACAGGAGTACCATGTCTTGTGATTACTGTCTAAAAGTCTCATGCAGGATATGAATTAAAATGATTAGATGAATTATCATTGGGGTTACAAACCAGGCTTGGCAAAGCTAGTAGTTTGGCTTTTCCTTGGTCCTTTTGAGTCCATAATTATATTTAATCTTTTTGACTGTTTTTTCCCGCATTGATCAGGTCTTAAGGATCACTTAACGGGATGTTTAGTTATTCCCTGGAGAGAAAGCAAGGCCTAAAATGTCTTCACAGTCCCTTTTCTAAGAAGTTGCTCCTTCGCTCTTGCTCATTCAATTCATCAGACTAAATCCTGCCTAACTCTGGGCTATAGTGCAGACTATGCTGGGATATAAATCCTCCACTCCAACCCATATTTTCTTCTAGACTTGCTGCAACGGCTCATCCCAATAACAGTGGTATTAAGACTCAGTCTCTGCAGGTCTACAGCTACAGCAGTTAGTACTGCTAGTTCCTACCTAAATGCTTTGGTGTACACTTCCTGAAAAAGCAGACTCTGGATCTTGTATGCATCTGAAACTGTAGCACTTCACCTACTAGTCCATGGAGTGACTGAGACAATACTTCCCATCCCTTACCTGTGAAGCTGGGCTAATCCACAGCTGAGAAAGAATGACAGAATTTTTTGGACAGGAGATGAGATATGAGGAAGCCAAATTCTACCAGACTTTCAAGCTGCTCAGGGGATGAAAGTGTTTGGGAACTCAGAGTCTTGCTCTCAGACAGGCTATTTCTGATTGCACTGGTAGTCTCACATGCTTTCAGGAAAAAGGGTTGTAAACCTAGGCTTGTACAATCCCAGACATAGGCTTTATCTCTGCTATTTTCCTGCTGAATTGTATTCCTGGTAGCGTAGCAGCTCTACTTCAACAAGAGCAGAGAGTGATTCTACATCCTCTTCGCAGGCATTGAGTTTTCCCAGTTAATAGATAACATTAAAAGCCTACTTGGGATGGAGTGGATCCTGTTTATTTCAAAGGTACCAACTTAACTTCTTTTCCTTGAGGATTTCAATATATATTTCAGGACTTGATTGCCAAATTCTCCTGCAATTTAGTGAAACTCCAGAAACACAGAGAAAGCACAATCAAAATAAGGTACTGGAACTGGACACAAAGGTTGTCACTGATAATCATTTCCTGTGTTTGCCTTTGTCTCTGTGTTGCTTTTCCAGTTTAAAAATTCTAAAGTAAGTTATATAAATGCTTTTGTGAAGAGCCTTCTCTGGTGGATCTTCACAGCATTTCAGGTTGGAGGCAGTGTAGATGATCTTTAAGATATAAAAACTGGAATTTATAATAACAACTGAGCAGCAGCTTGCTTAATCTAAACCATCATTATTATCACACACAAGTTTAAATTATCTAGTGTTAAGAACAGAAATATTAAAGAACACTATTCCTTAGGCACAATAGAAAAAAATAAATTGTATTCTCCTATATTAGGAATGTGTTGCTCAAGTATTTTCAGAAAGGTGCTAAATATCACGAAAATAAATTTGCTGCCCAGGAAGCTGAAGGCCTATATAATCACACAGAAGACATTTAATGCTAAACAGAAATCAGATTCAAAATTCTACTGACATTCTGCACAGTTTTTTATTATTATTTTTGTTTTGGCAATTAAAAACAATAAAGGAAATATAAAAAAATATATGCAAAGGTAGTAAGAAAATGAGACATCAATACTGTTGCTGCAATGGGAGAGTAAAGTAAGCTGGTAAAGTTTTATTTTTAAAATATTCAAAATTATGCAGTAATCAACAGTCTTTTACACTCAGCATGAGTTGCCAGTGACTGACAATGATAAATGATATTCCATTCTGCTATTCAGTTGATGGTAATGTGCTATCCACATAAGAATAGCTTTATCTACACATTATATTTTTGAAGTTCTTTGTATTGTTTAACCATTATTTAGTAACAGAAGTTTCCTGAATTGCATGCAAGAGTCACTGAACTCAGTATTTCTTCCAAAACCAAAGAATATGCAAGGTTCTTCATATTTTCTTTCTTCAAAGAGCAAAATATAATTTTAAACCAATGATCCAGACATTTCAGTTCAAATCCTTCAGTGAAAATATTCCAGATACACAGTAATGCATCCTTTCTTATACTCCTTACATGTTTAAGCTACTGCTAGATGACAAAGAAATGTTTCGTGAAGGCAAAATGATGCTGTATGTTCCAGATTTCCACTGATGTAAATCAGAGCAATCCTCTGAATTCATGTATCTGTGCAGAGCCACGCAATCTAAGGATGTGATCTGTAATTCATTTTTACAATAACTAATTGATACAGCTATATTTTTGCTTGTTTCATTATTGGAATCACTGACTGATATTTGAAATATTTAGGTTTAAGTTCCTCATAAATTTGAGTAAGTTTATTACCTTCTTGCAATTTCATTTACTGTTGATTACTTTACATCACTTCCTCTAATTGAACCCACTCTGTGGGGAAAAACAGAGGGGATATTTCCCCCCCTCTTTCGCCCCTCCTCTCTCCTTCAGGCTAGTCCTAATGGCTTTTGAGAATTTCAAGTACCCGTGGGATGTTCAGGCCAACACTCTCCTTTTTTAATGCCTCCTGAATGGGTTTCAGGTTTTGTTTAGGGTTAAACAAGTAGTTAAGAACATCGTGCAGAGACCTGCCCCAGGGCTGACAGCATGGGCAAGTACCTAGGGCAGCGGACACCCCTGGTGTTTTTGAAACTCACCCCTGAGCAAGTGCAGAATCTGGACAATCTAGTAAAATATCTGCAAAAAGTGTGCTGCCAGCCTGGGAACTCCAGAGAGACATAAATCACTGCAACGTGCTGGGGTCTGGCCCACGCCTACCGAGCCCTGTTCAACCTGATTCTGTGCCCTCAAGGGGAAAGGAGGGGAAGTGAAGCGGCAGGCACTGTGACTGTCGCGGTCCCCCCAGCCGGCCCTGCAGCGCCTTTAGCCCAGCAGGTAGTCACAGCTCCCTGGACTGGCACCATGGCTGCCACTGCAGCAATCACAGGGGCTGCCCCGGTTTCCCCAGCGGGTATGGCAGCTATTCCAGCCCCAGCTCCAGCAGCAGGCATCGCGGCTGAGACCAATAACGAACCTGTGCCGGTAGCAGTTGTCCCTGTAAAAATCAAGAAAGATGCAGAGAAATCAGATCGCTCCAGGAAGGACAACACTGAGCCAGGGTCATCGCAGGAGACAGAGACAGAGATCATCACCCGGTCCCTGTCCCTGAGCGAGATGCGAGATGTGGAAAATTTCAGCCGCCACCCTGGCGAGCGCATTGTCACCTGGCTGCTGTGGTGCTGGGATAACAGGGCCAGCAGCTTGCAGATAGAGGGCAAGGAAGCCAAGAAGCTGGGATCCCTGGCCAGGGATGGGGGCATTGACAAGGCGAGTGGGAAAAAGGCACAAGTCCTCAACCTCTGGAGGAGACTTCTGTCAGGCGTGAGGGAGAGGTACCTCTTCAGTGATGATTTTGTATGCTATCCTGGCAAGTGGACCAATATGGAAAGGGGTATTCAGTACTTGAGGGAATTAGCTGTGCGGGAGCTGGTTTACTATGACCCAGACGATGAGCAGTTACCCACAGATCCAGATGAAGTCCAGTGCACAGCATCTATGTGGAGGAAGTTTATGCGTAGCGCACCATCTTCATATACCAACTCACCGGCAGTCGTAGACTTGAAAGGTAAAGAGGCACCAACAGTGGATGAGGTGGATGTCAGACTCCGGCAATATGAGGAAAGTCTCTCTTCCTCCCTTGTCTCAGCTGTGGAGAAACTGGCCCAGGAGGTGCGGCAAATCAAAGACAACATGTCCAACTCCATACCTGTATGGGCCAGTGTCTCAGCTTTTAGGGGCAAGCCTTTCTCTGCTCAGGAGAGAGAATACAGAGGCTACACACTACGGGGCACCCTGTGGTTTTACCTGCGTGACCACAGAGAGGACATGAGGAACTGGGATGGAAAACCCACCTCAAGTCTAGAGGCACAAGTGTGTGAGTTGCGAGGTAAAACAATCACCAAAGGGGATTCTGTTTGGAAAAATGTTGCTCCAGTTTCCAGCAGTCAGCTCTCCAAACGAGGTAGAAAGTTTGATCTTGATTCTGATCCTCTGGAGGGGACCTCCAAGTCATTCTTACAGCAGGTGAGCAGCAATTTTTCTGACGAGGATTAGAGGGGCCCTACCTCCAGCCAGGTGGAGGAAAGGGACAACCGTGTTTATTGCCTGGTCTCTCAGAGGATCCTTCTGTTGTGGGGTTGCTGAGGGTGGAAGAACAGCAGGTGCCAATCGCGACCACAACAGTGCACCGGCGACAGTATCATACTAACAGAGACTCCCATATTCCCATTCATCAGCTGATCCGCCAGCTGGAGAGTCAAGGAGTGATCAGCAAAACTCGCTCACCCTTTAATAGTCCCATACGGCCAGTAAGAAAATCTACTGGAGAGTGGAGACTGACAATACACTACCGTGGTCTGAATGAAGTCGCACCACTGCTGAGTGCTGCCGTGCCAGACATGCTAGAACTTCAATAGCAGCTGGAGTCAAAGGCAGCCAAGTGATACGCTACAATAGACATCGCTAATGTATTCTTCTCCATCCCTTTGGCAGCAGAGTGCAGGCCACAGTTTGCTTTCACCTGGAGGGGCGTCCAGTACACCTGCAATCGACTGCCCCAGGGGTGGAAACACAGTCCCACCATTTGCCATGAACTAATGCAGACTGCACTGGAAAAGGGTGAAGCTCCGGAACATCTGCAGTACATTGATGACATCATTGTAAGGGGTGACACAGCGGAGGAAGTTTTTGAGAAAGGGGAGAAAAAAGTTCAGATCCTTCTGAAAGCCGGTTTCGCTATTAAGCGAAGTAAAGTCAAGGGACCTGCGCAAGAGATCCAGTTTTTGAGAATATAATGGCAGGATGGGCGCCGTTAAATCCCAAAGGATGTCATGAACAAAATAGCAGCTATGTCTCCACCAACCAACAAAAAGGAAGCACAGGCCTTCCTGGGTGTTGTGGGTTTTTGGAGGATGCACATCCCAAATTACAGCCAGATTGTGAGTCCTCTGTACCACGTGACCCGGAAGAAGAATGATTTTGAATGGGGCCCT
>Ga0065711_1047410_pt1 | contig 12344 bp, 17 predicted proteins | sample Hoacrofraction12_FD_59098 | JGI IMG/M metagenome (GOLD analysis project Ga0065711, IMG submission 59098) | Hoatzin crop microbial communities from Cojedes, Venezuela - Epithelial fraction 12 v2 (version 2) | ecosystem: Host-associated > Birds > Digestive system > Esophagus > Crop | place... | reverse complement strand
CCCCCCCAAGAGTGCCAATCCTTCTGTAAGAACTGTGACTTGCAGCAGTATCAAATGTCACTGTTAAAAATCCCCAATACTGTCCAGGGGAGGTGTTTGGGAGGCATTTCATCCCCTAGGCACAAACTCGGAGGCTGTTTGATTTAGTGGCTGCCTCTCTTGGCCCGGTACTCTTTTTGGCTAGATCTGCTCACTTGGGTTCAGGAGGCTGACGACATGTTCCCACTTTGACAGCTGTCACCTCTCCCCTGCTCCATGGTCTCCTGAGCCTCATACGGTCCCCACAGAGGGGCTTTGACATACTGACCTGGAGATCACTCACCTGGTTGTGGAAAAGGAGATCTTCATGATGGGGGAAGAGGGAGGGGAGAGTTGTGCCTTGTTTTAGATCTGGCATCCCCTTCTGGGGAGACCTGTGGCCTTGGAGGCAGCAGAACTGAAGACCTCTGAAAACTTAAGGGCTGAAGAGCCTGTGTCCTTGGTGGGGTCCAGGAGAGGAACTTTCTCCTGGCTTGAGGGGGGCAGTGGTGTGACCTGTGGTGAAAACCAGGGAAGCTGAGCTTGGGAAATGGGGAAGAGAAGTGCTTGACTTGTGCTGAACCAGGGAGAGGGCAGGCAGGGTGTTTGCTTTCAGATTTCAGTGCATTTTTTTCTTGGTACCTGAATTGGTGATTGGAAGTTGGTGTTAATTAACAATGAATTAAATTATGTAAGAATTAAATTACATAAAAATTACAGCTTGTCCAGCCTGTTTTGCACATGTAATTAGAAAATCTCCAGCTGAAGAAACGGTGCTCCTGGTGATGCTCCAGCTTTGCACTCACAAGGGGAGCAGAGGTGGGTCTGGCTGTCCCTGCTGCTCTGTTGGAGTTGGAGGCCATCCTGGGCCTTATGGGAGGCTGGACTGAGGAACTGCTCAGGGAGCTGTTACCTCTCCTCCTTTGGGGGGATTTTCCACACTGATATCCTGGTCCATGTTCCTTGCTTTGTAGCTTGATGGGCTTTGAGGTGGGTGAGTGGGGAGGGGTAGTGGGCAATGTTTTGCTAGCAGGATTGTGCTTAGTTGCTTTTGGATGTTTAAAAATATCTCTTCAGCTCTGGCAGCGTGTCTATGTTCAAGCAAGCGGTCGTGATGGGAAAGAGGAGGAACTGGCAAGTCTTGGGGCTGGAAAACTGCACTGAAGCAACAAATCCTCTGTTAGCTGCACACAGCGTGAGAGGGATAAAAATGGCGGCGGGTCTTCCAGCTCTGGCTTACAGTGCAGCCTTGCAAGAGTCCCCAGCACTGTAGCATGACTGCCTTGTGCATCGTCCTGGGGTGTATTGCAGTGGCACCGTGTTAGAATCATGGAATGGTTTGGGTCGGAAGGGACCTTTAAAGATCATCTGGTCCAACCCCCCTGCAGTGACCAGGGACATCTTCCACTAGATCGGATTGCCCAGAGCCCCGTCCAACCTGACCTTGAATGTTTCCAGGCATGGGGTATCTGCCACCTTTCTGGGCAACCTGTGCCAGTGTTTTAGCACCCTCAGTGTAAAAAATGTTTTATCATAGAATGCTTTGGGTCTTAAAGGCCTTAAAGGCCATCTAGCCCAAACCCCTTGCAGTGAGTAGGGACATCTTCAAGTACACCAAGTCGCTAAGAGCCCTGTCCAACTTGGCCTTGAATGTTTCCAGGGATTGGGCATCGACCACTCCTCTGGGCAACCTGTGCCAGTGTTTCGCCACCTTTATTGTAAAAAATTTCTTCCTTATATCCAGTCTAAATCTACTCTCCCTAAGTTTAAAACCATTACTCCTTGTCCTGTCACAACAGGCCTTGTTAAAATGATTTTCCCCATCTTTCCTATAGGCCCTCTTTAAGTACTGAAAGGCTGTAACAAGGTCTCCCCACAGCCTTCTCTTCTCCAGGCTGAACACCCTGAACAGCTCTTCCTTATATTTAGCCTGAATCTACCCTGTTTTGGTTTAAAACCATTACCCCTGCTAAAAAGCCTGTCCCCATCTTTCTTAAAAACTCCCTTTAAGTACTGAAAGGCCACAGTAAGGTCTCCCTGGAGCCTTCTCTTCTTCATGCTGAACAGCCCCAACTCTCTCAGCCTTTCCTCACAGCAGAGGGGTTCCAGCCCTCTGACCATCTTCATGGCCTCCTCTGGCCTCGCTCCAACAGGTCCAGGTCTGTCCTGTGCTGAGGGCTCCAGAGCTAGATGCAGGACTCCTCGTGGTGTCTCAGCAGAGTGGAGCAGAGGGGCAGATTTCCCTCCCCGCTGCCCACACTGCTGGGGATGCAGCCCAGGACATGGTTGGTTTTCTGGGCTGCAAGTGCACATTCATGTCCAGCTTTTCATCCCCCAGCACCCCCAAGTCCTTCTCGGCAGGGCTGCTCTCTGTCCCTGTATGCCCCAGCCTGTATTGATACTGGGGATTGCCCCAACCCATGTGCAGGACCCTGCACTTGCCCTTGATGAACCTCATGAGGTTCACATGGGCCCACTTGTTGAGCTTGTCCAGGTTCCTCTAGATGGCGTCTTGTCCCTCGGGCGTGTCGACTGCACCACTCGGCTTGGTGTCATCTGCAGACTTGTGGAAAGTGCAATTGATCCTGCTGTCCGTGTCATTGATGAAGATATTAAACAGTACTGGTCCCAGTATGGACCCCTGGGGGACACCACTTGTCACTGATCTCCATCTGGACATTGAACTGTTGACTGCTACTCTCTGGATGCAAACATCCAAGCAATTTCTCATCCACTGAACAGTCCACCCATCAAATTCATATATCTCAGTTTAGAGAGGAGGATGTTGTGGGGAACCATGTCCAAGGCCTTATGGAAGTCCAGATGGACGACATCCATAGCTCTTCCCTTGTCCACTGATGCAGTCACTCCATCATAGAAGGTCAGGATGTGCAGAGCAGTGGGGCAGTGCCCAGAACTCCAGGGGAACCTCCAGCTCCATCAGCCTCGATGGATGCTTGGGCATGTGTTGTGCACCCACCTGCAGCATCTAGTGTTTGAAACGTGCGTGGACCATTTTTCTCAAGTACTGTATCCTGCAGCTTGAGCTGGGTAAGAGGATTTTAACACATGGTAAAACTTTCCCCCAAAGAGGCATCTGTAAGGGGCACTGAGGATCTCTCATGCATGGCTGATAGTTGAACTGACTTTTGCCCCTTTTGTTTTTGACATATTTTGAACAAAACTTTTCTGCTTCCAAATGACATGTCAATATGGAAAGATACCTGCATTTCAAAAGAGAAAGCAGGTAAGGATCTTGGAAGTGTTTCAGGTTAAGTGAGAAGTTTCTACCTGAAATTAGTCAATAATGTGTTGGTAACACTTGTATTTCAAACTTCCCAGCTCTGACACCTTCCTTGTCTGCTGGGAGGCCAGCATGAAAATGTGTGTGGGTGCTTGGGTTTGCATTTTTGCTGTAACAGATCATTGTAACCTATTTAAAAAAAAAAATTAAAAAATTGATGTCCATAGCTACTCTGTGGAAGTGCTTTGTGCTGGTGCCTAACCAGGCTGAGCTGGAAATAGTCTTAAATCCAGTGTTGGTGACTCAGACCGTGGCCTGCTTTGCAGAAGTGCTGAGTGCCCATTAATCCTGTTAACTGTAACAAGCAGCAGACGCTCAGCATCTTTACAACTTAGCTGGTATCGTTTGTGGGGCTGTGCAAGAAATGTAAGAAGGAGCTCTAGGAGTTGGAGCTGAAAACTTCAGCCTCTTTCAGATGGAGAGATGCTTGGTCAGGGAGCTCGGTGCTGGGTCACAGGGTGCTCTCGGGTGGCACAGCTGGATGGATCCGCTGCCCTCAAGTGCAGCTTTGTGTGATTTTGGGTGAGTCTTGTTTGATATCGTGAGTGCTGCCACTGCTTTTTCCCCACCTGGTCTGGCAGCGCAGCATGCTTGCGGCTGTTGGGGTGACTGCAGCCCTTCAGCTCTTGCATTTCGCAGCTGCCTCCGTCGCCCTCTGTGCTGGTGGCACGCGGTGAGGTGAAGGAACAAGTCTTCCTCCCCTCTCCTCTGCGTCAGCTTTTCCCCAGGCTGTGTGAGTGCTGCATCCCTGGTGTCTCACGACGATGACAAGCCGACAGACGTAAACGGTTCTGTTTTGTGAGCAGAGTGGCAGTACCACAGGAGGAAAAGACATTTAGCTTTTGTTGCTTGATTGAGCTGCCTGGGCTTTGCATATTAAACCTAAAGAGGCTTTTTAGCTTAGCTCTCCCCTGTTGTTTGCATCACTGTGGCTGTGGTCTAGCAGGAAGGGACTTGGGGAGTAGCACGAACAAGAAATATCTCTGCCCATCAAACCTGTCCTTGCAAGGGGCCTTTCCACCAGAACCTGACATATCCTGCTTCTCCACGGAGGTTTCTGTGCACTGGGGGACACCTGGGTGCCTTTCCAGTTCCAGCACCCGGTAACCTGGCTACAGCTCTGCAGCGCTCCTGGTCTCGGAGACGCTGGCTCCCTCCTCTCCCGCACTGTTGTGGTCCTGGGCACCAGTGTGTTAACAGAGGGAAGCGGTGTGGACAGAGCCAGGCATGCATTGCTTCTCTGGTCTGCTCTGCCTCTTGATGCTCCTCAAAAACCTGCTCTTGTGGCTGTAGGTAGAGGTGTGTTTAAGATCTTTCCCACGAAAGCACAAGTGGGCCTGGGAGCTGGCTGGGAAATTCAAGCTTTCTGGATCTGACAGGCTGGAAAAGCATGCCTGAGCCCTTGGTGTCATCTTTTGGGTCTGGGGGCCATGTGTCTAAAGCCAAGTGATGTGGTTTGCACCCGGTGTTCTTCCTTTATGCCTAGCTTCTGGCCTCCTTTGAAAGTCAATCTTTGGGACAGGAGATGAGGTTGGGAGCTGACTTTTCTGCGCAAGCTGAAGCTAATCTTTGCCTGGATTAGACAGAAAAAAGTGGATAGTCATCCTTTATTTTGGAATGGTAGTTGGATGGGGTAGTGGGAGGAAGGGGAAGTTATACTGGTATTAAGGGGAATTACATGTGTAGCATGACTACAGAAAGCCTTGGCCTGTGAGTCATGGTTGCTAGAAAGACTGTTTGATTCCTAATTCACCCACTGTTTTGGCACTGAGTCACAACTGGGTGGGTGTGCAGGTAGGAAACAGAAGCACCAGCAATACACACCGGGACTTGCGCACGGAGAAGGAAGTGATTTCAGCCAGTGGATGTGAATTTTAACAGCTTCTGATAAAAGTGGTGGCTGGCAAGGGGAAGATTTCTGAATGGAGGTTGTCCCCGTTTGCCCTTCCCAGCCTGCTCCTGCCTGTGCAGGGCAGCCCCTGGGGTGTGTGTGGACGGCGCTGCCAGATAGCCCAGATCCTGGCTTGTGTGGCACGGGGGGTTTTCTCATTCCACTCGTGGAGCAAATGCCGCTCTCCAGCTGGGAGGGGGTTTTGAGGGGGGCCCTGCCGGGTGCAGGGGGGCTGTTGGGGTGTTGGCTGCACTGCCAACAGCTGGCATGATATCTAGCTGCATTGGCACTGCTTGCCTTTGGAGGTGAAGGGAAGGGGCTCTGTGCGCTTGCGTACCCCAAGGAGACGTTGAGCTGAATGGCATGCGGGAAGCCTGTGAGGATGGTGGTGTCGGAGCCCCTGGGGGCAGTGGGCAGAGCCTTGAGGGGCTGGGGGAAATGCCGTTGTGATTTAGAGGGGTCTGAGCACTATCATCCATCCATTGCCCCTGGTGCAGGAGGCTGAGCAGGGGAGGACCTGTCCTGCGAACAGCTGCCTGTCTTTGGATGTTGAGGGGTCTCTTAAGTGACCAGCCCTGACCTGGCCCCCACATGGGGGTAGAAATCAGAGACAGAGCAGCAACATGCCCAGCACGGCACCCTCCTGCGGGGAAGTTTGCTGAGGGCCTTATCTCCTTCAAACCCCTTGCTGGGGGAACAGCCACCCCAGGACGAGAGGGCTGCTCCAGAGAGAGCATCCAGCTGATGCTCTCCTGCAGGAGGTGGGCTGGGACACAGTGCTCCTGATGAGTTGGAGAGCAAGGGGATTGGGGGGTTGGGTTGACAAAGGAGACTTTTTCTGGAGCCAGTAAGAAACATTTCAAAGAGGAAAGAAAAAAAGGAGACTTCTGTTTAGGATATTTCAGATGGGAAGACTGGAATACTTTCTTTAATAATTAAAAAGTTGTTTGTTTTTTTTTTCCAAAATTCTATGTTTTCTCCTGTAGGAATAGTTGGCAATTATACAAATTTATGCAAAGTATTTTTAGTTTGCATTTTTTAATGGTAAAGAACACAGTTGGGAATAAGCAGCTCCTTCTGATTAGCTGGCTATGGCAGCCAATTTGGCGTGGGGTGGGGCAGAGCACAGCTCCAACCCTTGCCCCCTGCCCGAGGCAGCCCCCTGAGTGTGGGCACTGTGGTCCCGAGCACCCCTGTGCTTTGTGGGTGTTTGGTGCCCAGAAGGCACTGGAGCTGGTGCTTGTGCCAAGTGGCTGCTGCTGCCTGCCTTTTGCGCAGAATTCAGGTGACCACCTCTGTTACACCTTCTTTTGGCTGCAAATCTGTGTTTGTGAAAAACTGGAAAGCATTTTTCTATTGCTTTAAAGACAAATAGCTAAAAAGTAGATAACTGGACTCTGTCCTGGTACATGTTACAGAAGTCTCCAGAGGTACTCCCGCAGCTGGCACCCCCGAGGCTGCAAGGGGTTGCCACCTGGAGCAATAGAAATTCATGGGTTATTTATTCCTACCACCCTGATGACCTTCCAAAGGCATAAGAACTATATCACATTTATATTCATGAGGAACAGAGGCCATTTTTGTTTTGGGAAGGTTTGCTGCTGAGGAAGTTCCCAGTCTGCTGTTGGTTGGGCTGGACTGGGGTTGCTGGGGTTTCATCCTCCCGCGGTCTCCAGTACAGATAGCTGCAGCCTGCTCCTGCACAAACCACCCAGCAGACGGTAGGAGAATATTATTGGGCAACGCATGGAGAAAACCCGTCCTGTGACCGAAGCATAAAAGCGGTTCTCACTAATGGTGCTATTAACCGCTTATGGTGCTGTTGGATTAGGTACAAGTGGCTGTGTGCAGGGGCGGAGAGCGGAGCCGCGGCGCTGGGCTGCCGAGAGCGCAGAGATCGCTGCAGAGAGCCGGGGCACCAGAGAAGTGGGCTTCAGCAGATGTGTGTTGATTCATCCCCCTGGCATGTGTGCGTTGGGAGGGTCTGAAGCAAGCAGCTGCACCGGCTTTTAGTGTTTGTCTTTTTTAGAAAGGTGGGAAGAACGAGAGCTTATTCGAACTTGTGGTTTTAGGGGCTGTTTTTCTTCCCGAGGGGCAGCAGCAGGTATGTACCTCCCCTGGCAGAACCCGTCTCCGCCTTCCTCTGCGGATGCTGACCTGAAATTGCTCACAGCCAACCTGGCAGCTAAAGCTGTGCCCAGGCTCTTGCTTAGAAACGGGATGCTCTCAGGCTTTGCTACCCTTGCATCCCGTGGGCTGAACCTGCAGCCCAGCCCTGTGAGTCAGTTTCTTGCTCTCGGTGCTGGTGGCACTGTGCAGCGAGGCCCTGGGGCTGGCCGGGATCAAGACCTGAGCCCGCCCTGAGGGAAACCTGGACCTGAGTGCTCCTGCCTGGCCCCCGCGCTCCCACAGCTGCTCTGCTGAGCCTGGCAGCTGATCAGCTCCCTGCTGCGAAGACCAGGGGGTGGGCTTCCTTTCTGCTGTTTTGGGGCTGTTTTCTCCTCGCTCTTTCCCTTGCCAAACAGATAAAACCCATTAGCCCCCAGCCCAGGAGGGCAGAGGTGAGTGCCCGCTGTGAGCAGCTGTTGCCGGGGGCCCTGCCCTTGCCAAAAGCTCTGCTCCCAGCTCCTCGCAGCATCCGTTACTCCCTCATTGAAAGCCATTTTTTTTAGGGTTGTTACTGTGACACGTTGGAAGCAGAAAATCTGTCTTGCTGAACAGGCTTGTTGTCTGTCTGATCATGGTGGTGACCTGCCTCTCGTGCTTCTGATGCTTCAGAGGAAAATAAAAACCAGCCTAAGGCTCTGGGTGAAAGGTGATGCCCAGGAGGGTTTAGAACAACATTATGCTATCCAAGCCTAAGATTATAAATGTATTTCTGACCAAATCATATGAAATAATTATTTTTGCCAGGTGTTAGTAGTCAGAGATAGGCTAGCTTTGTCATTGTTAGCCTCAAGTGCTGGAAAACTTTGCCATGCTGCAGAAATTATAGGATTTAAAACAAACTGAGCATCCCTGACAGATCTCGAGTGTCTTTATTCTGTTGTGCTGGAGCACATAGAGTTCATGCCTGAAGCGTCTCCCCCGTGGTTGCCAGGAGCAAGCAGTGTCCTTTCCAAGATGATCTCAGCGGCTTTTTGTCTCCTCCGTTGTGTGACTTGGATTTTGAAGCAACAGGGGAGACCAGCCCTGTGTCATGAGACTGGGAACGGGACCAGGAGTTTGGCTGTGCAGCTGGTGGGCATCCCTGGCAGGGGCTGTGCTGTGCTGGGGGGCAGCAGTGAATGAGCATCACGGCTCCGGTACGGCCTCGGTGATTTTGTGCTGGCGCAGGGTCAGTCAGAGGAGCTGGTGGATGCCGGAGTTGGCTGCGGTGCTGGGCATCATGCTGGACACCCTTTGCGTCCTCCCTGAAAGGTGTTTATAAATATAAAGGAGGCAGTTGTGTATTTATCTTGCACATTAACCAACCTTTTAAAATTTGAGCCAGGATGCTTGTCTTCCATGCTGCTTGCGCTTCATTAGCTTTTGTCTCTGAAATTTTTCAAGGGCAAATAGGAGACGAGTAATCATTGCAAAAGAAAAGCCAGGAGCCACGGCACAGCGTCTGTGGTGCAGTTTCTTGTGACCCTGGGAAGTGGGAGGTTTTTGCTCTGTCCCATCTCTGCTTTCCCCCATCTTTGAACGTCAGTATATGGTTAATAATGGTGTGGCACTGAAAGCTTTGTCATTTAAAGCAAGGAATTGTATTAATGTCTGCATTGCTCTTCTCTGGGCCAGTTTCTGTCCCCTAACTTAATGTGGCTGTTGCGCGGTGGCTGTGTGCCAAACACACTTTGCTGTCCCTCGCCTGCCTCGGGGCTGGCCATGTTTCTGAGTCACTGCTGCATCCCCGGGGGTTGCATCCTGCTTGTGAGCTGACTTTCTGTGCAGGACCTTTGGTGAACTTTGTAATTCATCTAAAATACCCTTCTTAAGGTGCGGAGTGCAGCCTCAGCCCTCTCTTCTGAAGAGCAGTCCATGAGCCTTCTATGTTCCCTGCAGAGCATCCCAGATGCCTTCGACTATCCTGTCTGCTTTGCAGGTGCCTGGGCGGCAGAGCCTGGCTACAGGCACGGAAACCCTGGGGCGCTCGTGACGCTGGTCCCTGAGGATGCAGATCACACGCTCGAGCTGCCGGGAGGGAGGATGCTCGCCTGCTCTGCCGTTGTGCTGGGATTCATGCTTTCACCTTCATCTGCCCTCTCTCCCCATTTATCAGAGAGAACTCCGTGAGCAGGATAAATGTTCAGACTCCATAAGTGTTTCTGCTTCTGTCGCTGGCCTTGGGGACTTTCTGTCTTTGGATTTTGTTTTTGTTGAGGAGGAGCAACTCCAGCATGTCTGGGCATCTCTGCCAGAGCCCTCCTGAGAGCCCGGTGCCTGCTTTGCCTCTGTTAGTGGTGTGCTGGTCAGCGTAGCAGGTGGGCAAGATGGGTGTGCAGGGATGCTCTCCGCTGCAGGGCGTGGAGGGGGTGGTCTGGTGGCATCGCAGGGACAGAGCATTGCTGTGCGCTGGATTCTGGTCAGGCAGGGTGACCGCTGGTGAGGGCCCCCAGAGCTGCACCTGAGCTGGGGAAAGCCCTGGGGGGACTGGAGAGAGCTCCCTGCTGGCTGGGGGTTTGGCTCGCTGGCTGCAGTGGAGCCAGAAAAAAGGTTCTTTTAGCAAAGAAACTGACTTACCTTGAGTGAATGAACGGCAGTGTCTGGCCCCAAAGTATTTCCTTTTGCCTTTTTTAACAGTTACATTTAAGTAGAAATTGAAATGGAAGCATTGCTATAAAACACAGCCACGGTGCTTAGGTTCAGAACTACTGGTGTGAAATGTTTGGTAATTTTTTTACCTTGTTTCCCTGCAGCAGTGTGTGAGGCTGGCCGGGGTTGGCTTTGCCTTTGGCCAGCTTGGACTGGCGGGATGGTGTCGGTGTGCTGGGGGCTGACTGCCAGCAGAGTGGCAGTGGGTCTTTAGCACCGAGTAGATGCCTGGTGGGCGAGGGGCTGTTGGTAGCGTCGGCAGTCGCTGGGTATGATGCCGGCTGTCACACACCGGAGCGCTCGGGGCTCGCCAGGCAGCTGTCACAGAAAGGACTTTTGGCCTTTTTCTGGGCAGTTTGGTAATTGGTCCCTAGCCCAGCAGGATGGGTGCTGGGCATAGGGCTGGGTCTGGGGCACGGCTGGACTCGCAGGGGGGCCATGGGTGCTGAATGCTTCTCCTCCTCTAAGCAGCTCTTCTGCAACGTTTCCCTGAGGCTGTCTCTGTGCTTGCTGGCACATGGGGTGTGCGACCTCCCCTCCTGCACCTGCCAGCAGCCTCGGAAGCCTGTCTCTCCGCTCCGGACTGAAACGCGGTTTTGCAGGGCCGGGAGCAATTATTCCCCTGATGGCGGGTGGTGTTTTGTTCAGTGCTTGGGCGGTGGCCCCTGCTGCAGAGATGCACTTCAAGCCGGAGAGATGGCAGGAGAGGAAGCTTTTGCAAACCAGCTGGTGGAAATCATGGTATTTACCAGCTCACAGCTGAGCTTGGGAAGGTATTTTTATAGCTTCACATGGTGGTTTTTTTTTTTTTTCATTTTCTGAACTTGCACACTGAATGCTGTTTTGGTTTTTGTTTTGCTTTGAAACTGTTTCACAGCCAGATAAAAGATGCTCTGTTTTCAGCTATCAACCTCTGCTCTTCAGCCCCTGTTACCTTTTATCAGCATGAACACAGTTTTGTAGAAGCTTGGCTTGAATTTGAACGAGAAAGATCGTGTGGCTGAACCTGTCCTGCACAGAGACACCAGCTGTGCTCTGCGCAGGCAGCAGAAGGGTTTGCTGCTGCCTCCTCTCTGGTCCCAAACGGTTAAAAGAAGTAACTGAGCATGGCTGTGCAGTCCCCAGTGCAGCACTAGCACTGTCTGAACTTCTTGTGCTCCAGGGATGTTCTGGGGAACAGGGGGAGGACGTGGCAGCAGCACCTTACAGGTGATGGAGAGGAGCCGTCCGCCAGCTGTGCAGCATGGGGACAGGACTGCGCGGGGCTCGGCTGGCCCGTACAGTGACGCTCATGCTTCTCTGTTAGAATGGTTGCCTCCCTCAGCGGAGTCAGCTGCTTCTCCCTCCTGGTAAAAACATGGCTCTGCCTGGTGGGGGTCCTGCTGCAAGGAACGGTGGATTGTCGCTGGTTGCTGCCCATGACATGAGAACCTGTGCGGGTCTGCTGCTTCTGTGTTGGCTGCTGCATAGTTAGCTCAGATACATATACTGGGCAGTGAGGAAATAAGATTTTCTGTTTGGGTGCTTTTTGAATGCAAAGGGAAGATTTCTCAGTGATTTTTCTCTGGCTTTGCAATTCACAGGGTCACTGGAAAAGTACCAGTGACTCATGGGTTTGCTAACCGTTTGATGTTTTCAGAGCAAACTATGGTGATTCGAACGCAGGTGGATGCCCTGTGAAGGCTACGCTCTTCCTAAATCCTTGGGCTCTGCTTTTCGAGGCCATCCTGTACTTTACTCAGTTGCATTGCTTCCTCTGGGACTCCTCCTCTAGGCTTCCCCGCTGCTGTGTGATCCCCCTAAACTTCACTTCCTGCTCTCCATGGGGCCCTGCCACTGCTTTGAGCTTTGCGCCACGCAGACCTGTGTCCCGAAGCTGCTGCTGCTGTCGCCTTGTGCTTCTGTCCAGAAACGGCTTCTCAGGCGCTTGCAGCCTCCTCTGCTCCACCTCTCCTCCTGCTGCTTGCTTTTCCTGCGAAGCCCCTCTGCAGAAACCAGCTGCAGGTAGATGTTTTCATGTCATCTCCTGCCGTCTGGATGGGGTTGGAGGAGAGCATTGCACAAGCTGCTGCTCATCTCCTCTCTCCCGTGACACACAGCCTCCCCGCAGCTGGTGAGGGCTGTGCCCAGCTGTGCCCGGCTTTGGGCTCTGGGCTGGTGGGGTGTCCAAGGTCCTGCTCTGCTCCTGGCTACTTCCCGCAGGAGGGGCCCAGACAGAAAGTGGGGTGAGGCACCACGGGGATGGCCGTAAAAGATGAACCCTGCCCCGTGGAGCTGAGCACCTCTGGGAACCTCCTTCTGCCCTGGCTTCTCCCCCCCCCCCCCCCCCCCCCC
>Ga0065711_1009104_pt1 | contig 12344 bp, 8 predicted proteins | sample Hoacrofraction12_FD_59098 | JGI IMG/M metagenome (GOLD analysis project Ga0065711, IMG submission 59098) | Hoatzin crop microbial communities from Cojedes, Venezuela - Epithelial fraction 12 v2 (version 2) | ecosystem: Host-associated > Birds > Digestive system > Esophagus > Crop | place... | reverse complement strand
GGTCGACAGCCGGCTGAACGCGAGCCAGCAGTGTGCCCAGGTGGCCAAGAAGGCCAGCGGCATCCTGGCTTGGATCAGGAATGGTGTGGCCAGCAGGAGCAGGGTAGGGATCGTCCCTCTGTGCTCGGCACTGGTGAGGCCGCACCTCGAGTGCTGTGTGCAGTTCTTGGCTCCTGTCTTGGTTTCAGCTGGGGTAGAGTTAATTTTCCTCCCAGTAGCTGCTGTGTTTTGGATTTAGTACCAGAAGAATGTTGGTAACACTGATGGTTTCAGTTGTTGCTAAGAAATCAAGGACTTTTTCCAGTATCCCGTGTTCGGCTAATGAGCAGGTGAGCAGGAGCTGAGAGGGAGCATGGCCAGGCAGCCAGTCAATCTGGGCAGTGGAAATATTCCATACCATAGACATCACGCTCAGTATGTAAATGGCGGTTCGCCTGAGGGAAGGAACCTCTTTTGTGGGAGTTAAACTCTCCTTTTCTGTGAGTTGGGTCTTTTTTCCATGAGTTCTGCAAAATCCACAGGTTCCACGATCGCTGCTCGGGGACTGGCTGTGCAATCGATCATTGGGTGGTGAGAAAAGCTGTATCGTGTATAGCTTGTTTTGCACATTCTTTATTATTATTATTATTAGTAGTAGTATTTCCATTCTTATTAAACTGTCTTTACCTCAACCCATGAGTTTTACTTCTTGCCCATTCTCCTCCCCGTCCCACTGGGGTGGGAGGAGTGAGTGAGCGGCTGCGTGGTCCTCGTTGGCGGCTGCCAGGTTAAACCATGACAGCCTCTCACTACAAGAAGGACATGGAGGTATTGGAGCATGTCCAGAGAAGGGCAGTGAAGCCGGTGAAGGGTCTAGAGAACCAGTCCTATGAGGAGCCGCTGAGGGAACTGAGGTTGTTTAGCAGGAGCAAAAAAGGCTTGGGGAAGACCTTATCCCTCTCTACAACTACCTGAAAGTCTCTTCTCCCAAGTAACAAGTGATAGTACGAGAGGAAATGGCCTCAATTTGCACCAGGGGAGGTTTAGACTGTATATTACAAAAAATTTCTTCACCTAAGGGGTTGTAAAGCACTGGAACAGGCTGCCTGGGAAAGTGGTGGAGTGACCGTCCCTGGAAGTATCTAAAAGACGTGTAGATGTGGTGCTTAGGAACATGGCTTAGTGATGGGCTTGGCAGTATTAGGTTTACAGCTGGACTCGATCTTAAAGGTCTTCACTGACCTAAACAATTCTATGATTAACCAAAGACAGCCTAAATTTCAAACCTTGTTGTTGAACGCAGCGGGTACGGTGCTGCGTGTAAAAACCAAGCTCAGAATTTCCAGGTGAGAGCGTCAGAAATGTCCAGCCATGTCAGGATGCTGGGCTGCCTGCTACCCAGGTCTTGACAGCTGTTAGACAGCACTGCTTGGAGAGCGTCCGACCCGGGGTGAGCAGCCCTCGTGCTGCCCTGGCATCCACAGGCTAGGTTTGCTTGGGAGCCCCGTGCGCCTCAGCATCTGCTTCTGGATCAGTGGCCCATGAGCTTGTCTAAATTCCTTTTTATCTACCTGCACAAAATGGCGTGGCAACAGGTTCCAGATTTTGTATTATCTGCTGCGTAAAGGAGGTGTTTTCATTTATGTTAAGCAGCCTTAAGGGTTATATCTCTTAAGCACAGAGCATACAGGATGTTATGCATGTGTGTAACAGTACAAAAGTAGCGTAAAGGTAAGTACAGAATTTTCAGGACAGAAAAATTAAGTTGTGCAATGCAGAATTATTCACATATGTTTCTGGCTTTTAAGCTTCGTAAGGAAGGAGGCTTCAGATATCCAATATATATCACTTTTGCCAATAAAAGGATACAACATCCACATTTAAAAATACTTTTAGCTCAAAACAGCTTCTGGTATTCCTTTCTGGTATTCTGTTCTGCTGCAGAAAAAAGCCAATACAATGTTGTGATTGTTTTTTCCTGTTCCCTCAGGTTCCAATGGATTTAATGAGTCCCCCGCTATCTTTAAAAGATAATGGTTTCGTAAGTATTTCCTGATGTTCTGCCTGGGAAAAAAAGTCTATGTTTGACAATAGTATCTCTGAATGAAGGTTTGTGCTTGGGCTGCGAGGACAGTGCTTCTGAAACTTCTTGTCTCACCTTCTTCCATCCTTTAATACTTCGGACATTCCTCATTCCCGCCTCCCGTTTCCATAGGGAGAGTCCTGTTCCAAAGCGTCTGCGTTACAGATTCTGTTAGCGTTTTCCTGTCCTACCTCGCTTGCTCATCCGTCTGCTCTGGAGGTCGCTTAGAGGAATTTCCTTTTTCCTGGTGCCTCCCTTGAGTCAGTTCCTGCACCGCTGCAAGTAGTTTGGGTGGGACTTTCCCTCGGATTTCTAGTGTTTTCCTTGTTATTTTTTCCTTCTTTCGGGTTGAAAACTGTTGTCTTAGACCATTTTTCAGTAAAAAAGTCATTTGTTCTTATCAGCTTCCAACTGTGGCACGTGCATCCTTCTACTTCCCTGCACTCAATCATTTGAACGAAGGAATTTTTTTTTCCGGTTTTAAGCTATACGCAGCTGGGGATTTCCCTGTTGCTTAATAGGCATTTGAAACTGGACAAAGTAGTGGAAAAAATTATTTTGTATTTCAGTGTTTTTAGGAAATACCTAGTATTACCAAGAGAATTGACAAGATTATCTAACTTAGACCTTTTCCATGCCTAAATTTCATGGTTCACATTCAAGTTTTATGTAATCTTAAGTAAAAGGGAGGGATTGTTTCAACAGGTCTCTTTGGATTTTTTTTTTTCTTTTTGCAGAATATTGCAGCCATAGAAACAAAACAGAACAGAGAAGATTTTCTCTCTTCTTGGGCTTTATCCAGTTATAGTTTTCCTGTGCTTGTGAACTTCTGCCCTGAAGTACTTAAATTCTGATATGCTTCTTTTATCACCTTCCTCCTGCTTGATGTTACCTTTTATGGTCCAATCTCCCTGAGCTTGGAAGCGTCCTGTTTTGAAATTTTTTTCTCATTAGGCCTGTATATTCTTTATACATTCTCTTAGAGGAACTGCTGAGAAAGCATAAATAAACATTTGTGGGTTTGAGGGGCTTAGTTCCTGGTGGAAGAGCATAGAGACAACTTCCTTTTGTTATTTATCAAAATACTAGCCTGTGAATATTTTCAGTCAAATAATGATTACTGACCAGGATCCATTTTCTTAGTTTTTTGTCCTGTCCAGCCATAAAATAGTTCAATGATTTGGTCTAAGTGTCTGAATGTATTTTAAAAAAATTATGTGGTCTATGCTATCCTCTGGCATGCAGATTCTAGGAAAATTAAATTACGAAATACAGTCGGTCTCTCAAAATGTTTGGCTCACCGCATATCTTGCCTGCATAATTGGAGAAAAACAGCACATGGGCACGCAGGCAAAATACGTCGGACTTCCATTAATGGACATACATTGAAAACTACTATGGAAAAACGCTTCGTCCAACTGCAGAGGGTTTATTTTTTTTTTTATTTTGAAGACTCGTTTGAATTGTTTGGTGTGTCTTGGTTAAATGGAGGGCAAAACCTGTGTGTTCCCTCTGCTTTTCTCTCCAGAGTATGGCAACCCCTGGCCCTTTCAGCATACCAGATGATGAGATGGAAAGACTGCAAGAAGAACTGAAGGAATGGAAGGCAAGTTCTATAAAGCACATAAAATTGTGGATATTAGCTGAAAGACACTTGGAAGACCTGTAGTCCATCCTTCTAAAACCAAATCAACTCTCCCCCAATTAGAACGTGTGTGTCTAACTTGTTCTCTATTCCTCAATGGTACATGCTTGTGTTGATCTTAGTGGTAACTACACTTGTAAGTATAAGAGAAATATTTACCCAAAGTGTTAAAAATAAATAAATATAAAGGGCTTACTTCAGGTTTTGTTCGTTCCTGTGGAAGAAAAAAAAAATTTAAATCTTTTTCTTTTTAACTGTCCAGGAAAAAGTTGAACAAGCTGAAAAAGCGAAAGCTGACCTTCTTCTCTGTAAAGTAAGTGCTGATGAAGAGTGTATTAAAGCAGAGGAGGAGCTGATAAAGCTGAAGGACTTTCAAGAGAAGCAGCATAAAGACATTATTATGTCTAGGGACACCCATGAGGTATGGACAAGGCTCACTCGTAGCTGTTAGTATTTGGGGAGTTGTGAAGGAGGTGTTGATAAGAGAAAAGAAGAGTAACATTTGCTTTTCAGTTTAAACGGCTTTACCGGTTTGCAGACTATGACCAGAATGTTTTACATGTAGTTTTTCAGTGGCAGCTTAAGAGCCAGTGCAATAAAATAATTCTTATGGTAATGTTGGAAGAGTGAAGGCAAAACTGAGACCTATTTTTTGTAGAAGATGAGGACTGTCAAGACCAGTCCTCCTCTTCCAAGATTCGCCACTGACAGATGAGTTTCAGTTTTGTGTGATGCAGAGAAAATTGAATGGGTTGATTCCACTGCTTTGTCAACTCCCAGCCCATCTTACAAGACGTTACAGCACCCAAGGAATTGGCATTTCTTAAGTGGCAATGAGCTGGGCAAGAGCCAGAACCTGTTTGAGGAGAGCTCTTCTTTCTAGAACTAATTAGTTCTAGAACTAATTGGTTCATCACCTCAATGCCCCAGGTGCAGTCATTGGTACAGTAAGGATAAGTTTCCATACGCCGTCAAGGAGGTGCTTTCAGTGGAGTTTGGTTTGGCCTGTGAATCACTGATGAGAAATTATGGCTTCAACATTACAAGCTATTAAAATATAATTAATAGGTTAAATACATTCAGGTTGGCGTGGAATTTTCTGAAAGTTGGTTTTGGTGCTCCAATCATAAATGTATACAAAAAATGTATCATTCATGGCTGTCATGTAGAATAATTAAAAGTTGAAACAGTTTCTGATGTCTACAGGTTTTGCTGAAATATGTTTTTGTCTTCTATGTATTTAATTTTGCATTTAATACTTTTTGGGCTGTAGAGAGAACTCTGTCTACTAAACCAAGAAAACGCTGAGCTGAAGAGAGAGATTGACAAGCTGAAAGAAGACCTTGCCGAATGTAATTCAGTGCTTTCGAGGTTTAGTCAGGTAAACTTTGAAATATTATGCGATGTGTTTTATGGAAGGGCACATTTTTATTTTGTGAGTTCTAGGCCACCAGGGCCAGTTGTTCAGCATTTGAACCTCTACTGATTTCAATTTAAAATACAGCCTGAAGTTTTATTTTCTTATTTTACCTGGCAAGATAATGCAAGGCAGACTAAGGATGTGGAAACAAATACAAGTATGGGAGATGTTGAAAACATGAGAGGAATGAAGAAAAGCGGAAAATTATTAAACGGAAGACAATGGAATAAAAAAGACACACGGCATTAGTCATTCTCAAGTACTCTCATTTTATATTTTGTGGGTAAGAGGATGGAATAAAGGGAATATGTCCATTATATGGCAAGTGTAGCATTTATTTTAGCCTATATTGAGCTTGACTTGATTACAGTCTCTTTCACGTTATTCCGAATGAGAAATAACTCAATTTGCAGCCAGATAAATATTAGTGATACTAAGTAGATTTAAACTCAGGATACAAAGTGTCTTTTGGTGAAACTGCTGTAGATTCTGAGGTGTTCAGAAATTGGAATTTCCCTTGTAGAAGTTCTGGCTTTTGAAAACCATTTTCATTCTGAATTGGAACAAACCCAAATATTTGGAGGAATTTACAGGAAAATGAAAACTGTGATCATTTTTTGTTTATACAGAGACTGAAACTCTATCCAAGTGTTACCTTGTTTAATGTTAACAATCTTACAATATTATCTTTAGCTTTCTAGATTACATTTCTGAGTTGAGGAGATGTCAGTGCAGTCTGGCCTCCTGTGCAGTCCGTGGGCAGGGCAAGGCTCCTCTCGAAGGAGGGTCAGCGTGAACAGGGGCCCGCACCCCGTGACCGAATTATCTTTCAGAAGTGTGTCTTTCCTTCCATTTTAGTAGAGGGAATGGAAAGAAAGCAGGCTCATAGATAAGATGCTAGTTTTGGAGATAGGTGGCAGGAATGCTTTAATTCCTCTGGTTATTTTATCTTGACACAAACGGTATTTCACTTCTGTGCAGGGTTTTATTTTGAAGTAGTTACGTAAAGAGGAGAAGAGAGTTATCTGAACTTCCCCCAAGTCTATCAAAGAAGCCTTCCCTAACCAACATTTTCATGAACAGTTTTAATCTATCCTAGTTATAGAATACTTGGTTATTCTTATCTATTTTACTGGGATGGCCACATACACAGCTGTTTATTAGCAGACTTTCCATTGCTGTAGAGCAGTGATGCAATTAGGCAAAAATAAATGGCAACACAAATGAGACTGATTCTTGCATTTTGCAAATTCTAGATACCAAAAGTATTCTGCTTCTACAGGTGGAAATCCCTGTGGACTTCAATTGAATTTTTACTATATAAGGTCAAGTTGAAGTTCAAAGTCGATGACCCCACACCTCATTGACAAAAATCCCAGGAATGGGCAAGTACAACTGGTCAGTTTAGTTAGAAGAGTTATCCCTGTTTTACCAGCCATGACTTCAATCTGCTTGACTGTTAAACTTTAAGAAAACAAAATATATGTAGCACTTCAAGGAAAGCATACTGTTCATTTTTATGTTCTGCCATTAAATTACAGAAATGATTTTTTTTCCTGTCTTGATTCTAAAATATTAGATTAAAAAAAAGGTAGCAGAAATGAAAGTGAAGTTCACTCACATGGAAGACATGAAGGATGATTATGCAGATATGAATACTCACTGTGTTTTTGGTGTAACTACAAAAATCCCATTCAGACTGAATCAAGACCAGGCACTGCTTACTTTTGAAGATGAAGAAGGTACGATGCATATTTTATGTCTAAAATGAATGTCTCTGATGTATTTCATTGCCAAAGGGAAAAGATTTATATAAACATTTTGGAAAAAAGAAATCAACAACAACCAAAGAAAGAATACACAGAGAACCTTTCACTATTATGATACCAGTCAGTAGAAGAAAATTCTTGCAAGCACTCTGCTGTTTTTGTTGGATTACCAGATTTCTGCTTTCAGCTAATACAAACACTGCTTTGCGTTTGAAAGTAGGAATATGTCCCTACCTCACAGAGTATTGTGAAGAAGGATTCAGAGTGTTTTGACAGCAGAATTTGATGATTTTCTTTACTCTGGGCATTACCTTGTTCTGACAGCGGTTATGTTGGTGAAGTGTACACATCAGGTGATGGGTAGATCTGAGGCGACAGAGGGGTGGTGCAGTCTGTAGCTGGCCTGCTTTCCAGGGAGATGCTTGCTGCTGGGACAGCCTGGTGCCTGCCTGCAAGGAGCCCGCAGGAGGTCTGGCTGGGCCTGCTCGGTGGGGAACTCGGTTACGCAGGTGTATTGCAGACACAACGCTAGTGTCCGATTCGTTCCTCTCAGCTAAAATCTAACAGTGCTAATAGGCATTCTCCACACCTGGTAGTGATATTTTAAATGAAATATGAGGAGTCTAGTATTAATATTTGATGCAGCGAGAGCATCTTTTGACAGCATAAAGAATCTTCTATTCTGTACTCTTCTGAAGGTAGTATACTATTTTACCTGTTGCCTGTGACCAGTGAGATCTCATGGAAACAGACATGCCTGAAGACATGGGTAGTGGGATCTGGTTGTCTAACTGTTACTAATTTCTCCTTTATTGATGCAAAAGGAGATTTTGCTTGAGAGGTTGGGGTATAGTTTTGGGTTTATAATGATTAAACAAGGCTTTTCATATCTAAAAACTTCTGATTTTCCTTAGTTGCCCAGAGACTGACAGAAATGGGAAAGCATGCTGTGAACCTGGACAATAAAATAGCAGATGTGAGAGTGAAGCCTTTTACACTTGAAATGGGAATGAAATTCGAGGTAATCAACTGAAATATGAAAGTGTAACGATACAAACTTGCAGTACTTAAAAAGGTTTAGGTTCATTTTTTTGGGTGTTTTCAGTCACAAAGTGCACAAAACCTTAATTTTTTTAGCTCCATGTCACTATTTCTGGAAAGAAGATCAACGTTTCAGAAGTACCTGAGCTGTCCCTTCCTGAAGACTGGATGAGAGACAAATTAGAGCTGAATTTCTACAAATCTGAACAGGGAGGAGGAGGAGAAGTAGAAAATGTGGATTATGACCAGCAGTCTAGAACAGCTGTTATTACATTCCTCAGACCTGGAGGTATAGTATGGAATATTTTGCTAGCTAGATGTTTGGGCCATATTGTCCATTCGGTGCTACATTCCATGCCATGTTACAGTCTGTGTTAACTTAACCACTGAATATAGCAAATTCTTCCCCCAGAGAGTTAAGCAGATCACGAAAGATGCGGGTTCACCCACACACGTGTCCATAAAGCAGTATTTCATCATATTCCTTTTTGAACAAACATGACCTGGTGTGCAGCTTGTGAGCTTTATTTCGTTCTTAACTTTGTTGAAACTCTGTTTTTTCTTTGCATTGCTAAACACTGACATTGCAAAAAGAAAATGAGGGAAGTGTGTCTGATTTTAGCTCTTGTTTCATGACAATGAGCTTAGACAGGCATTCAGATTGCCCAACTGTATGAAATTCTATGAAGATCAGTGGAGCCACAACCATTTAGAGCATCTGCTTTAGATTTATTTCAGAAGCTTTTGTGGGTATTTAATGACTTTGCTTTTTTTGGAAATGCCAAATAAACTTTTTTCAAAATGCATATGAAGAATCTACAAGTGTGCTGGCATATATTGGTTTCTAAATCCGTATAAGAAAGATTAGTCTGTTCTTCGATATGGTTATAACATACATTTTAGATTATATTACTCTGACTCCTCTTTTTCTCATTCTCCATTACAGCAACTAACGTCTTTACGAGATGTACTAAATATCCTTTCTTTGTAAATGGAAGGTGCTATAGACTTTCTGTGTCCCCGAACACCGACGTACACTTGGAAAAGTTTCAGGTAAAAGAATCTAGTCCAGGCTAGCCCCTAAATAGAACAGATATGTGGGAAATATGAGATATGGGCAGAACCTTCAGTTCCGAGGACTGCAGATTTGTGTCATGTGCTTGGTGAAACTTAATAGCAAGTGTAAGTCTGCAATATGCTGCTCTGCTGATAATCTTACGTTTTGCAGTGGGAAAGCCATCATTTGTTTTCAAAGGGTGTGCATGTCTTTCCTGGATCAAATGATCTCATTACTTACTGTAACGTCTGTGCTAGACAGGAGGCAGATACTGAATTGTTTGTGGAGCAGGTTTGGAACTCCTGCTGTTTTCAGTGACAAATATACGACATCATTATCCAAAGTCTTAAAATGTAATCAAAGATCCTAGCCATACCTGATCAAGGATACGTTTATTTCCAGTATCTGTCAGTTCCTGGAGGTGTACATGCAACAGCTGATGTGTAATACAAGTTTGGTTTTCTTTCTTTAACAGATTTTCTGTGCGATTTCTAAGAAGACCATTCTGTTGCAAGGAATTCAGGAGACGGAAGATGATGAGGAAAGTGTACAGGACATGATTGAAATTCATTTTCAAAAGCCTAGTAATAGTGGTGGGGAAATAGAGAAAATCAAATATGTATCAAAAGGAGCAACATGGGTTTCTTTTGAGGAGGATACTTAGAGTGCCATGTAGAGAATTGTAGGTGGAACTCATGAAGTTCTGAGGTTTTGCTTCATCAGAGGTGTAGGAAGTTACGCAGACATCAACATTGTGAAATGTATACTTGAAGAAGAGGAACTGCCTGTCTTTCTGATTCGTGCAATGGCACAGACTTTGCATAGCAATTCAGTAAAGCTCAGTGCTTGGTGTTCCAGAGATTCCCGATGGAGGTCACGGAAAAACCCTCTACCAGCACTTGAAACTCAGTCTAAGATTGCTTTCTGCGAATTTGCAGATTTTGTATCTGGCAAATTTTAGATAGGTCGCATACTCCAAAGTGGGATAAATGTATTCTCCAAAGTGGGATAAATCTCTGCCTGCTTACATTTTGGTTACCAGAGCTGTGTGTAATCCCAATCAAAGGTGTCTTCGCAGATGTGCTCTTCTGAAGTGCCGTAGCTTCAGAAGGGGTCTCTGACAGAGCTCCAGTCCTGCGGAGGTTGCTGCGGGCCACTGTAACGCAAGTACCTGAAAGCAATGATCTTGTAATTTCATAAAATCTGCATTATCGAATCAGTGATAAAATAGAAAAAGGGAGAGTGAAAAACCACCACAGATTTACTCAAGAAATTGCACCTTACGAGAAGTGCCATAGCTGTAATACTGCTTTTCGCTGTCGAAACGCTGTTACTTCGCCTAGGATCTGATGCAAATTCCTCCGAGCTTCTGATAAGTGAACAGCCTGGTTTATTGTTTGGGTTTAATATTTGTTTCTACAATTACATTTTTCTTTATTTCTGTTCATGACTTTCCTTACTTTAAAATATTACAGTTAAGAATTGAGATTATTTTTTATCTAAACCAGATTGCTTTGTAACAGTGCTGGGGACACGGTCTGACGGTGAACGCTGTGTCTGCGGTATCGGTTTTGCCGTGTGCCTGGCCAGGCTGCTGGCTCTGGGAGGCTGCGTAGAGAGGGATCAGCTGGAAAAAGGCGTATCGAGATTAGGGCAAATCCCATTTTTCAGCATGTAAAGTCCCGCTTTTGCTTCCAGTTCATCCTTCCAGTTCCCATTCTGAAAGATCGTTGAAATAAAATGGAAGTGCAAAGTCAGAGAAGGATTTCTTTTCCGCAGGAGATTTTTTTTCCTTTTCTGCTGTCGTCCTTTTTTGTTTGCTGCCCTTGGGAGCTGAAATGGTTTGGCAACAATAATCCGAACTTCAAAGTAGCTTGGGTCTAACGTTGAAAATCACTTACCTCCCTAGTATTTGACATTTTATAGAGAAGGACAATGCACCAAACTAGTGCAAGAAGAGCACTACAGATATACCCCAGGTAGTATTCCTCTAGAAGAACTGCTAGTAGGCAACAGATAGGGTTGAACATGGGAAGCCAAGAGGCTGGTAGCACCCCAGCTGATTTGGGATTCACTGTTGGGTGAGATACATGTGGCTGTAGCACCTCTTACTGTTTAGTGCATGCAACGGACTGATTACCTGACAATTATGAAGCAGTAAAAAAATAAATAGTAGTAGTACCGGAGTGTTTATGGGCATTGCATACTTTTGCATGTAGCAGTCTTAAAATGTTGGTAAGATCGGATTCCTTAAAAAGAAAGGGGGGGGGGGAACCCGATGAAGGTAAAAAATGTCATGAATTTTAAGCGTACCTCACTGATAAATGTTGAGAAGTAAACCCTTAAAAAAGGCAAAAGTTTAAAATTCTCAGCAGGTATCACAGTGTGCGGGAGTAGTGAGAAGCTGCAGGTTTTAAGTGCGTGAGATCGAGATTTTCAGTAACATTTGAAGACAATTGGTGTTTGTAAATGTCTCCATTTTCTCTCTGGTGAATTGATTCTACTGTTTAAGTTTTAAAGCAATGGTGCTGCCACGTAAAGGCTGGAAAACAGTTTTAAGGATGAAAAACAATGCCATGCCCGCGTGTGTCTGCGTGTGCCTTCACACATGGGAGCTCGAGGTCGCCGTGTCCGTGTGTCTGCGTGTGTCTGCGTGTGCCATTCCACATGGGAGCTCGAGGTCGCCGTGTCCGTGTGTCTGCGTGTGTCTCTGTGTGCCTTTCCACATGGGAACTCAGGGTCCCCATGTCCATGTGTCTGCCTGTGCCTTTCCACACAGGAACTTTGGGTTGCCATGTCTGTGTGTCTGTGTGTGCCTTTCCACAGGGGGAACTCGGGGTCACCGTGTCCGTGTGTCTGCATGTGACTCTGTGCGTCTCCATGTGCTTTTCCAGGCGGGGAATGTGGGGTTGCCATGTCTGTGTGTCTGCGTGTGCCTTTCCACGGGGGGAAGCCCAGGATCGCCGTGTCCGTGTGTCTGCATTTGCCTTTCCACATGGGAACTCGGTGTTGCCATGTCCATGTGTCTGTTTGTCCCTGTCCACGGGGGGAACTTGGGGTCACCATGTCCATGTGTGCCTTTCCACACGGTAACTCGGGGTTGCCATGTCCATGTGTCTGCGTGTGCCTTTCCACGGGTGGAGCTCGGGGTCACCGTGTCCATGTGTCTGCGTGTGACTCTGTGTGTCTGTGTGTGCCTTCACACGTGGGAGCTTGGAGGTCACCGTGTCCGTGTGTCTCTGTGTGTCTCTGTGTGCCTTTCCACACGGGAACTCAGGGTTGCTGTGTCCGTGTGTCTGCGTGTGACTCTGTGCGTCTCCATGTGCCTTTCCAGGCGGGGAACGTGGGGT
>Ga0065711_1047409_pt1 | contig 12345 bp, 4 predicted proteins | sample Hoacrofraction12_FD_59098 | JGI IMG/M metagenome (GOLD analysis project Ga0065711, IMG submission 59098) | Hoatzin crop microbial communities from Cojedes, Venezuela - Epithelial fraction 12 v2 (version 2) | ecosystem: Host-associated > Birds > Digestive system > Esophagus > Crop | place... | reverse complement strand
GTGAGGTTTTTTTTTTTTTTTAAATGAGGGCATTGACAAGCAGGTAGAGCTGCAATATGGTACCAACTCCCCAGTAAAATGGTTCGTTCTACCTGGAGGCTTATCTGCACTGTAACTCTAGCTATTTTCAAAATCGATTAAGTTGAGCTGAGTTCTGTTGTTGCCATTTGTTTGTCCTGTGATTTTCAATAAATCACTTCACGCTTCTGTGTTTCAGGGTTTTTTTATCATTACTATTATTTCAAGCAAAACAAAACCTAAAAGAACCAACATTTACAGTGAGTTTTATATTGGCATTAGCCGTGTACACTGAGGTGTTGAAGTAAACCTACTTTTCTGGGTTCCATTTATAGTCAGTGGAGAAAGGTAGTCTCTTTCAAAAATAATTATCAGTTCTTAAAAGAAGGAGTTATAGCAAACAGGACAAAGTACCTTTGGGATATTTCTGTCTGGGACTTTTTAAATTAGAAGTCTATTCAGCAAATCTGGTCTTAAATCTGCTAGTGTGTGTGCAATCAAAGCGCTTTTCCAGGAAAAGCTGATGGTTTTAACCTGAGGTCTCCAAAAAAGTGAAGAATTTATAATTTTCTTTGGTAATTAGTCCCAGTCTGGAGCAAGTGACATTATTTTGGATCTATGCCTATATTTACTTGACTAACTTCCAGCTGCTGCTTTTTGTCTTGCTTTTCTCTGATGAGTTGCATGAAATTGAAATCATCAACAATCCAAGACTCCAGGATACGTCTTTTCCAGAATTTTTCTACCTTTGATATCTGGAGGGTCACTTAAGACATTTGAACTGCTTTTAGAAGTTTTTTTTGTTTAGATTTTTTACGCACTTCATCAAGGATTATTCCAAGAAGACGCCACCAGAGAAGCAGCACCAAGAGCTATTGGTTGCTCTTGCATCCTCCTTCAGTTCCTAAAGAGAAGGGAGGAATGTGGACTGGTTTGAGGGAAATGAGACCAAACTTCTCTTTTCAACATCCAAACTCTAACTTAGTAGCAGCAGACAGTGTAACAAAGGGCAACAGCCTCAAATTGCAGCTTGGAAGATTCAATTTGGACATTATCTTCATCAGGACAATGTGACACCAAAACTGGTACTGAGAGCAGTGAAATCTTGCTTCTTGGAACTTCTCATAGGCTTAGATAGAGGAAACTATAGCTGACACGGTCTAGTGTTGGCAACAGTCCCACTGCAGGTGGGAGGTTGGCCTAGATGACCTCCAGAGAGACCCCTTTCAACCAGCATTTCCATAACTCTGAATGACTCCACTGCAACTGAGAAGATGATATTGGTGAAGGGTGTAGAGCAACAGAAATAAAGTAGTTTCAAGCTGATTATCTGAGTGTCAGAGGGAATAGGGCAGCAGCTGTACGGATTCTTATATGGTTTAGCTGCACATAAAAATGTCAAGAGCTCTGGGCAGACATAGTAGTTTTGCAATGAAGGCTGTTAAGCTTCCGTTTCTTTGCTATTGGACTATCAATTTTCAAGGTCTCAAGAGAAGAGAAAGCCACAGCTCCAGCTGAGATACTGGTCCTCTCCAGGAGTAACAGAATGGTGACAGAAAGATGACAGAGGTGTTCCGACCTGCTGTTGTTTTCCTCTTCCTCAGTATGAGGGTCTGTCTATATGCATCAGTTAACTTGGAAAGTAGTCATTGTGTCCTGTTGAGAAGATAAATTTTTCCTTCTAAATAAAAAATAAAAGAATGGATTGGGAAGAAGACAAGGATTCAAGATAGATAAACCTACTCCCAAATTATTCTGAAGCAGGAAGAACATATCCCCAGAAAGCTGAAATAAAATAAGACATTGCAGCAGGAAAGTACGTTGTCCAAAATTTTCAAAACATATCCAAACAATGAGGGAAATCAGACTTTCAGGAGATAAATAAATATCTTATTGCAGTGGGTAAAATGAGGTGTACAGAGACAAATAAAGCAATTGAAGTTATTCCACAGGGTGTGTCAGAGCCGTGAACAGAACCAGAACTCATCTGTTTTGCCTACTTTGCCACATAGTGGGCTTTAATCATTAATCAGAGGGGCAAGAGGGAAGAATTTCTTATTTTTATTATGACAGTAACAATTCCTCATGTGGAATTACAAAATTATCAGGAAGGAAGTTGGTCTAATTTCTTTAACCAGACAGGTCAAAAGTTACCAAGCTCCATGAAGTTGTTCCCTTATTTCAAGAGTCTGTGTGAAACTCTCTTTGTGTGGAACCCTGCAGGCTAACTCCAGGGGAATTTGGTTCATACCTGTCAAAGACCAAACAATGAGGATGCTGAGGTGTATTTTTTATTCTTTCCTGTGCTAATACAGTGATGCTGGTTTCCAGACAGCACATTCAGAGGAAACCAAAGCTGCAACAAATATTCTTATAATGTTTCAAGCAGTACTGATGTGATCTCAGTAATCTACCAAGAAATACTTTTACTTACTGCAAAATTAGGAAAACTATAGTTGTAAATATAGAAACAATTAACTGATCACTTAGTTTCAGCAGCAACAGAAATTTGAAAGGTGAAGAACAGCTGAAGAAAATGAAGGAGAGAAAACAAATTGTAGCACTGCAGATGCAAGGTAGTGATTAAAAGTCAGATCTCATGGAGAATAAAAAAAACACAGCTCCTAGACAAACCACAAAACCCAACACTTCATAATCATCAGTGGCCACTAGAACTTAACTATTCCTATAGTTTTACAGTTTGTATAGTCTTCTTACTATCTAAATCATATAGTCTTGCTTTCATTTATTTACTGCCTAAAAGATTCCTTAAAAAATATCACGGGACAAGCCTTTTAGGATGTAATTCACATCACAAGATATGTCTAAGCGTGTTTAGTTCTAAACTTCTCCAAGGAGGTGCCTGAGGTTTTTTATTTATCCAGAAACACTGTGGGGTTCTTCCTACCTAACTGCAACTATCTAAGATTTCACCTCTGATCTGAACCTGGCATCAAGTCTTGCCCTCTGGTCAATGGAGAAAGATTCAATTCATCTCACCTGGAAAAGTTTTGGGGAAGTTCTGTGAACTCCGTTCTGGACATGTTTACTTCATGGATAACAAAGGGAGCCTGACAACTCTTTCAAAGTAAACTTGAACCACCTGAAAGACAAAAGTTAAGTGAGATGACTCCCTTGATGAATAAGGCTGAAGCAAAAGGTGTCTGAAAACTACATCATGGAGAAGTGAAGTAAGAGAGAGACAATAAATGTTATTTTACCAGCATAGACAGGAGCTGTGGAAGGGTCATTTTTTTTTAAGGACAGAGCTTTTTCCTGCCTACTCAGTCACAGAGGGTGAATCCAGAACCTCGTAAGATCACCAAAATTTGCCCAGAAACATTTTTAGCCATAAAGAATTTGGCATATATTACAAGATCCTTCAGGATATGGGGACCTCCCCCAACCCAACAGAGTACTTCAGGTACAATGAACACAGCTTTAACAACTCTGGGACTTTTCCCAGAATGCCCTATTTTCCTCAGACTAGCGTTTCAGTCTAGGCATCATCAGTGGAGGGCCATGAACTTTGGAGTTTTCTTCCCACACTTGGCCCAAAAGAGCTTCCAGTGTTTCAACTTGCAGAGCACCACGTGAAGCTCCTCTGTGTTCTCAGGATTTTGCCTGAGGGGCTGGTGATAAGGAACATGTCTAGTTTATCCTAAGAGAGTCTGTTTAAGGGAGACTTTAGTCAGCATGTTTGCATTTTGTATTTAAATTATGTAAATGTGTTCAGAGACCAGTGGGGACCTATCTGACAAACCTAAAAACAAATAAATAAGTGAAGCGTAGTGGCATGCAAATTGAAAACCCGAATGAAAATGATTTTTTTCAGAGTATTTATACACACACAAAAAGATGAAGCCACCAACCCAACAAGTTGGGGCAGCACAAATGTCACAAATGGATCTTGGGTAGGTGAAGAGAGAGATGTTTTTTCTCATCTGTTTCCTGGTTTACTCACTCTGGAGCCTAAGGCACCCAGGAGTACAACAACCACAGGGAGCATTCTCCCTCAAGGAAGCAGCAAGAGGAGTAAATGCTTTAACTGGTACCAAGGGCTTTTAAGTGTCTTGCTTCTCAGTAGAGATTTTTAGACATTGTTTTGTCTCCAGATTAGGAATCCATGAGGATACATACCATGGGCCACAACGTGGAGGACGCAGTGCTAGCAAGGCAGCATTGCTGAGTTGAAGCTTCAGGAAAGTTTGGGATGCCTCTCCCAGTGTTGGCTTTTTGGTCTTATTTCACCTGCCTGTGGCCAAATACTGAGTAATGTGTAAATCCTGACATACATGAAGGAAAATGGGGTGGTTGGAATGACCCTGATTTCCAAGAGGAGTCATTTGCCTCAAGCTCCTAACATCAGATAATAATTTTTGAATTTGAGATGATCCAAGAATACTTGAAAGTGATACTTGGGGCTAAACTAAAGGGGTTTGATTATTTCTTCCTCTCTCAAGTGTTAAATAACTTTTTGACAGAACTAAAGCTATCTCTGAAGATTCTCATTTGATCAAAATTTCCACAGAGAAATTCTAAACCAGAAATTAGTTGGGTTTTGGCAACTAAAAATCAGAAAATCTTTAAGGAAGAAAATGAAAACCAAAAACCAGTCTTTAGGGGTTTTTTTAAGGCAATTGGAATGAAAAAGTTACTTAAAAAGTTCTCCCAGGAAAAGTGAATTTGGTCCTAACTAGCTAACAGATTCATTTTGCAATGATAATTTCTTTAGAATTTTGCCAGAAGTTTTCAGATGTCCAACTGATAGGTATATTTTTGAAGGTCTTTAATAGCCATTGTTATCTGCTTCTATATATTTATTTATTTCACTCAGAAATAAAAAAAAAGGGCAAATAATACTGTGTTAGTGACTCATGTCTTACAATAAGAACAGTGGAGGATCCAAAGAAGAGTTCATTAAGAAGATGAATTTTGCTTTCTAAATTCATGACAATTGTACCAGATATATTTTGGTCAATCTCAAAACATGACAGCATGCAAAAAGAAATTAACTTCTGTAGTAAGACAAAAATGGAAAAGAAATTAGATTCCCAATTTCTATCACATCATTTTGCAATCTGTAAATCACACATTAGAGAGCAGATTAAGACAACCTGGTGTTTTTTGTGAGGTTTTTCGTTCATAATCATGAATGGCTAGACTCCAATGAGAGGTTTTTTTCACTTTTAGATACTCTTCTCTCAGTATAGCTATTTGTATATATTTGCATGAAAACTTCCCAGGATCTTCTTGCACTGGCTTGTTGATTATACACGCTGTACACCTAGCAGAACCACTCAACAGCGACTGAACCACTCGCATGACTAATCTTGCACCCAAGTTCTCCCTCTCTGAGTAACTCCTATGAACTACAGGCAGTGAACAATACTTGTCAAAATAAACAAAATAATAAGGCAATGAAGACTATCACTAACTGTACCATTTTATAGTGTTCAACGTATTCACTACCTGAATATAAGGACAAGACAGGTGCAAAAATATCTATATTTTGTGACCTGGATGTAAACAATCAGGTGTAATGGGGCAGAAGCTGAGAAAGAGAAATTTTGGAATTAAGCCTTCTATTTCTACAAAGAGTGGCGTTTTCAGTCCGCTTCATTGTCATCAATTGGTGTATTATTTTTGTGCATAACATTCGTGTTATTTCACATTAGAAGTTCAGTACAGGACAAGGTATTAACATTTTATATTACTAATTATATATATTAATATTATATTATTGCATCTGGGACCACTTGTGAAAACAGTATTTCCTAACTAAGGGTGCTGCACTTTTTGTCTTGTCACAAAAGCCAAACAAGACAGAAGAATGCAGGATTGGGTCCTGAAGTTCAGTGAAACAGAGTAAGTATTGACTTAAATATCACAACCAATTTGTGGGGTATTACCTCAAAATCAGCATTATGTTTACACTGGAATGTAAATATGCTCCAATAATTGAGAAAGTTCAAAATATGTGCTTAGATTTTCACGGAAACTGTCCCGTCATATTAAATATTGACTTTGACAAAAGCCAACAGTTATGCACTTTGCATGCTTTAAGTCTCAATTATTACAGTGCCAGGCTGCCATGAAGTTATTTTATTACAGAACAGATCTCTGGATTTTGCGCTCCACGAGAAGAGGAAGTTGTTTTTTTCCATGTACTGCCTCTTCACGCTTCTTAGGTACTGACAGAAAATGCTTTTGTGTTTAAGGTTTTATTTTTACTTGTGTTGGAGCAGGATAAAAAACCCAAATCTTGTAAGTGTTTATCTACTAAAACTTTTACTTAAAAATAGATTTGGGTCATTTGCAATGTTTCATTTAAGTAATTTGAAATTAAGAAGAATAATTATTATTGAACATTCCTGAACTCATGCTTTCAAAATAAAAGTAATTTTGAGATAGAAGTTCTGATAATACAAAAATAAGTTTTTACACTTTCAAGTCTTGTTCTTAGAAAGTTCTAAAAAATGGAAAAGCCATTAAATCTGCTTTCCCCAGTAATCCAGATGGTCATACTGTCTTTCATTACATTAATTAGGATTTCCTTCCAAAATACCACAAAATTTGCTATCAGTGTTGTTTCATGACTAATAGAGGAATCATGCTTAGTTGAGCATGACAGCTGAGGTTTTAAAGTTGCTTTTGTTGCCAGCAGCCAGGGCCCTAGAAGAAAACTCTTACCTATGTGGGAGTCTGCTTCTTTGTTTCAGATACCATCTAAAAGTTGTGAGAAGTATTGGAAGTTGTCCAGAGTGGAAGCAAACTATATTTACCTAATATATTATAAATACTGTGTAACACGTCTAAATTGTTTTTTTCCTGATTTCAGCAATCTGTCTGGAAAACCCTCACCTTAATTCGACACAACTAGTCTGAATTAATTTAAAATCACTATTTGGGGTGATGGGGTAGAGTGGTCAGCAGGAGTTCTTGGAGCCTGAAATTCTTAAATATAAAAAACTAGGACAGATATATTGCAATTATAGTGTGTCTGACTAAATTTATGACACTTTATTCCTCTTTAGAATCTCAGATATCACAATGCTTGCTATTCATACTCTTTAAGTAATTTTTTCAGCATCTTTGCCTCAAGTCCCACCTGATAGAAAGAGATGAAAAAGTAGAAAATAGAGAAGCAAACAACTTACGAAATGTTCCTTTCAAAGCTAACATATTTTCAGACAGAGAAAAGTTAAAAAAAGCTCAATTTCTTACTTTGCCATTATTCTGCTTTAATGTTATTTTAATCAGAAAATGCTTAGATTTTTGTTATTGGAACAGAATACTTTTTTTCACTCTTCTTTTTGTTGTGCTGTTTTCCTATTTCACCCCACGTAAAGAATTTGCTGCTGCTGTCTTTCTGGGAGAAGTCAAGAACAGGAAGAATGTGTGGGAACAGGAATGTCAGACTATTATGTAGACAAGAATTTCTGCCTGGGGACAAAAAAAAAAAAGGAAAAGAAAAAGCAAAAAAAAACTTGAAGAAAAATATGACATTTTAAAAAATTTTGAGTGGCAAGGAGAAAATACAGAAATGATTGTTCCTTGCATCTCCCAACACAAGGGGGCATCAACTGTAATTGTCAGGTAGCAAGGTCAAAACAAAGAAGGGTATTTTTTGTACAACACGTAGTTAGGCTGTGCAGCTTTTTGCCACAGGACACGGCAGATGCAAAAAGTGTATATAGGTTCTGAACCAATTACACAGGTTGAATTTGGGAAAAAAAAATGAAATACCCTCAAGGGCAAGAATATAAAGACTCCATCAGTTTGTTGCAACTGGTTCAGACAAGGATTTGAACCTTGATTGTTTGTGGATGGTTATCAGCTTTCCCTGATATGAAAGACGAAAAACGGGGATAATCCTTTTCCATCCAAGATTTTAGAAAATTGACAGTGGCTCTTGAATTTCTTCTTGCTTTTGTCTTTGATCTGCAGCAGGAGCTTTGATCTACACTTTTTACATTTTGATGTCACTGGTGTAAGGAGAGAAAAAAAAAAACCCAAATTATTCAACACATACAAATGGGTGCATCTCCTGAAAGGAATTACAGATTGGTTTGTACAACCAAGAATCTAGCTCAACATGCATAAATGTAGTTGAAAAGGGTGGAATTCAACTCCCTTTACTTTATCTTTTTATAAGAAATTAGATGTCTGCCACTAATATTTTTAGTTGAACTAGTTACTGATTTATATTAGCTGTCTACTTTAGAAGAGGAATCACAGTTTGATTCTAAACAGAAGTTCAGGATGTATATTTGGCAGAAGTAGATCCCTTCAAGAGGACACAAAGTAGGATTTGTAACCTTGAACTTTTATCGAATATGTATCTAATAGTTGTTCAGTCTTTCTGTTTCTTCTTTCTCCTTAAATGTTCATTCTTCTTTAATAATGATTGCAAAGAATATCCTTTGACAGAGACAATTTATTAACATGGTGCTACAGTATTTATCATTTGAAAAAAAATGTTTCTCCACCCTTAACACAAAATAGTGGAAAACAAGTATTCTATAGAACAACTGAAAATTTCAATTCTGAGACTGAGAAGGAAGTAAAAAACAAACTGTATTGTAAATTTTGTTGCAGGCTTGTAATTCAGCTGAGTTGAGTCAACAGATTGAATTTGTTTGTTGTCTCTTGCAGTTAACTGGAGCTGCAGAGGAGTTTTTTATGATCTATTTTCACCAAAGCCACATGGAATGCACTTTTTCACTGAAAGGTGTCACAACCTGAGACTAAGCAAGAGGAAGAAAATATCTTTTTTTTTTCCCAAAAAACTTATCTTAAAAATATAACCTATCCTAATAAAAATGTCTTTCTTATATCCTTGGGTGGTACCAATTCAACCTGTGCTTTGGAGACTGCATAGACCTCCAAGAATTCTCATATCATTTGTGAAAAGTAACTAAAAGAAATGGGCCTTTTGTTAACAGGTGAAACCAGACTATTCAAAAGCTTATACTCCAGTGTACTAAATGTAGGTGTATGCAAATTGAAAGATTGCTCATTGTACCTACAATATCACACTGTTAGGTCCTGCCTGTAAGTTTTGGTTAAATCATCTGCTAGGTTTTGAAGGAAATCAAATGCCACACTTGGTGACGAGCCTTGATTTACCTTCTATTTGAGTTGAACGAAAGAGTTGGTAAACACAGATTAATTTCATTCCAAATGGCTCCACTACTGTAATAAAAGCTACAAAAGGTTTGGGACTGCCTTAGATATTACCTAGGACAATCAGGCCACGTTTATACCATCACAGTGAGTGGTCTTGTGGCTTCTTCGCTGAGGCCAATTGTGATATTCTGGCTACATCCACGCTGTTGAACTCTCCTACTTTCCAAAACAAGTGGGTGCATCTGAAACCCTTTTTGGAAATGATCACTGCCCAAGCTAATTTCTGAACAGTGCCTACAAACTGGCTGGGAGAGAAGTAGTTAGACTGAGCTAAAAATGCACCAGAGATTTTCTGGTAATGTAGGGGTGTAGATAATCACATTTTGGTGCTGATGTTGTTTGGCACAACATAGTTTATGCCACAAGAAGGGTGCTTGAATGCTGAAGTTGGTCAAAGGTCAGATTTTGCTGTGTATTTGAGTTCATTAAGTCTTCAAGAGAACACAGGGCACATGGCAGTGTGTGGTGACACAAAACATCACTAAATTATATGTACTGGACTTGAAAATTATGATATTGAGGTATCAGGGCTCTTCCTGCATAATCTATACGCATCTGATACCAACAGCCACATTAAATTTCCTGCCAAACTCAATAGGAAAAACATAAAGGAAGAAAGAAACCACCACCACCAAAAGCCTAACACTGCTATGACTTTTTGTAAAATACTCCTGAGTGATAAAAGATTTTTTGCTTTGTGGTGCAACTGTTTATAATGCCAACTTGGAGACATATTACAAATTCAGACATTCGGGGGCTTTTCTAATCCTCAATTGCAGTTTGTCAGTGCTTCAGGATTATTCCCTTGCTCCAATTGTTCATCCTCAGCAGGAGCTGGATTAGTAACATCAGAGTCTGCAGATGCGTATTGTTTCCCATTAGTCTCAGCTTGAGCCTGGTGTTATGTCCTTTTCATCAGGAACCTCCAACTCTAAGTCAGTGAACCAGGACTAATGATCCCAGCCTTCCTGGGAGACATCAGAGTCTGTGTACGTAATGTCCAGAGCTTTCGCTGCTGCTGCTGTTAGCCATTTAATGTGCTTCTTGAGCCTCAGACCACTTACTCCCATTGCATGAGCTGCAGCCTCCTCACAGTGTTTCCAAGAAAATACACACTTCAATATCATTTTCACTCCATCCCTTTGAATTTCTTCTATAGTTACATCTGGTAGGAAACAAGGAGTGGAAAAAAAAATAATCATTTTCAAACACTTAAATGTGGATGGGCAACATTTGCAATATTACTGCAGACTACCTGCAAATAAGAGTTATTTACAAATCATTATTTGTCAGAAATGGGGGAAAAAAATGCTGGAATTCACATAGATGAATAATATCTGAGGAGGATTATTCAGCCAAGTCTACTCAACAGTATCAGACGGAGAAGTAGTTTATAAAGGTTGCTTCTGTCCTTTTTCTCTCTCTGTTTTCTTGCTAACCCTGTTGGCCTTTCATAGATATCAAACTCGTGTTTCCATCTCAAGTCAGTGAACAAAGAGCTCCCTTTAGAAACAGACTTTTTTGATAGAGCCAGGGATATTTCTGTAATGGAACCAACAACCTGAACCTTCTGCTCTGGACTTTAATATGAACATATAAGACTTCCCCTGGCTGCCCTCCTTTTATAACCAGCTGCCTAAAAAATATTTTTCACTCTTTGTGATACTAGATGTATTTTTTAATGAAGGTTTAAAGAATTTCCTCCAAAGTTTCTCTGAAACCTGCACACCATTATATTGCACTGAAGTCTCTTTCATGATTTGCCAGTCTGTTTACAAGGATTGTAATACAGTGTTCGAACAGAAGAATTTCACTTTAATTGGCATTGCTCCGAGCTATTTAAACAATGTGCTGAACTGTCTGTCATCTAACCTGGGCAGCCAGAACCGTTTCTTACTACCAACTTGAAATTATCTAGAGTCAAATACTCTACTTACAGCCTAGACTGTGATGTTTGTGCTGTATTAGGGACTTTGGAAATAATTGTTTGTAAGTGCCCCAGATATGTTTCTTATCCTAAATGTTATGGCTCATTACAAACCATCACTATGACAAAACAATCCATCAGATAGTTAAGATTGTTACTTCTGGCATTTATTGCTATTTTTAGCTCTATTGCCATAAGACCAGGAGGTCTAAATAAGGATCAAGATTATCTTTTTATTTGCAAGCTATCAAATTCCCCAAAAGGAGACTGACTTCCTGCTCTGGAAGACTGAGATGAAAGAGGACTTAGCTATAGACAGCTGGATGGGCAAAAAAGATTGTTTGGATGGTTGGACTCGGAGGGTGATGGTTAATAGGTTGTACTCTGTCTGGAGGCCAGTAACAAGTGGGTAACTCAGGATCTCTCCTGGGACTTGTCCTGTTTAATTTCTTTATTGATGACCTGAAGGAGGAGACAGAGTGCTCTTTCAGCTAATCAGTAGATTACACCAGACTGATGGGACCAGTTGATAAGCTTCTAGATTGAGTTACCATCCAGAGTGATTTAGACAGGCTGGAGGAATGGAGCAATGGGAACTTGATGAAATTCAACAAGGACAAATGCCCTGCACATGGGAAGGAAGAGCCATTTGCAGTGATACAGGCTGGGGACTGACCACTCAGGGAGCAGCTGTGTGGCCAGCGTCCTTGGTCATCAGTGAGAAGTGAGCCCTGGCAGCAACACAGGCCAACATCATTCTTGGCTGCATGAACAGGAGCAGAACCAGCAGGCCAATGGAAGGAATTCTCCCTCTTAGATGTAAACGTCTAGGCTACCGCATCCACTTTCAGGCCTCTAATACATAAAAAACTCATCAACTAGAGTAAGCGCAGTGGAGGGCCACCAAGATGCTCAGGGGCAGGAGCATCTTGGTGCAAAGGAGGTGTTGGGACCTGGGACTGTTCAACCCAGAGAAGCGATTCCTTGAGGAGACCCAAGGTTGACCTCTAGTACAGAATCACAGAATCACAGAATAGTAGGGGTTGGAAGGGACCTCTGTGGGTCATCTAGTCCAAGCCCCCTGCCCAAGCAGAGTCACCTACAGCAGGCTGCACAGGACCTTGTCCAGGCGGGTCTGGAATATCTCCAGAGAAGGAGACTCCACAGCCTCCCTGGGCAGCCTGTTCCAGTGCTCCGTCACCCTCAGA
>Ga0065711_1013902_pt1 | contig 12345 bp, 9 predicted proteins | sample Hoacrofraction12_FD_59098 | JGI IMG/M metagenome (GOLD analysis project Ga0065711, IMG submission 59098) | Hoatzin crop microbial communities from Cojedes, Venezuela - Epithelial fraction 12 v2 (version 2) | ecosystem: Host-associated > Birds > Digestive system > Esophagus > Crop | place... | reverse complement strand
TGTGGTGTCATTGCAGGTTTCCTCATCAGGCAAAGCAACTGGCAATCCTGCGCTGAGCTATGAACATATTTAACCAAAGTTTAAGCAGTAGGGAGCTTGGCACAGACTAAATTCACCCTGCTTCTTCGGCAGGCTTTGCAGTGCTATGGTGCCACAGCACAGCGGAACCTGCCTAAAGCTTCTCAGCTGGATCCAAACCATTCACTGCAAACATTCCAACCGATTTGACACAACATCTCTTCTGTTCCGGCTGCTGCTGTCAGGTACTGGCTTTGCTGTTTTGGCTTCTCACCACTTTTCTGATGCACAGGATCCTCCAATGCCTGACTAGGAGTCCCCTTCTGATACAACAGACTGACTCAGCAGGGATAACGACGGATGTTTTGTCACTGCTGTAGCAAAAGACACTTCCTACGAACCTTCCACTGACCAGTATTAGTGACCAAATTTGACATGTATAAAACAGCATTAACTTCTGAACACTTCACTATTGACAAATGTTTGGGGCACAAGGTATACAACACATACCTCTAGACATGTAACACATAAGACCCAGTCATACAGTGACTTTCAGGCTCTGAACGGGTACATTATGATTCACATTTGAGAAAAATAAACAAACAGCCCTTGCACATTACAAGCTGTGTGGACATGTTACTTGGAGCGGTGTCAGTGCTGAACAGTCAGTGCCACACAGACAAGAGCCTGCAGCGTACCCAAGCCTCGCAGACAGCATGCTTCACTTCTAGAAGTAATGTTTTCAGGCTAAAGAGGAAAGATAAATCCAATTTCTGTTTTAGCGCTGGCCCTTATTTAAGCCAAGGCCATCAGTGCATACCTTCACAGGACTACATGTATCTAAGGTCAGACAGGCACTTCTCAACCAGATCCTATGTCCCTTGGCCTCTCCGTTGAGACTACCTGATAAGAGATGTGACTTTGCAAAGTGACTGTCCTGCACTCTAATGACAAGTTGCCTGTTAACTGGTTTTGGCTCTGTGGCAGCTGAGGCCAGCCTAAATGATGCCTGCCATGATCTCGCCTGTAACCTCGCGCCAGCTCCAGCATTCACTGGGCTGTTCCGTGTGCCGTTTCAGAACACTAACCTGGCAGAAAACATTGCACGGTTTTATGCTGTGTAATCACAAGGCCTCATGAGTTAGTCTAAAGCAAGCGAGGACCAGGACCATGCAGGACTGCAGCAACCAGCAATGCAGGCATTCAGCTTTGGTTACTGCGGCATTACAGCCTGAACAAGCATGCCAGTGATGAACACATCGCACAGCTGCGCAGCCTCCAGAGCCATCCTATAGTCAGGATGCACCAAAAAAAAAAAAAAGAAAAAAAAACCCACAACTAGTGAGCAGTCCTTAAAAAATGAGAGATCCCCTCCAGAGATGGATTCCCTTCCTCTTCACCCCCTGCCAATTTTGTTAATTTTCCTCTTCAGCAATCTGTTCTAGTTTTCTTACTCTGCCTAACAGCAGAAGAGACATTTGTAGCCCATTACACGAGAGAGGAAGCAGCCATTTACTGCTTACTACCTGTGGCCAGAAACACGTTTGACACTACCTTCCAAGCAGCTCCCACCTACTGTCTGAAGGTCAGCAGACCTTCTCTCCAGATCCAGAAGCCACAGTGCCAAGTCAGAGGCTTTATCAGATGAAGCAAGAGTCAAACAAGGGGTTTCCTTGCCCGAGAACAGCAATTCTTGTCTTAGCACACTTGGCCACAGCTTTACGACAGAACGTTTACTTCATGCTTGTTGTGTTGTACTACTATATGCTTTCCATTTTTTTTTCTGGCTTCGTGCTGCTGGAGGATATACCACATTCTACCTCCATGTGATACTTACGGATTTCTTCCATCACTACTGTGTTGTCCATGGCTATATGTACTGCCAGTGAACTCCACGTATCAAAAGTTGCAAGTTTTCTACAGGAAAATTAAACAAAACAAAAAAAAAGTAAGCAAGGATTAGTTGCAACTACAAGACAAAGATGGTGGTGTATCAAACAGGAGAAACTGGGTTAGGAGAGATTGGCTTTCATCAGTTACATGTATAAAAACATACTTTACAGTGTATCAGAGTTGTAGACTCTATTACCACTAGTTATTATGGCAGGAAGAATAAAGAGGATTGCTAATGGGACCACACCAGGGAATTTGTCCTTCAGCAGCTACTAAGTACAAGAGCCCTGATATAATCTCCAACTGAAATCCCGTAACTGCTGGTTACCAGAAACCTAGACCTCATAAAAAATACACAATAAATGAAAAAAAAACGCTTTTACTTGCTGTACATATCTCCAGATCCCGGGCTAATCTGACATACGCTCTGACCTGGGAGAGCTGCTTTTAGGCAATCCTAGCCTGTTCCAGGGAGCTACTTGCTCATCTGAAGGAGAATGTTTCTCAGAATATAGTGTGTCCTAGTTATTAAAGGCAGTCCATGCTCCAGCACCGCTCTGATCCTCTCACCGTCACCATGGAACCCAGGCACCAAATATTAATGCTTTCATCTGCTAACAGATTAATGACTTGATGGCTTGCTGGCAGCTTTTTGATAATGATGACACCATTGTCAGGTCAGCAGAGGCAACTCAGAGGCTATCCAAATGACAGCAACAATCATTTACTCTGACCCTTGCTTCTGGTCTGCTGCAGAGTATCACACTCAGTTCTACTGGCAAGCGCATGACTTGTGGGACATGGAGAGAGGTTTTTGGGGGTTGTCCTCAACTTGAAATCTGTTTTCTCTCACATCCTGCCAGCATCTGAATAACAGAAAGGCTCCTTTCATATTCCTGCCGACACAGGTCGATAAGGTCAAGCAGGTTGCCTGCTAACAGCATGAAAACATTGAGTTGCACTTCAGTCAATGGGCAGAAACCTGTAAGCTAGGAAGTACTACAAACCAAATGACCCCACTGCTTGGTTCAAAACATATAAAGGAAAAATGCAGCACTTACTTGAGCACTTGTGCGACTGTGTTTGGTCCATACCACTGACCTATGGATTTTCCCTCTCCAACTCCCATCTGGGCTGCACCACAAGAAAAAAAACCAAATAATTTAGCAAATAATTTCATCTACACTGCATCCCTTCCTAATCACAGTTTGTATTTAATAGCGAAGAAATCTCACTTGGAAACGTTTCTGAGTCAGCAGAATCTACTCTTTCATGGGGTATCTTAGTGTAGATGGGAGAGAGAAGCACACCCTGAAGGACTGTAAAGCAAATCCTTTTCCCCAAAATGCATTAACACAGAAGTTCCAAAGGCAATGTTACCTCAGAAGAAATTTTACAGAGTGTTTGATTACCAGGACTAACGCTGTAATTTGAAGTTCTGTTCGCTGAAGCTACAGGTGCCTTAACACCCTACAGGAAAAACTGGAACGGGCTGCTTCTCTTCTGTTTGCCAGGGAAGTTTGTATCAAATTGAGATCCTTCCTTAGTCCATGTGCTACTTCTGAGAATTTCTTCGTTCAGTGATCTTCTCATATTACAAGGTCCTAGTGAGAACAGCACCCACACGCATTCCTCTCACCTTAGCCAGCTAGGATATGGGAAGTGATGCAGAATATAACCTAAAGCACTAGGCAAACCTGACGGCCTTAACGGAGTCAAGAAGAAAAATCCATCATAATCCATAACAAAGAGTGGCAGTTTTACATCACGTCAGAAAACAGCATAGCATCATGTACCACCTGACCCACTCATTGAGGTTTTTTTTGGCCTATCTAGCAAAATGAAGATGGAGCAATGTTCCACACTCCTGGGAAACCCAGGCCGAATACCTCCACACTCTTCAGCGCCCAGACTCTTACCTATCTGGTGAATGGAGTAGTAGCTGTCTTTTTTGTCAATGAAGGCATTAAGAACATTGAAGTAATTATCCATCTGCCTCTTCCCTTTTATCCACCTCCAGTCTAAGACAGAGAAGGGGACACATGAAAGAAAACATGGTATTTATTAGCAACTAGAGGCTGCAAGCTACAATCCTCTTCCCTGTGCATCAAACAACTGACCCGATTTTCATGTTGCTATCACATTACCAGCCATCTGAGGCATTCCCAACACTAAAGGAATAATTTTAAAAGGAAAGTAAGCATTCTCACAGCTGAGATAAAGGAATATAATGCACAGAAAAGCAAATAAACAAACAAACAAAATCTGAAAACACAAACTGTACCTCTATCCCACAGATAGGAAATAGGATTACAATTTCTCATTGACAGGTGTAAGCTACTTATTCTGAGAAAAAACAGGTGACCTCACTACAAAAATCATCCTCCACAAATTCAAAGGCCATCAACAACTGTCAAAAAAAATGCTCTGGTATAGCTGTTTACAGACCAAGCATGGATCAAGCACAAGAACAGAAGTATTCAGAGAGAGAGCTGACACTCGGCGAGGGCTTTGTGACAAAACCGAACTATAAACAAGAATGAATCTAAGTTATTTTAAACATCAGCTATAGAAAAACCCTTCAAGAAAAATCTAGTACTTGCTTGGCTTCAAGAGACTTAACTAGCATGTTACAGGGCTCCGCTTTGTTTTAAGGGTTGGACAGCAATATCTACCTATGTAGAGCTGTAGACAGCAGGGAAAAACCTACTGGAGGGCTTCCAGAAGACTTTTCTCTCAACAGCCCCGAACTTGAGAAGACTGAAGGAAGAGTTACAGAGCCCTCAGCAATTCCCAGCTGTGCCATCGTGATGTGCTGTCCTTACAAGTACTGCACTTGTGGGAGCACATGGCACTGGAAGTCATTATGGGCTGCGCACTGGTTTACCTCTTCCCAAATGCCTGCAGACCAAGGCCTGAGCAAAGATCATCTGGCCACACCGCAACATACAGCCCCAGCCAGTATCAGACGTGGGACCGGTTCCTCCTGTAAACGAGGACAGAAAATAAACATGTAATTATTAGTAAAACAGTGCCAAGAGGGAGAAGAAATGAAAGCACTGTAAGTCTGCACGGGAAGCAGGCTCATCCAAGAAATCAGGCAGGGAATAAGGACTACCTTAACTCACATACCCAAGGCTGAGATACAAAAATGCAGTTATCGGTGAGCAACTTCATGGCATCTCTTAAAAACAAACAAACAAAACCCTCTAATACTAATGGAAAGGGGAAATAAACTTCAAAAGGAAATCCAAACAACTCAACTAGAAAGAGAGCTGAATTTCTTCGAAGTACAACAGCCCTTGAATGTAGTTGTGGACTCCCAGCCCAATTCAAAGACACATTCCTATATAGAGGTGCTTGTTACTGGTGACTTCTTGTAATCCTCGTCTTGAGAGGGCTACTCAACATGCAAAACAAACCAGTCCCAAGGAATTCCCACANCATAAGCAGCTATGACTGGACNANATGCCAAAGTGAACAATATAGGCCGCAAAAAATCNCACCAGCCAAAAAAAAACCCGACCCCAGCAACAAAAAACCCCATATCCTACATAATGTTGGAGAATAAGCTGGATATGAGCTCATGCTGGAAAGTCTGAGACGAAGGCCTCAAGGCTGGAAGCATTTTTCCCTGACAGAACTTCAAAAGGAAACTGGTGCTCCTCCACTGAAGCTCTGGCTGTTATTACAAGCTTCATAGATAAAATGTTTAGTGTGACCACAGCAAGTGAGCTGTCTCACAAGCACGCAGTCAGCTGCGCCTTAGCACAGCTGGTAGAAGTAGTTTCTTTGTAAGGCTCTTTTTTTCTTTCCATCTCGTGCAGCTACTTCCCATCAAAACCACAGGGAGAAAAATCACCCAAGAGAACTATTTAATCAACTTCTGGATGGTCAGCAGCTATCTTCTGTAACTTTGCCAGCAATTTATAACATATACAACATCCAAAATTGATAATGCTTTACAAAATTAGCATAAGACATTCCCCTTACCCTCTGAAGAGCTTACAATATTAAAGTGGGCAAGCACAGAGAGAAGTAGTCAATAATAAAAGGGATGATTGGGAGAAGAAAGAGTGAAAAAGGAGAAGGTTTACTGTATGACACGCAAACTGTATCTATAGATGGGCAATGACTCAGAAAATGGGATTTCTTCCTGCCCCCCACCCTTTAATAACTCACATAGAAGCTCCAATCCTGTTTGTGAGCCATAGTTAAACACATGCTACCCCTTCAATTTCAAACACATGTTTAACTATGGCTCACAAACGTGAATTTAAAGGGATTAAACTGCATCAAAGATGTCTCATACCTCACACTCTCATACGGAAAAAACAGAACAAGACAGAAGGATCAGCTACCAAGAAGTCTCTTTTCCAAATCTGAGCCATTTTCCCCATCGACTGCTGGGGATGACACGGATAGTGGGGACAGGGATGGTGCCTGGAATCCCATTTACCTGCTCTCAGATCTATTCTGATACCCCTTCCACCCAGTACACAAAAGCACATCACAGAAGTGACCATGCAGAGTACCTTAAGGAACGAAGGCATCCTCCTTCAAGTTCACTGGGAAATGTTCTCCACTAACAGCCACTTTAGGCACTTAAACCCACACACAAATGCACCCCCCCCAGTCCACAGCAGATGCACAAAAGCAGTAATTTCCGTATCGTATCTCTAGCTTTCATGTCTTTAATCCACCTCAAGCCCAAGACCCTCATTAAATAATATTTCATGTTAGACTTATGTAGGACTTAATGAACATGAAGTACAAAAACCTTCCCACGTTGCTCCAAGAAAGAGTATTTCTAGGCAGGCTTCCCAAACTCATTCTTGCGTCCTTAAAAAAATCACTGTTATCCCTCATACCCAAGGGAATGAGGAATTCTCGTTATCAGATAAACAAAAAGTCTATCCTACCAATTAAATGAAGTGCATTTCAGATTCCTATAATCAGAAATGAATTAATGTTATACTCGTGGGGACTGTTTTATTAGGCAGAGATAACTGGATTATCATCATTTCCAGGATATACTTAGACTCATTCACAGTACCTACCGATAGCAGGGAAGTTCTTCCTGTAGGTGAACCAAAGCCGAGAGGTCACATCCAACAAGATCTCTTCTTTCTCTGAAAATTTTTCAGCATCGAAAGGCACACGCATGAGGGTAGCACCAAACACAGCTAAATCCATCTCTTGCCCAGCTTCCCTAACGACAACACCATTCAGCTCCTCATTCAGTCTGTGTGCCCAGAGAAGCAAAATCTGGCTGAGGAACAGGACAGTGCCGCTATGCAGAAGAAACTTTCTTTTTCCCCCAAAATAGCCACAATCAACCCAAAGACGCCATGGCCACAGGCAAACTATGAAACAGTAAACCATTTTCTTGCCTTTCCTCCGAGCCATCCCCTTGCCTCAACCATCCTGGCCCTGTGGCACAAGCCCCAATAACTACTAAACAGTAACTTTCTGTACAAAAGTGTAACAGAGTATGCGGAGATGGCCAGACAGACAGCAGCACGGCAGTTACACTCTGCCTGCTCTGCCAGCAAGCAGACGCACTCTGCAGCTTGCTTAGAAGGTTTGCAGTCACCTTGCTGCTCAGAAAGTGAAGTGCAACACTGACAAAGTCCTCTGAAGCATTAAAGCACGTTGCATTGTGCATGCAAAATACCTGTAAAAACACTGTATTTCCGTCCGAGGATCCAAACGGGTTCTTTGGTCTCAGGGAAGTCTTCATATTCAAACCTGAGAGTGTCATAGGTAAGAGTAGCTAGAAAGAGAAAGAAGAAATTACATACCTTTCATAGCTTTCCTTGCGTTTGAAAAGTCATACAGAACTACAGAATCACAGCTGCTGTGGCCCAGCAACGTACACACGACAGCTGCACTCTGCTTCCCAGCACAGGCACCATGCTAGAACAGTTACCAGCAACGATGTCAAGGTCCTCTTTTCCAGTGAGCAAAGTGATTAAAATCCTTCTTGCAGAGAACACAGCAAGCACAGACTGCATTAAGATGGGAACTCAACCTTGCTCTGCAAGACAGTCCCTCCTCAAGAGGCAATGAATCCAGCAGAAGTCATCACCCACACTGAAAACAGCCTGCAGCTCAAGGAGCAGCACTGCCTTTACAGACATCACACTCAAATCTGAAGAACGTAGAGCTGTGCAGAGGTGTCCTTGTTCACAGGCAACAGGCAACCCTTATGTCTATTCTACTGGCTCCCTTCACAGCACGGCCTCCACCAGTGCCTAGATATCCACCTCCTCTTGCACGACCACCACAGAACAACTCAGCAGCACAGGCTGCCCTTGGAGCAGGACAGGTTAAGCTTTCATGCAAAAGGCACATGCAATGGGGAAGAAAAAAAAATGGAGAGTTGGACAAAGTGTGTTCCACCAGGTCTGTATTTGGAAATAAGGCACTTTAAAATGGTCTTGGAACCCTGGAAATGAACTGTCTAATTTTGTAGGTGTCAATTCTTTAACAAATCACCTACAAAATTTAAAGCAGAACTAAACCAGACTGTTTTGTAACTGTTGAAGTGATTACTGAAAATACCTCTCACAGCAAATGCAACAAAATCTGCGGTTACGTGACACGAGCTTAAAACAGGGCAATGGACTAAATGACCACAAGCTCCTCTCAGCCCCNTTTTCTGNGAAAGCCACCNCCCTCCGTGGTACACACCTCACTTTCTGCTTCTCAGGGGAGTCGCCTGCTNCTTTCCTCTGGTGCTGCCTACGTAGCAGGTCTTGCCCTCCTCATAAGTAGAAGACGTTCACAAATGAGCTTTCCTCCCAGTCATTCCCTGCTTAGCGTTCCAGAGCATCATCTAGAGCACCAGTAAATAACAACTCGGCTGATTTGCCTCAACGATAGCTCCAGAAAGTCACCACAAGGTTCTGCTCCCTCTCCTTCCAGACATCTAGGATATTGCATGTTGTGCTCGGGCAAACAAGCTACGCAAGACGTTTTGGCTTCCTGGGGGTACCTCATCAGTCGTCCGCCCCTGGGTTCTCTGACCTGAAATTCCAATCCCAAATGCCAAAGAAAATATGTAAGCAGCAGCAGCAAGACAACATCACCAAGACCAACCACTGTTTAAGCAGGAACCCTAGCAATAGAGATGAAAATAGGCTCCTAAATCAAATTTTGAATTAGACTCTGGACCTAACCCTAGCCCGAAAGATTTAAAGTGTGTTCCTTGTGTGAATTAGGCTACAGACGGTTTCAGGCACATTTAGGATAGCATGGGCCACGTTCCCATTCCCGTCCTGTGATGTGACTTCTCAACAGCAACATAAGCAAAGCAATTCTGCTTGCACAGAAAAATGCCACGAAACCAGTGCAGTCTTTTCCTCTAACAAACNTCAGCAGTGAAATTAATAATTTATTTACCATATACTAGTCAAACTTCACGAATCCTCAGCAGTCCATGCTTTCTGCATCTATCTTTACCTAACAGCTTGGCTTGCCTTCACCCCTTTCTTGCTCAATGTTGGAGATTTCTTTCCAGGGAAGAAAGCAACATGACTTCTGCAGATGTTTTCAAGCGTGCATCACTTTCTCTTTTAATTTTCAGAAGTCTCCCTTTGGGATGAGACATTACAAGTCTATTCTGACAGCTCAAAGGGAGGCTAGTCATTTGGATTTTTAAAATTCAGTGTGTTACCAGATATGATCTTAACATAAAAAGTGAAGTTCTCGGATAGGTTTTAAAGCTCCACGGAATATTTCGTGGTTCGCTTTGTCAGTTCTCAACCTTGCCATAAATCCAGCTCTCTGTCAAAAGAGTCCCAAATAACTTAAATGAAGCAACTTAAAGAAGGATGCTACACAGAAACCGTCAAGCTACCCACCACCCCTCTTTCTTTCCTAGCAACACTTCCTCGCCTTCTCAAATGTCGCACCCTCAGCAGCTCCACATTTCACAGGGCACTAGGTCCTTGGTGAGCACAGGATTTGCAACTGGCAGCTTCAGGGCAAGGAACTGCTGGAGTCTTTCCCCTGCAATCAAAGCTAGAAGAGGAAGGGGTCGGCAGGCAGGAGGGATTCCCACTGGACCAGCTGCATATCCAGGGAACGCAGCGCATGCAAACTGCAAGTGCCATGACACTGCACATTCGGGAGGAGAGTCCCAGACTCACAGTCCTTCAGCTGAATGCCCGACATCTGGGCTCTGTGCAGATGTCCTGCAGGCCCAGCTGCGCACCCGAAAGATGCGGTCAGATGTTAGCACGTGTGCTGTTTTTAAATAATACTTGCAAAATACTTGCCACCATCTGAAAAGGCATAGCCGCTAAATGCGGGAGTTTTCACCTTCACAGGGAGAAAAATTCAAGTGATTGCTCCCAACTAGTATCAATAATTGTATAACAGGAGCAACAAACTCCCCACAAGGCTTGAAGCCACTACGAGTTTCCTTCACAAACATCTACCTTCATATGCTCTAGCACTTTTTCAAAACTACATACATTGTGCTATTGCCCAGATGAGCTAAATATGAGCCAGTGGGACAAAAACAATGCAGGCAGGGGTACAAAGAGTGTCAGAGCTTGCACATGAGCCTTTTTCTCGCTTTTATACTTAGAGGCAAAGGGTCTGAAAGTAAGTAAAACTGGAAATTCACCAAGCAGAAATCCTGTTTGAAGATGCTCCTTGCAGAGCTGCAGAAGTCAGGCAAGATCAGCAAATTTCTCAGGCAGCACTCCAAAACTTCACCTTCAAGAAGCCCTCAATCTATTTTAAATACCAATCTCCAAGCATCCAGGACAGTAAAGCAGCAGCCTCGGCAGAAAATCTGAGCACCCATCAAATGTGACAGTTCAACTTCTCTCAGTGCACAGTGGATTTATAGTTCAAAAGCGAAGAGTTTCAGCCCTGCAAAGCACACCCTCAGGAAGGCGGCCTCGCTTTCCAGGAGCCTCCAGCATGCTGCGAATGATGTGAGGTTGGCTGGATCTCTGCCCTATAGACACACCTTCCATGGGGTCTGCTGTCGTGTCCCAGAACACCTTCTCATCCCACACCCTCCCCAGAAAGCCCCGACAGAAAAAGCAAAGCTTTGTACACGCCACTACAGAGAACACATATATTAAATGACCTAGGTAAAGACATTCAAACTAAAACCACATTAAATACCAGCACTAAGTCTGAATGTTTGAGTTCTTCTCCACCTCAGTGTGTGTGGTTAGATCTACTCAGTTATGAGATAACAGGCCACATCACAAAAGCCTGCCTTGTATGAAGCATAAGGAACCAGCTCTTGACACACCCAGCACATGCCTCCACTACCAGCAACTTTCAGTATCAGTTTACTAAACATGAGTATGCGCAAGGTTGTTGAAAAGCTATACAGCATCATCTTGATGTAATCAGGAAAAACTGCCTCAATACATAGAATTACGGTGGAGGGTGAAATCTTGCCTCCCTTTTTATATTCTTAAACTGTACAATGAAAAAGTCAAGGGAAAAATGTCGTCCTGACTTGTAATAAGCTCCCACATAGACAAACACAGAAGCGCAGCCAGGCACAGGGGAGCAGGCCCCAACTGGTGATGCCAGTTTGCAAATGTGCTGAAGACAAAATATGTGCTTAAGGCGAGTATCAAGCCCTTGACAGACACTAACTTTATCTGCTGTACCAAAACCAAAGCTATTTGTTTCTCTATGAACTTTGGGAAACAAATAACAACAAGTCAAAACTTTGATGACTCAAACAGAAATCCAGCAAGCCATTTCCCCTGTGGTTTGCACAGCTGACGTTCACTCCGGCATCAGTCATCTTGGTTACAGTTTGCCTGCACAGCTTAGATGTTTTGTCAAAAAACTTTTTATACAAAACAATGAAGCACCGATTTGGACCATCACACTAAAGGAAAACCAGGCTTTGCAATGCCTCCCTTCCCAAATTGCTTCATGGGCTTCCCTCAGTTGCCAGAGAGGCCTCTTTCTCTGACAGAGTAACACTCCTCAGGCAGTGCCTGCAATGGCTTGGAGACATTTTCCCCAAGTCCTTCAGCACCCAATTAACATCGCCACAAAAGAATCAGAAACAGGGTGGATGATCAACTGATAAAGGTACATCACCCACTACAGAGCAGAGAGGAAAGCTACTGGATGCAGGATGTTTTAAAAGAGAGTCAAGAAGAGAAGGTAAATTTATTGTGTTAGCGAAGCTCCTTGCTGAAAAACGCCTAGAAAACAGATAACCAAAGAAACATCCCGAATCCTTACTTCTAGCCTTAGCAGAAGAAAGATTAAGTGTTTTCTTTCCCCTGAGCTCTTTCAGACAAGACACATGCCGACTATCTAAGCAACAAGGAGTTAAGAGACAGCCAGGGAGGAAAGTCAGTCAACTGGAGAGCGCTTTCCTGCAGGCCCAGAGCAAACAGTTCAAAGTCTGCCCGTCAGGTCCCCAACCGT
>Ga0065711_1047408_pt1 | contig 12346 bp, 7 predicted proteins | sample Hoacrofraction12_FD_59098 | JGI IMG/M metagenome (GOLD analysis project Ga0065711, IMG submission 59098) | Hoatzin crop microbial communities from Cojedes, Venezuela - Epithelial fraction 12 v2 (version 2) | ecosystem: Host-associated > Birds > Digestive system > Esophagus > Crop | place... | reverse complement strand
AACTGGGGAGCCCAGAACTGGACACAGTACTCCAGATGAGGCCTCACTAGGGCAGTGTAGAGGGGAAGGAGAACCTCCCTCGACCTGCTGGCCACACTCTTCTTGATGCAGCCCAGGATGCCATTAAGGGAAGAGACGAAGGGAGACAACCCTGCAAAGCAGACGTGCGCCATGGATTGCCCCTGGCTCCGTGTCCGTCTGCCTGAGCTGCGCTCCATAGGACGTGGAACTTAAACACTGACTCGCTCTTCCCAGGGACCCTGAAGGATTTTGGCACCCAGTCCTTTCTACACCCCCGAAGAACTGACAGCCTGACTCCTTTGGCAATTAGGATTAACCATCATGGTTATTAATATCCACAGAGGATGGAACAAGTTCACAGTGTTCTTGGAGCATTTAACTCTTGGTCCCCTAAGCAGGAGGTTGGGGCAGTGTCTGCTCTATGTCCTCCACAAGTGGACCCCAGCCAAGCACGGTGTCGTCGCAGGCAGCCATGCTCCGTTTCAGAGCTGAGTGTTGCTGTGGGGGGTGCGAGGGAGCAGAGCAGAGGCTGCTGCAGCCCTGGGCCTTGCTGTGTGGTTCTCCGCGGTGCCACTCAGAGCTGCTTCTCTGTTCAGGATCAGGGCTTTTGCTGCGGCTGGTCTGACGAGGGCCGTGAGAAGTCCATTCGTTAGCTGTGTGACGTTTTCATGGTGCATGAAGGCATGGCAACTTCTGGTAAAGGTTAAAAGAGAGATGGAGAGATACAGAGACAAGAGGAAGGTGTTGAATAGATTATTAGTGGACTTGAGCCTAGGATATTTATGGGGAAGTCCAACCAGCGAGTTGGAAATGAATCTTAGGCACTGCCAAAACCTTACTCCCCTCCGGCACAGGGGTGATGGGGATATGAGAACATCCAGCAGAAGTGGGCCAAGGCCCTGCTGTGGGTCCTCCTGAACAGGCGGCTGCCCACTGAGAACCAGCAAGACCTCAGGTAGACTAAAAGCTCCTTCATCGCAGTGGGGAGTTGGCCCACTTGTTGGCTCTGAGATTTGCAGTAGAAGACAAAAGTGATGGGAAACACCTAGTTGCTCTCCCACCAACGTTTCCTAACACAGGTCCTTTCCCTGTGGCCTGATGGCCAGGAGCAGGGAGGGGGCAGAGGACTCGTGTTTCAGCCATCCTCCTGGTGAATTCAAAACAAAAAATCTAAGAAAGGTGTTGTCACAACCCAGGGAGGGAAATATTCTAACAAAGAAGCCTGGAGCGAGGAAATGCCTCGTGCATTCTGGGGTTGCAGGTCACCTGGCATATGTAAAATAAAACATTAGATCCCGCTCGCAGGATGTGGGCTGAGAAACCAGTGGGGATGGAAACGCTAGAGACAGGTTGTAAAGATGTAAATTAAAAGGAAGAGTCAAGAGAAAAGAAACTTCTTCCCATTCACGACCTTTCCAGACACAGGAGCCACATGGACACTGTCCTGGGACAGGGACAGCGGGCATGCAGGCTGCGGGTGAGGCTCTGCATGACAGGCTGCAGTCTCCCCGTTCACGCCTGCTGCGGCTGCGCGTCGCTGCCTGCTGTGCTCCAGAGTTAATTTAACCCGATTTAGATCTGGGTGTCCTAAAGTAGAATTAGCCTTCTGGTTCTCTGTGGCTTGCATTGCGAAAGGGAGAAAGAGAGGGGCAGGAAAGGAGGAACTTCCATGCTAAGGCTGAATATTTTAGCAAAATTTAACTTTCCGGCCTGTTTTCTGGGAGTCGGTGAATGAATCACAATTAGCTCTGCCACAGGCTAAGGAGGCTCAGCGGCTGAGTCATGGCAGACCAAAGGGAGTGATACATCAGGAGCAAAATCACTGCTGGTCAGCCTGGAGTGCTACAGCTGAGGAGCACCATTAAACAGCTGCCAAGGACCATTCCCTCTCCATGACGCGCTTCCATTTTGCTACATTCGTTATGGTTTCCGACAGTGCCCTCTCTTGACTCAAGGGATATTTTTAAGAGAAATGTCTCTACTGAAATTTCATGCCTTGTGAGTCTACTCGGATTCTGTCAGAGGTTAGTTCTACATTTGGCTGACTTGCTTCGAACAAAAACAGTCCTGGAAAATCAACCCCTTCTTTGCTAAACCTCCATCTTGTGAGTAAATGGTGGCTAGTGCTAGGAAAGGAATGAAGCTTTTTGTGGAGTTGTGATGCCAGGAGAAAGAGGTCCTCGCTTTTCAGGGCTCACACAGGTGATGCAAGAAGCAGTAACAGCTGTAAATAAAAAGGCTAATCAATCACTGGGAAAACTGAGGATGTCTTAACCCACACCATGTTTAGTTCACTTAAGCAAACAATCTTCCCACGCAGTAGTGAAGACTGGTGGAGGATCTGGAGGAGAGGCATCTACCAAACCAGAGGCTGGAACAGTTCAAAAATGTGTTAAAAATGAAGCAGCAATTGGAGGATCCGCTGTAGATGCACATGAACGCGCTTGCATGCTTATTTGTGGTACAGGCTACCCTGCTCTGGAGTTAGAGATTTCTGTAGTGTGGTGGCTTTTGTGGAGCCCAGTTAATGGTGCCCATTAACTTCAATAAACTGCAGTTCTAGTCTTCCAAAGAATCTTGCAAGCATTTCTGCTGTCCCACAGATACTAGAACAAGAGCTCTGATTTCCCTATGTTTGACTTTAATAGCGTGGCAAGAAGTGATTTTATATTAACGTCTGACAGTTTTGGATCACTTGAGGACACAAAAAAGAGACCGAAAAATCAGTGGTGCTGCTCACCATCCGTTCCTCTGTTGATTCAATGAGCAATTTGGTTTGGTTTGCTCCTGCATACGACAGCCTGTGAAATTACTGTCTCACTGTTTACAGGGCACACGAAGAGCTGAGTGCTGTTTGGGTGTGTTGAAATATCTGCAGTACAAAAGAAGACTGGGTTTTCAAGAGCTTCCCGTGGAAGTCTCTCTGAAGTAGTTTAGACATCTCTCATAATTGCATCTTTTCCTTCCCTTTGGTTTTACATGTGAACAGGAGACAGGAGCTTGTTTCTTGTGTCTGCTTCCCGTAAATGCCAGAGCCGTCGTGTCATCCGGACAGAAAAAAGATGCTGTAATATTCATTTACTTGTGTTTTGAAAAAGAATTTATGTTTAAAAATGAAACAAAACCATTTTAAGTTCATACAGCTGTTTTGTTTTGTTTCCAGAATGCCCAAGCCTAGCTGTCATGGTTCAATTAATTTTCACCATGGATGCCACCAGAAGGCTGAAATGAGGAAAGAGCTAATATACTCCACATCCCGAGAAAAAGCACCTGAAGGCCTCTACTGCCCTGCTGTCATGCTGCAGATACACACCGAGTGTGCCACCAGGCTCTGCACCCTCCCCTGCCCTGGGTTGTGGCTGCTTGTCTGCAAGGTCAGCCCTGATGCGACGCAGGTGACTTTGGACTTGTCTGGTGCTCACGGGACTCTTGGCTGACCCTTGTTCCCAGCCCCCAGCCCCCTCTGCCCTTCCCGCATGGGCACAGCGGGACCGCGCCGGGCTGGGGAGGGCACTGCCCTGCGGCTTGGTTGACGCCTGCGACTCCCGGCTCGTCTTTGCGGATCAGCCCACCGACACATGGTAAGACTGTGTAATTATACTCCAATAGACTAATATTTTCTCAAGAAATCCTCTAATATTTTAAAAATTTGTCTCTGTGCATTAATCCATATCTGAAAGAAGCGGTAAATCAAATATTTCAACCGACAAAGGAGATTTTTTTCCTACAGTGCACGTGCCAGTGCACACAAGGGTGGCCAGCTGCAGACAGCACTGCTTCTTGCTGTCTTCTGCCCAAGAGCTGGCTCATGTGGCCACAAAGGCAACTGTTCAGGCTGCTGTCTTTGGGAGTACCGTGAATCCTACCCGGCTTACGGCTGGCTCCAAAGTCTGTTGAAATCATTAGAAATGCCTCGTGGGTTGTCCTGCAGACTGCATTCGCTGCAGTCACTTACGTACCACATTGTGCTCTTGAACCAAGAGAGTATTTCAGTGCCTGCTGCTAAAGGGGAATCCTTTGGTTGAGTCCAGTTCCTCAGTCAAACCCTTACCAAACAGATTAGCACAGACATACTAGGGAGGCTTTTGACCAAAGGTGACCAGAAATCTGCTGTGCTTGTCTGAATTTGCTTATTGTTTGTCCTTGTGTGGGGCATCTGAGGTAACCAAGCTTTGCTTTAGCCCTTCGCATTGCTGAACAGCAATAAATAACCACAGCAAGGTAAGTGACATTCAGAGTTAGGCTCTGCCTGAATAGCTTTTCAAATTCAGCGTTCTAATCTTGCAACCCAAACAAAGTAAAAATCCTCTTTCTGTAATTGCTAATCTGAAACACTCAGCCAAAAAACCCTTTTATCAACTTCAGCAGGGCTCAGGATGGTCTTCAACGGGCTTTCAACTTTTCAGATCAAGGTGGCTTTGGTTATGCTTTTGGGTTGGGGTGGGAGGAGGGGGAGAGTTGTCATTGTTTTGTTTTGTTTTTCAATATTTAGATCTTTGCACGAGGTCAGCTTGCAGCTACTAGCAGGAAAGTCAGAGATATTGTTAGAGCAGCAAATAGTCCTTTTAGTTCCACATGCAAAGGCACCTATTAACGTGGCTGCTGAACTGGACTCATCAGAAGTAAAGGCTAATCCTCCCCTTGACATTTATGAAGTTGGTTGATTACTTCTGTACCATCCGTGTGCAGCGTTGCAGGTTTTTATAAATTCTTTCCTGGAAATGCTTGATGTTCAGAGGTTTTTCTGATTCGTAATTTAAGCTCTGCACATAAATAAATGAAAGCATACAAGGTAAAGGAAAAAAAGATGACAGGTCAAACCTGGGAGAGCGCACTGAGAGAAAAAAGTATCACTGAGGCAAAAACATTTTAACTGTAGTGGCTAAATTCTCTCGACCATCATAAAACCAGCTCCTGACGTTAGCTGGAGGCTAATGTGGCAAGAGGACGAGCTGGAGCCCAGCGCAGCAGCTGGGATTCGTGCAGGGCTATGTGCTGACGTTATTACAATACTTCCACTACGCAGAGAGGTGGAACTGAAAGAGGGGACACACCACGTATTCTCTGCTCAAGAAAAACCCTTTTATTTTTTCTATGACTTACACAATTTATTTGAATTTGCTTTTTAATTGTTTTTAAAGTATTCTGTCTCTATGAGAAGAGTACCTATGGAAGGGATATAGTTATTAGTATATATAGTTAAATGCATATGTATAGATGTACGCTTTATATGAGAGTAACAGTAGTAGCTAACAGACCCATGAGAGGTCAGAGTCCCACTGTATGGAGACTAGATTGAGTAGCAATTAGTCACTATACCACAGAGGTGACACCTCCGTGAAGACAGAAAAAAGAATCATTTCTGTCCCTATTTTTAGGGAAATTGATGCAAAGCAAACATAAGGACTCAGATTTCTGTACAGGACAGATCTTTATAGGCCTTGAAAAGAGACCAGATTCTCAAATTAGTTGTCTCCCTTTGAAAACCTGGGCATAGGTGTTGTACTGCAGGTACTGAATTCAATGGTTTTCTTTAAATCCTGGCCCGTATTTAATGTCAGCCAGGTGCTCTGTAGGAAAACACACAAGCAAACTCCCATTCCAGAGCTTAGACCTCTAAAATCTCTCCAGTGGTGCGGCTGTGACCCAGAAACAGGCATTTACAGTGGACCTTCTGGGTCACCGTGTCTAGCCCTCTGCTACTGCCATCATCCCTGCTAATCCCATCTGTAAGCTTATCAGGCCTCATCTTAAAACTAAATAGGTTCCTAGAGGCAAAGCTGCTTCTATTTTCTCCTCCTCCCGTTATCTCAGAGGAGGTGGCTGAAGAAGAATCTAGTTTCAAGCTTCAATTTGTCTGTGGTTTATTCATACTTACTCTTTGTCAGTGTTGTCCTCTAACACAGATAGCTCTTCTCCTTCCCTTATTTTCACCCTCCTTCTTTCCCAGCCCCTGTGTTGAACTTACCGGCAGCAAGTTCAGTCTTGGCTTTGCAAGATTACGTGAGCCTTATTTGTGTCCTCTCTGATCAGCTGACCTCTCTGCAGTCCGTGTTATTCCAACAGCCCTTCTCCAGATCAGCTGCAGATTAATAAGTTGTTCCCCATCTGGGGGTGAGCAGGCCCTGAAATGGTGTTTCAGAGGAGTTCTTATCCAGGCATTCCCTGCAGAAGTGAGAGATCCAAGTTCAGTTCCCTTCTCTGAGCGAGCGAATAGGTGTTCAACAAATGTGTGGAGGTATTCAAAAACCGTGTAGATGTGGCACTTCAGGGCATGGTTTAGCAGACGTGGTGGTGGTGGGTTGATGGTTGGACTTGTTGATTTTAGAAGTCCTTTCCAACCTCAGTGATTCTATGATTCTGTGAATCTGAACAGAACAGTTCTTTCGCATAGAGACCAAACCATAAGATATTCTGACCTGGATATATTTTCAATCACTTGCAGATATTATTTCATTCACTAGAAGAAATTAAATGTTAAAATGGAGCGGCACTATCTCATAGCACCGCTGAAAGTTGTGTTAGGCTAGAAAGTCATTCTCTTTCCTTTCCTATGTCAGTCCTGTGATAACTGAGGAGAGCCTCACCTCTCCTCCCTGCAAGACATCAATCCTGAAACCGTCGTGAGAGCTTCCTGGTAGATGTGTCCTCCTTCCCCTCAAGCAGAGGCAGGAACTTAAGCCAGCTCTCCCCATTCCAGGGAAAAGACAGATGTCGCATCAAAGTAAACGGCTTTTTCTAGGTTTAAATGCATCAAGAATAACTGAAAATTGAAAGCTTCCGATCAGTCTGGACTGGATTTTGTTTAACGTCCGTTAGACCTGATGCCCTGGGGGAAAAAAAGTGGGAAAAAGAAGAATGACCAGGGCTGCTTCCCTAGCAGTTTGCCCCCTAACAGCCGCTGGCGAAGACAGACGGGCTGCTCATTTGCAGGCTGCTTGATCCCATTAAGTACAGATAAATGGGTGCGAAGGAAGATGAAACACAGCTTCAACGGTCATACAGGGGAACAACGCAGCCATATGTTTAGAGGGCTTGTAGCTGGTTAGAGACAAATGGCTGGAATGTTTCTTACACAGCCGTATTGCAGGAGGCACAGCTTATTGTTTTCACACAAATTGATTCCATGATGACGAACTAGAGATATTGTTCACTTTGACCAGCGAGAAGGCCAGAAGATTTTGAAATGGTATTCCATTTTTCAGGGTTTGTAATATGTTCCCCTACAAAGTTAGCACCAGAGAAGTAATAGCACGAGGCCAGAGTTAAACTTGTTATATGAAAATTACACTTGGTAATGATCTGAACTTTAAAAAATATCTGCTTCCCATTTCAGAAATGAGACAGCTCAATTCCTTCCTACGTTTCATTTGTTTTAAGGCAGAGAATTGAAATGGTATCATTTTTTCTGCCAGCATATTAAAACATGTTTTTATTAACAAGTAATTGCTTTGAGTCTTGTAAAGCATTAGCAGCAGAAACTACTTCTGGAAAGCTGAAAAATGTATTTCAGACTCCTTTGAATAAAAATGTAAAACTGCTCCAGCAGGTTATTTCCCTTCCCTGAGCATGACGGGAGAATTTTGTATAGGTTCTGTAGCTGAGTGATGTTCTAAATCTCATCTGGATCTCAAGTTATCTGTGAAGTGAATGCTCATCTTGGGTGAAAAGACACCCTGTACTTTTTTTTGAGACAAAACAAGTACACAATACCTGAAAGCTTAACAAATTCAAGTGAAATTCAGAGGGAAGTCCACATCTGAGCCATATATGGAATCGTTTTATTTCTGGTTTTGGACTAGTATGGATCAGCAGGGAAGGGGGAGGTTGATCTTCCCTGTGGTCATTTTCCCAGGACAGTCTCCTACGTGGATGTAGTTATAACCATGTAAAGGTACCAGTGGGTTAGAAAAAAAGTCGTTGGTACATTGGACTTAAATGTGATGTGATTGAATGAAGTGATCATCTAGTTTGTCAAAAAGAAAATTGAGAAGCGACTTCATTACACCGCATAAACACGGTGAAACGAGGGAGAATACCACGTGGTGATGAACTCTGTGGTCTTGCAAAAGAGGACAAAGCAAAAACAATGGTTAGAAGCTAAATTCAGATAAAAAACCCTTAGAAATGTGTTTTTTGAGGGAGAGTGACTGGGACAATCTACCAAGGGATGCGATGGATTCTGCGTCTGTGATGGAGGCTGCACCTCGGAGTCGTGGCTGCCTTGTGAACGACACAAGGTCCTGAGCTCAGAACAGGGTGAGTGTAAATGGAATAGCCTGAAAATAAACAGGATAGTGACTGGACAGGAGACGGTCCCTCTTGGTCTTAAACACTCAAAGGGTTATGTCTTAAGTTTATTCAAGCACATAGCTGCCACTCCTGCAGCTAGGAGTTCAACGAGCTGTTGTGGCAAATGTGTTATTAAAATGCAGTGACAGGATTATGGCTGTAAGCAGCTGGAGGTTGTTTCCTTGGAGAAGGTGTTAAAAATCATGGCTGAGATTTCCAGGAGGGCCATTTGGATCATGTGGCAGCATATCAAGCAATATTCAGAACACTTTCTTGGGAAAGAGGTCTCCCCAGATTGCCTTGGGGAGCCAAAAAAGTACAGGAGGTGGACTCACAGTAACGGCGTTGGAGAACAGCGCTGACAGTTCTCTTCAGCAGAACCCGAAGGGCAGGGATAGGGATGGAAGTATGGCTGACTGTGTGCAAGGGTTCTCAGGGAGGCCCATACCTTCCAGCTAGGTTTACCAAATCCAGCAACTTGGTCAAGCCCAAGTCATCTGGAGGCATCCTTTCCAGCCAGAAGCCAGCACAGAATGCCTGTGAAGGGCAGCTGAACAGGACAGTGCTCTGGAGCCTGTCCTCTTTGCTGCCATGTCTGTTGCTGTTGAGACTGCAAGCGCTGTGCGGGCTTCTTCCCGCTGCCTCGGGAATGCTTTAAAGCCTCAGTGCAGGGGGGAGAAAAATCCATACCACCTCTCCTTTGATTTTTCTTTTTTCAGTCAAACTTCATGCAATGATCTCTTCAAATATATCCAGTGACTGGCTGAGTCCAAGCCCCTCTGAACCCTGATGGTAAACCGCCCGCTGACCTTGGCAGAACCAGGACTTCATCCTCGCTTTTTAAAAGTAAAGAATGATATCCTAGCCTAACCAAAACATTCAATAAGTGTTTAAGGCCAAGCTATCCCCTGGAAACAGTTTCCTCCTTATCTCCTCCCTCTCCATCCAAAGGTACCATTTTCTTTTAAAAGCCTCTGCAGGCTGCTGCAGCAATTTTGTAATTTGAGGCTAGGAGGAGGCTGGAGTTTTCTAAAGGAATAAAGAAGCAGTTTGATTAGAACATGGCAAACCTCCCAATAGCTCTTGAAACAGGTCTTTTGGGGAGTGTTTATATCACCTGATGGCGCAGCTGGGACCTTGCAGGTCTGCATGACCATCCATTCATCCTTAGGTTTCTTTACATCATCCCGATAACAGTAAACAAGCTGATAACATTGCAAGCCAGGCTCAGACCTTTCGGACTCCAAGCCTTTCCTCACCTGTTCTTGCAATGAAGCACACTGACATTAAGACTAATAGAGGAAAGTAAGCAGATGATGAAAATATACCTTAACTCTGGATTTCGTGGCGGTGGAATTTAATGAACTTTCATCCACAGCCCGGCTGTAGGTGCGTGGGTCGCTCGGTCTGACCGCTCAGCTGGAGCGCCTGGATTTGGCAAGCGGGCACGTCAGCGGGATCAGTTCTGAACAGACCGTGTTAGTTAAGGAATAAACCGGACTCCGTGTCCCTCCCGTTGACTGGTGCAACACATGTTCCTCAGCCACCGGATGCTGGCAGGAAATTTGTGAAGGATACAACATGAGGAAGGCGGGAGGAAAAAAGATGCTGCTTAAAACAGACCGATGGAAAATTTCGTATATTGAAAAAGGATGTCTGTTTTGTAGAAAACAGACTGTTAAGTATGTTTGTTATTTTTAGCCAATAATGCACTTGATGAAAGAGTGTTCTTGATGAGGACCAGCCTCTGACAGGAGGGAGGCAGGCAGACCCGTGGCAGGTAGTTATTAAGGCCAGTTTGGTTGGCAGCTGTAGAAGTAAATAGTAGTGCTGCTCTTGGTTAACAGGCAGCAAATGGGGAGACTGAACAAACTTTCAGATCATTAAACAAGAGGAAAGTTCACTCGACATCCACGTGTGGTTTGGTGCTTAATTTGTACTTTTAAAAAAAAAAGAGAGAAAAAAAAAAAGCTGGGACTAACTATTTCTGGAGGTGTTGCGCAGTCTGCATCAGACCTGCCTGGGAGCAAGACCGGTGCCATGGAGGGGAAGGTTTTAACTCCTCATTTGCGTGGGTAGGACTGCAGTGACGTCTGTCTCCCCAGACGTCATTTCTCCACCCAGGCTGCACCTTTTTTCTTCTGTAAAATCCTGTCACTGGGGGAGCTGGGGAGATGAATCGATGGCTCAGGCAAAGGGCTGCAGCCATCGGGTTACCTGAGAGCACACCTCCGTCAGGCATCGAGCCCCCGTATCCAGCCTGTTCCTGTTAGAAGGCAGTGCAAGGACTGCTGTCAGTCGCATTGCCTAATCAGTATATTCTTGGAAAACAGCATGATGTTGGTAGAAAATAAAGGAAAACTTTCAAAATCAAAGGTTGGGCAAAATTGCAACTCGCATAGGGCTGTTTGTGGCGTCTACGTGATTCGAATATCACACATACCTCTAAACTGCGGCTCACGGGGGCACAGCCTGTGTGCTTGTCCCCTCTGCCCGGGATGAATTTGCTTCCGTGGTCTGCACATTTACTCACTCGAAGTGTAAATAGAAATTCTGTAACATTCTCTTTATTGCAGTCTAAAACAGAAGAAAGCTCGTTATTTACACACGGCATCAGAGTTCCCCTTGATGCTACACAGGCGTCTTTGTGCTCTTGCACTCGTACTAAAACCTGTTTTAGTAATCTCCCGCCCTTTAGTTCAACCTGGAGACTAACAAGGAGAGAAAATTGGAAAGATGTTGTGCAGAAAGGCTGCTGAAACAAAAGTTTGGTATAAAGACACTCTGGTACTTCAGGGAACAGTAAATTATTTTTTTTACAGCTTTTTGTAATGCAAATGTTCCTTAGCAAAGCCTGTGGAACCTTGTGTTGTTAATGACCCTGAGTATCAAAAATCTTTTTTAAGACTAGGCCTTTTAGCTATTTTGAAAACCCCATAAGTAGGTGATTTAAAGCGGGACTGCGGGGGGAGGGAGGCAATGACACGCCACTCGTGTACAACAGAGGAAAAAAGCCCTACAATTTAAAAAGAGAAAGAAAGGTCAAGACGTTGGGTTTCCTCTCGCTGAGCACACCTGTACAGAAAGATGGCCGTCTGATTGCGTAGTGCTTTGAGACGGCTGGATCAGCCTGTGCTGGGGGGGTTGTTATTATTATCTGTTTTTTCCTCTTCTCTCTCCTGCCTCTTGCCCATAACGGAGATGAGGAAAATCATTCGAACAGAAATCCTAGCACGAGTAATAATCAAAGAACTATTCTATTCTTCTGTCAGAACCAAGTAAAAAAGCTGTCAGCTTTTTTTTTCCCTGTTCTCTGCTCTTAATGTAATGCATTATGGTCACCTCTTCCATTCTTGTTCCTTTTGGGGTAGATCATGAATTGGGTGATTGATTGCAGTGGGGAGCAGGAGTTCCCCCTTCTACGCTCGGTGGATGCACATCGAGAAGGACAGGAGTCTCCCAGCTGGTTCCAGGCAACAGCAATGTTTTATCTTCGTCTCCCAGCAGCGGAGAATCGCTGTGGGAATATCGCAAGGCCGCGCTCTGTTTTGTCGTGACTCCTGTTCCTCAGCTGACCCTTTTGAGCCTGTCTGCTGTCCCACTTCTCACACCCAAAATCACACTGCTTAGTGACTTTGTAATTGGAATGTCACACCTCATTTAGGTTTTCTTTGCAAGATAATCTAAACTGTTTGTGACTTTCTGTGATAAACAAAAGCCGAACAGAATGGACCCTCAGTGTCTGCTCACGTCATCAGCATACAGGCTCAAGTCTTACATTTCATATTCTACCTTCCCCAAGTATCGGTGTTAGGAAGAATCATAGACTGGTTTAGGTTGGAAGGGACCTTTAGAGGCCATCTGGTCCAGCTCCCTGCCGTGAGCAGGGACATCTTCAACTGTGTGAGGTTGCTCGGAGCCCCGTCCAACCTGGCCTTGAATGCTTCCAGGGATGGGGCATCGACCACCTCTCTGGGCAACCTGTGCCAGGGTTTCACCACCCTCAACGTAAAAACTGTCCTCCTTATATCTG
>Ga0065711_1047407_pt1 | contig 12346 bp, 8 predicted proteins | sample Hoacrofraction12_FD_59098 | JGI IMG/M metagenome (GOLD analysis project Ga0065711, IMG submission 59098) | Hoatzin crop microbial communities from Cojedes, Venezuela - Epithelial fraction 12 v2 (version 2) | ecosystem: Host-associated > Birds > Digestive system > Esophagus > Crop | place... | reverse complement strand
AAGCTTATAGATAGCACATAAGAAAAGTAAAATAAAATAAAATAAAATAAAATAAAATAAAATAAAATAAAATAAAATAAAATAAAATAAAATAAAATAAAATAAAATAAAATAAAACCAGAAGACACTACACTATCTGTCTCAGCAGAGATATGCAGGAAAGATGAGGTCACAAAATTTTAGTAAACTCATCACTTCGGGTTGATATATTCCAGGGTAGAGAGTGAAGCTCTCTTTGCACTGCCTCTGCTGCTGTATGAACAGAGTGGGCATGTCATGCCATCCTTCACCAGCACACAGTTCATTTGATGATATGATTTTAAATCAAATCCATCCGTATCTGAGCACAAGCATAAAATATGCAATTTCATGTTTTAGCGCAATTAGCGGTATTACAGAGTGTCATCTATTGTGTCCATGATAAAGCAGCTTTAGCCTGGTCTTTGGCCTCAAAGAACTCCTCTGTCACCCAATCAAACATGTTTGTTTTGTCCTCTTTGGTTAAAACCCAGAACGAGTTTCTGTGTGGCTCCTGTTGCTTTGAGCCCTAAGTCTGTTAAATCAGCTGCTCCTCCTGCCTCACCTGCTATTTCCAATGAACGGCAGGGTGTGACATTTCTGGGGAGGATTGGATTATGCGGCCCGATGCCATCGCTGACTAATCGGATTCCATCCGCCCTTCGTACTCACTGCCTCTGCCAAACTTTCCTATCCACAGAGGACGAGGAGCGACCTCAGGAAATCCTCGCCCCGCGCAGGGACCCTGGCCCCTGGTTTAAGTGGAGCCATATGTTTAATGCTTAACACGCAACGCTGGCAAAGGATGGAGGTGATAAAAGTCTTTGGAGCCTGTGTTGCGCATGCAAATATCGCCTGTGAAAGGCAAGTCTGTCTCCTTTGACACTGTTTGTAATCCTGATGTCATCCTCTTCACTCCCTCTCGCACACACAATGTTTATTTTGTCATGGTGCATCTGAACACAAGACTAAAACCGTGTGGGGCAGCAGAATTTTGCACGTGTTCCAAAGCCAAGTCTTCATCCCCACAGAATCTGTATGTTTAAATATAGAAATGGAGAGGCATGACAGAAAGATGAGGGAATTGCATCTGGTCTTTGTCATCCTAATATAGCTCTGGTGGCATCTGTAAGCCTAGAGCAGCTCCAGCTGAAACAAGTGGCCAACTTTTCCTGTCTGCTAGGATATTCCAAGCAAACCCATGCCCTGAGCTCTGCTATTTCTTTATATTTGCTCCAAAGAAGCTGGGAGTGAATATTAGATCTGTGCAGCAAAAATATTCCATTTGCTCTAGTGTACGTAATCCATCTGTAGCCGAGAATGAGGAGACACTGATAGATGTTAAACTCCATGACTTAGAGGGGATAAAAGACCAGTCTGGATCCTGGCATCATCTTTTGGTTCACAAAATAAAGAGCAGCAGCATGAGCATCTCCCATTGCTCTGCCTCAAAGCCCTGAGCTGCGAGCACCTTGCCAGATAAGAAAGAAGAGCTGAATTTCCACGGTCCCCTCAAACCCAAGCTTCTCTGAAGCTGCCAGTGAAAGGACGGGCTACTTTGTTCTCTCTGTTGATACCATGTAAAATGTGCTTAGGTACTCTAGAGATGGAGGCTCCTGTAACAAGGAGATAAGCTCGAGGTAGCCATGGCTCTGGTGATAAGGACAGGGATGTTTGAGTGCTGGACACAATGCTGAGGCTCTCAGGAAGACATCAAATGGGCTGATAAGGACATTCCCCATCCAGGCAGAGCAGAGACCCAGTGGGCAGACCTTTATCTTTCCCCCCACATGGGCTTCCTGCTGTCCTTTGTGATAAAAGCCTCGTGCTTAGACCAAGGAAAATAAAAAGAGCCAAACATCCCTGGGGCACTCCTTCCTCAGGAGAGGACCATGCCAGCTTGGTGTTCTTTCCCCTCATCCCCTCCTTTCCTTCTCAACACCCCATCTTTTCCTGGCTCCTCCTCTGCTGTCGCCATTCCTCCTGTCTGTGGCTTGCCTCAAGAGTCAGCAAAGCCAGGGACATCCTATGTGGTAGCATTGCTGCTCTATGCACAGGAGATGCCATAGGGTTTTTTCCTTCTTCTACTGCAACTTAAAAAAAAAAATTCTGCTAGCCACTCAATAATTAATGCTTATGAGCACTGATTCAGCATGTCAGGAAGAGAATTTTACACTCTTATTGTAGTCTTTTGTAATTGAATCTTATGCTGTTATATTAGTGTGGCCCCAGGTGAGTATGCAATAGCTGAGGGGGGAAAAAAGGTAAGATAAAGGAATTACAATAGAGCCAAGCTAATATGAGAACAAGGCAATGTCTTCTGTGCCTCAAGGTGTTAAGTTAATCTCTGATAAGTTATTAACTTATTAATGGGCTGAGAAGGGATGAACTACTTTTCATCCAAAGTCCCAAGTGCTCCTCGTTTTCTTCCACATACTTCTTGTCAACTAATTCTCCTTCGGTGCTGCTCTCCCGTTGCTCTGCCTTCATTCCTTTGCATATCCCGTTTCAGCTGTAACTAACTCTGCTCAGAAGAACCCCGTGGAGTCATCACATCCTGCTCAAAGCCTGGGATGTGGGGATGGCGGGAAAGATTCAGGGGCAGAAATCAAGAGGATGAAACCCTAAGAAAATTTTACGGAAGTTTCCAATTAATCTCTCCTCCTGTTGCTGACTAATCATTGATGTGGAAAAGCAAAGAGAGAGGCCAGTGGTCTTCAGACTACACAAAAATTCTTGGAGTTAAGCAGTTCCATCCCAGCTCTCAATGCAGCACAAGGTTCATACAGAGTATTTCTGCACTCTGGGCCTGATGTACAGTGCATTATCTGACACCATGGCATTTGCCAGCCCTTCTGAGGTTGCCATCTTCTTCTTCATAGTTGTCATTGATACCAGTTTCTCCAAAAACAGAGCAAGAGTTTAAATTTGATGAAAAGGGGTGAAATTCTGAAAAGCTCAGGGAAAAAATTCTGCTGAGGAAAGAGGGACAGGTTCCAGCTCACTCCTGGTGGATGTAATTTCTTCTCATAGTGAAATTCACTTTGTCACTGAATAGTCTCACTCATCCTCTCTTTTGAAGCCACAGTTTTTTCCTCATCGTCCCCATTGCAGAGCCTCAAATCACCGATTGGAAACCTCAGCTTGTTAATGTACTTTCCAGGTCTCTTCTGCCAAGGAGAGGCATCTCCCAGTAGTGCAATGCGGATGTATTAAGATGGTGATCACAAGGTTTAAGTTCCCTTTCGAGTGTGGTTGAGCAAAGGACGGGCTCCAGGGTCTATGCCCTCTGCCATTCCCTTCATCTGGCCAAAAATGGAAAGGGAAATGGTTTAAGGGTGCTAAGGGATGAGTGGCTGTCCCCTTGGCCCAGAGGAGGAGGCTATAGAGGGTCAGCACATCAACACAACAGGCTTCTGACATCCTGACCTGACCAGAGACTTCCCTGCAACACCCCACCAGAGCATGACACTATTTCTCCAGTGTTAAAATCGAACTGTGCTTTCAAACTTCCCTTCTAAGCTTATGCATTGGTGCTGAGGTTGCAGCAAGCAGATAAAAAGGATACTGTTCATTACAATCTGCAAAAGATATGAAAATAATAATTCTTCCACACAAAAAATTGGGGACCTTTCAGCTAGGGAAAGGCATGGGCCATCACATGCCTTAGCACAAAGCAGAGGAGGATGGAAAATAAGCAGCAGCCAACTTTGGAAAAACACCCAAGGGTTCTTCTTTGAACCAGCTAAGGCTTCAGCCCAAATCTTTCTGTTTGCTAGGAGACAGGTTGGCATCTCTGTCTGCGCTGCTGCTGCTGCTGCATGGGGTAGAGAGCTCACCAGAGCATGAAAGAGATTGTGATAAAGATACACTGCCTGCCATCCTCCTTCCACTGGAGGCTCAGCTTCATATCCAGATGACATCTCTAACACCAGCACGAGAAAGGGGGGAGGGAGGGACTTGCTCTTTCTTTGCCCTTCCTGATTTTGATATTATGATTATTATTTGCAATTATTTATTGCTAGGGCAGCTTCTTGGGTGTATAAATAGAGGCAAAAGAAGTCCCCTTTCCCCTCCCTGCCACAATGCATGCACCTCTTTCATGCTGCACCCAAGCTGGTTGAATTGTTTGGTAGATAAAAGCCTTTGTTGAAGATTCCCCTGCATTCCTGCTTTGTGAGCTATTCCCATGCCAGTTCTGCTTTCCAGCAATATCAGCTGTGCATATAAATTTTCAGACTCATCTGCATGAATCCTCTTCTGCCAGCCGGTTGTTTGAAAGCATTCCCTGAGACCACGTGCCATTTGCTTTGCGGAGGCTGGCTGGCACCGACATTCCCCAGGATGCTGCTGTCCTGCCAGGATGCAATGCACTTGTCACCATGAGGGGGAAGGGGTAAAACACCTCCCATCTCCAGGGCTTTCCCACAGCAGGCTAGTTCACACACAGGCTCTTCTAGCCTTTGCCAGGTGACAGCAGCTTCAAGATGGTCTTCTGTCAGCCAAAGTTCATAATTCATACCAGCCTCATGGGAGGGTATCATAGAAACTGTTACCAAAATACTGTGTCACGAAAGCAGTTACACTCAGGAAAGCAAGATTGGGTCCTGCAGGCATCCAGCCAACAAGAAGCAATGACCTGCAGAAAACTGGGTTAAAATCTGCACGCTGTCCCAAAAGCCTCATGAAAACCTTGGTGTGTTGCTTCACTGGGTCTCAGTTCTCTTTCTGTAAATGTAGGGGGAATAACAGCACTGTCCCACCTCACAAAGTCACTGTCAGGATGAATAGTCCAGTGACCAAGGTCCTCACATCCTCCAGTATCAAAGGCCACCAAATGCTTTAGAAAAACACTTTTGCTCCAACAAGGCAGTATAAGCATAACCAGGGTTGGAAAAAAGAGTAACTTTGGGGAAGAACAAGGGAGACATCGTACATCCTACCAACCTCAATCCAAATTGTCATTCCCATTCATGTTTATGAAGAGTTGAGATCTGCAAGCATTTTCACAAAGACCTAATGCTTGGCCAAATACACAGGAATCAAAAAGAAATTGCAAAAACCTTATGATTGTGACCACAGCATAAATACAGAGAAGCAATCCCAGACCACAGTCAATACCTCATTGTCAGACGGAGATAATCATCCAAGCAGATTCCCAAGTGGTGAACTCCGGTGACAAATGGGAAGCAGGCCCCCTCATGGACATGGAGACGCAGGCATCCTGTGTGTTTTCTGCATGAAATCATAAATCATCTGCAGCATTATAATGGTGAAGAACAGATAAAGGCTTTCTGTAAAGCTGAGCAGGAATCTGAGACCTCCTTTATATGCAGGAGTTGGCATCAAGTAGGTAGTGCTCAGCTGATCCACGTGATCACACTGACTTGTGTAAAGAGCCTTGTTGTGTGAGGAATGCAAACAACAGCACTCAGTCTCCCCTAGCTGGAGAAAGCAACAGGGCCCAAGTGACCACCACTGGACTGCACCAAAAATGAGTCCAGCCCAAACATGCATCTACAAGCACACCTGGTCATACAGCTTTTGGTTTGGAGCTTGCTATGTCTGGCTGGTTCCCCTGAACAGACCAGCTCCTGAAGATGCTAGGCTGGTACAACAAATGGAGCCCAGCACACAGGAGTAGTTCAAATACAGGTTTGATTTCCCTCGCTTATCAATACCTGTTGCTAGGCAGGGGAAATGTCACTTATTCCCTCCATGCCTACCTGCCTGTGATCATATACAAAATGGAGAGGATACCTAATATGTAACTGTATGCTCTCCCCCGAAGAGAGAAGTGGAAGTGACTGCACTCCTATTGCTTCCCATGTCCCTTAACCTGCACTTACACAGCCTTTCGTGTCCCCAGAATGATTGCCCTCTGATGCGGCATTATCCCATGTTGACTCATTGTCATATTCATGGCAGCATTACTCTCCCTGGGGAAAAAGGGCTCCTGGCAGTACTGCTTTGAGAGACCCTTTATTATATTGATGCCAACAGAGATTGCCTCTTTGATAAATGAGCATGTACCTATGAATAAATACAGGAGTACATTTTATATGTATTGTATATCTGCAGTGACAGAGTAGAGGTTTGTGCAGGCGTGTGCTTTTAATATGCATGGAGGACACAAGGCAGCAGTAACTGGCAACCGTCGGTTGCTGCTTGTATATTCCAATGATAAATGGAGGATCCCAGACAGCCATCTAGGCAAGATGTTTCCATTGAATCACTTGTTTTTGAGCAGGTGAGAGATACCTACTCTGCACTCTGACTGGGTACGATACTGTATGGATGCAACAGGACCTCTCTGTGAACATGAATTTGTAAACTCAGCTATGCTGGCCTGTCTTCTGGACACACCTGAGGCAAGAAGACTAAGGGAGATGGAGCTTTCCACATATTCCTAGACTGACACAAAGAAGAAATTGCACATGCAAATTATTGTCCTCTTGGGAAGTCTTCCTGGAGGCACTGCACAGTGTGGGATTATCACTGGAATGCTTCAGTGCACACCAATGGTTGGGAAGAAGCAGGTCCAAAATGGTTCAAGGATCAGTGCCAGACTGCAAAGCCCATTTTGGTTGCCCACGCCTCCAGATGAACAGCACTACTTCTAAAACCCCAAGCCTGAGAACCCACACCAACCCACATCCAAGGCAGAAGTCTCTGTGTGCTACCCTGGGTGGAAAGCGGCGCAGGAGGAGACCATCATGCAGAAACAGTCCCCAGCACAATGCAGGGACAGAGAACATGGTTTCACTGAGGATCTCAAAGGGAAAAAGTTTCGCCTGAGTGCCTAACTGAGAGGTGCTGGTGAGCTGACCCAAACCAGACTTCATCCTCTAATCCAACTCTGCAAGAGGGAAATTGGGAGGGAAGGGAGACAGCACCTTAGCCATTCTCACACCTCCTCAAAATGAGCTCACCGTCCCTGGAGGAGGGAATAGCAGCCTGCCCCTTGCCTGGCACCTCCCTGCCCGATACCTTGCCTCAGCCCAGCAAGCAAAGGAAACTCATTTCCCAGCTCCTGCTGACCCTGCCTGAACGGCTCCTTGTTATATTCTCTGAAAAGTTTAGAAGTTGTCTTTGAATACCATAACAGCAAGGTGATGGTTACCAAGGGAACAGGCCAGGAGAAGGTCAGGCTTTTCTGGGTCTTTTTTCATTATATTGGCTGAAAGTTTTTCCAGACCAATCAGACAGGTGTCTTTCCATCCTGCAGAAGTGAAGCCGTCATCTGTTTGGAAAAGAACTGATAAGAGGGTAAAGGGATATCTCAGATTTCCTACACCTGCACACCGCATTCTGGGGGAGTTACCTTCAAAACTGCCTGTGATGGGAAAACCCTGCAGTACCGTCAATAGTTGTGATTTCAATCCAGAGACATAACTAGGAGACCCCTGCAGTGATAAGTTTAAAACTGGATTCGCTTGGAGGCCGCAGTAGAGGTACAGCGAAAAAATATCCCCAGATCATAAAATAGCAACCTGAACCAGCAACTTGCCTGAAGTAAATCAGTACAGTCCTCGGAGCTCTTGCATTTCCATGGAGCTATATCGCTTTCACCAAGAGAAAATTCAGCTCTCCAGGAAAGACGGTAAAGCTGAGGTCTAAACACAAGTTCTCACACACCAGGGCATCACGCAGCCACAAAGTGATAGGGATGTGGAGCAATTTCTGCTGTTCCAGGAGGCCCCAGATGTGGAGTTAAAATTAACGTAGCTAAAGAAGAGCAGAGTCTGATGCCACCCTTAATGGGCTACTTGCTCAGTATGGTTGCCTCCTGGCCACAGAGGACTGGACCTCTGCTCTTCTAGGAGAGTTGTTATCCAATGACAAGGTTCATTTTTCACACTGCACATGGCAACTACTGCGCTACTAATGATATCTTTGATTTGCAGTGCTGCTGTTACCCCAGCAGACTGCCTGAGTGAAGTGAGAAACAGGAAGCAAGGAACGGCCATTTTGAGATCCTGGTGTATGTTGAATGCCAGCTGTTGCCAGTCTTTCTCCTCTAAGAGCCCTGCCAAGACTCCTTACCCTCTGCACTTCAGTTTGGCTCTCTTTCAAAGTCCTTCACTAGGAAAAGCACTTTTGCTAATGAAAGCCTATAGCTTTGCTGGCCCCAATTGTGAATGCTGCTAATGGGGGGTCTCAGGAGACCCTGTTTCTGTACAGTAGAGCCACTTGACATTAGTCAACTTTAGTTGCCCTTCCAGTCCCTGATAGGGTCGGGCAAATAAACTCTCTCTACTGCAAGCAAAGAGCTGTCTTCACTGAACGTCTAAATGTCAAGGCAGGTCAGCCAAGGTGTAATCAGCTCTCATGGCATAGCCATGAGCTGCAATGCTTTGCACTGATGGCCAGGCAGACTACTGCCGGGAATGAAACTCTTCCCCAGTTCTAAAAGCAAATCAAAACTCTTACCTCCAGCTTGGCCTTCACAAAAGAAAGCCCAGCTAATCGGGCTGATCCATCAATGACATATGGTTTTGAAAGAACAAGTTTTGAAATAGATGCTTTAGCGCCGAATTGCTGGGACTGGGGGCTTTTGTCTATTCTTTCTCAAACAAAAAGTCAGTGCAGGTAGCCTTCATGATCTGTTCATGCGCAGCCTTCACACCCAATGTGTGTGTGTGGCGGGCAGGGAGGGAACAGAGCAGTGAGAGTCTGCCAATGCAGGTGGCCCTGAGCGTAGGCCTCACCAGCACACATTCATCAGGCATTGGACAGGCGCACTTCCGGCTGATTTATTGATATTTAATATTTAAATACCAGCTGATCATTCAGCCCTGGTGAGTAGATGTTCAATAACAGCAGAAAGGAGCCATCTCCTGCCAGCCCACCCAGCCTCCTCCATCACTTAATCCCAAGTGCGGAGCTCTCTCCTCACTCCCTGGTCTGGTTGGGGTGCCGTGCCACATGCAGCTCATCTCCTCCAGCCCTTGCCTCCATTCACACCCATTCACCCCACTTTTCCCCTGTCAGAGGCCTCTTAGGATTCACAGTGTCAGGAACCAGCAAGGAGATTCATTCTAGATATCTCCTAAACAGGACTGACAAAGCGCTGTTTCCCTCCTGTGGGGTGAGAAACCCCTTCACTGTTCGTGTCCATATCTGTTTCTCGGTGTCATCTTTTGCTGGGCAGCTCTTTAGCCTTGTCCATCTGTCTTAAGATTGCCCTTTCTTAGCAAGCAAGGACCCTGCCCAGCATCTAACAAATTGCGTTCCTCCCTTCAGTGCCCTTGCAATAATAATTCACTGTCCTGACACATGCAGCTGGAGCATAGGGGACCTTGTCAGCTTGAAAATCACTGCCACGCTTCTGGGACTCTGAATCCAGCAGTACCTGAGATGACTGAAACAGGAAGAGTTTTTGAAAACCAATTTGATCTCCGCTCTTTCTACCTCTTAGTTTGCATTTTTCATTTCTCGGCTTGGGAGATGAGGCTCGGTGTTAGGTTCACATTTTTCAGTGCTTGGCTCTCCAGTTGTCACTTTACAGCCCTGTCTGTGGGCCCTGCAGATGGCACTTACTTTTCCCTAAAGAAACAGCACCCCCACAATTTTTCTTCCAACTCTTGTCCAAAAAATAAATAGTGCAGGAATGTTTCTGATGATGTCAGGCTTTGTAATAGTTCATTCATTTCAACCTTAAATTTGGGACTGAATTTGAGCTGGCAGTAGCTCTTTAATATACAGGACCTGTCTTATTACATCTCTGTCTAATGCATATTTGGGAGCTTTCCCTGAAAGCTCTTGTATAAAGGAGTATTATGACATCAGGAAGTCTAAAAGTACCTGAACTGCAGATGTGATAAATTCAGCAGGATGATACGTGCCTGGAATTTGTACTTGCCTTTTTCCATTGGCAAATGGCCGCCTGGGCTCCATCCCCCGGGATAGCTGTAGAGAACAGCCAGTTTGATGAGCCTAACCAGCCATTGGATGTCACTTTGGCTCCACAGTAATTCAAGGGAAACAGCATTTATCTGGCAGTGAGGCAGCCAGCTCTTCGGCAGCTGAGAGTTTAATTATCAAAGGTTCAGGCGAATCTTGCTCTTGCTATCTCCAACCAGCTGCTGCAGAAAAAAAGACCTTCTGGCCCCATCCAGAAGTTTGTGAAGCTCTTGCAAGTTCCCTTTTGCTGTTAAAATGAGTCCCAGCCCATTTGCCCTTTCCTGTGAAGGCTCTGGGCTTGATGCCACTAGAAAAAAGAGACAGTGAAAATAATACTGTGGGGAAGGGCTCTGGGTGGATAAGGCTGAGCAAGCAGCAGCCAGGAATGTGAGCACTGGGCAGACTCCAGCTGGTGCCTTGATATAGCCATGGGGGTTTGCACTGATAGATGGACACGGGCATGGCTTCTTCAAATTGCAGGATGCTGTTCTTTCAGAGCCTCACTCTGCAGTGATGGAGCGGAGCCACTGTCTGCCTTGCGTTCAGTTCAAGCTAGCTGTGTTTCCACTGGGGGACCTCACCTCAAGCGATCTCAAAGCAAAAAGCAAGTGCTATGCCTTCCAAGTCTCTGCCCCACTTCCACTCTTCAGCAATCCCAGTAGGAAGAATGTGGACTGAAAGGGCCAAAGAAAGCAAGCTGAAGGCAAGATGAAAAGAGAGAAGTCTCTGCAAAGGCGTTTGCACAGTGTTTCTGCAGGAGTAAATGCCAGAAGGTACACCATGGAAATAATGGGGGAAAGAAGTGACCTCAAATTAAACTACCTTTCCCTCCGAGAAGACAAGAGACTAGTGTGTGAGGAAGGTGAAGGAGGTGTTGGGGTCATAGGGGATGTCCTGCTCCACTCTTCACTCACCTCATCCCGGTGCCTCAGACACTTGTCATGGTTCCTCCACATCTGGGTTTGGGTACCCCTGGATCCCCTCTCAGCCTAGCTATCAACCACAATCAGTCCAAACCAAAAGCTGTTCGTACTCTCCCAGACTCTGCTCAATATCCAGATCTACCATGTAAGGGAGACACTCAAGACCTGAATGAGGTGCTATTTCCAGTAGATCTTTTGCACTTTTGTGGCAGGGATGTCCCTGCCCTTTCAGTCCTGCAGCGCCTGGCTGATAATGGGACCTCTTAAGTGCCTATCTGGAGAGTTTATAACTAATGTGCTAGTGATGCACCTGCTTTTCCTTATTCTCAGGCTCTCCACAGACACAATCAGACACAACTGGCCATTCTCAAGGCACATTTATCTTTGGAATATGAAGGCAAGAGACTCAATTATCTTTTTCAAAAGTAAGCTAAGATTCTGGAAAGCAAATTAGTTATTGTCCCCATTCTTCTTCAAAATGCCATCAGGAACCATCATAAGCAAATACTATCAATCACTATCTGTTTTGCCCAGTCTACCTGAGCTATCAGTAAGGATCCACATAGGGAAATTCATTGTCTCCACTTCCCATACAATAAAAGTCTCTCCAAAGCTTAGGCATGATTTTCATAGTTGAGACCCCAGACTAGATGCAATACAATTAGGGAGCTCAGGACATCTGTGAACCTGAAGGAGGTGGAAGGACCAGGAACCCATAAATATCTATTACTGATTGGAAACACAGGGCCCTCCCTGCCCCTTCCCCACCAACTAAACAAACAAACTTGGAGGTCACCCAGCCAGTTCCTTTAGATGGAAGAGAAACGCGCTCTGTAGCAAGTTCCTGCTAGAAATTTGATCTCGGGCTCACCCTTGCAGTCCAGAAGCACTGTCACTAAGGCCAAGTTGCCTTGGGTGTCTCATTTTTCCAACTTGCATGAACAAAAGTGTTTATTTAACACCACCTCTCCAGGGTTTCCTCAACTCCCTAGTCTCCAGACCTGTCAGTTTACTTACAGCATCACCAACTGCAAACTGCTTAGTCCAATCTCCCTTCTCTTCTGCCCCATGGTTATCACTTTTGTTAACAGCAAGGGAGTGATAATGGGGAAAGATGATCAAAGCTGCTGGTATTAACGCAGGAGATTAACGGTATTTATATTCCTGATCAGTGCACTCTCGGTGTGGAGAGGGAACTGCCACAAATCAGCCTTTTCCGACTGAGAGTTGCTGCAGTGCCACTGCCTAAATAGCTGCTGGCTAATGAGTCTTTTGTGACTGGCTGAGGAGCAGCTCACTCGCTTGGCTACTTCCCTGGCAACCTAATGCACCCAGGCTTGCATCGACAATGGCATGCGGGCACCTGATCTTGGGTTTCAAACCGCTCTGAAGGTCTTAGGCAGAAGGTCCACTGTTAAGATCAAGGCAGCTAGTGCTGAACAAACAACTGAACTGATGTGACCAGTTCTCACTGGGATTGCATCGTGTTGTCGGTGGGA
>Ga0065711_1047406_pt1 | contig 12346 bp, 6 predicted proteins | sample Hoacrofraction12_FD_59098 | JGI IMG/M metagenome (GOLD analysis project Ga0065711, IMG submission 59098) | Hoatzin crop microbial communities from Cojedes, Venezuela - Epithelial fraction 12 v2 (version 2) | ecosystem: Host-associated > Birds > Digestive system > Esophagus > Crop | place... | reverse complement strand
CAGCCTGTTCCAGGGCTCCGTCACCCTCAGAGGGAAGAAGTTCTTCCTCATGTTCAGACGGAACTTCCTGTGCCTCAGTTTGTGCCCATTGCCCCTTGTCCTGTCACTGGGCACCACTGAAAAGAGTCTGACCCCATCCTCCTGACACCCACCCTGCAGATATTTATAGGCATTTATAAGGGCCCTGTTGTATCCGACACTACTAACAGTTAAGATGAGAATGTTAATACCTTTTTGACCAGGTACTGCTCTCACCTGGTTTTGTGCTGTGTGGATTAGGTTTGGTTTATGCATCATAGCTTTAAAAGTTGTAGCAACACCAATTTGTGATGTAGATACACACATTCTCTTTGGTGTGGCTGGCAGTGGTGGTGCAGCCTCACTATAAGGAATAACAGGAAAACTTAAAAAGTAAAATAAAAATAAAAAACCCTTAGTATAGGTAAGGCCAGACACAAAGTCTGCTGTTCTGTGCATCAACCCTGAACGCGGTAAGCAAAAGAGCAGCCATACGGGGTCACAACTAACCTCCGCCTAGTCCAGCATCTTCTGTCTGACAATGGCAGTAGAGGATGCATAGAGAAGAGTAACAAGAGAGAAATCAATAACAAAGCTTCCTAAGGATACGTTCCCCAGCCTGACCATGATGCAAGAAATTCCTCGGTCGGATGGTGGGATTTTTGGCTTTGACAGCCATCTCCTAGTTTTCTTTGATACTGTTGAATGCTTTCATAGGAAGAGAACACAAGCGGTTGTTCTGGCTTCATCATCTTCCTGCTGCTCATGATTTGAGAGATCTCTGTCATATCCTTCCCTCCCTTAAGATACGATGTTTCTAGGCTAAGGTGTCCTAGCCTGTTTAGGTTTCACTTGTAGAGATGCTGTTCATCACCTTTGGTCATCTTTATTGCCCTTTCCTATCATTTTTTCAGTTCTACTGTACGCATTTTTGCCTTTGATCACTTGGCAGAAGTAGAGTAAGAAATGGTTGGCCTCGTTTTTTAAATAAAAGTGAATGTAAGTGGAATGAACCTGAAGGAGAGAGATCCCAGAGGCCTATGCAGGAATACAAAATGCGAAGAGCGACCCTTGAGTCTTCAGACCCCTTGAGTGTTGTCCCTGCGTGTATGGAATAAAATGCCAGGTGTCCTTCTGGGAGGCAGTCACGTGAAAAGGAACCGGTTGGGGAAGTTCAGCTGTCTAAAACTTACGTTAATAGTACATGCTCTTGATTTTCCTTGCTCTTGCGTTCGTCTAGGTACATCAGCGTTATTGCTGCATCTTTGGATGAAGGTGGGATCTACTACTAGTAATTTTTGGAGATTTTTTTATGGTTAAAAATTGCCAGTGTAGTTTGCATTGTTTTAATCCATAATTAAATAGTAAATTGTGACAGCAAACAGATTGCTTTATTGTTTATCCCTCATAACCTCCAAAAATGTGTTCATGATGGTTTGGGTGGTTAAGTTTATCCCTACAATGTCCTATCACAAGAGAGGTATAAAGCACTCTCCTTGGTGTTCGTCTTAGTTTGGACACCGGTATCATCATCTAAAGTGTAAAAGCAGATGCAATGCATATATTTTCTATGATCTAAACATACTGATAAACTCTAGGCAGTATTTGTTTGAGTTTTTACAAAAAGCAGTAATGAAACTACCTACTGGCAGCTGGAGAAAATGCTGAGAAATTGAAAAAATTATGTTTGCTTTCAGCATTGAAGGAAAAAAGGCCAAACTGTCTAATCTTGCTGGCTTTAAAAGAAAACAGAAAAGCTGAATTGTATTGATTTGCAAGGCAAACATACAGCATTGTTACAAATTTGCTATCCAGACACTTCTTAAATCTGCAAAATGCACTTATTAATGCATTGCAGTAGTAGTCTCAGGATTTTTCTGCTATCAGTTAATGTTACTTTAATCTAAAGCTTTTATCTGCCTGTCAACTTTTTGTTTGTTTGGGGTTGTTTTTGGTTTTAGTTTTTGTGGGTTTTTAAGTAAAAGACATGAGAAATTGTTCTACATTTCATGTAGGGTCAACCGAAATGAAGAACATTGCAATAGTAATTCCCAGCTGCGTCTTCACTTTTGTACAGCACTTACGCTTTGGACAGGAGAACATTCAGCCGCTTGTTGATGTGGCTCTGAGCAAAACACAGTACAATTAGTAAAATAAAGTGGGTCAAGGTATCTTACTCAAATCTGACAAGAGATTCTTATGAGATCACCTTTCATTATCTGACAGCCACAATGTCAGGCAATAAATTTGAGTTTGGTTTTCACCTAGTCACTTACTTTAGAATACGTGACACTGCTAGTTATTGAAGGGAAACGAGTAGGAGTGTAACGTGCCATCATGCACTACCTGCTTTATGTTCATGCAGTACAGACTTTGTAAGAGGATCAGATTAGCTGCAACAACTGATGTTATTGATAATGAAAATCTAGCTGGAAACCCAAGTGTCGTCAGACCCTGTCTGACGAGCTCTGAAGCTTTTCTTTGACTATGAATTTTTTATTTTTCACAGCTGAGTGCTTGTTTCCATTTCTAGGACATAATTCAACATGGGACTAATGAATTATGTAAAATCAGTCTGCTGGTCTGTTCTGGAGAGGGGGACGGAGCGGCTGATGGCGGATGCAGTTGTCTTGTTAGACGTGAGATACTTCTGATGGAGAGCGACTGCTCATCTCTATTTTGTTTTACCTTCCAGATCGCAGACAGACAATGAAGGGAACGTAACAGCCGAGGCCAGCACAGGAGGGGTCAGCATGGATTCTGCTCTTTATGTCAAAACTGGACAGCCTGCTCTCGAAGACCTCTCAGGTACGTCTTGCAGCATGACTTGCTGACTGTGGTCTGGTTGAATAAGAATAGGCTAAAGCAAGTTTGAAGTCAGGAGCTCCCTCTTTAGGAGGGATTTAATCTGGTTTTATTCCTAATGTTATAGTAGTTAAAGTACTTCTTTCAGCTCTTTGGCAGTGGAATCCAGGTGTCAATAATCTGGGCACTACATGCTCAAGTCCTACATGATTGTCTGCCCCCCAGATTTCTTGAAATCATTAGGAACTCTGAGTACTTGATCTTTTTCTAGATGTGCAGTACCTTTTAGGATTAAGCTGTTATAAGAATCCTAAGTATTCCCAAACATTTGATATTTATTTTTCACTTTTTAAAACTGTGCTTCAGAACTTACAGAAGAGATTAATTTCCTTGATGTTTTGGTTTGTTTATAGGTTTAGAGGAATCTCAGTATTCACTCGCATGAATCTGATCGATTTGAGAAGTGATCTTTGCAGCAGTAGCAGACCAAAATCCAACTATAGTTTACCATGTCCAGCATACAGCAGCTGAAACTGATTGTGATTAGAATACTAGCAGTCTAAATTAGAAAGTACTTTCTATGTTTATCTAGAATTCCTACTACTATAAGAAAAATAGGATAAGTAGCAATAATTTTTAAGCTTATCAATATAACAAAGCAATTTTTAGCAACCATATTCTTCTAAAGATCTCAAATGTGTTTTTCATGTCACAGTCAAATCTCCTCCTATTCCAATTCCAGTAATGACTATGGCTCTGCTTATTGCATACTATTGCAGTATATCTCACCAGTAGAATATCTAAGTTTTTTTCATCTATTTAGTCTTGGTATCCTGAAGTTTAATCTGAGTTTTGAAGCTGATGTCCTGCTTGGTAAAATCATGTGGCCTGTAAACTGAGAAGTGTTAATTGATCACAAAAAGTCTGCAATGAGAGGTGTTGTGTAAATACAAACTTATTATTCAAGTAGAATACGTAAGTTTGGGGATCCAAAAATGGAAGGCAGCTGACAACCTCAAACAATGGACATGCAAAGCCCAGCTGTGTGCAGCCAGACCCCACAGACAGCAGCAGTCCGTAAAGGAGTCTTAGGGGAAAAGGAGCAAACAAAACAATATGGTCCCTCAAGCCAAATAAATTAGAAGAAATATGGGACAGATTTCTGCTCTCCCTACATAGCAGCTGTTAATGTTTTTAATTTAAAAGCACATATAAAACACAAGAGAGTATAGGTAGAGAAAACTGGAAGCTGAATAGTTTAATGATACTGCCTGTTTATGAAGAGCTAAGTGATTTAATAATTGAGTTCTTGTGGCACTATCCAATGTCTTTCTTATAATTTAAGCAGTGGAAGGTCATTTAAATAAAAATTTTATATCAGTTTAGGTGTAGGAGTGATCTCAGTAGAAATTGGTTTACGTAGTCTCATGTTCTCTTAAGTAGTTCTCTACTGTTTGCCTTCACATCTATGAGAAATGGTCTGTAAAAGAGCACTGTGACCTTTGTTAGCCTAAAGGCCTATAAATATTTTATGTTCTTTACTGCAAAAATTTGTAGATCCATGAGTGCAGAAAATGTTTAATGTCCCAGAGACCCATTGGCTAAAGGAATCGGTCTTGTTAGGCAGCCATTTCCAGTCCAGCCGTATCATCGTTGTTTGACCGTTTGGCCTAAGCGAATTGTGTCTCAGGGAGATTATTTCCTAGGGAGCAGAGACCCATTAAAAACAAATTGCTACTGTGGAAACTACCTGAGCCATTGTTGTTTGTCTTGGAAAGGCTGAGGATTGTAGAAACATTGAAGTCCATCTTCCCCTCCCTAGATAGTTCCCCATAGTCGGGGCTCCAGCACTTTGCTAAGTAGTTTCTGCTACTGCTGCTTTGCAGGCAAGAGTGTGGGACTTGGTTTTTCTGTGCCACCAACCTGGCATCTTTCAGAAACACGATGTTTAAAACAAAGAATGTGGAAAGTTCCAGCAGTAGCTTATTTATCTGGTCCTTAACACTTGATAGCCATCTAAACCAGGAACCGCTTGGATGACCGGTATCCTGGCAGCTTAAGAATGCATCACTTGTGTGGAGAGGGCGGATACAGAATTTGAAAAGTTTGGAGTTTGCTGCAGTATTTTCTTTAGTCATGAGCTGTAAACCCTCTAGAATGAAATCATTTCCTTCTGTGCCCAACAGGAGTTTTGTGACGGCTTTTCGGAGGTTTTCTGTTTCAGCATTGAGCTTCCAAAGAACATGTTGGCACTGCTAGAAGTGCACTTCAACCCCTTAGAAGTTTTAACTATATAAAGCTCAGCTGAGTTAGCAATCAAGGCATTTCTTAATTGACAGCTGAAAGCAAGTAAATAAATTATGCTGAGGCACTAATTAAATTATTAATTTTATAAAAGCTAATTATGCTGAGGCATTAGGAGGATTTCTTTTTTGTGTATATAAACTCTACTTTTAGACTTCAAGAACAGGACATAAATGTGTTTTAGAACAGAGCATTTAAAGAACAGGATTTCTAAATGCCAGGGAAACTAGAAGTCATCCCTCAACTTTGTGTCATGTAGCACGTTTTGAGTAATGATGACTGTATTGTGCTGTGGATGAGCAAAAACTTTAGCTGTTTTACCCAAAGCATCACTCACCGTGGAGCACCCAGTCGACACAATTCAGTTTACTGGAAAGCTGCTGTTGTAGAATGAGATTATTTAAAATGGGAAAAAGAAGGTCGAGTGAAAATACGGCGCTGGAGAAATTGGCTGTGTCGGGTTGATGTTAATTGTGTCAATATACGAGATGGAAAGGGCGGTATTGATGGAGTATATCTTCTAATGAGGTTGAAAGTTAACCAGGATTTAAATTGGGTCATATGGGGAAATGACAATACAGAAACATCTGGTGCAAAGGCAGCCTGTGAAATAACATTAACAGTACGGAGCTCGTTCTCAGTCCGGCTGCAGCAGCGGCAGGTGCCTGCCGTAGGGGAGTGGTATCTCCGTTGTAAGCAGTTTAGAGTGTGAAGTCAGGAAAAAAGAAAAAGTGTTAGAGTCAGATTCAGGCTGAGGTAACGGCTCAGTTCTGTGCTGTTTCCTGCCTGATCCTTTCTCGTGGTTGATTTTCCCTGTAGGAGAGGATCCAGAAACTCGGCGGTTACGAACTGTGAAAAACATTGCCGATCTTCGACAGAACTTAGAGGAAACCATGTCCAGTTTACGGGGAACCCAGGTCACTCACAGGTAATGGCATGGCTTTGTTTATAAGAAAATGAAAATCATTGTGCTCTTTACATCTCTTACATCTGACTGGGATGCATCCTTGAAAAATAATTAATGCTCACAGTGGAAGATACTGATCTTGTACTTTTTGTCTTTAAAACACAGATTCTGGATAATGTTCAGAGCTTATTGAGATGTATGATGAGTAGTTGATGGTGGCAGGTTGTATATAGAATCAAAGGTGGAGAACAATCAGTGCCTGTTAGATTAATTGGGTGGTGTTTGAATATAGGTTACAGTTCAAAATGTTTCTTCATCTTACGCTTGAACAGCTTCAGTGCATTACACCCCTATCCCTCTGTGTGTAATATTTTGTTTAAATGAGCAGGTGAATTGTGCTTGACCCACTTTATCAAGTGCATAACTTGAATTCCTGACCAATCTTTGGGCAAGCAAATTTTTGTAATATTGTTAGTCATCCATGTATATAACTGCTTTTTCTTTGTAAAGCAGTGTTTGGAAATCTTCAGCAATATTTAAAATATGCTCTAAATAAACAAAGACTGTTATTACATTTAAACATTCTGCAGCTTGGATCTTTTCAGTGTCGAACAGGAGGCTTGGGAGAAGAAGCTGTTTGGCCCCTAATGAGGTTGGGGTCCTGCTTAGAGCTCAGAGCCCTGTGGACTCCAGCCCTAAATGAGTTCGCTGGGAGAAGAACACTTTGTGTTTTGGCTTTGTATCTAAAACTGAGGCAGAGGTTGCAAAGATGAACTCCCAGTGCGGGTTTTCTTTTCAAATTTCAATTCATGTGACAGCTCAGTATGATTTAATTACTGTAACTGGAGAATACGTAGGTTTTTGCAGCTTATATGTGGAACATTATACTGCAGATAGTTATATTGCATAAAATAAATGCTGTTTATTTTAAAAAATGTCCACAACAAAAAACAAATTAACACTGTGTTGAGCAGGAAAGGAAAAGAGCAGTTCATGTGGGTAAGAAAAGTTGCAGCTATGGATTAGCTGCAAATAAATTAGCTGCAATTAAGTTGCGAGTGGTGAGGATGTAGTCTTGTGGTCTGTACACATCGCCTGAAATCTCACGGTGCAGCGGTCCCATCTTTAAGGTTCCGTGTAGTAGTCTGTGTTTAATGGAATGCATTTATTTTTAAGCACATCAGAGACTACTTTTAACGCTAACATCACTGCTGAGAGAAGTGGTTGCAGCATTCTCAGACTATATACAGTCCGTTCTAGCGTTAGTGTCGGAAGGGATGCGACATATTCACCTACTCAGATGCGGAGAAGTAAAGATTTCAGATAGCTGACGCTTGTTAAAAGCTGTATTTACAGGCTGTGACCTAAAATGCATTTTTAACCAGGGCTTTGTATAAATGTTACCAATATTTTGAAAAATATATTCAATTCATGAATATATAAAATATATTTTGAAATATAAATTTGTTTTGCCTTTCTTCTTAATTTATTTAATCCTTTCCTCAGTGCAGAAATAGCTACCATCTTGGTGCTGGACACATCTCCAGAGTATTAGGACTTTGATGTATGCAACCAAAAAAAAAGAAAATATATCAGAAAAATAGTACTTCAGCTGGTTTTCCTTTAGTCACCTTAATATCCCACTCCCTTGCCTAGAGTGGCAAAACAATGGTATAATAGAGTTATAGATGATTGAAGATGAAAAAGTTATGCTGTGATACTGTGGATAATCCCTTTAAAAGTTCCATCTTAGGTCTTGTTACATATAGATACGTTATATATCTATGTTATATGGTATATATTTAAGAACAGTGTTGGAGGAATGGACCTAACTCTCTCAAGGCGTTGTAGCAGGTAACTTCTGTGATGCTGTTACTTAAATCTGTAACTTGGTGAGTGTTCAGGGTGTAGGGTCTTGGAATCACCCGGAATCTCACGGCGCTCTGCGTAGCAGGCCACATTTAATCAAATGTCTGTCTGTTTGTTGTTTTTTTTTTTAAGCACATTGGAAACTACATTTGACACTAACGTCACTACTGAGATAAGTGGCCGCAGTATCCTCAGCTTGACGGGACGGCCGACCCCCTTATCGTGGAGACTGGGGCAGTCCAGCCCTCGCCTGCAGGCAGGCGACGCGCCGTCGATGGGAAATGGGTATCCTCCGCGGGGGAACGCCAGCCGCTTCATCAACACCGAGTCGGGCCGTTACATGTATTCGGCACCTCTGCGGAGGCAGCTGGCGTCTCGTGGTAGCAGTGTCTGCCACGTGGACATCTCGGACAAGGGAGGTGACGAAATCGATCTGGAAGGCATCTCCATGGATGCCACCGGCTACATGAGCGATGGGGACGTGCTGGGCAAGAATATCAGAGCTGATGACATCACGAGTGGGTAAGTGCCTTTACTTTTCTTCTTCAATATCATATGTGATTCTTGCATTGTGTTTGAAAATGACATATTCCTGTGATTATTTGGAGAAAAAAAAAAAAAAAAACCCAAGGATATTCTACTAGTTTTAATAAACGTTTGAAGGGACAGCTCACTATCACAGTTAATTTATTCAGTGGGATTTAAGCACGTTATTTAAGTGCATATTAAGAAAATATTCCTATAGACGAACATAGTCATGCACACGATTAAATGTTTTCCTGAATCAGGGTTCGTTGTGGTCGCCGAACACATGCTGCAACATTCCTTTATACCCACCAGATGGAGAGGGTGAGACACGCTCTGTGCCTTCCCTGGTCCCTTCAGCTGGCTGAGCTGCTAGGGGACAGGTCACTGCAAGGAAAGGAGTTTACCTCTCTCTGTAGGGGAAAACAGTTGTACACACAAAAAGCTGGAGGACAAGTTAGTGTGCAGAAATATGAACTGATGGACAGTTATTAACAAGGTTTTACATCAACATTTTACCTCTGCCTTGACTGGAACAAGCATCTGAAGTCAGTATTGAATTCAGGATGTCTGTTTTCAGTTCCTTCTCAAAAGTACAGTTGTTTTTTCTTAGCTCAAGTACATCGGGGTTAGACTGATGTTAGAACTGATCTTTGAGCTGTAAATGGCATATTTATCTTTGTGGCAGCCTTTTCCCTGTCTGGCCATCTTACATCCTTTGGTTTTCTGTAATTTCTTTATAAGTGACATTTCTTGTAGCATTGGTTTGTTTGGAAGATTTAGTGTCTCCTACCGAAATAGAAAGCTGCAATCCAGCTGCTGCTGCTTCGTCACCAACTTAACTGGTGAAGTTACGCAGTCTCGAAGCCTCCCTTAACTCTGTCCGTGGCGAATATTTGGATGTTTTCACACTGTCCTTTTTGAAAAGCCACACACTTTATTTTTAATTCTTTGTTAGGGAAGCATATAGATAGAAGCTGATGGAAAAAACAGTATAAAATTCTATTTCGCATAAAGCACCAGTAGCTGTCGCTGCATGAATAATGCGTCGTATTGCTGAAGCGCCTTGTGTTTTCCTTGAATAAATCAACTTACACCTGAGTTTTGCAATGTTTATTTTAGTAACAGTTATTGCTTTTCCTCTGAACTATGACTTTTATTCAAGCTTGTGGCTATAACTTTGGTTTAGAGGTAAGGAAAATAAATTCTGAGTAGCACCGTGGTTTCTATAAAACACCTAGAGTGTGAGCTGAGAAGTGTCCCTGGCAGAATTGCGTCAGTTCAGGCTCCTAGAGGAGCCCCAGTCTTTGCAGATCTTTATTTACTGTATAAAGTTCAGATTCCAGGTTGAGGAACAGGAAATAATAAGAAATCTGTTGAGTTTGAGTGATATTTCCAGAGAAATCTGTGCCTTCAGTCATTTCTGTGTGTCATTTTCTGTGTCTATCTGGTCGTCCTGTAGGGTAAAAAATGGAAGTCATCTTGGTCTGAAAATAAAAGAGCAGTCTTTAGGTTCTGAGTCGGAGGTAGTAAAATATTTTTGCCTCTTGGTATCTTTGTCACCAAAGCAGTGAGTTATATACCAAGAATGGTGAATATAACATTTAGCACAGGAGTCACATGCTCCACAACAGCTCACTGCTAGCCTTGAGCGTTGGAACATCTTGAAGTGAGTACCTCATTCTTGTTTCCCACTAGTTTTTACAGGAGCAAGAGAACTTTCCATTTCTGCTCATATAACCAGCCACAGATTGATAAGTGAGATCTCATCTTAAAGTTCTTAGGACAAGAAGAGTTATGTGTACCAATGTCTTTTTCCACATCTTTTGCCTTTAGCTACAAAAGCCTATTTCGCTAAATAATGTGGGTTGGTTTATTGATTTACGTAGCACTGTTGTGTTCGTTGACTGAGTTCCAAGGACGGAACCTGTACTGTAGGTCAGTCCATCATCAGGAAGATCCAGCTCCATTTCCAGGTTGTGGGCAGGGTTTGGAGATCGGGCAGTTTGGAGGTCCTCTCGTTGCTGCAGCGGTGGCCACTTGAAGTGAACGTTCCTGAAAGCAGCCCCACAGTGTTGGGGTTACGTAGTCTGTGGAGAATAATCATGTCTGCGGATTCCCCAAGATGGGAGTATTGCGGTATTGAATTGCAAGAACAGCATTGGATAAAATCCCAGTATCAATGGAGAGAGATTAAAAAAAATGAGGGTGTTACCTTTGGTGAATCTCACTGACACCTGATGATGCTGGATTGTCATCTCCAGTATGAACAGATGTTCTGGTAGCCTGGTTCATGAGTTATCTTCCCCAATGTCTGTTTATTCCCAATTAAAAAAAAAAGGTAGGATAGCGTTGTGTGTTTGTGGGAGAGGAATGATACACCGCTTAGGAATCAGAGAGGGTGCTTGTAAAGAAAGCGTCCGTGTGACTTGCTGCAGAACAAATCTCCGAGATCAATGTTAGGACGAACAGGCCCAGTATTTCCAGAAGCTGAGTTAACAGTCAGCACAAGAGGGCATTTATAGCATGAATAGCTCTTTATTAGCTGGTATGTGTTTCACTTTGTCATTTTTCAGAATTGCTACAGTCCTGCAGTCTGAAAACCTTGGATCTGTGTTTTCATTGGCAAACTGATAGGGAAGGAAGCCAAAATATTTGTTACAGCCAAAATAAATCCAATAGCCAAGATAAACTATTTCAGCCTTGTGATCCTGATGCTTTCTCTGAAATGTACTGGGTCATGGGAAGTTTCGTTTGGCCTCCTGTATGAAGTCTGCTCCAGCAGAGCTCTGCCAGACACCAGGATTGCTTTCATAGGGTTAGAAAGAGCATCTTTTCCAAATGGGCACAAAATATCTCTTAAACTAAGAAGGTCTCCAGGGGGTGGATCAAAGGTAAGAAGTGGTCCTACTCTGGGAGCTAAAACATAACCGAATGACAAAGCAACTTGGGCAGTGAGGTGGGTAAGCTCGGGGTTTCAGAGCCTGAGCAGAAATCGGCACCTCAAAGCCCAGGATTCTGTCACCTGCCCACTCCCAAGGTTGTTCCAGGTCAGGACATTAACTCTCATGGCTTTTTGGGGTTTGTTCAGAAAGTTTTGTGTGCTTCAGTCTCCCTTTAGCTACTAACATGCACGTTGCTACGTCTTGGTGTCATTTTTTTCCCAGTTCTCTCTAATGAGATGTACAGTTAATTTCCTTTTTATCTGTCCTTGGAATGGAGCAACAGAGCTGTTGCTCAGAAAGGACTTTTGAAATTATTTTCTTTTAATTATTTCTCTGCCCCTGTTTTCATTACCCTAGTGTGCTGCTTTCTGTGCAGAGTTAACAGCATGGATATGCTGCTTACTGCTGGTCACAGGTTTTCTCAGGAAATTGCTTGGCGTCCACAAACGCAGCCCATCAAAATAATTTTTTTCAGAAACATGGCAGTTCCAGCTACGTTCCAACAAAATGTAGATTTGATGATTTGACAGCTCGGCCGCCCTAGAACCTGAACTTGGAGGCAGGGCAGATGTGAGCAGCCCCGTGCGTGGACCGTGGATCTCCTGCGTGCCCGGCTGGGCTTTGGGGCATGCGCAGCTCCCTCTTCTGAGCATGCCTCATTCCGAAACGTTGCCTAGTGACTCTCTGCTACCTCACCCAGCCTAGCAGTCAGCTGCTCCCTCAGCTATTAGATGAGGACAGAAGGGCTCATCCTGCGTACAATGTTCAGGCGCCCTATGCTGAAGTTCTCCCTGCAGTGACCTCCTGCGAGCACTGGAACAGGCTGCCCAGGGAGGTTGTGGAGTCTCCTTCTCTGGAGATATTCAAGACCTGCCTGGACAAGGTCCTGTGCAGCCTACTGTAGGTGACCCTGCTTCGGCAGGGGGGTTGGACTAGATGACCCACAGAGGTCCCTTCCAACCCCTACCATTCT
>Ga0065711_1009157_pt1 | contig 12346 bp, 10 predicted proteins | sample Hoacrofraction12_FD_59098 | JGI IMG/M metagenome (GOLD analysis project Ga0065711, IMG submission 59098) | Hoatzin crop microbial communities from Cojedes, Venezuela - Epithelial fraction 12 v2 (version 2) | ecosystem: Host-associated > Birds > Digestive system > Esophagus > Crop | place... | reverse complement strand
TCAGATATTTGTAGGCATTTATAAGGTCCCCTCATAGCCTTCTCTTCTTCAGGCTGAACAAGCCCAGTTCCCTCAACCTCTCCTCGTAGGGGAGATGCTCCAGTCCCCTCACCAGGGAGGCTGGGAGCTTGTGCTGATAATTTGAAGGAACTGTGAACGTGAGGTGAGTGTGAACGCCTGCATTTGTTTCCTAGTGACCATGAAGCTGAACTTGCAGGTAAGTAGGAGGCTCATGGAGCAGGTAAAAGTGCTCAGGATCTGGGCGGGGCTATGGGATGGACAGAGGGGCCATGCTTGCTACTCAAGGGATCCACAAACATGCATGTGCTCTTGGATCTGCAGCGTCGTGTGTGTGTTTTCACTAGTGAACTTCAGTCCTGAGCAGCTGGAGAGAAGAAACAGGATTTCACTATCTATACTAATATTTTGTGTGAGTTCACTTGGTCTTATAATGTGGTGGTCCTTATAACATCCTTTAATTACATAATCACAACCACATTCATATGTGTATAATTTTTATAATATTCATAAATGAATAAGTAAATATGTTCATGTATTGATTGTACTGATCAGGAAGAGCTAAACAGCGAACACAAAATTATTATATTTAACAAAGATTTCCTACAAAAATTTTTCATAGTGCTTTTCAGGATCACATTTCTGATTAATAACTACATTTCTTGATGCAGTGAGTCATAGGATGCCTCTTCCGCAGGTACTTTGGTTATTGTTTTACCTTGTAGAAATCCTGGACAGCTTTGCTGACAACAATCGACTCGGCCTGTACCCGCCCCACCAGGTACTGGATGTACTTATTAAACTCGGCTTCGTGCTTGATAAAGGACATGGCCACGTCATCATCAGTGTCACATTTCTGCAGGCCTTGGAGGAATACACTATGGGGACAAACGAAAAAGGACATGAGAGAAGAAGGTGATGGAATGAGGCTAGAACACAGCCCCGGCAGCCAGACCTTTAAATCAGGCAATTTCAGGTTAACATACTTTAAAGAAAAGGACTGGGGGAAATGAGGGATGCTGCCATGTTAGCATAAAACTTCTCAGTGCCTCTTCCTCCAGCATGATGCTGTCCCTCTAAGCCTGAATGTATGAAATGCTCTGCAAGGAAGGTACGGATAACTTTCAAGGGCTTAGTTCAAGTTGGGACGTTAACCCCTCCCCAGATCTTTGTGCCTCAGTTTAAGGGTCAATGAGCCATCCACATGAGTGAAGATAGAGATCTTCGCTCTGTTTCACAAAGGATGTTGAGACAGGTTTGCATGCCCAAAGATTTTTAGCGATGTTGGCAGCTAATTACATGCATCAGATCTAGCAGTTGAAGTTATTTTTTGGGAAACACTAAAGGAGAGGGAGAAGAGAGTGTGAGGGATGAAAGAGAAGGGAAACCTGTTTTTGTGGCCCAGCCAGGAAAAGTGCCAGATGTCCCACACAAGCGTCCTCCCCATTGCAGAAGCGGTGCCCCCCCCCCAGTGATTTCTCCAGAGTAACCATATATTTTTCATTGCAACCTGCTCAAACTCTTTATTGATTGCTCCTGCTTACAATGCCGCTAGCACTGATTGGAGCACACATTGACTGGGGAAAACGCTGCACACTCACTGGTTGTTAAGCTTTGTGTGCAGATATTGACACCCCCCCTCCAAAAGCAAACCAAAAATTAGGACCACAGGGCAGGAAAATGGGGAAGAAAGAGTGATTCTCATGGCAGAGACTTCCCATGAGAATGATCACTTCCCATGAGAGCAAGGGTACCAAGGTGCAACAGGAGGCCCCTTAGCAAAGGAAAGCCTAAGGCACATAAGACATTGTACAACACCTCCTCTCCTTGGCAAGCAAAAGTATTTCAGTCTGGACCTTGGGAAGTCACTCTGTGAACAGCAAATCCTCAGTAAATTCTTTCTTGGCATAGGCAGAGGCGCTGTGCCTCTGTACCTGGGCAACCTGCTACAGCTGAAGAACGCATGGATGCTGGCATCACATTTAGATGAATGTGTGTTTCTGTGAAGACACCACTGAAGTGCCTGTTAAGACCATGCTGCCTTTTTATAATAATTCACTGTTTCTCAATTAAATTCACTTAAAAGGATAAGAAATAAGATGGACGTATGAAGCCTTGAAGCTCTTGAAGGGTAATGGGAGTCCCAACCCTATGCTCTGACTTAAGCTATGCCATCATCTCTCATCCCAAAAGGACCATCAGTTCTCTTGCACATCAGCGTTGTCAGTGCTCCACATCCTTTGCAGTAAGAATAGTTACTGTGGCTCTGACATCAAGTAAGTGAGCCACTCTGGTCCCAAATGAAGGCACATGGGAATGCCCACCTGGAATGGAAGCGAGCAATGTCATCAATATTTCTGAAGATGGTGGATTTCTGACTGGCGACAGCTCCTGGGACATTGGGACAGATCTCAGTGTGCTTGAGGTGATGAGTCTGGAGAAACTGTAGATCTTGAATGTAATCCTCTTCTGAGATCAACAGCTCTTGAATAAGAACACTGAATGGAAGACGAATAGACAACAAGAAATCACAGAAAAATCATCGCAATTATCCTTGATGTGCTGAGAGACTTTTAGGCTCTAAAACAGAGATATACAACCAGAGGAACAGACTCCCTGGAGTGTGTTGGTTAGATCCCCTCTGACTGCAAGAGGCACTTAGACACCTTGCTCATGGAGTAACACCTACCTCTATCTCACAGACATCTACTGTTAGGGCACTTAGAGTGTGAGCAGCAAAAGTATCTGTGTGAAATAGACAGTAGCAACTTCAATGCCACTTTATGCAATCAAGAAAGCAAATAGCTCCATGGGAACACTCTCAGTAGTGTGCTGGACTGCAAGGGAGTAACACAAGGTTGGGTGCTTTCACTCCCTCTTTAGACATCATCCTCGGACATATGGCACCCCAAAGTACAGAGGTACTGTAGTTTTGGATTTTGTGAAATCAGAGAGCTTCTAGAATGAAATCATCTAAAACCATCATGTAAATATGATTTCAAGCCATCCAATATGATTTAGATTACCTGGAATTTTCCTAGGCTGAAATCAATGGCAAAAATCAATCAAAGATAAAAAAATACAAGTCTGAGAGAATCAAGGGTTTGCTTGATTCTGGGAAAAAGGAGGTGGCAGGACTCAGCAGAACAAAAACTGTCACTCTGACACGAGGGACTTAAATGCCAACATTCATGTTAGTTAAAAAGGCAGGAAAACTCAAAGGTGCAAATACATGAGCTCACCTTAGCTTCCTTTTATATTCATCTTCGGAAACAAACTCTCCAGGGAACTCGGGAGCTTCTGTTGTTCCCCACTCTGGTGACAACTAAAATACAAAAAAAAAGAAACAAGATTCTTCTAAGTTAATAGTGCTTTTATCAACGCACACTGAGGGATATCCCTCACGTGTTCACAGTCCCTTTCAACAAGAGGATTTCCTAAATCCCAAATTTTTTCCAATTCCTAAACCAGTATGAAATTTGTCTTTTGCTGGAGGATTATTAGGTCTTTCAAACCCAGGGATGCCTGCACACATATGGAAATATTGTCTAATAAAAACATGAAAAACTCCAATCATGTTACAGACCCCTTTAACCACGTCTTCATCCATCACTCTTTGCAAAAGTGATGCCTCTAAACTGCAACTTGAGCAAGTAATTTTAAATGAAAAATAAACACAGCATGATCAGTCACCTTTAATTTCTTGTCCAGATAAGCTGGAGATACCCAGCCCTGTCGAGAGGGGCTAGATTTTGTTGGTTTAGTCCTGACCAGCCATTTCAGAGGATGAGCTGAATCAAGGACTTCCACGTATTGGCCTTCCTTCAAAGTGATGGTCTCCCTGTCAGGTGCAGCGGGCACGTAGTCAGCTGTGACCATGTAGACGTCAAAGATCTGCCAGCACGAAACAACAGTTATTTTGTGCTCTGGAAATAAAATACCGTAACACCAGCAGAACATAAGTGCTTATCTGTGTTTAATGTTTTATTCTCCAGCCTTTGCATGGCAAAGAGAATCACCATTTGCTTTTTGCAAGTGGAAGACTAAGTCTCTAGGAGGCTCAGGCTGTATTTTCAAAACTATCTGAGGTGTTTTGGATTTACCTCATGAAAGAGTGGATTTTTTTCTCCCAAGGCAAAACAAACAGTGGTCCTGAAAATGTCAAAATATATTAACATTTCTAAAGTTTCAAATATATATTAGAAGAGCAAAGAGGCTGGTGAAGGGTCTGGAGAACAATTCTTATGAGGAGCGGCTGAGGGAACTGGGCTGTTTAGTCTGGAAAAGAGGAGGCTGAGGGGAGACCTTATTGCTTTCTACAACTACCTGAAGGGAGGTTGCAATGAGGCAGGTGTTGGTCTCTTCTCCCAAGTAACCAGCGATAGAATGAGAGGAAATAGCCTCAAGCTGCGTCAGGGGAGGTCCAGATTGGATATTAGGAAAAATTTCTTTACTGAAAGAGCGGTCAGACATTGGACCAGGCTGCCCAGGGAAGTGGTGGAGTCCTCATCCCTGGATGTGTTCAAGAAACATGTAGATGTGGCCCTTCAGGACATGGTTTAGCAGGCGTGGTGGTGTTGGGGTGACTGTTGGACTTGATGATCTTAGAGGTCTCTTCCAACATTTATGATTCTGTGATTCTTATATTTTTAGGAACTATTTGAAATGAACACCCTGAAAATTTCTGATTTCTAATTTTCACAGAATTCTCATTTTGCTCATGAAGAACTTCTCAACAAAATTTTTCTGACCAACTCTATCCAAGGCCACAGAAAATCAAGTTCTGACTTTCTGAAGCTCAGCCATGAAAGAAAAAGGTGCCAAATAATGGATATGTTTTGTCCATGTTGACATGAAAGACTTGTTCAAGATCACACAGTGAGCATCAGAATTTGATTTTCTTTGCTCTGTAATTGCAGACCAAATATTTAACTACTAAATATACCTACTAAAGTGAAGTACATCCCCAAAGGGGATTCTTAAACCATAGGAGATTGGTGATTCTAAGTAAAGTTTTCTCCTTGTGTTAAACTTGTCCATAAAGATATAATACCTCTCCTCTTGAATCCCCATCTTCAGATTCAGAGGAGGACTCCTGAGCAATGGATGAAGGTCGGGATCGTCCATGGCGAGGAGATGCAGAGGGAGTTTTTGATTCATCATCACTTTCTGTGCCTGGCACTCGAAGTGTAGCTGAAAAGCAGAGCAACAGTGAAGTGTGAAACAAAGATCTCCAGTTTGAACATGAACCAAATCTATAATAATTTTCAGTTTCATAGAAACAAATATTCGCTAGAAAGAGCATTTGTAGTATTTAGTGTGATCTCTTATTGATATTTAGGATTAAATAAATAATTGGGACATTTTAATGCATGAGGTTGCACGCTTACTGCATGTATTGCCACTGCACTGCAAGAATATTTGTAGGAGAGGTAATGCCTCTGTTTTTGCTTCAAGATAAAATTTTACTGCTAGATAATCAGTATATGATACACAAATCAGGATTTTTCATTTAATTCAACAAATCATTGGATAACTGCACAGTTGCGCACACAGTTTTCATCCCAACTTGATTTTTAAATCCCATTATGAGCTAAAACTTAAAGATGTGGGAAGTCCTCAGAACAGAATGGCTTTCAGACTCAGGAGTAATGAATATCTGAGGAACTTGAAATACCTAAGATGTTCAAAATACACTTCCATTTTTACAACTTGCCCTCCTCTCTAAAGCTTACAGTTACTTCTCCTTATTTAAATAAACACTGTCTGTATAAAATGGACACTAGCCATCTCAGTTTACCATAATAGCTTTTTTTCTAGTTCAAAATTATAGACTAAGACATACAGTTTGGATGGACTCTTACTAAAAATTCTTAGCCCTAAGCATTTACAAATGTTCCTATGCTTATGTAGTATGACTGTCTCAAAACCTACTTCATAAATCTCACTGATATTTAAAGACCAAATCACACCCCCCAAAAAAAGACTGCATATTTTTCTACACTAATTAAATTGTGTTTGCCAGGTTGCTTACCCTGACTTATTTTTGCGGATACCATTTCTGAGATACGCGAGGTGAGTTTCTGGAAGAACTCTTCTGAGCCAACATCAGCTAGTGAAATAGGGCTTTTGGGTACACCTTCTCTACCAGCTTCAAGGTCTCCTGGAAAAGTCAGAATTTTCTATTACACAAGCATTCATAGTTTTTTGAGTAACGAAGTCTTCTGTGGAAGGAACGTCTAATTTTCTTCACTTCTCCTGCTTTTAAAACTGTGCTTGCTCACATTTCATCCAAATAATTCACCCTTAAACAGAGACCAATCCTGAAAAGTTCTAAAATTTCAGACAGTTTCAAGAAAACAGTACAAAAGTAGGTGGTAATCATGAAATACATAGGCAACCTCAGCTGTAAATGTGAACAGCAGGAGTAGGAGAGAGAAAATAGCTTCTCTTACCTTCTCTTGCTTCAGAAGGATGAATATCTCTGAAAAAGAAAGAGTAAAGCAGATTCAAAAGTTAAAATAAGATGTGTAGTAAGGAGAGCTAAATGAGAAACACCCCCTCCTTCTCACACCTTGTATGTAAAGGCTGGGAATATCTAGACTGGGACTCCAGTGCTCCTTGGAGGCAGGATATAAATTTTCATTGCACAAGCTGCTCTGCCCTAATTCTCTGTTAGTCCACAGGAAGCAGGAGGAAGCTCACTCCACTGGACGGATGATAAACCATATATCACTAAATATGCCTAAGAGCCTGGGCACACCCTTGGGAGAGGTTGCAGTGGAATAGCTGAATTCACACTGCAGCTTTCTTGATGTTCTTCACACTTCAGAGGAAGACTGGTCAAGCCTTTTAGGCTGGATATATTCTAGAAGCTAATGTGTGTTCAGGTGGATACCACTTCTCAGATTGTATCAGCCTAGTATCCAAGTCAAGAATGGTGAATTGAGGGGGTTATTCTTCAGGTGCATTTGTAAACAAGAAGTTTGTGAACAGACCCTTTTAATTTACTACTTTTAATTTACTACTTTTTCTGTGAAGCATCAGTGTATTTCAATGTTGGCAAGCAAGAGTCAGCCCTTGACCCTGTGACATTTTTGGGGGCATTCTGCTTAAAAGATGAACAAGTAGCAATTGATAACAGAGTATTTCTAGCACTTTCCATCCTAGGACCTCAAGCTATTTTAACTCTGGTGCCTAGATGTGAAGGTGAGATATCCAAAGTGAACACTGCCTAAAAGCAACTCATGGTAACTTCTGCAGGGCGGTACCTGCACGTGTCCGCTTCAGCCTGGGTGGCCAACCACTTACCCCAGCGTGGTCATGATGGCTTCTGACACCATCACGCGCTCCTGGGTCAGAACTTCAGCCTCTTTCCCTGCAAGATTAGGGTTTATCATTAGAGGACAGAAGGCAGAGAATGTTCTTTTTATGTATTTAATGCAAGTTCGTGTTCTAGACATGGATTACTGGGAACACTGGAATACTGAATCCGCCCTGTTAGCATCTCCTGACCTCGGATACGTACTCCCACTCATATGATGTGAATAGTTTGCATCTCTCCCTGTTCATGTAGATGTATGATTGCCCAGTTTCTCTACACTACTCAAGCTATGCTCCTGTAGCTCTTGGTACAGTGAAAATGTGGGATGCAAGGAAGGATAACAGAAAAATGGAGTCCCCCACAGTGCTGCCCCTACTCCCAGCCTCTGCTTGCTTGTCCCCCATCTAACTGAAGGAGTTGTGCCCGCAGAGGCCCTGGAAAGCTCTGCAAAAGGGGAATCAAATAACTCTATCTGCCTTAAGGAAATTCTACAATGCAAAATGCCTTAGCAGAGTGAAGTACTCCAAATAATTTTTGAAATGGTGACCTTTTCTGGTTACTTCACACTTTCTTCCTTTCTTATTCATTCGTGTTTAATTTGGTTGTTTCTTAGACTTGTCTTCTGTTTATACAGAAAAGATGCTGGTGTTAATCCAAGATAGGGTCAGAAATCTAAAACATTGTAGAAGTGTGTTCATTTGCAAAGCAAGCAAAGTCATGGCTAATGTTGGGACAATGCATTTCTTTTTCAGCTGTGATTTGATTAATTTCCTTAGCAGTCATGCTTGTTTTTCTCTTTGTCACTGTATAAAACATAACACAGAGAATATGTTCGGATTGTAACAAAGATTTACCATCTGCAACTTCCAGGGTGGCAGTGCAGACAGACTGGCCAGCCTTGTTGGTAGCAATGCATGTATAAGCTCCACTATACTTCTTCTTGACATCCAACAGGATTAGGCTGTGATGCATGTTTGAACTGGCAAGTTTATAGCCAGGAGTGTCTGGTTTGATCCACAGGATGCCTTCCCGAGACTCTTCTTTCAGCCAGGTGATAGCTGGTGGTGGATGTCCTAAAGGGAAACCAATGCAATGAGCTTTAACTTTCCTAATACTGTTCTTTCCTTACAAGTATGAGCCATGCTATGAATAAAGGCTATTTTATCTGTTTCCTGATACTTTTCGAACAATAACAGCCATAATACACAATAAAGGAACATAAACCTTTCTACAGCACACTCATAAGGACATTAAAACTTTTTGTAAAACCAAAAATGTTCATCAACACATCTTCATAAGACTAATAAGTGTTATTCTGCCTGTTTCTACATCCAGAAAAATGCAGGTGAAGATAAGTAAGATGCTTCTTTGTAAAGCCCAAGAAGTCTCTTACAAAGCTGGTAGTAGAGTCCCAGATTTTGGATACAGGAGGTGAGGTTACAATGACTTGGGCCAGAGAGAGTCTAGAATGTGTCATGAAGTTATGAAATTGAAGCGTGATGCAGAGAGGCAAGGTATCTATCTACTTACCTTCCACTTTTACAGACAATGTGATGCTTGCACCTTTTTTCACCTTTTTATTAGTAAATCTTTCTAAGAACCTTGGTGGTGTCAGCTGCTCATGGGAATCTGAAAATGACATTATTGATGAAACATGGTGACAACTTCTGTGTGAGTTTAAAGTACTGAAAAATTCCTAGGAGTTCTGTTATCACTTGTTATGGCTTCTCTCACCTGTTTCTGATGGCTCTTCTTTCTCATCAGGATCTGTAACACAAGAGGGACAAACAAAATGACAGATAAAAATACTTTTGTGTCCGTGAGTTGAAGAAAACAAAAAAAGTGACTCTAGCGGGTCCTCCTTGCAGGAGATATTATACAGAAATGTTAGTATGATTTATAAGAGGCTCTCAGTTTTAACAAAATGAACCATTAAAGCTAATGAGGTTGGACAGGAATAAAATGTATGTTTATGAGACAACAGTCAGACCCTAGAGAAGTGAGATGTCTCATCTTCGGGACACACAGTAAACTTATAGGTGAACCAAGATTAAAGCATGCCATCTTTTATCTGCAGAATTCCCCACTTCACTTGATTTACCTTGGTAGGCTTTGTCAAAAAAACACAACTATATAAAATGGACAAAGCCACTGGAACAGAGAAAAGAAGGTGCCAAAAATAGTCCAATACCTACCTTTGACTACCAGCCTGGCTGACGAAAATGCAGAACCAGCAGAGTTGATGACAAATATTGAGTACTGGCCAGCATCTGCCTTTGTGACGTCGCGAATTTCCAGTGAGTGGAATTCCTGCTTATCAGTCTTCAGGATGCGGTCCGAGGCCTTTAATGGCTGTCCGTTTTTGAACCAGTAGAGACGAGGCTGGGGGTATGCTGCGAGGAGCAGTTACAGACAGGGAGAACAGAATGTGTTGGCAACATCGATTTAGGAGCATCTCCAAACAGGCAGATCCTTCTGAGCAGCCAAGGAATCCTCAGCTCTGCCCAGGGCTGCTGTTTCAAGACTTTATCCAATTAGGAACGACTGCAAATTTACAAAATTCTATTTATCTGTTAAAGTTCTTTCCTATCTCTTCAGTTTCTGGCACTCCCCACGTTGACTGCAAATGCAAATGCCTTCCAAGTTGGGAAGGTAATGCTGAGGTCTAATTTGCGAGGTAAACAAAGACAAAAGCTGAAGCCAAAATAGCTCTTATCATTTTTATAGGCAGGAATTAGAAAAAAACAGGAGAATCCTTACTTCTCCCTACCACAGACAGGCAACACTAGAAGGACATTTTTGCAGTTTTCAGGTTGCAGCTGCAACCCCCTCATAGAGTAAGGCAAGTCCAGGACAGTTTCTTTAATTAAAGGTAATAAAGGACACCCTCACTATCTTTTTTTATTCCTTATTGCTTCTCTATAACTAATGTGCTCAGAGAATTACAGGAGTCAATTTTCAGAAGCGTATGCCTGTAATTATGCCTGGAGACACAGACATAGAATGAGACACTTAATCTGCCGGAGTCTGCTGCAAAAGTCAATGTTCATCAGCATGAACACATTCTTCTAGCTGTTTTGTGCAACTGTGGTGCAAGCAGCACGGACTGGTATCACAGCTACAGGAGAGCACATTTGTAAACCTTGTCCCGCACTTCAACCTGACAGCCAACCTGGAACGACCAACAGTGCTGTGGGCTCCCCTCACCTTTCACCTTCAGGTGAAATTTAGCCAGTGATGCTCCAGGTGCCACATGAATGTCATGAAGCTCATCAAAGATCTGGGGCAACTGCTCCTCCTCAGTGGTAGATTCCTCCTGTTCTCGGCTAAGAAGCAATTAGAATCAGAAAGAAGAAAGTCAGCAAGCCAGAAAAGAGTTCGGAATCAGAATCACCTATTTTAGGTTAATTCAGTCTGTGGGGTTTGTCATCATGACAACAGATTCAGCACCATATGACATTAAAAATAACAGAGTGATACCATGAAGAAATATCCAGGCTAGCCCGCTGGCAGCCAGAGCAAGTTTGCACATGATAAATGTCCAGCTGTTGTAGTTCTTGCATCTCAGCTGGTCTGGCTGTTCCTTGTCATAACATTAAGCTGGCTCTGCCAGATATAGCAGAAACAGGCTTGACATAAAAATACATATTGATCTTATCAAGTCAGAAGTCAGAAAGAGCTAGAGTTTGTTATTTTACCTTGAAATATATTCTTTGGCACTGTAGTAAGAAGATGTCTCTGTTGCATCTGCTGCTGTCTCATAGTCAGTGCTGGTCACTGTTAAACGGAAAAGGAAGTGTTTTCTGCAGTCTGAGCTTTGAAACTATTTTTCTTACTAGAATTCTAGTTTCCCTACTAATTTGAGTGACTGTCAGGTCAATTTCACACTGCTACTGCAGCAGGAAGACACCTCTGGATTATGGAAAACACCTCTGTTTATCTGAAAAGCTTTGCTCTGAGCCTTGCCTTGGAGTTGGAAAAACCCAGCCGAACCCAAGAGCTCTGCAAGTGAAACCTTTTGTGGGCAATGCATACTTTTTTTTTTTTTTTAACCTGAGTTGTGTTTGTCAGGGGAAAAAAAAAAATCCACCTCTCAGCAGCACCCATTCCCTTGGTTTTTCTACAGTGATTTTGAGACTTACAGTCCACTCGAAGCTCAGCCTTGGTTGAAGCAACTCCCATGTTGTTTTCAGCGAGGCAACGATAAACACCCATGTCAGTGGGGACCACAGCTGTGATGATCAGCTGGTGGCACCCTTCCTGGTCCTCATTGATCATGTAATGATCATTTTCTTCAATGGCTTTGCCATCCTTGAACCAGCGAACCGTGGGGAGTGGTTTGCCAACAACAATGCAGTCAAAGCTGACTGGATATCCATCCTGTACCTCTTGGTTTTGGAGCTCAGTCATGAACATGGGAGCTAAAGTCAGGGTAGTTAGGACAGAAGAAAGGAAAAAATGATTGTGTTGAAAGGTGTATTTTAAGACCACTGCTGCCCAGTGCATGAAGACTTCTGGCTTCTAGGTGTTTAATTGCAGAGTGATAGCTTTTCATTATGACAAAAGTCAAGAAGAAACTCCCTGACAAGCACTCTGAAGGTAATTCATAACACTGTAAGCATTGCAATGCCACAGTTGCAAACTATACATTGTCTTTGTTCCTCTCCTTGCCGAAATATCTTGACTCCCTAAGGACTGTTCTGAAAACAGTTTCATATATTTAAGTATAATAATCATAGCATCTATAGCTGTATTATTGCAGTAGGGGACAGTTCTATTGCGAAAAGTAGCTTTGTAGATAATTCAATACTTTGCAACCCCCTCCTTCATCACTTACCTCCCTCCTCTCCCTCAAAATGAAAAAGAATAAAAAATTCAGAAGTTTTTTCAAAACAGCAAAGTTTCCAGAATTATATCTGCACCAAATAATAAACAAAGGCCTTTTGAAAGTTATTCCTGGGTGAAAAGATAACATTCTGACCTGCTCCAGCTGTCTTTTCCAAA
>Ga0065711_1047404_pt1 | contig 12347 bp, 6 predicted proteins | sample Hoacrofraction12_FD_59098 | JGI IMG/M metagenome (GOLD analysis project Ga0065711, IMG submission 59098) | Hoatzin crop microbial communities from Cojedes, Venezuela - Epithelial fraction 12 v2 (version 2) | ecosystem: Host-associated > Birds > Digestive system > Esophagus > Crop | place... | reverse complement strand
CCCCCCCCCCCATAAAGTGCAAATAAGACTCAGGTTTTTACCACTAGTTCCAATGATCATTATCTTGGTTACAAGAGTGATCAAAAGCCAGTTGGCTGAGCCACTACCACTAGGCTTGTGATACCTTTTTTTTTTTTTAAACCCTGGTTACTTTTTCCAGCAAAAGGCAAATAGAAAACAAGCGTTCCTTCTGCCAGATGCAGGTGTGACAGGAGGCTTCCTTAAGTACCATCAATATAAGATGCACATGCTAGACACAACCAGTGCGTTCTTGTGCATAACATGAATTTGCCCTTGTTCGCTGGAAATGGAAGTCATCTTTGGGATCTTATTTCCTCACAAAGAGTTCGGGAACAGTTGACTAGTCTTCATTAAGAGGTGCTTCTCTCTTCCTTGCATCTACATCAAAAAGATGAAAAAAGGAGAGGCAGTTAAGCCAGAGGGTTCTGAAAGTATTCATCTGAAAACTCAGAAACAGAATAAAGTGCTTTGGTTTCAATGGGCAGCACTTTCTGTTTCACACTCCTGACATAAATTCACTGCATGGACTGAAATGCTGTATGAATCCACAGCATGTTAATGAGATAGTCATACCAAGGTTTTGTATGTTTGCCCTGTTGAAACTGAAGACAACTCATGCAGTATTTAAGTAGCCAAAAAAAACTTTCAGGCTCCTGATCTGTGATACATTTCCCCCTGGCTCTTGCTCAGAATCCCCTTTAAGGGTGAAGCCAGTATTTGCTGTGCATACCAGCTACATAGACGACAACAGTCTGTTCTGGAAAGCATTTGACTAATTATGATTTTGCTGGTCCCCAGCTACATGCAGACATTTTAAAAAAGAGCAATGCTCTCCACACTGTATTTTGAGAAACGGCCTGAGGCACTCCCTGAAGACACAGTGAACCTCTGAGCATGGCCCCAGGTAGGGTCTTGAAGCACATCTGGAGAACTCTGTCCATTACTCATATTCCATTACAACTGCAGCAGGCAGCATGGCTGCTGTTAGGAAAGTTGGGCTCACCTCTTCCCGGGCTGCTGCAGAAGTGTTTCTGGGCTGACATTACGCTATCTGTGAGACCCAGCTGAATGCAGGTAGCACTTGAAATGCACCATGATCACAGCTGCCCTAGCAAACTGCCTGCCAAAAGATACACTGGCATATATTTCTAAATTTAGTTTTTCCAATTCATCATCTATACATTCCATGGTCATTATGAATATCCCCATTCAGAAATTACTTGTAAATTGAAGACAAATCCTTTTTGCATTACTGCAGGCCCCAACTGCCCTTCATTAATACAGAAGACAGGCCCTATTTGGCCAGAACATTTAGAGAACATGATTATCAAACTGTTTATAAGTCTCATGGCTTTGTGCTAAACAAAGTTTGGAGAAGACAAAATACACTTCCCATATAACAAAAGAAGAGCTTAGAGACTTCCCAGTGACTGGAGCAGCCACCTGGGGTGGGAAAAAAATCTCAGCAGCCATTCTGGAGAGAAATCAGAAACGGCCTCTCCCATGTTCCCCATCACACTCATCAGGGATACTGAAGCCAGGCCTGAATCTTCTTCTGTCACAACTTCTCCACTTCACATAAAATAACTGACTAGCGATTAGAGCTGAAAAAGCTTTCTAAAATTTAATGTCAAACCCATCTAGCTACAGAGTTATTCCCAGTCTGTCTCTGACTTTGGCAATATCCAACTGCATTAAATTCTTTCTGGTGAACACTTATAAAAGAGTCATACCTGTTAAGTTCCTGAACTTTTTTTTGGCTTCTGCTCTTTCTTCAGCATCAAAATACCATACAGTCATGGCATATCTGCAAAGGAAAGAAATCTTGTGTTTGTTTCAACTTTCACTATTAAAATAAAGCCCTGGACTTTTACACTCATAGAGAAAGCAAAGAACCAAAACTGGATTAGTAGACAAAAAAACAGCATGCAAACAGCACATCTTTCTAGACAAATATAGGCAGCATTTAAAATGTGTATTTTATCAAGTAAGATAGAAATATAGGTGAGAATTTCTGCTTGGAGGCACAAGAATGCACAGCCCCTGGCAAGCGAGGGCAAAAGTAGCTTACAGACCTTTGCATGTTTTTGTGTTCTGGGATGCCTGCAGGCAGCTTGGGGGGTGCCCTGCATCACATCAGCTTTTCCTAGCCTGTTGACAGATGGTAGCCCCAAGAATCCCTATAGTGTTACAAGGGCAAAAGTATAACCCAGCATCTCCCAGCTAAATCGCTACGCCTGGCTTGGAATATCTTTCCTGTCGATGGCAGAAGGGCTTTTTTTTTTTCCAATGACACAAGGAATCTTTTCATTCAAGCTTGTCCTTCCTCATTTGATGAGAGAAATCTCAGTGACTCAAAAATATAAAATCCACTCAAAATCTAGCTATTTTTTTATGCACATGTATATTTAAACTAGCACGTGATGGTCATAATTTTAGATGCAAATACTGGTAAAAGAGATGCTTTGCTTTTTCATGGCCAAATATCAGTACCAAATACGCTATTTACCTGGTTGCATAAGAAGGCTGGACTTCATGTGGGTTCCTTCGATCTGACCAAAAAAAAAGTAATCGGTCAAAAATTGGCTCAACATCTGCTACATAGGACTTTCCTTCTGGGAATATCCGAAGAATACCGCCATGCAGCTGAAAGAAAAGGAAAGGTTGCTTTTTACACATATAAACACCCACACATTCATATGAACAACGACTGACTTCTCTTTCCTCAACACCCAGTGAATGGGGAATAAACATGTGATGATAACCAAGACAGCTACATGACAACAATGGAAAACAGAACACTCAATCTCTTGGCCACCTTGATTTTTCCAAACAGTTTGTAATGTTTCAGCACAAACATCTGGCTAAAGTAAATGAGCCAAGATAAAGACAACATTGGCCCTGTAACAAACACTGGGAAACTTCTGAGCTCCCAGTCGTATCTCCAGAACCAGTGAACACCACAAGGCAGGTAAGGGTGCTCCACCTGACCAGTCTGAGGTCAGACTCTACTCCTGACAATTGCTGGGTACTGCTTATGGTATTTCCAAGCCTGCATCTGATCATATAGGAGTTGACTTTCACACCCTGCGAACAGTGAAGACTGTTCTATTGTTGATAAACGCCTCATAAATGAATTATATCTCCCAGCCAGTCTTTTCCCTACTTCTGACACAGCTGAGTTGCTTCACCACATCATTTCTGTCTTTCCACATGCCACCAGTTTCAAGAAAAAAGTCTTGTGATCTGCACACACTGCAGAAACTTCAAAAGACACAAATGAGCTCTGCCTCCTCCCTGCTACTGTTAGAGCGCACTTTGGAGGCTTTTATGCTGCACCAGAGCGCAAGGAAGATGTTGTCAGCCCCACCCTGACCTGACTTAGTACCTCCACGTGGCATGCAAACCTCAGTAAGAAACTATTAGGTCAGGTTTAAAGTAATACTGTTGCTTTCAAAGGCCAGCATGGTTATACTGCCTCTCGTCCAGCATACATTTGCATAAAATTACCTTCACACCCACGTAATACTCTTCACCAGTCCCCTGAATTTCAATTAGCTTTCTTAGTGTCCACTTGGGTGCTTCCTCACTGTTAGAATAAGAGTGCAATGCACAAAATAAATCAGATATTTGCATGCATTTCCTCCCACATCTCCTCCTTCAATTTATTGCATTGAGATGTTTCACTGTCATACTCTGTAAAGGAACCCGTGGTTTCCCCCAACAGTGCATTTTTCAGTGGCATTGCCTGCAAATCTGAGCTCACTTTTGGGGGTTCATAGTATCTACATGTGCTTAAAGAGCATCCATCTAAAGCGGTCAAGACAGATTAGACAGACAAAAAACATTGTGCAATTTTCAACAGATAATCCATTTCAATGGTTCATGCCACGTTATGACAACAGAAGTGTAAAGAGACATCCTGCAATTTTACAAATGCTTATTCTATTTCTAACTTAAAAATATGGTAAATTCAAGGCTAACTTCATTGCCTTATAGTAACACAGGCAAAAACAAGAGCACCGCCCTGTCAAGAGACCCATTGGCAGAGTCAAAGATCGAGAGGACAAACCAAGACATGTGCTTGTTCCTCTTACTAAGTCTCATCACTTCATAAATAAGAAAACCACAAAGGCAACTGCCTGAAGATCTTCTGCAAGTTAGCCTGAAGGAACAGTATCAAGAATGCTAAAGTCCCAAATTTGGGCTGTCATTTTATTCTCCTCCCAGAACCCACTTATTACTTAGTGAATTATGTTTTTCTTTCTAGTGCTTCATTGCTCTTTCCTCTAAACGAAGCATAAGAGCCAGCAGCCCAGTGCTTAGAAGCTTTTTTTCTATAGCAACAAAACAGTACGTGTGTGGGATGGAAGAAAGAATAAGGAAGAAGTTCAGATTCTTACTTCCAAAGGGTTGCTGTGAACACCAAGAAAATAAACATAGAGACGAAGAATGGACCAGCTGTTAAAAAGTTCACCAGAGTTCACAGAAGCAATTGACAGCTCCAAAGCTCTGTTTCTGAAGTACTTTTTCGTTCATGTTCTGCCTCAACCCCATGGCTTACTCACCTTGGAGTCCCAGTTCTTATTCAGATAATAAATACAAGTGATGCAGCGCCCGTCGCCGTTTGGATTGTCCACATGACGAACATACCCAGTTCCATTTCCAGGATAGCAAGCGATCATAGCCTGAATGAGACAGAGATCGTAAAAAAGTAAGTTCTACAAGATGCCCACCTTCCGTTTTTCTTTGCTAAGCATCCTCCCACCATCAGTTTCGCTCAACATTTTTCAGATGATCAATCCAAAACCTACAGCAGACACCATCAGAAGGTATCTTTGCACAAGCTTCTTTAACTGGGTGAGAGTGTGAAATTCCAAAATGGAAATAAATACCCTTCATATTTCACAATGTACACACTAAGGTACGAGAAAAAAACCTGAATTAATCTAGAACACTGGTATGTACGGTACAAGCTTATTGTCCTCTACTAGCTACGTGACTTTGAGGCAGTTTCAACTACAGTTTACTTGTGTTTCTAAAGCTGAGTAGTCATTGCAAAACTGATTTGGCAGTCAAAATGAAAGTAGAAGGTGATCCTAGGATGTCATGCCTTACTACCACCATCTTCCTTTCTTCATATCTTCCAGCCCCTGTCAGACACATCCCTATGGTCCAACACAAATTCAGGGTCCCCAGGAGGTGTGGATAAGAGTCCATAGCACAAACTGCAAAAATCTCCAACTCCTTTGTGCTGTGTTTGCACAGGGCAGTGCATGTTTGCTTTCATGGACTGAGCCACAGAACTAACCAAACAGCTTTCAGAAGCATACTTCTTTCTTTGATCATCTCCAGACTTGATGACACAATCGCTTAATTCACAGTTTGTTTAAATTTCACCTTCAATGATGAGATAAGCCTAACATGAATTACTCCAAACCACACAACAGTCAACAGGTCTTAAAAGGGCTTTTACAATAAGAATGTATTAAACTTGAGTTGTCACCATTAGCAGCCCAAGCAGGATGCAGGAAAGAGCAGATGAGACTGCTGGTAGGGTACCAGATCTTTGTCTCAGAGTCACTTCACTATTGAGACTACTTGGTAGTGCTACCAGTCACCTTCCATGGAGTTCACTCCACTACAGCTGTGGCAACAGAAGTCTTGTTCCCACTCCTCTGACATCTCCTTTCATTGCTTGCCAGTATTAGCAGCAAGAGCAATGGGAGATAACGGGCTAAGATTGGTTGGAAAACTGGACACAGTGTCCAGGTGTGGTCCCCCTGGGGCTGAGGAAAGGGCGATAATTTCTCCCCTCAATCTACTGACTGTGCTCCTGTGACTATTGCCCTGGATGCTGTTGTGCAGGGAGCATGCCACAGGCTTACGTTCAGCTCACTGCCCACCAAGACCATTAGGATCCCCAGGCTTCCCTGTGGAGCAGCTCTGCTGCCTTGCAGCCCCCAGCCTGTACTGCTGCAAGTGGATCTTCCTTCCCAGGGGCTGGACTTCACATTTGTCCGTGTTTAATTTCACAAAGGTTGCTGCTGGCCTGTTTCTCCAGCCCATCTGGGTCCCTTCGGTGGCAGCCCTGTCCTAGAGTGCATCAACTGGTCCCGCTCCGTTTGGTGTCATCGCCACACTTGATGCGAGCGCACTGTGCCATCTGCTTCGGGTTACTGACAAAGGCGGTTAACAGGTCAGGTCCTGTGATAGACCCCCACGGTGTTCCTCTAGGTGTAGTGCGACTCTTTAACCACCACCCTCCAAGCCCAGCCATCCAAACAGTTTTTTACCCATTTAGTTTTCCATCCATCCAAACAATCACATCCGAACTCTGGATACAAGAGTACTGTACGTGCCTAGCCCATAGAATGAGGATGTGACTGTGCACCACTTGCATGGCCTGCTCCTAATAATCTGCCAAGCACAGTTGATAGCACTGAAGATTGACTGTATGGGCTGTACCAAGAGCAACTGAAATTTTTATCTAGAGACCCCGGAGGTCTTGTTTTCTGCTAAAGCTATGATGTCCTCTTGAGACACATGACTGGCTGGAGCATAGCACACGCTGCTTTAATCACAAAGGTGATTTTACTGTGCCAACAAACACTGGCACAGAAGTTACCGCCAGCCAGCGCAGTGGATCCCTTGGACTCTCTGCTACCAAGAACAAAAGTCTATTCCAGTTAGGATAGCTGTACACATACAGCTGTGAAAATACTGCTCTGCATCTCCAGTCCTGTGCGAGTTGATTTCCTTCCTCCCCACAAGCACCAGCAAATGGTACCTGCAGGCAGCAGTACGTCATCAGAGCCCGCTCCTCACCCTGACCCCCAGGCTACAGCTGCTTCGGGGCTGGTGGCCCACCAGGGCAGGAGATTATGCTGAACAAGAGTAAGTACCTTTAATTCCCAGTAACAAGCCCTCTTCCATCAAGCCTGGCAGTCGGCTAGATGCCTTGCTGTAGGTCCTGTCTGCTCTGCTGTCATTCTGCTGTTACAAACAGCTCCGCAGCTGAGCTTACATTTCACTAGCAGCCTGATAACAGCAGTAAGGGCCAGTCCACAGCCTAGCACTGGATACAAGCCTGGCTTAGGGGCACAAGCCTGGTGGAAACCACAAGCCAGCTGTAACTGCAATGTAGAGACGGTCCAAGGGAGCTGTACCCTGACTGGGGAGGATACCCCCTTCGTGCATTCCCCCATCCCAGCTGCTAGCACAGCAGCTCACGCAGGTGCACCCTTCACCCACCCCAGGCACAGTGAGCTGGATTAGGTTACGTAACCCTTTGCTAAGCCTCACCCTCGTACGCTGGGGAACACGACCCGAGGAGCTGAGAGCCCAGAGCAGAGCGGGCAGTGATGCCAGCCGAGGGGCAGGGCGGGGGCTGCTCGTCCCCGCAGCCCGCACCGCTGCTGCCCAGAGTATGCGCACCCCGCAGCCAGCTCTGCTCACCATGCCAGAGGGGTGATGCACGGCTGGAACAAAGCTTTGTGGACAGACACCACCTCCTTTGTAAGTCGATGTACAGCACAAACTTATGGAGGCCTCAAAGAAGCCTCTCTTTGGAGAGCAGACATTACTCCAAGACTACCGAACTGCCTAAAAATCAATCCAATATTACTCCTATTTTTTAATGTCACAATCAAAAAGCTGCTGAAGAATAACAGACTGCGGGCCAGATCCTTAAAGGGATTTAGGTGCTTTACTTACTACCAAGACACTGGCAGAAGGCCAGAGCTCTCCCCACCCCCCTGTAATGCGTTCTCTTAGCAGAACACGTGCTTTGCTCCAAGACATTGGTGCATTATTTATTTATTTGCAGCATGCACCTTTTGCAACCGCAACACACAGAGTCCCTGGGGACGAAGAAGTAGAACAATTCCCACAGAACCCAAAAGCACTGGCCCCACTCTAGCTTAACTTTAATCAAAGAGGAAAATAAAAAAAATAGTTTTCTAGTAGCAGCAGTGAAGCGAGAAAAGCAGAAGTGAAATATCCTTTTTCCTGGCATGGCGAGTATTTGAATGAAACCTTAAACAATGAAGGGAAATCATTCTGGTCCTCCTAGAGCCTGTTGAAACGATACCAGGCTTTATCAGAGCGCCGGCTGGATCAGCTCCAGCGCAGATCAAGCTGGCCTCAGCAGGGATTCCAGCTGTTAGCACAACTTTTGGATTCATTCAAAGCAAACAAGAAACAGGAGATGAGATGCGTGACCCAGACTTAATTTAGGTAATTGGTGAACACTGGTATTTGCCAGTTTACTGCACGGGCTAGCTACAAAAGCTGGAGGCTGGATCATAATAATCAAACCATTTACCAGGTGAGCAAGTGGAGTGTTAGTTAAAAAAAAAAAAAAACAAAAAATCCTACATTTTTTTGGCTATTGTGTCCAGAAAAGCAGACTCCTTTTTTGGAATTATCTCCCTTCGTTAACCAACTCCAAACCTAAACTAACTATAGTAGGTAGTAACGATCAGGAATGTACCTAACTTTTTTTTTTTTACAATACAATCCATTACAATGGCTGTTAGTTAGCTTAACTTCCAAGTGTAAGCACTCAGAGCAAACTTAAGCAACACAACACCCTCCTCCTTATTTTAAGTTAAAATAGACAAGTTTGTCTTAACATCTGAATGGTTAAAAACTCTGATATACAGATGCGTGCCTTTTCAGTCGCACACACACACGCCACAGTTTGAAGACCAATGCTCTGGTGGTCCAGTCGACAGTCATAAATTAAACCCTGCAAAACTTGGAAAATGAAAAACAAATCGTCAACACTGCAGTTTCCGCACTGTCGTTTTCAGAGATGTTAGGTTTCCCAAGAGGGTGCAAATCAACCACCAGTTAAAACAAGCAGTAATTACCAGCTTTAGTAAGGAGCCAGGAATCATCAGTAATCTCCGAGCTGCACAGAAGCTTCAAGAAATAAGTTACTCATCATTCAGTTTTTAAGAATTACACTTGAGTCAGCCAGAGAAATCTGCAAGTCAAACTGCAAGGCACCAGAAAAGTTTGGAGGCAGATAAAAAACAACGGTTCCATAGAGAGGATTTTTCCCTGCCTCCCAGTGCTTCTAGCAAGGGGAAAAACAAATTCTCTCAGCTGACAGCCAGGACCATGCTGTGAGGCATCATTCTGCTACATTTCATAAAGTAAGCAGTGCTGGAGTGGACAGACACTTGGAACAAAATGCTTCAGAGAATACCTCAACTAGAAGATGCTCGTAAGTGGAAGTGAACGCTGCCTAATAGGAAGCAGTGATGACAGCAGGTCAGAAGGAGATGTCCTCCACGCCTGTTAGCACTAAGCCAGGGCCCCAGCGTACTCCTAGAGCAGACTGTATAGGTGGTATTGTAACCCTATACTGATCCCATATTTTACTCTCAGACATCGTATGACCTTTGCAACCAGCAGAGAAAATTCTGACCTGGGTAACTATCCGGCCAACACCAACCGCCCTTGCAGATTAAGCTAAAGATTCTGCAATACGTTTTTCCATTTTCTGTACCAGATTTGTCCTGTATATTTTTGAACAGCGGCTACTTTTGATCCCTAACGTAGATGTACAGCTTGTACATCAAATAGTTAAATTCAGAAATTACTTCTAAAGTCTGTGAGATGAAAGGTACTATATAGACACAAAGCAGTACTGATCTACAATATCAGTAGGATGGTTGTCTAGAAAATCAAGGTATTAATAAGAATCAACTGTGCTACAGCCACTGCAGCTTTCAGATACATTTTTATTTGGCTGCACACTTCCAAGTTTCCCAATTTTCAGTTCAATATGTGGTTCTCAGTCTTGAACTCAAGCGCAAATGGAAAAAGAAAAAAAAAATCACTTGACCAGACTTTAGGAAATGAGGACTACGAGGATTCACTTGACGGACTTAGGTCTGAGTGCATATTGTACTCAGCCTGATTTTAGTTTGTAGGTGCGCACAGTCTGTACAGCCAGAAAGGGAAAGGCACACAGCATGCTCTACATTAAAAGAACATGAGTAGTCTGACATTTCATGATCAAAGACAAGAGATTCTCAGTTGAGGCTTGTCTGACACACAGGCACAACGGGGTGTTTCTTAAGTACTTTCTTGTTGCACCCAATTGCGCCCAAGTGTTTTCTACCATGTAGCTTATAATGGTTAAGTATAAAATATTCATGAACATGATTAAATATTAGTTTGTTTGAATTTATGAAAGTTAAAACACTCAACTGCTATACTGTAGCATGAACTGGGAAAATTGGTCTAATTTAATACTCTCTAGAGACGGAAGGGAACAGAAGGAATAAAATTATGTTAAAACACCCAAAAAATCAGAGTCATTAGCTTCATGTCTGTTGGAGAGGGAACCACCAGTTCCAAGGGGGGGGGTGAACCCTACTCACTTCAGTCATGCAAAACATGAAATCAGCTGCAGTGGCAGTACTGCATGAGAAACCAGTACCTCATTTCCTCACCCATAACTTGATTATCAACCTTCAGCCAAACAGCTGTTGGATTTACAGAGCTAAACCTAGCCACCCTCTCTTTGACCAGCTTCTTGCTCAGAGGTGGAGGCAAGGGAGGGGAAAGGTTGTGAGAGGAAGGAGCATATTTTTAGAAATCAAGAAACACGGGGAAAAGGGCTAGAATTTGGCAGGGCAAGACACCTGCACCTTTTCACTTCAACTTTCATCTTCATACGTAGGCCTAAACCAAAGCCATATGGAAGACATCTAAAAAGCAAAATGCCAACAGAAATAACAACAAAACCCCTCGCGCAGTTGCCTTCTTTCATGAAACACAAAGAAGATCAAACTCCACAAACTCGGCTACAAGCACACTTTGCTGAGTACTCCCTTCATTGGCTTGTAGAAGCACTCCTACACAACGAGGTTCCTTGGATGCAGGTGACGAGTGTCTACCAAAGGACCAAACAAGCCATGGCAAACAAGATATGAAAGACTGACAGGACCCTGTACCAGTAGGTGACTCATCTCTGGAGCACTGTATCTTGGACAGATTGAACCGATCACAGCTACTTTTGCTCCTTGCTCTGGTATTGTATCAGCAACCCCAAAAATTTGAGAGGAAAGGACTAGACATTTCTATGGCCAGAGATGCAGTCACATAAGTGAAAATAAGTTCATTCTCAAAAGGTCTCGTATCAGCAGCACAATGCTCTTTTTGTGATGCCCATCACCACTTTCTTTTTTTACTTTCCAAATAATACCTTCCTGTACAAAAATCCTATTTCCATAGATAGCATTTTAGCCAGGTGGTCTGGTACTTGCTTCTCCCTGCACGTATGTAACCTTGATCATCAGATTCAGATCTTCCAAAAACTGGAAACCTCATCTCTTCCTTTTTATGCTATCTGGCCTTTTGTATGCTCCATCGTAGCTTGATTATTGTTTCCAGGTGCATAAAGACACACTTTGGAGAATTTTTTTGAGGAACAGCCTGACAGCGCAAATTGTGGGAAAGAGTACTGCTCTCATCTGCAGGAAAAAGATGCAAAGATATTGTTTACCAACGAAAAGGCTATTGTTACATGATATTATTCTAATTACTGTAAGATGGAAAACTGCTCCTGCTTATTAAATTTCTTCTAGAACCACGGGTAGAAACAAAGAACTACCCATGAAATCTCTGCTCATGGACTATCTCCATGCCACACAGCTGTTGATGACTGGCATGTTTTTAGTGGGAGCTCAACGAGCCCGTAATAAGCTTTCAGATCTTATGGAATCTCTCTGTAAGGAAGCTAAATCACAGACTGAGGTCGCTTTAAAAATGAGCTCCCTATTAAATGAATCTGTGATGGGGCTTAGGAAGTTTTCCTGATGATTGGCAACAAAATTTAGTTCTTCATGGCCTGAAGAAGCCTATTAATGTGAAGCACAGCCTCAGCTTGATGATTATTTTATTTCTTTTCTTAGCAGAACACCACTTAGAGATAAACCTGGATGCCCTTCAAGTTCAGGCTGGCTGCCAGGGCAGTGCCGCTGTGAAGTGGAAACGCATGGAACAGCCATGCCTCATGTTGGCAGCGGCCATCCACGACTGCCAAGGGAATAGGGAGCATTTGTGAACCAAGCCTTGGAGACAGCAGTGAGTTTTGTTGAGCTGTCCCCATTGCTGGATACTCCCCGGGATCCTCAAGTGAAGGGGCCATTCAGGAAACTGTGAAAGGGCCCGACCGAGGGAGAAGATCTCCAGGCTTCTGAGGAAAGAAATCTGACTTGTGGTTTCCTGGGCAAAAGAGTCCCAGGCATTCATCTTACTCTGTATGCTGTCTACATAGCTTAAAAAAAAAAAAAAAAAAAAAG
>Ga0065711_1009105_pt1 | contig 12347 bp, 8 predicted proteins | sample Hoacrofraction12_FD_59098 | JGI IMG/M metagenome (GOLD analysis project Ga0065711, IMG submission 59098) | Hoatzin crop microbial communities from Cojedes, Venezuela - Epithelial fraction 12 v2 (version 2) | ecosystem: Host-associated > Birds > Digestive system > Esophagus > Crop | place... | reverse complement strand
AGATTTTTTTTTTTTTTTTTTTTGAAACTCATGGCTGAAATGTCTTTCAGGTAATCACCTCTGTGTCAAAGAAAGCTCCTGCTCAGCTCGGAAAGGAAGCTCTTTCTCCAGCTTCATTTCATCCTAAACATCCCAGTTACACAGAAAAATCTGTCATAGTCTCTGAAAATGAGGATACCAAGTATGTGCAGAAAGCTACAGAAAATGGGCGAGTAGTGAAGACAATAGAGGAGAAGGCTATTGAAGGTATCAAAAAGATATCAAAACCCAGTTCTGGGAACTCTTTAAATATGGCATATTAGTGTTAAAATGTTTCTTAGTTTATACTAGTTAGATGCTTAAATGTGATATTATGTTTATATATTGATAGTGTGGATTATGGTCATGCATATAGTATGCTATCTGTGCATACTACTGTAGTATAAAATATGTCATTTTAATGACTTAAGCCTTTAGTTCTGTGTGCAACACTTCCAGATGATGATCAGGGAATGATGGATTTTCCTGAGGAGGACTTCGATGAACCTATGGAGGCAGAGCATGTGGAAACTATACCTGAGACAGCTGAAAGCTTGAAGAGAGACAAGGAAATTGAAAAGAAAGAGACAGAGCAGCTGGAATCAGAGACAAAAGAGACATCTGTCTTGTAAGAATCTCTTTTTTTTTTTTTTATCTTCGACCAGTAAGCCCTAGATTTATCTTCATATTTGTCTTTGCCAGTGGGATAATGGTGATACAGAATGATGATAATGCTGTGCAATGTTTGTTTTTTTTTTGTGGTGACCCTAAAAATGGTAAAGTTGAACATGCTGATAGCTACTTAATTGAAAAATACTTAATGTGAACAGTGAATTTTGATGTCAGTAAGCAAAAGTGAGGAGTTGCTAATGGTGCTTATTCTAAGTAACTATGAAGGTATTTCATAATGTTAGTTGTAGTTAAAAGTATTGTTGCTAAAAGTAATTTCACATAGTGAACAGCTGTGTCATTGGAAATAGGAAAAAAGGGAGGTTTTCCCCATTTTTTTTCTTTTTTTATTGCAATAGTTTGGGTTGGACTGGACCTTTAATGGTCATCTAATCCAACCCCCATAATCATACGTTTCCATAACTTTATCTGTAGTTATGGAATTATATGTTTCCATAACTTTAATCTGTAAAATATTTGAATGCTCAAAAAGACTTAAAGATTTAATGACCGAAAAGGAAGTTTTGTTGAAATAATCTGTTTCCACTGAGCAACTTGTACAGATGGATGGATTTATTTGTTATGTAAAGTCTTGAATGACCAAGGCTGAAATACCAGGTGAATGAGTTCTAAAGCCTGTGTGTTGCATACTGAGAACCATAGTTGTATGTGGGCTTCTCTCTTTGTCACTCCATCCTTCTTTTCAGACGAAATCTGAGTAAATGCAGCTGTTGGGAAGGTTGCTCGGTAGTGGAAAGAGCAACAAAAGGCCTGAGAATACAAGGCTGAAAAAAAAGTGAAACGGTGGTTATAGCAAAGGCACAATTTTACTACTTTCTTTTTTCTTCTGCAAAATCTGCAGAAGTTGTTCTCTCCCGGATGTCTCATGTTGGGACAGAATTGATGAGGATGAAGATGATCTAGTAGTGGCGGAAGTCCAGCTGGACCCCAATCTACTTCCACTTGTGAATGGGGAGAATGATGATCAAGTCTTAAGATTTTATTGGCTGGATGCTTATGAAGATCAGTACAATCAGCCAGGTAACTATTCGGTTAAAGGCAGAAAATGCCATTCTAATTCTTTTTATGTAATTGGGATTTTCAGACTTGCCAAAGTTACGTCTTAATACCCCATCTCTCTCTGTTCTGTGACTTGTACATTGATCTCTTGTTTTTCCACACCTCTGTCCTCAGTGTGGGGTGTTATGACTGAGCAAAGTTATGATGTTGTTTCTTGGTGTAGTATAGTAATAGGGAGGTACAAAGGAAGCTAATAGCATTTCTCAATGTTAGTAGCCCATTTGCCTTCTTAAAACCCTGTGCGCTCCAGTAATAAGATGATATTGTTAATTTCTTAGTCAGTGGTGCAACAATTGAGCATGCTTTCTTCTTGTTTGTGGAAATGTAACTTAAAGTTCTGGTGGATTATTAGAAAGCCTTTATGATAGCAGCTGCATGATTTTATATGAAGGAAAGCTATGCTTGACAAGGGAGGAAGGTGGCCTGAGATATAGATGCTCTGTCTAGATCCCTTTATTCAGATGGTCTCAGTCTTGAGGATTGTCTCTAGATTAACATTCCCTGAGATACTTTGTGCAGTTCAAGTGTGAATCCTGGCTCTCATCGTCTTCGAAACTGTGGCTTTCTGATCTCAGCCCTGACAAAAGAAGTCGTGTTCATATCTGTTCTAAGCTCTTTTCATCCATCGTGTCATTTCATCAGCAGCTTTAGGATCTTGGCTTTTGAATTTGTGCTTCATGTAGGTTTACCAGAAGGTTCTTCCATATGTTCTTGAAGGTTTTTGGGGTTGATCCTGTAAGCATTGAGTCAGATACGTTTCTCTGTTACACCTTTTGTTGTGAGTTGGGATGCCAGACTTAAATATGAGACTGTGCTGGGCTGAACAGCTTGGTGATGGGAGTGGTAATAATCATAGATATCTTGATGAAATCAATGGCTCTAATATAAAATTGCTACTTTTAAAGACCCCACTATTGTTCTTTTTCTTTCTTTTTTGTCTTCTAAGTCAGTGGTTGCTGAATGGAACATAATTATGAAAGGATTTCTGTTCCTCGCATGCAAGAAGTGTTCTTTTCTCATTATGACTTTTTCAGGATTGAATAATAAAGACTGCACCTGTTTTCAATTAGTAGTGTAGAAGGGAAAATTTTGATACTGCTTTTTGTTTAACATGTTCATGATCTTTGTTTATGCCTCATTTGCTGTGATGTCAAATGCATTGCCTGAAGAGTAAATACTATAGCATAATCATAAGACTCTTTCAAACTTAATGATTTTTTTGGAGGCTTACTTTTCATAACTCCCTTTACTGTCTTAGGCAGAGAACTTGAGAATTGTAATCCTATTAACATTTTAAAGAAATAACGAATAAAAATTGCCCTTTCTTTCCTCTCTGCAAGATGTTTTCCTTGTCTCCTAGCTTTGCTTGCCTTTTGGTTCATTGGTAACATGATCTTTCCATTCCCAGACTTTGTGTTTTATAATCTTTACTCCTTTTTCTTTCTTTCTTCTTTCCGTAATCAGACTTAACAGGGGATAGGTCCTGATGTCTGTGCTCTCATTTCTTGGTTTTACATATGAAATGTCTCTGAAAGCTCCTGGAAGTTAGTCCTGCTTTCACTCTGTGCGTGGGGGTGATGGACTGGGTGACGTCCAAAGATTCCTTCCATCCTAAAGTACTCTGATTCTGTGAAAAGTGGGGATTAAGACCACTTGTTTGTCCATGCTCGTGTTGACTGTAATTTGTCTTTGCAGTCCAGGCAGCCTGTTACCCTGTCTTTGACTGGCTCATGTATCCTTTCTACCTCACCTGCTTCTAAGTATGCCTCTGACAGGTTAACTTCTCCATGCTCTTAATATTGCCAGCTGTTCAAGGGACTGTCTCCTGTTTTGTGTTCTCTCCCATAGTTTCATCATTCTGTATGATACAAACCTATCAGAGTTTTTTTTATCCCTTTAAAAAAGACAGAAAGAAAAAAAAGATTGCTGGGGATAAGAAATTCATCTTCCCTGTCACTTAGATCTGTAATTTGAGCTCATTCTAGATCCTTTTATTCAGACTGTCGTAATCTTGAAGATTGCCACTGTATTAAAATCTCTAAGATACTTTGTGCAGCTGAAGCTTGTATCCTTGCTCTCATCATCTTCAAAACTGCAGTATTCTCTTCTCTGTGCTTGACAAAAGTAGTCTTGTTCACGTCTGTTCCAACCACTCAAGAAATGATTTTTCTTAGTCTGTCACACTAACTCTGTCATCCGTCTCGGTACATTTTCACTGATTTGTCTTTGATCTAATGGAGTAAGAAAGGTGCCTTTACATCTGATGGGTCACGTGGCAGAGATAAATTATAACTCTTAACCAAGGACTTGTTTGTGCATTGTCAGACTAAGGAGAAATGCAGGTTTCAAAATCTTCCTAATGTGAAACACTGTTTCTGCGGCAGTCTCAGCTCTGATATTTCTGATTTCATTAATAGTAGTGTATTGTATGGAGAGTGTCTCTCATAATCAAATTGCAGATTATTTGGAGTTTGAAGGGAACTCAGGTGAAGCCAGGTTTTTGAGTTGTACTTAGAAGTTTATTTTACTTGTAATTCACAAACCGTACCTGAAAGTCACCTTGTTCTATTTTATTTCAAAGTTTAACATCACTTGGATAGCAATTTGCAGCGTTTTGTGCTAGTGCCACATTCTCTGTGTCTGAGATGTGCATGTGCAATAATGACGTGGTCCACAGTGAAGAGTCAGTTGTGCAAGTCCTGCTGTACGTAGGCTTTCTGAATGTCTGCCTTGGTTACAACTGCTGCCCTAGTGTCCAGGATTTCTTGCGATGTCATACATCTTTCGGTGTCATCATTCGTTAAAAATAGTCAGTCGAAAACATTTTACAGTTGAACAGCTTGTAGTTGTTGTCTTCAGAATGTATTTCTACAGGTTCTGTTAGTAGTAGTCTTCATCTTACGGTACTAAAATGTAGGGAAAATGGGTTAATTGTACTGGTCTAGCTGAAGAATGAAAAATTGTAAATGACACATGTTTCAGGAGTGATTGACAGCACAGGCATTCTAATTATCTTCAGCTTTCACGGAGTTTTCTCTGCTTCCTCCCTCTCCCCATGAATTACCAGACTAATGTAGGCAGAAATGGAGTATCAACAGAATTCTGAGGCTGGCTGTGTGATGCCATTTCGAATTTCATGTATCAAGGTGTTGTTACTATAGTGATGGAGGTAGGAGCATGAAGAACTGTACATGTATCCATTTATAAAGCTGATATTTAAAAAGATTCAGAATGTGCTGATACATTGGAAAGCTTTGTTGTTAAAGGACCTGAACCGGAAATAGTTGTGTTTCTATGCAAGAATACATAATAAGCTGCTCTAAGCAGCATTAAGAATGATTAGTTTAAGAATTGCATATTGAATTCTTTGCCCTTCTTCCTTAGGTGTGGTATTTTTGTTTGGCAAAGTTTGGATTGAATCTGCAAACACCTATGTCAGCTGTTGTGTGACAGTGAAAAATATTGAGAGAACTGTTTATCTACTGCCACGTGAAACAGTAAGTATGTCTTTTAAGCATGTCAAACATAAGTACCTTTCATTCTGCTTGTGGCAGGTTATGAGTTCCAGTAGTGTGTTTCTGGGAACGGCTGAAGCCACGTGAGGTGCAGAGCAGTGTGTTGCTGCTTCCCCCCCAAACCCTAATTAACAATTGCAGACAAATTGTTACCTTTAGACTTGCTGCTTAGGAAATAAAGTTGTCTTGAAGTATTATAAGAAAACTTCATGCTTTTTAAACACATGATTCAAATAATATTTTTTTATATTTGGGTTTTCTTGGCTGATTGTGTTGTTATTTTCCCTTAAAGAAGAGATACATGATTCATAATAGCAAAGCAAAATACAACTTATTGGTCATGTCTGGTGGCATTTTTTGTTAATTTGTAAAACCTGACTTCTGTTTTTGAGGAAATTGACCTATCCACTGGCAAAGAGACGGAGACTCCGGTAACTATAATGAGTGTTTTCAAGGAATTTAATGACTGCATTTCACCAAAGTATAAGATCATGAAGTTCAAATCCAAGGTTTGTCTACGAGCGTCCTATTTTGTTATTTTCTGTTGTTCTGGTTCGTAAGGTGGGAAGTCTGTTGAAACACTGACCAGTGGGGGAGGTTACGCTGAAACACAAATATGTAACTCCTGACACGTGTAAGTGTACCTGTTTGTAAAAGCCATCCCAGTGTCTTCCCAAATATCTATACTCCTTTAAGAACAGTAAATCCGCAACATGATTGTTCTGCCAGAAGTTTAAACATACTACTTTTGAAAATACTCATTCATTAGCTTCTTAGAAACTGGGTTGGATGTCAGACTGTCTCTCTTGCTTGCTGAGCTATTTTTGAGAATACAGAGCAGGTAGAAGTTCCGATACCTAAAGCCTGGGTATCAGCTCATGATGTCAAAGTTTAAAATGAAAGATTGTGCTCAGTAGATGGGTTTAGACTGTCTTTGCGTTTAACTAGGTGTCACATTGAACTTTATTGTTTCATACTTCTTCTCACCCTTGCAGATTTATCTTTTTAGAATGCATGCTGTTTGGAGCATGGATTGTCATATTGTGCTTATACGGGAGGTAGCAAGTTGTAAGGACTGTCAGCCAGTCTTGAAACTTAAGCTGTTCTGGGCTTACAGTTATGGGCAGTGGTCTTCCAGCGTTGTTTTGCTGTGTTCTGTTTGCTCAACAAATCCTTGAAAGAACACTGGAAAAGCAAGATGTTGCTATAATGGAAAACTTGCACATACAGTAATACAGTACTTTTCATAACTCTGCAGGAGAAGAGCTGATGTCACTGATAGTGTTGCAGATTTGGACTGAATTAGTTTGCTAGTGTGAGAAAGCTTTCTTGTTTGTGTACAAAGAGTATTTGTCTTTCGGCGGGAGGGAGTTTGTTTTGGGGAAAGGTGGCTAACATGCAAGTTAGAGGAAAAGATTTGTTCACAGTGAAGGGCTCAGAAACTTGCGTTTCTTGAAGTAAGACGTCATTAGTCTGGCAAAGCTGGCTTTCATTGTAATTCCTGGGTGGTGTGGAATTAGTTGTAACTTTTCCCAGGCTGGCTATCTTGTGGCTTCGAGGGATTCATTCCTGAATAGTTAATCAGGAAGTGGGATGGCGAGTAAAAACGCAGGAAGAATGGAATTTAATAGTATGTAAATGAGGGAAAATGAAAACAAGTTCATATGGCAATTCAGGTTGGAAAGACCTTCGGGAGGTCATCTAATTCAAAGTTAGAGTACTTCAGAAAGTTAAAGTTATTAAAGTGAAAATGTGAGCAGTGTTCCTCAAATGGCAAATTCATGCAAGAAATCACATCTTTTCATCAACACGTAGCATTATTTATATCATTCGGGGAAAATGCACGTTTTGCTAGAACTTTGTAAAACTTTATTGTTACTTTTTTGTTCTAGCTTATTTTCTCTCTCAAAATTCTGGTGCAAATTTAGGTTTTTTTCGTTTTCAGTATTACTTCTTTTGTATATTTGATGATAACTTAGTCGTTATATATGGGCATCGGAAAGGAATGAATTTAACAATAGGTAAAAAACAAGTTTGTAATAGGTCACTGTTCAAAGACCCTTTCAGGATTGAGGGAGCAAACTCAGGGCAAATCAATTCTTCATTATAAGAGAGGATACAACATTTGCACTCCAGAAATGGGAGGAGGTGAAGGCCTTTGAAAAGATGCAGATCCGCTAACAGAATCTTAGGAAACCTCCACCTGTTCCATGGTGTGCTAAGGAAGAATAGTACGAGTGAGGTAATGGAGTAATACGGTTCAACCTTCACAGGTGGCTTTTAAAAATCAAGGTAAACCGTATGCAAGAAGTATTTGAACTGTTATTTCTGATGTTCATTGAAAGCTTATAAAATTTTTCCTGAGTTTACGCAGAGCTCAGGATGAAACACTCAACTGTGTTGTCCGGACACATGACTACAGTGCGTCTGGGGTCCTTGGATATAGCACAGGAGCGATCCCTAGCAGGAACAGGGAAGAAGCAGCACTAAAGCACTGTTCAGATCTTACCTAAAATATTATAACACTTGATCACCCTGATGAGCAAAGATTAACTCAAGTGACAACAGGTACAAAAGATGGTAATTAGAAGGATGAGACAAAAGGAGAATCAGTTATACCAGAGATAACTATGGAAGAGCTTTAATTTTTTTTTTTTTAGCCTAGTGAAGTAAAGAATAATCGTAAGGCCTTTTTGCTCTCTAAAAACATTGAAGGGGGATAAGCAGCAAGAAAGCTATTTAAAAGTCAGTTTTAGCAAAAGAACAAATTTGTAAATTTTAATTAATGAATAAATTTGGTAGGATAGTTGGGGATACAGAGAAGCTCTGGAATAACCTACCAGAAGTGTTTCTAAACAGTAAGAATTCAAATTCTGTTTGAATTCAGACTCTTCAGTAAACTGAATTTTACGAACATGGTAAAAGGCTATCCAGCTTTATTTTGTTGGCATAATTTTCTGCTGATTTTGATAGTTACTGCCTCCTGGAAGGATTTAATGAGGACTGGAACTAGCTGGAGGGTATAGCACTAGTAATGTGGGGGATAAGAGAAAAGATAGGTTTGGAGGGAAGGGCTGTTGGTGGGGCTGTTTTAGGACTATCCAAGGAAAGTATTACAGTAACTCAGCTCTTCCAATTTAACACAAAATTGAAGGTGAACAAGTGGCACTGAATCTGGCCAGGCTTGCACCTCTGCAGCACGGGGTCCTTTTGCTGCCTTCAAGATAATTGTGGAAGTAGTGGGGTTGTGCCATTACTGCGCCCTCCTTTTCTTCTGTTCCTCTCTGAGAGACCTCAGTTTGCCTGGTTATAGACCTTATTAATCTGTGTATTGTAAGGAGTCATCATCTTTCTTTTCATTACAGTCATACCACCAGAGATGTTGTGTTGTTATATGGCCCTTACATCTGTGTTTCCATAGGAGTGTGCAGGGCTCTCAAATTGCAATGGTGGTGACACTCAGCTGAGTGAATGCTGCAAAAAAGTGATCTTCACACAGTTGTGACTGTATGTGGGTAAGAGCTAATATGCTGTAGAGGAACTCCCTGTTCTGTGACGTGCAGCTGGAGTTCCACTACTGTGTTGTTAAGGGTTGGTGTTTTGAAAGATTTTTAAAAGGCTAATAGCAGCGTTGCTCAGGTGAGCAGAGCACTCATGAGCGATGCATTCAGAGAAACACAAAGTCTCAGTTTTGGCATAGTGCTGTGAAACTGAGAAACTCTTATTTTTCCACCATTAGCTGAAATCGGAAAGGTTAGTAGCATACCTGCCATGCACCCGAATTTCTTTTATTCAGAGCACCCAGTTTTGTGATGGTGGAGAGAGAGCCAGTATTTATACGCTGAGGCAGGTGGTTCTGTGTGTGTGTGTGTGTGCGTGTGCGCATGCATCTTGGCCTTGCCAGCACCAAACTTTGTCCCTGTGAGCAGATACACTTAAGCCATATCATTTCCTTCTGCACCTGCTGCTAATTGTAGCTTCAATGGGTTGCACTGCTGCCAAGTTAGCAAGTCTTCACAAATCAATTTGAAAGCAGCCTTACTCCACTTAGGAACTTAGCAGCTAATCACTGCTGCTCATTTCTGCTCTCTTGAAGGGCCACTTGAAGGGCAGATTACTCTGCAGCAAAGCATTCATTCACTGCAGTTATGACCAGACGCTTGTGTAATTGAGCTGAGCAGATGAATCACTGCAGCATGCTATTTTTACACTATGTTCAGCTTGTGCTTGCAGCAAGAACTTGTTTGAAGCCTGAGAGGGTTTTTTTTTTAAATTAAAAAAAAAAAAGGAGGGGTGTCACCAGTAATATGTGCTAAAAGCAGTGCATCGCCATCTGTTGTAGCTATGATGTGCTTCTCGTGTGAGGTGCTGTTTTGGCTCAACAGTTCAGATCTACATTTGCTTGCTAATTTGTAATGCTGTTCTGATTTTATAGTGGTGCTCTTGTACCAAGTTACATTACTCTCTTCTGCTTCTGTGTAGCTGTTGATGCCATAGTTGTTTCTGGAGTTCGTCTCTTCCTGTTTATAGCAGAGGGACCTCTCCTCTCCACCCAGGCTTTGCAACCTTTAAACTGCAGTGTTATGAGAAGTAGCAAGCTTAACTGCTCATTCTAGTGCTCTGAGGGAACTATTGCTGATGCTGTTAATTTGAGGGGAAAAACCCAACCCCAAAACTAAGTAACTTCGAGTTTACCTAACTGTGTGTGTATTTTGTTTACTTGTAAATTTTATTCCGATTTATGGTGACTTTGTTTTTTGTTGTTAAACTTACTCTAGAGGTGTACTATGCTGACTCTTATGCTAACTCTGTGTGTAATGTGCTGAACTTGGTGTGTTGTCCAGTGAAAATATGCTTTCTTAATTTAAGGAGCTTCTAGGAATTTTTGTAGTAAGAGCAAGGTTCTGGCATAGTTATGGCATAACATAATGACAATACACAACCATGGTGCAGATGGTTTGTGCAGTATTACAGGGCAGAGCATGACATTTCAGCAGGTACCATAATGTTGTGGCACAGGATATTGTAATTATTTGGGAAATGAAGGTAGTTATTCTTAGAAACTGACAAGCTGTGCATGTTATGCAAAATCATTATTGTTCTTGCAGAAAGCAGAAGTGATACTTAACTTTCAGTGAAGTTACACTGAACTTGAGGCTGCTTTAACTGTCTTTGTTAGATAAATGTAAACAAACTTGACTACTTTCTATTAAAACCCAAGTCAATCAAATTGAAAAATACAATACTGTCATAGAAATGATTCTGTTCTAAGCATGTAATAAAGTAAACATCTGGCACATGGTTGGGAAATCAGTTCTCTTGGGTGCCTCTCTGAAGTGCCAGTACACTAAAGCATGCAGTATAAAAGGAGGAATTGTGTGCAGTTACTGGGCTATGACCTCATTGGGATCATAGGCACGTGTTGGGATAAGTCGTGGTTAAGTAGGACAGGCTGGGATGGCGAGGAGGGGGAGTTCCTTTTACATGTCAGAGCAATGGGAATGCATGGAGCGTTGCGGAAGGACGGGCAAAGAACTGGTCGAGAGCTTATGGGTCAGGATTAGAGAGCAGACTAATGGAGGTGACATCGTGGTGGAAAAAGGAAAGCCAAAGCCAACGTGGAGTTGAATCTGGTGAGGGAGGCAAAGAGCAGTAGGAAGGGCTTCTAGAGGTACAGGATGACTAGGGGAGAATGTGGGTCTGCTGCTGAAAAGGACAGGGGATGGGTGACAAAGGGCATGGAAAAGGCCAAGATATTCGGTGTCTTTTTCACCATGGTCTTTACTGCTATGTCCAGCCTTCAGCAATCCCTGACCCCAGGAGACCAGAAGGAAAGCCTGAAGCAAGGTAGACTTGTCCTTGGTGGAGGAGGGAAACATTTAAACAAATTGGACAGACCATGGGTGCATGGGACCTGATGGGATGCACCCAACAGTGCAAGGGAGCTGGCCAACATCACTGCGAGGCCACATATGATTGTCTTTAAAAGGTCAGGTTGATCAGAGCAGGTTCCTAAGGACTGGAAGAAAGCAAATGTCAAAGCTATCCTTGAGATGGGCAAGGAGGAGGATATTCCAGGGAACTAGAGGCTAGTTGGCCTCGCCTCAAGCCCTGGGAAAAGGCGGTGGAGCAACTAGTTGTGAAGACAACTGTTTTCCAGACACACAAAGCACAAGAAGGTGCTCGGGAGTGTTCAGTGTGGATTTACAAAGGGGAAATCATGCTTAACCAAGCTGGTAGCTTTCTATGAAGAGACGACTGGCTTGGTGGACAATGGAAGAGCAGCGGCTGCTGTTGATCTTGACTTTTAAGTGAGGCTTTCAACACTGTCTACCATAGCATCCTCAAACTGATAAAGTATGGGCTAGGGAAGGGGACAGCGAGATGGACTGAAAGCCGTCTGCACTACTGGGTTCAGAGTGTTGTGATCAGTGGCCCAAAGTTCAGGTGGAGGCCAGTCCTCAGTGGCGTACCCCAGGGGTCAATACTGGGTCCAGTCCTGCTTAGTGTCTGTGTTAATGACTTGGACGATGGCACAGAGCGCACACTCAGCAAGTCTGCAGACAGTACGTAACCAGGAGGAGTGGCTGATACACCAGATGGGCGTGCTGCTGTTCAGAGTGACCTCACAGGCTGGAGATCTCATGATCTACAGAAATCTCATCGAGTTCAAAAAAGGGAAATAACAAGTCCTGCACCAAGACTGGACTAACCCCATGTACTCTAGGACCAACCAACTGGAAAGCATCTTTGCAGAAAGAGACCTGGTCATCCTGGTAGACACAAAGCTGTACAAGAGCCAACGATGTACCCTTGTGGCAAAGACGGCCATGGGTACCCTGGGCTGCATGAGGCAGAGCACTGCCAGCAGGTTCAAGGGAGGTGGTCCTTGCCACTTTACACAGCCCTGGTGAGACACGTGGAGTGCTGCGTTCCGCTGAGCTCCTCTGTATGAGAAAGGGAGCAAGAAAAGGAGCAAGTCCACCACAAGACCACAAAGATAATTACAGGGCGTGGACCATCTGCCATGTGAGGAGAGGCTGAGAGAGCTGGGACTGCTCAGCC
>Ga0065711_1047405_pt1 | contig 12348 bp, 7 predicted proteins | sample Hoacrofraction12_FD_59098 | JGI IMG/M metagenome (GOLD analysis project Ga0065711, IMG submission 59098) | Hoatzin crop microbial communities from Cojedes, Venezuela - Epithelial fraction 12 v2 (version 2) | ecosystem: Host-associated > Birds > Digestive system > Esophagus > Crop | place... | reverse complement strand
CGCCACCGTGCCCGCCAGCCGCCGGTTCTCCCAGGGCTTGGGAGGCGGCAGCTGCGACGCCATCTCCGCCTCACTGCGAGCCCCACTCGGCCCCCGGCCCGGCCCGGCCCAGCCCAGCCCAGCCAGGCCCACCGCGCTCCTCCACCCGCCCACCGGCAGACGCGACGCGGGAGCACCGAGCTATTCACCACCCGCCGTTCCGGCAGGGCCTCCCGCCGCGCCGGCCCATCGATGCGCTCTGCCTCGCCTCTGCGCAAGCCTGTGCTGGCTCCGCTGGCCGCCCGGGAAGGAGGGGCGAGGCCGCGCGTGGAGTGGGGGTTGCTGTGAGGTGATCGCTGCTCTGTGGGGAACGGAGCGGGGTGGGGTGGCGGAGGCGAAGGCGGTCGCCGCCGCCGCCCAGAGCTCATCTGCGGCTCCTACGGCCTCCTACGGCAGGGGGGCCTCGTGCTTGAGCGGTCCCCATTCTCCCCTCGGCTCAGGCGCCTCAGCGTGGGGGGCTGTAACGGTTCTAACCGCCGGGGCGCGCGCTGGTGTGTGTATACGCAACGTGGTGGGTTATGGGGCTCCCTCACCGAAACCGGAGGTGTCCGGGCCGGGAGCGGGGGTGCTGAGCTGGCCGCTCAGCGCTCGCCTTGTCGCGATCGCGATCTGCTGGTGTCGCGGGGGCCGCGGCGTGGCTGCGCCGTTGGGCGGCCGCGGGAGGCGCGTCGCACTCCGTCCTGTCCCCTCCCGGGTGGCGGCGGGGGAAGCGGTGACTGCCGTCCCCGCCGGGCTGCGGCCGTGCAGCGCCTGAGTTCGGTTCAGATTTCTTAAGGAGCTTCTCGGTGGTTTTCTGCTTAAATCTCTGGGTTCCGGCGGTCGTCGCGCGAAACATTGTTGTGGCAAGTGTTGAAGTCTCACAAAGCTGAATCGAGCTAACATACCTAAAAGTATGTTGGTTTGTTTTCTTTTTAAAAACAGGTTTGATGTTTTCTAGATAGTCCTTGGTTTTTGCAGCTCACCATAAAGAATCCAAATCCGGGAGAAACTAAATTGATTGAACGAATAACTTTTCCTGTGCTGTGAAGGTTTTCCATGGCTGAGATATTTCTGTGTGAGGTACTCCTGAGTAGGACAGTACATCAGAGGGTAACAGATTGTGGCTGGCATGGAGAACACCAATATATCTTGCCTCTGCACCGCCTCTTGCAATACAAAAAATAGGGGGTTATCAAATGTGGCTTAGAGGAGCTAAGCCCAAAACAAAATCAGGTGGTTCATCTGTCAGTAGGTACTGTGGAATTCCTTGCCAAAGAATGTAGAGGCAGAAGAATTTCAAAGAGGTGCTGGGGAAGGACTGGAGGAGAGATCTGTTAAGGATTACCAACAGGCAAACCACACCAGGTCAAAGGAATCCTCCAAACCAGAAATAAATGGAAGCAGAGAGCACTTGGCAGAGGGATATGCCTTGCACACCTGTATCTTCCTGTGGCATCTGTTTATCCGTGCTTTGGGTGGCAGTAGACTAATTGAACCTTTGGTCTGAGCAACTGTGGTTATTCTTATGTGCCTCCTAAACTTTGCTAGATATCCAGTAAGGGTGAGCACCTCACGGGGAATCTCTCTTTTTCCATTTTTTTCTAAAAACGCAGGAACTTAAGTTTGCTGAGAGTTCTATCCCATTATTAAATTTCAGCCAAGTAAATGAGTCTGTTCTCAAATTCTGGGCAGAGAGAGTGTCAGGAAAACAAATTAGCCATAATCTTTTAGGAAAAAAAGCATTATGAGATCTCTCACAAGAACGGTAGTCCTATATTTGAGATGGGAAATAAGAAATCTCAAAAAATTGAAGGGGCTAATGGATAGAAAAGACTTCATTTGCCTTTAAGGCTTTGTGTGAAAAAAGGAGATGGCTTCTGTTTTTTGTTTTATTCCGGTGTGATTTTAATGGTGATTCTGTAGTTGCTACAATTTTAGAAGGAATTTCCATTTTACATTTGGCTTAATATGTCTTAGCTCCACTGGCCTTCTCCATTCAGTAAAGAATAACATGTCACATAATGCACTTTATCAAAGATAAAACTCTGGGGAAAAGGTCACCATAGCTTTGTCAGAACTCTTGACTTCAGATTTTTCTAGGAAGTACGGAAGCTTTCCCTAAGTCAGTTGTCTTTTTGGGTTGGTCTTCCAATTCTGTTGTGCCTTTGATTTAGGACCAATGTATCCTAAACTTTTCTAGAGGACAAAAAAAAAAATCCAAGGATTCTAAATATGGTGCAGTTAAGAGAATCCTTTTATTGTTGAATTGCTACATTGTGTTTCTTCTAAGTTGTTTTTTTTTGTTTTTTTGTTTTCTTTTTAAATTTTAGAATTATCCAGCATGTCTTCACTAACAGAAAAGGACAGACCAATTGTTCAGCTGTTACTGAACACTGGTACTTGCCCACGATGTATTTTGAGGTTCTGCTCCGTGGGATCACAGACACTTTATAGACGTTCATACAAGGTTTGTTCTTTGTATTCCTAATTAGAATGTGTCAACATATGAATGAAGTGTTTTTCCACTACCTTGGAGGAGAAGGTGATTGTATTCTTGGGCTCTTTGCCTGAGAGGAAAACACTTTGCAGAATGAAGTATGAAAAATGACTGCTGCTACACTGTGCAATTTTGAGAAATTACAAGGATCATAGAATATGTCAGTTGTTGTGGATTAAATGTTAACTTTAACTGTGAAAGTTGCTATGTATTTCCTGAAGACACCAGAACACAGGGCATGTTAGCTTCTGCACAGCTCTATCACTTTTGAAGCAGAGCAGCTATGACTTCCATCTGTTCTCTTTCCTTGAATATTGTAAGTAGTAATGGAGCTGTGGGCAATGCAGCTGATGCAGAGGAGGAACCATCTATGCTCCAAACGTTTTTGCCTCTATGCTCCAAATGTTTTTGCCTTATACTTCCTTCTTCTTTCAGTAGAATTGGTAGGGGGTTGTAACTGAAGAATTGCGGAGCACAAGTTAAGGATAAATCTTCCTTTTTCAATCAGTCAAACACAGTGTTGTCAGGCATCCTTTTTAGCTGACCTTAGTGCTGAAATTCAGTGTTCTTCAAATTTTCCTAGCTGTGCATTGTCATTCTTGCCTTTGTTCTTGTATTTGATACTCCTCAACTTGGTTTTGACTATTTGCTCCTCCTCCATATTGGTTCTTTGAGACCTCTCTCATTGTGTGGGCCAAATAAACATGACCATTTACCTGGTATAATCCCTTTCCTTTATGCTTGTGTCTTCTGGTGTCTGTCTTAATTCAGGTCAAGTTTAGACACTCCAGAATTCATTTTTAGAATCTTCAGAATTCAGTTTTAACATCTTTCTCCCTTTTCCATTTTCTGTTAATCATTTGAGAAGTGTTCATTCTGTATGCCATTTTTTATTCTTTCGCACCTCTACCTAATTTTTCTGAGTTGCAACAACACAGTAACTGCTGTCTTTGTTACTGAAGACCTTTTTATAAATCTTTATTTTTGGAACTGTGTCTTCCCTCTATCTCTTATCCTTCCTAAAATTCAGAGACATGCAGGTAGTTGTTCTCTTTCCTCACCAGCACATCCTTTATTTTTTGTAGGCTTCTCTCTTTATATGAAGGTCTTCCTCTATGTATTTAATTTCACCCTCACCTCTATCTGCTCTCATTTTCTTCTCGTACACTACTAGCCAACTCTCTTCCTAATCTGGGCTAATGAAGTTGGAGGAATTAAATAATATAATCTAAATGACGAAAGGGCAATAAACATATATTTTCATTGAATAGCGATGGGGCCAAAGATAAATGCATTGTTGCAAGTCAGATCTGTAAAATGTTTTCACTCTTCTTGGATGATAAAGAAGTCTCTTTGGCAAAATTCAGTTCCTCTGGATAACATTTTGACAGAAACACAGCTTGGAGCTTTTTAATTCTGTGGATGTCTTTTGGTATGAATTCCAAGTTACTAATCACATATACTAAGGCTAAACTGGAATGGTTAGTACTGCCTTTTAGAATTGTGATTGTGCTTGTTACAGCATTGGAGAAAAGAGGAAAAAACAACAACAGTATGATTCCTCTTTTTGTGTCAGGATTTGATGAAGGATTTGAAAGAATTTCTGAAAAATAATCAGGAACAAGAAGATACAGTTTTTTTTGACATAGTTGATCCACCTTGTAAGAGAATCAGACTTGAACACACAGAAGAAGGGCCTGATGATCTGAACCACGATAGAGGACTCCAGCAGCTTTCTTCAGTTAATGCTGAAAATACTGCAATGGAGAACTCAACTGTGAAGGTTTGCAATGTGTGTTTGGGAATTCTTCAGGAGCTGTGCGAGGCTGACTTTGTTAAAAAGGTAAATAATGAGTATTAACATTATGTGTACTTGGATTGGCGCTTGTGTATGTTGGGGCCCACAGTATAGACCTGGTGATTTAAACCACCACACAGTTAAACAATTCAGAGAAGAATTGAGAGAAAGATACTGGAAAAAATTTGAAACATTTATCTGTTTTGAATATTTGAAATGTAGATGGCGCCATTCAACTACGTATAGCTTCTTTGACAGTGGTTGCATACCTCCTATGCAGCTGGGAAATAAAATTTGTCAGGGTGACCATAATGTGACTTTTTAAAAAAAAAGCAGTGCGGGTGCAATGGAATGACTGCTAGGAACACATTTTCCCAAGAAAATGACTTGGATACACAGTTACATGAATTTAGGAGATAACCTGAGGTTCAGCTGCTTAGATTACAAGGAAAACCTCACTGTAAATGGTGACCTCTCTTCCCTTTTGCTATGTGAAGGGAAAATAAGGAGGCATCACACGCTGTGCTTTTCAGCTTGAACATGTTCCTAATATGGCATGAGTCTGTCTTTACCATGTAGTACTATTTAGAAAGCCGCAGCAGAAGAAAATGTGTTGGTGATATGACAGACAGTAGGTAATTGAGAAGATATGAGCTAGGAGAGAATGTGGGCATGATGAGTGTTGCAAACATCATCTCTGAGCGATATAATTGCATATGTGACAAACAAATATCAGCTAGAAAAATCCCATTTGTGTTTGAGATGTTTAATAGAGTTTTAATAGAAAAGAATTGTCTAATAGCATGAATATATCTAAAAATGGGACTAAACAGATAGCATAGTATATAGTTTCTGTTGTTACAGTGCATGATGTTTCTTTTTTGTTTCCGTTGGCAGAGTATATATATTTTTATGGAATCCACTTTTAAGACTTGTTTCAGAGTTAGTCTCTTGAGTAGCAATGGAAAATCTGACAGCATTTGTTAAGGCACCACAAAACCTGATTATTTTATAAGGAAATTTCGTTGTCTGAGATGTTGATTTCACCCTGAAAGCTCACAGTTAGTCTTTGTTAACATTCACTAAAATCACTGACATTTTGGCTTCTTTTCCATGTGTGTTTAAGCTTACGTCCACTAGAGACGTCTAGCCATCCGCTCTCGCTAGCCTACTTCAGAATGTTTGATGCATGTTTGGGGTCTTACTTTATTTCCAGTGACAAACATGATTTTTTACAATGAAGAGTTATTAATACTGTAGATACCAGTTTGCTCCTGTCTTATCCCAGGACCTTAAACATTGTTATTGTTGTAGAATTGTATCAGTGCCATGAAGAAAAGCATTTTGAGACAGCTGTTCTAGCCTTTGGTCACTGTGGTGTAATTTGTTGCAAAGATTTCAGGGTATAGCTGGTCTTAGCCTTAAAATAGTGAGTTTTGTTGTTTCATAATGCCACAGCAATAAGGATACAGTTTATTAGCATCTCCTTTTATTTTTTTAACAAAAAAAGAAGCTTGTATTTCAAGTTGTTAGGATTACTCTGGTTTGTATGTTTGGCATCTATCTGAATGTGTATTAACATGGATTTACAGTGATTACACTAGAATAAAGAATATCTTAAAAGATTATCAACTCAGTTCCATTGCTGTGGTTTAATATTAAAATTCTTCTCTTACAGGTATGCCAAAAGGTTAATTCTGCTGACTACCAGTTCATGAGTTTTGTATTTTCTGTGTCGCTGCCCGCACAGCTGTCTGTTAGGGAGGTGAGTGTTTACAGATATTTCTTCATAACTTAAATGCATGTTAAAGAAAGTAACTGTGGAATGTACAAGCTGGAGGTGGTTTGATTTTTAATTGCTGTTGTTTAAAAAAAATCCAAAACACATGCTAGAAGTGAAGTCTGCTCTCTCCTTCCTTGTTAGTGAGTATTATTTAGATTAATAAAGTGTCTGAGTCACTTCAGTTTTCAGTTAGCCCAGGAGTTACTTTACATCTGAAAATCTAAAAGGAATTTCTTTAAACCCTCACTGTATTGTTCCCTTTGGTACAGATGCCAGCTCTGCTTTGTAGATCTTCTTGGAGAAGGAGCTGCACAGCTGGTGCCTTTCTTGAAATTAATTGTAATTGGTAGTGCAGAATACAAATGAAGGAATTTGAAGATGAACTGTAACTGTTCAGCATTTTAAATTATGTGAAAATATACGTTTTAATAGTCACCTGTCTTGGGCATTGTTGAAAGTCTAGATTTGTAAAACTACAGTTCATAGCAGTTGTAAAACTGCTGATTTTGATGGCAATTTTAATCAAACTTGATTTGTTTACATTTCAGTCATTTAATTACAGAGGATAATGGTAATATGGAGGAGTGTGTAACCCTGGTATTTTTTTTTTTAATTGAGGGAGAATACTAAGCATAGTATAACTTGATTAATAAAGCAACATTTTTTGCTTAATTGTGAAATATTTTACGGTGTTCCCCTGCTTCCTGATATAAAATCATGCAAAGATACTATTCTAAAAGGTAACATGTAAGTCTTTACGATAGATGCCTGCTGTGGTAAGATGTAGTAGAAGCTTCAGTGAACATGGCAGAAAGAAGTATAGGTCTTCTTGGGTTTTGGTATAAATCTGTCGTGAGGTCTGTCCTCATCCCACACAATTTGATTGTTAAATAATCTACTATGCGTTTAGTGTTGATTTGTACTGTTAGTTTTGGCTTCTTGGCCAAATGCCAGTGTAATAGCTGCATTGTGCTAACATGTATTCTACTTCTAAGTCTTCATGAACTTAAGATTCTCTACTTCACATCTGCAATTAAGCATAGTTGGTGTGTTTGCTTCAGCTGCTACTGTGTCTGGTGAAATAATACCAGAACAAATTGCTTTGTGCTTTCTGGCAGGATGAACTGCCCGTATTACCATTTGATTTTATGGTCATCCAAAAAACGAGATATGCCAAAAAACCACTTTCAGGCTAGGTGAGTGTATGGATATATGCATGTGTGCCAGCGATGCTCTGTAAAACTCCAAATGTAGGTCAAGCTTACTCCAATTTTATGCCTAGTGTGAGCTTAGGTGTTTAAAAAAAAGAGAAGCCTTATTATTTTTAGAGTACTATTGATCAGGTCTTTTCTGTTTCGAGGTCTACCATTGCTAGTCCTACCGAGACTATCTTTGCTCTATTCACTACAACCTCAATGAGCAAAAAACAAAGTGATGCACAGAATGTTTTGGCTAGAGTCCCAACTACAATTCCCATGTTATCAAGTTCTTAATACATTTCCATTATGTATCTTTAGCTTGACAGCTATACTTTATCTAGCTTAAAAATAACTTTTTTTTTTTTTTTTTCATAGCATAGCTATGTAATGGTGGAGGCAAGGGAAGAAAAATTTAATGCTGCTGTGCTTCCTCACCCTCCTTGTGGGTCTTTGCCAGAACGCCTCGGTAGAGGGTGTTATTGCATTGCAGTTCTAGCTCAGTGATGTTCTCGCACTAATCTGAACAAGCAGGGCAAGTATTTCTGTCTGCCTTTGAGGCAGCCTTGGCTGTAAATAGAAACAAAGAATAATAGTTGACTTCAGAGAGTTCCTTTTGCTGATCGAAATATTGATGATGCACTGAGACTGTGTGGACTGGGAAAACTGACTTGGCAAATGAAGCTGGACGAAAACCGCATTTATTACTTTATAGTAACTTTGTCTTCTAAGTGCAATAAATTATTAGTGTGATAAAAGGGGTAAGATGTGATTTTTAACCTGTCCATCTGCTTCATTCAATGTATTTTGTTCTTATGTTCAAGCAAACAAACAATACTACGGTTCTTGGTACAACCACAGGAATAGAAGTTGTGGTGTGAGTCCGGAAATGAATAGGTGGAGTGAGATGAGTGAGCAGGAAGCTCCAAAACCAGATCTGTTCTCTTTGGAAACAGTTCAGGTTCATCTGGGAGCAGGTCTGCATTAGAAAGCTATTTGTGTAGCTGTGCTCTAAATGAAGGGATGAAAATGGGTAATGGTGGAGAAAGAAGCTCTTTAAAATCACGGCGGTTTATTTACCACCTATCTGTTCACCAGTTAAAAAAATAATTGGTAAAAACAGCTACTGTTTTACAATTAGAAAAGCAGCAAGTAATATGTCAGAAAATCTCAAATATCTCAAAATGCTTTCTGTTGAAGAGGTCTTTTGTTAAGTACTGCTTTTATTTCTTTGAACTGCACTGTACAGGAACATATGTAATTTTATCATAAAAGGACACCCCAAAGAGCCACCCTCCCATTGACCTTTCTGTATGACACACAGATTTTCTCTAACTTCTTTTCAACAAAAAATCAGAAACTACCTTTTAATATTACCTTCAACTAATTTAATTATGACAGTTGTCATCCTGCCAAGTGTAAAATGTACAATGACATAAAATTGACGTTTGCATAGTATTTGCAAAGAAGCTATCACCTCTTTCGACAAGTAAGATATTTGGTTAAAATAATTCATAAATACAGGAGTCCCAAGTTTATGTCAGACAGCTATATTAGAATATCGTGACTGTTAGCTGTGTCTGTAGTCTCAGTTGTGATCCATCATCCTGGTACTTGCTACAAGGACATTGATGCAAATAGCATCTGTAGTCATTACTCCCTGTAGGACTGTGTATACCTCATCATGGAATTCCCCATCTCAAAGCTCTTTTCTAATACAGTGAAAAAACGCTGTGGCTGGGATTGCACATGGTATTTCAGCTGTTGCCACTGTGATCCCTCAGATAGTGTTAGAATAATATCCAGCAGCTTGTAATCAATATAGTGTCTGAGCTAGTGTATTTCAGAAATATATTTGCTGTTAAGCATTGCCCTGCAGGCTTGAGCTCTGAAATGAGTATTTTTCATTTTCAAACCACTTCACAAACATAAAGTGATTATGAAGTAGAGGGATCTGATCCCCTGCTTCACATACAGCTGGGAAAGAGTAGAGCAGGGGAATGAAGGCATAGGAGTAGAGAGGTTTGGCTGGCTTGGTCGTTGAATGTGATTTGGAATTTGGGATCTTTTGACTTCTGTGCTCACAGTGTCCTAATCTATTGTTTCCTCTTAATTGAAGGGGAAAAGTAATTTCTTTAATTCTCTTTCAATTTTGAAGTCAAGAGAGAGGAAATAAAATTTGACTTGTGGTCTCACTTTAGCATAGTGACTTACATGCAGAAGTTTTCTCTGTTTTGTAATTGTACCCCTGTAAAAAAGAGGAAAGGAGTGAGGCTAGTCACCTGACTGAGTACCAAACCTACATGTGCTTTAAATCAAGGCATACGAGAATTTTTAAATAGGCATTTGTTAAACACAGATTTTTTTAGACCTGGTTCTATGGTTGCCATATTCTCTAGTTCAGAGTTATGTTCAAGGAATTTCAATTGGAAACTATTTTTATTTATGATTCTATCTGGGTTATTATGCAAACAAGATTACAGCATACTTTGTGGTGTTTGGTGAAGCACTCTTACTCATCCTGTCTACATATGAAGTATAATGAATCACAGTGAATTAAACAGTATTGCATCAATCCAGCTGTATTTATTTTGTTCCGTAGCGTGCAATTTTGTGTATCGTATATCTAACAGAGTTTGTGTCCTCTCTTTGCCATCCTTCTTTCCCCTTAATATTTCTAGCACTGTTTTCAGGATTCGCTGGTTCATTTAGATGTACCAAAGGAAGGATAATAGACATGTTTTTGGTTGAGTTCCTCTATCAGAGTGTAAAAGAGATCTATGATGTAGTTCCTTCTGATGTCAATAGAAAGGTGATGTGATCCTGGCTCTGCTCCTTTAATTTTGATATATGTTTTCAAACCTCTTCATTAGAATTATTTCTGTGACAATAGACAGTAATTCTTTCAGCAGGGTTTGGGGGGAGGTTATTCTTAAAGCACCATGTATGAAGAATGAAAGGCAGGGAAGGGATTTAAAATTCTGAAGAATTTAAATCAGTGGTGTTCACTGCTTTTGAGATACCAAGTCTTTTAGACATTGCATATGTATATATGGTTGTATGAAAAGTGTATGGAGTCACCTTTCTCTGACGCTTTACTAGTAGTCTGCAGTTCACAGACTAATTTCGATTTTTTTTCATTGTAGTTGTTTCAGGCCAAACAACTTGGTGTTTGGAATGCATCTTCAGTGAGGATGATGAGCCTAATTGTCCAGACTGTGTATTGACAGTACGGGTTCTATTAGTTAAGTGGCACCCTGCCAGCCTTAATGTATTTTGTTGTTGTTAGTAGAGGAAGAGCTGAAAATGTTGTTGCTTCATTGCAGGAAGTTTTGAGGGGAGTTTTTCTCTTCCTATTAACTGCTTTTGCACTGATAGGCATTCTATTGAAATGGAAACATTGTATGGGTCTTCTGAATGCCTCTGTCCAACATCACTTTTTTCCCCACTTAAAGACCTAATAGAAAGGCCGTTTGAGGTTGAAGTTAAAATTCTGGTTCACTGTAATGCGCTTCAGTTTAGTAAGGTATGTTTTCATTGTAGTGCAGAGAATGGCGGTCACTCTTGGCCCACACAGAGACAAAATTTAAAGCATAAAGCGTGGGACAATTACTATGCTGAAGTAGTAGATCATTTTGTACAGTCCATACGTCAGTACAACAAGACGCAAGTGAAACTGCAGAGATGCACCTCTAAAATGTTAGGCTTCCCAGAGCAGAGTTTGGGAAAGATTGGCTTTTGGTAGATTTTTGGCATAAGCAATATTGTTTGGAAGTCTTCAATTTCTTGATCCTTTTTGATTTTGTTCAAGTCATTTAGTGTTGCACTGATTTGATGGCTGTTGCTCCTTTGAGCTTACTTTTGTATTTTTCTATTGTCCTTTCATTGGTAATTTTAATTCTACTTTTGACCTTTGTTGTAACCATTGTTAATTCTTATACTGCTGAGTTCCATTTGTTGGCTGGGACACCTAAGTGATGGTAGTAGAGTTTGAGGAAGCATTTACAATGCACAGATTGAGGACAATCAAGCGTTAGAGCAGGGTGTCCGGAGAGGTGGTGCAGTCTCCATTACTGGACGTTTTCAAGAACTCATTGGATAGAGCCCTGAGTAACCTTTTCCGATTTCATAGCTGATACTACTATAAGCACAAGGTTGGATAGAGACCTCATGAGGTCCCTGAATTATCCTGTGGTCACATATGTAAAGCAAATGTTACTTCTTAGAACTTCCACTCAGAGAAGTGCATCAGGAGCTGCAGAAGGTGGTGTTCCCAGAGAATATGCACAAAGCAACAGAGGGTCAATTGGGAAATGAAAAAAGGAGAATTCAAGAATGAATCTGCCCATGATTCTCAGATCAGATCTTCGAGCTGTTCCTATGTGTGCTGTGTGATAAATAATTGTTAGTGAACTCGAGCATTTATACTAAAAGCTCCCTCTGATTTTTAGTAGTATTCATTCCGTTCCTCGACTTTCTCATATTCAGCCCATGTCTTCTCCTAAACTAGGTGATGTGCTTTAAATAAGGGGCGGTCCTCAAGGAAAGGGTTACTGATTACCGTAAGACCAAGTATGTCTTTCATGTTTTTTATAATGGATGATAATTGAATTTGATTTTTTTTTTAATTTATATATCAAATTGATTTTCTTGTACCATCCATTTAGACAGTTGTGGGGTTTTTTTTTTTTTTTACATTTATCTGTGTGGTTGATAACTGCTAGTTGCACTTGACTCAGGCTGTCAGAGGCTTTGTGTAGTTATAGTGTTAACAACAAGTTTCAAAGTATGTTTAATGCAGGCTGATCTTTTTTTTAAAACCAGATAGGATTTGAGGTGAATTGCAAATTGATGCCTTACAAATAAAAACAAACACTAGTTCTGTCTTTCACTTCTAAAGCAAAAACTACATTAAAATTCTAATACTTCCTTTTTGTCCTGAGTTTTAAAGATTTTTCCTTCTGCTAGCAGTCTCTCAAATTGTTGGAGTTTTGAGCCTTAATTTCACTTGCCTTTTTTTTTTTTTTTTCCTCTGTCTGCTTCCTGGGCATGGCTG
>Ga0065711_1047403_pt1 | contig 12348 bp, 6 predicted proteins | sample Hoacrofraction12_FD_59098 | JGI IMG/M metagenome (GOLD analysis project Ga0065711, IMG submission 59098) | Hoatzin crop microbial communities from Cojedes, Venezuela - Epithelial fraction 12 v2 (version 2) | ecosystem: Host-associated > Birds > Digestive system > Esophagus > Crop | place... | reverse complement strand
CTGTGCGGCCTGCTGTAGGTGACCCTGCTTCGGCAGGGGGGTTGGACTAGATGACCCACAGAGGTCCCTTCCAACCCCTACTATTCTGTGATTCTGTGATTCTGTGATTTGTTCAGTCATATCTGTTCATATGATCAATACAGTTCATATTTGTTCCTTATGTATTTCTTCAATCCCTTTATTTTCACTTACTTGTTTCTGACATGCATGTTTTCTACAGTTATTTTGCAGCGTATTTTTCGTGTCCTGCTGTCTGTCAGACGGTCATAGTGTTCCAGAGTAACACGGCCATTGTACATGCTATGCTGTGGAGTGTTACCAAGACAAGTGTGTGTTCACTGAGGCTCTCACTCTCGTTTTACCTCCTCTCTGCCTATGAGCAGCTCTACACTACGGATACATCTATCAGAGAACTCTTAACTTGAGAGTCAGCTGCTAGATATCACAGTGGATACCCACAATGTGTTACTGGGAATATAGCAGTAACAAAGTTGTATGACATCAGAAATAATATATTATATGTAGGGAAGCCACTGCAGTTTAGAAGTTTCCTTCTCCAAATGGGAGGAAACCACAGAATCAAATTGTTTTTTCCGTGTTGATTTAATTCATTTTTAACTTCCATAAATATTCCAGGTCATCATTTTTCTGATCTTCTGTATTCCATGCACAGTTTCAGAACTCTTGTATTGCTCCCTCAAATGATTTTGTAGCAGTCAAGGATGTCACTTTAATCAGATTTTTGCTACACATACAAATGTGCCCTTGTTATTCGGAGGAAATGTGAATGTAGAATTAGATTCCAGTTTTCTCCTCTTTCTTTTTTTGTCAGCTGTTAAGCATTTGCAAGAAGCATATTGTGCATACAATGTGGTCTTTATAGCTGACCCATAAGCCTGCAAGATAAACTAGAAGGAACTCCACTTAAACTGCCATGAAGAGTTTAAAGCTTATTTTACCCTATTTATATACAAACCAAAAGCCTTGCCTTATTCCTCTACAAAAAGCACCTAGTCTGGGAGCTAATGTTTTGTGTTTGTTAAGGCCACATACAGATCATAAGTGTTACAACTATCAAGATATCTAAACAAAAGACCAGCAGTTACCAGATAAATGATATAATTCTACTTATTGAAAATAACTGCACAATCTCTGCTTGATATTTCTATCACATTGATTTTTCTGAAGAAAACAATCTGAAGAAACTTCTACAGCAATGCTAATATCTTCTTATCACTGGACTGGGCAGTTGTCTCTGCACAAACAGTGAGCAATCAGTCTGGAAAACTGAGGAAGTGAAGAACAGAAGGGTACAGGTCACAGAGTCTTGATGGGATAAAAGACAACTCAAAGGGTGGGGTCAGCAGAAAAGGATCCTCACTGAAAATGCCAGCAGCTGAGAATCAGCTGTTACAGTAGAAAATATCTCCAGGTCACCCCAAGAGCAGGCAAGATATCCTTGCATACCCCATGCCATGAATGAAGACACTTAAGTTCCAACAAAAGGGTCTTGCACTTCTTAGTGCATTAGGAAAACTCAGGGATTTTGTAGAGCCTGTCACAACCATAACACCACGACAATAATACTTGTATGACTGTATGCTGCTAAGGTTCTTATAGCTACTCTCTGCCATTATAGTAGTTATAATTATATTGTAGTGTCACCATTTAAAGCAGGGTGGCAATAAACTGAGTGACAGATGCTCTTTTTTTACCCCCACCCTCCCACCAGAGGAAGGGAAAAGGAGAAAAAGGGGGAGAGATTTACAAAATGAATTTTAAAAGTTTTACTAATAACACTAATAATACTAAGCATATTAATAATAAGATAAATAAGGCAAAATACACAAAACCGATACTGAGTTTACTGGAGTCAGGTGCTTGGGTGCTGGCGTCCTGACAGCAGCTGCCAGGCAGCACCAGGAAGTCCTGGACTGAATTCAGCAGTAGACAGGAACTGGACTCAGGAATGCATGGATCAGGATCTGGTTCAGGATTGCAGGCAGGACAACCAGCAGGGTCCTCTTCAGAAGCCTGCCCCTGCCCCTGCCTGCATGTGCAACCTCTCTCTCTCTCTCTCTCTCTCTGTGTGTCTCTCTCTCTAAGAGACTGAGGCAAAGAAGGCACTAAGTACCTCAGCCTTTTCCTCATCTTTGGTGGCAATATTCGCCCTCGCATCCAATAAGGGATGGAGACTCTCCTTGGCCCTCATTTTGTTATTGATGTATTTGTAAAAACATTTTTTGTTATCCCTTACAAGAGTGGCCAGCCTGAGTTCTAGCTGAGCTTTTGCCTTTCTAATTTCCTCTCTGCATGACCTAATGAGACCCCTGTACTCCTCTTGAGTCACCTGCCCTTTCTTCCATAGGTGGTAGACCCTCCTTTCTTCCTGAGTCCCAGCAAGAGCTCCTTGTTCAGCCAGGCTGGTCATCTCCCCCGCTGGTTCAGCTTGGGGAAAACCTTCTTGTGTGCCTTTAAGACTGCCTCCTTGAACAACGTCCAGGCTTCCTGAACCTCTTTGCCCTACAGGAATCTCTCCCAAAGGACCCGCTCAGCCAGCATCCTGAACAGGCCAAAGAGTGCCTTTTAAAAGTCCATGGTGATGGTTTTGCTGGCCTCCCTCTTAACCTCAAACTGAGAACTCTACCATTCCGTGGTCACTAAGCCCAAAAGAGCCTGTGACCACCACATCTCCCACCAGTCCTACCAGCCACTTCTTCAGGCTTGTGCAGGTTACTCTATTTTGTGGCCTGTGGTATTTTCTAAAATTATAGTAAGTATTAAGAGGAGTGTGGCTAGCAGGTCAAGGGAGGTTCTCCTCCCCCTCTACTCTGCCCTAGGGAGGCCCCATCTGGAGTACCGCATTTGATTATGGGCTCCCCAGTTCAAGAAAGATTAGGAGCTACTGCAGAGAGTCCAGCGGAGGGCTACGAGGGTGATGAGGGGACTGGAGCATCTCTCCCATGAGGAAAGGCTGAGGGAGCTGGGCTTGTTCAGCCTGAAGAAGAGAAGGCTGCGAGGGGATCTTACAAATGCTTGTACATACCTTAAGGGTAGGTGTCAGGAGGATGGGGCCAGACCCTTTTCAGTGGTGCCCAGCAACAGGACAAGGGGCAATGGGCACAAACTGAAGGACAGGAAGTTCCATCTGAACACGAGGAAGAACTTCTTCCCTTTGAGGGTGACGGAGCACTGGAACAAGCTGCCTAGGGAGGTTGTGGAGTCTCCTTCTGTGGAGATGTTCAAAACCAGCCTGGAGAAGGTCCTGCTCTGGGGGACCCTGCTTTGGCAGGGGATGTTGGACTAGATGATCTTCAGAGGTCCCTTCCAACCCCTACCATTCTGTGATTCTGTGATTCTGTGACTTTCAGAGACTGTGTTTGTCATTATTAAAATCAACCTCAAACTGTCCACAATCTGTCATTCAACAAAGCCAAATGAAAATAAATCCAACACATATGGACATAGAACATAGGCCAGACCCCCAGACTGGGAACTTCATTTTGAAACACTGCCATTGAAAACAGTTATAAAGCATCATCAATCAAAACAATAAAGATTGGACTGACCATAAAGGAATGCAGAAGTACCTTACACCATTCAGCATCTGAACAATGAAATAGTGTGTGAAACATAGTGGGGATCAATTACAACTGATGTACTTGGGGGGAAAAAAATCATTCCAAAACTCATACAGAAAACAGTGGATCCAAGCTTGAAATCAGTACTACAAGTGAAATACTGGGGTTATGACAGAAAGAAAGTTTTGTGAAAGCATCATTTTAGTGTATAACAGCAGAAAAAAAAAAAGAATGAATTTTTCATTCTTTTCCTAATATTGGACATCAATTTCACTTTATTCATCCTGCTTGCAAACTGGACCCACATCTCAAAATTGATATGGTACAAAGGAAGAGATGTCAGACAAGGGCAGCAAAGGTGTATTGGATTCTGTATTAGACATCAAAAAGTAAACTTTACTCTGGAAGAAAGATAAATTAAGAGTAATATAAGAAAGATCTAACAAAATCATGTGTGTCATGGGGAGATTGGGTGGGAAATTATTATTGTTTCTCTTTTCCAGTATAGAGAGCGGATACAAAAGACATAGAATCATAGAATCATAGAATCATAGAAAGTTTTCGGTTGGAAGGGACCCCTAGAGGTCTTCTAGTCCAACCCACCCTCAGCGAGCAGGGACACCACTAACTAGATCAGGTTGCTCTAGTTAGAAACATAATAGGAAGCACACCCACAAGAATTCATAGGAGGTGAGACATCAGGTGACTGAGGTGCGGATCTCCCTGTTATAGGATGCTGTAGAGTTGGCTCTGGTTGAAGGAAAGGCTGAGCAACTTTCTGAGGATTACTGAACGCACAGAAACCAGGTCTCAGTCAAGAAAGCCTTAAATGCAATGGAGTAAAACTGGGGGTGTTTTCAAGGGGATTTTCATATGTGCTCACTCTGTTCTTATATTGTTGTCTATATATTCACTTTTGGCCATTGTCAAATGCAACTGTAGTGTTAACTGGACCTTTGCCCAGTAAGACTGTACTTATATCTCATGCTTCTGTGATGAATTACTGAATATGGTTGCTCTGTGTGGTGCTGCAGAGAGATGATTTTATGCAATTTTTTGCTATCTAAACAGTGGAGGATTGCAATGAGTTAGGGACAGCAGGAATTTTGCCCTTGACTCCAAGCACTTTTGGGCTGTTGCAAAAGCACTATTTATGCTTTTGGTCAGTTCTTCAACAAAAATCTATTTCAAAAATGAAAAGTGGTCAGAAAAAGCTGTATGGTGAGGGATGAAAGAAACTCAAGTGATGTAAAAAAAAGCTAAAGCAGTCCTCTAGTCGCTGACAGCAGATATATATACAAAAGGGAAGAGATTTTTGAGGAGTACTAATGTGTTAGTGGATTATACTCCTCAACTGAAGCACAATGCAGCACAAAACACTAGCTAGCTGCCTTGCTAGCTACTGTTTTGATGCGTGAAATTTGATCCGTACAGTGAGTCTGCAATTACTGTGTTAAAAAGCTACAATGTATCAATGAAATTAGTTAATTTGTCTTTTTTATAAATCTCTATTTAAATCGTACATACTGTTAGGGAAACACTATGATTCCAGTCAAATGGATTTAGTCAGGCATCAAGAAACTCTTGATTTGTGAAATTTTAATTAAATATATTTATGTATTGCCATTGTAAAGGAACAGGAAAAGCCAGACTTCAAAATTATGAGAAGCACACAAGTGAGTTCTCAAAATTCTGGTACAGAGTTTAACCATCTATTTGTATTTTCAAAGAACAACCTACATTTTTTAAAACAAATTCACAACTGAATTATATTTATATGTTTAATTTATTTCACTTTCTAACTGTTTGTAGGTGTGGTATGTGGGTTGCTATAAAAAAAGTGTGGGTTATGTGACTGTCTGATTAAAGGATAAATTACTTTTACTTGTTTAATGTTCTTGCGATTTGGAAAAAAAGAAGTTATAAAAAAAAAAGCAATCAATGGAAAAGATGCCCACCAGCATGACTTGTAGGAAATAAATATCTATCCAGATCCAGTTCTTCTCACTAAACAGAAAATTTTGTATTTCTTCATTCCCAGGAATGAAAACACTGCATGATGAGTCCTAATGTAATTCAAATCTCCTCTCTATATATTTAAACAGCCTATTTCTAGCTAGAAGAATTAAAAGAGAAACATATCTTTAGAAAGGAGCAAACATTTTAAAAGAGATTTTATAAAGTATGCTGAGCCTTGTACCAGGACTTCAAGGAAATAAATAGTTAGAATGAACATTCATTTTTTGTTCCAAAGTGCAACTGAACTTTCCTTGCTCACAAATTATGTTCTTGATGAGAATAATAAATCTCTTTAGATGGGAGCCAAATTTCATTCTAAAAGCTATACAGTGCAGTCTGGAGCTACTATTTAAATTAGTTGCCTGGCAGAATTAGCAAGGATGAAGACATTTAATGTGAACATCCTGGAAACATGAGGAAAGAATGAATAAAAACATGACTTTGTCCGAGATTTTCAATGACATAGCATGTGTTTCACATCATTTACAGCCTGTACCTGATGGTATCATGGGTGTGAAGGATGCATTTAGCAGTCAAAGGTATCAATTGTAGAACTGTTCCCCTACTTGGGAAGGAAAATCTGTACCCTGAGAAACACTACAGGAGAAAAATACTGATGATGAAGTGCACTGTATTGATATTCAATCAACATTCAAATATATTTCACACTGAAAAGCACATTTATTTTAGCTGCAGAAATGAACTCATCTCAGGGTAACTAGCTCAGTGGGATGTCCTGCCCATCATTAATTCCATTTAGAAGAGGCAGAAGTATACATAGGACTTTTGGAGGTAATCCAAGCCTTAGATTTAGTGCATAATTTTGGTCTAGTCACCTTTTTATTTCATCAGAACCTCTTATCTTTGATGATACAAGAAAACATTATAGCTTATGTTCTGAAAAGAAGTTTTTTAAAGGCTGCTTTCAAATATTATTTCATTTTGTGCAGTTAAGCTAGCATACTCTGTGGAAAATGCACTGAGGTGGAGGGAATTAGAAGGGTAAGATGGCTTTTTATTCATTTTTTCCGTACTCACTGAAGTTGTGGATCTGTGATTGAAAGCAAGCATCATAACTAGAAGCCTTGTCAGTTAGTATTAGAGTATATAGATATGTCACAAACACATAGACATTTGTTGACATTTTTACTTGTACTTTATTTTCTAAGTGTTATATTTAATCCTGGTAAGTAGCTCAGCCCCACACAGCCACTTGTTCACTTCCCCACAGTGAGATAGGGGAGATAATTGGAAGGGTAAAAGTGCAAAAACTTGTGGGTTGAAACAAAGACAGTTTAAGAAATAGAGCAAAAGCTGTGTGTGCAAGCAAAGGAATCCATTCATTATTTCCTATCAGCAGGCAGGTGTCCAGCCTTCTCCAGGGAAGCAGGGCTCCATCACAAAGAAAGGTTACTTAAGAAGGCAAATGGCATAGTTCCAAATGTCCTCCTTCTTCCTTCTTCTTTCTCAAGTTTTTGTTGCTCAGCTTGACGTCATATGGTGTGGAATATCCTTTTGGTCAGTTGAGGTCAGCTGTCCCAGTTATGTCCCCTCCCAAATTCTTATGCATCCCCAACCTACTTGCTGGTGGGGTGGGGTGAGAAGCTGAAAAGGCCTTGACTCTGTGTAAGCACTGCTCAGCATTAACTGAAACATCAGTATGTTATCAACACTATTTTCAGCACAAAACAAAAACATAGCTGCATTTTTGCTACTATGAAGAAAATTAACTCTATCCCAGCCAAAACTAGCACACTAAGACATGCATTTTTGCTTCCTTTCCACTCCTAGGTGTATTTCAGATAATTAGAAACCTCTCTCCTACTAGCTGTAAGCATCTTTACTACAAGGTTGAAATTAAATAACCTGTTTTTCAATGTGAGAGAGATTTGTGTTTTGTAGCATTTCCTATTGCACACCAAGGTCTCTAGTTATTAACTTGTTGTTTTACCAGCTTTATCCACTAAATCTTTTGAAGTCTATATCTCTGTTAGGGCTTGACCTACATAACATATATCATTGGGAAAGACCTGATGCAGAGTGTACACTGTTCTTAAAAGTCATATATATCTTTTAATATTTTTCACTTACAGTAGATTTTGACACTGCACTAGATACACTAGAGACCAGATGACTACAGCACAAATTTAGGGAGTGGGGACACAAACTGTAAAGAGACTATCTTTGCAATATGAGCAAAGAACATATATGCTTATCGTACTAGTAAAAGCCTGATTCACCTTCTCTGAAAGTTGATGTGAATCTTTTCTCTGACTCCCACAAGAACTGAATTACTTCTTCAGCTATCATAGACCTTACTCATGAGGGCAGATTCTCTGGAAAGAAGAATAAAGATTATTCATGAGTGAGCATTTTAGGATCAAGTTCACTAAAACAGAGAACAGTCTTCTAGCTTACACCATTATCTAAATGCAGCAATCTGGAAAAATAGTGTCATGACAATGTTACTGTGGGTTGACATTAAATTAATCTAATTGAAATTTTATGCAGGAATGTTATGGTTTGGCTGCGGCCGGCAACAAAAGCACCACGCGGCTGCCCCTCCCCCTGCCGGGTTGCAGAGGAGAATGAAAAGAAACAGGCAGAAACCAGTGGGTCAGGATAAGGGCAGTTTAACAGAACAACAAACAAAGGGAACAGTAACAACAAAGATACAGATAAGGAGAAAACACAACACAAACTGCACAACCCAGAGAGCTGCTCTCCTGAACTGTCGCCGCTGCGCGCTCCCGAGCCATGAGTGAGTTCCCCCCGCCCAGCTCCCCCTCACCGGAACCCAGCATGACAGCACATGGTATGGAATACCCTGCTCTGTTTGGCCAGGTGGGGTCAGCCTGTCTGGCTATGTCCCTTCCTGGTTTGCAGTGAAAATTAACCCTGTCCTGGCCAAACCCAGGACAAGGAAGAACAAATTTAGAGAGAGCATGAAAAAGCTTGTCTTGCACACCAGTAAAAACACAAAAATAAACTGAGTAACATAACCTATCAAAAAGGTATTATTCAGAGTACCATGGAATAACTGTTCTCCAGTGAGTATTAGTGTTAAGGCTTTTACAAGAGTGATGGAGAAAAGAAACTTAGGTTGTGCATGGGAGAATTTTTCCAATTCTTTTGTATTTTACGTTTTCTTTTTTTTTGTTTGGTTTTTTTTGTAATTGTGGAACATGTAGCTCTTGGTGCCTATGCTCACAGAAACTCAATTACTGTCAGGAAGAGCACCTGTACTCAAGAATTTTCTGGTGAAACAGGTACAGCAAAACCTTGGTGCAGGAAGTAGAAGGAGACAGGGATAGGGACTTCGACTTACTGGGAAAAAAAAACCAAACCCAAACTATTTTATGTCTAAAATAACCAGATGTTCACTTGTGGATAAACAGTTCTTTGCACATATTCGCCAGCCTGACTTTCAAATCTTAATGAGTAATTCTTCCATTAATTGTTTAAAATTTAGTATTAGACATGAAGGATACATAGAATTGGTGTGGTAGAAAAGGAAGATTATCTTAAATTTAACTAGAAGATTGTTTGGGGCAGTGTTCCTCTGTGAGGAAAGGGCAGGGGCTACCCTCAGCACGATGTAGCTGCTCCCAGCTGGCTCCACAATGGACTCATGACGTACACAGCTGAGGCCATGTGGCCTTAAAAGCGGTAAGGGAGTCTGATAAGTGGCAAAAGGAGAGCCCTCCTGTTGAGTCACAAGGTTCAGAGCAGACACACTTGTGTTCTAAACTCTCTCTCAGAGGAGAGTCTAGGTGCATCTGGATCTACTCCTAGTCCCAGACTTGGTCAATGGTTTATGTCTAAGGGGCTAAGTGTGTAGCCACTTCTCAGATTCGTCTTGCCTGTCAGAACCCTTCCAAGGACTTTCACTGAAACAGTTTTGCAAAGTTGAAACAATAGGTAATTTCTTCAAGCGACAGGTATCACAGATTTGGGATTGCCGTTGATAAATGCACTGTCTACAATAACTGAGCTCAGGATAATGGCTTAGCACTTTAGTTAAAATGTGTTCCCGGGGATACGTCTGACAAAGTCAGAGGTGCGACTCTTACCAAAAAGGCATCCCTTCTTGGGGGAGGAAGAGAGGTTCAGGTCCGTCGACCCGTCCGTCAGGTAAAGTTCTTGCTTGGCTCCTCCTCCCAAAGAGAGTTTTCAAGTGCCAGTTTTTATATGTCTGGAAATCTTTTTGCGAGGTGGGACTAAGTGAATTATTATGTGTTGATTGGCTCTTGGCATGGAATGTCATGTCCTCAGAAGCAGGACTCAGCAGTTTGACATGCCTATGGAGCGGGCATCTTTGTGTGTGCATCCGGGGACCATCTGTGCTTTATCCGAAGCAATTTCTGGCTGTGCAGACTCCACGGTGCCCCACAGATCACTTGGTTTACAGTGATGGGCTATCCCCCCTTACTTCTTTCTAATAAGATAAGCACAAGTCAATTGCTTCCTTTGTTAACTCTAGGTCTTGGCGCCTGCGTCCGAGCATGTCTTTCCTCTTGCATTGACAACTCCAACAAGGCCATCAATTACAGGCCATCAGCTAAGTTAGTGGTACCTCTGTGATAACCTATTTAAAAACGAGAAAAATTCCACAGAGCAGAGAGGAGTGAGGGGAAAAAAATAAGATCAATGATCCTGTGAACACCAAGGTCAGAGAAGAAGGAAGGGGAGGAGGTGTTCCAGGTGCTGGAGCAGGGATTCCTCTGCAGCCTGTGGTGAAAAGCACACCAGAGCAGCTGTTGACACTGTAGCACATAGAGGTCCCCACACCAGAACAGGTGGATATCTCCTGAAGGAATACAAGGTCATGGATGTGTAGTTATTACTAAAATTAAGGTTTTACTTCTGAAAATTAAGGTTTATATGAAAAATGTAGCATTGTTCACCCATTGAGGAAAAGCATAAAATCGAAAGGAACTCTGAGGATGGGACACAGCTGCAGCAGGTATACGAGGAATCCACTAACACAACAACTCCCTGCAACATACCATAAAGGATGGAGCAGAGTGGAGACTCCGTGGCCATGCTCCGTGATAATAAAGTGGGAAGAAATGGTTCTCTAGAACTGATAAGCAGCTCATCTGGCCCCCTGAGCCAACAGGTTTTCGAAACCTTGCAAAAATGCTATCCTTTCGTGAACTTTGCTCTTTTTAATATCATTTTTAATACCAAAACACACCTCCATCCCGAAGGCTACCCATCTCCAAGGTGCGATCACTCCTCTTCGAGTCCGTGCCCTCGATTTTTTGTAAACTATACCTTTAAACGTGAAGCGAGAGAATTTTACACCAATCCTGATAGAAGGTATGTATGACTACAGTCACTCAAACTCCACCTTAAAGGTAGAAAGGATATAAAAATAGCCAAGGAAATAGGGGATTTTCAGAGAAGAAGATAACACCGTGAACAAGTCAAGGGAAACTCCATCTCAGACTGCCTCTGACTACCGGGATTGGCCGACGGGCTGAGCCTTGCTTCTCCCCCCCTTGGGACGCCTTGGGTAAGACTTAGACTAAGCACTTTTCTCGGGAATCTCAGAAATCTCTCTAGAGAGTTACTCCCTAATGTTTATAGCCAGGCTGTATTATTTATAACATTTTCATGCGTTTTATACTTGATAACATATTTGCACGTGCTTTCTTGCAGACAGTCACTATTACCAGCAATTCAAAAAACCTATATATCTGTTGCACAAATAAAACTGTACTGTTTAAGTAGCCAGTTGTCAGAGTCTCTCACTGAATGCGTCAAAATGCAGCCGTGCTAGTTCATGAGCACGACTGGACTGAAGGTGCAGACCGCTATTAGTGCATCCAGAATTGTGGTAGTTTAATATATATATTAAACGTGACTGGACTTGTAGTGGCAAATTGGATATCACTCAGAATTTAAACCTAGTTGCACCTAGCCTCCCACTCTGGTGAGGAGAGTTAGAATGCAAGGGAGTGTATTTTCTGCCAAATTAATGCGACAATGGAGAGCCCATAATGGAACAGATATTCCTGAAGGACTTCAGGCCGTGGAGGACCCACGTTGCAATAAGTTTATCCTGAAGACGTGACCCCATGCTGGAGCAGGAGAACAGCCTGAAGAAGTACAGAGTGGCAGAGATGAACTGGTATGAACTGACTGTAATACCCATTCCCCATCCACCCTGCTCTGCTTGAGGTGGGGGGGGGAGGTGGTAGAGAGTTGGTAATGAATGGGTGAAGATAAGCCTGAGGAAAAAAGGTGTAGGGGGATGGTCTTGTTATAACTTTGTCCTTGTTTTTCTCCTTTCAGATCAGTTTTATTTGACAATAACTTGTATGAAGTTTCATGTGATCTAGACTGTTTTGCCCTTGATGGTAGAACTGTTTAGTGATCTCTATGTCTTTATCTCAATCCATGAGATTTTTCATCTTATTTTCTCCCCTTGTCCTGTTGCAGAGTGGGAGTAAGAGAGCAGCTGGGTGGGTGTCTGGCAGCCAGCCAAGGTCAACATAGCACAGCAGCATAACAAGTCACTCAGAGAAAGTAGAATCTTCATTCTTGGAGATAATCAACACTTAGACAAGACCCTGAAAAACTTCATCCAGCTTTGAAGTTTGGTCTGCTTTGAGCAAGAGCTTGAACAAGATCACAGAATCACAGAATCACAGAATCACAGAATAGTAGGGGTTGGAAGGGACCTCTGTGGGTCATCTAGTCCAACCCCCCTGCCAAAGCAGGGTCACCTACAGCAGGC
>Ga0065711_1047396_pt1 | contig 12348 bp, 9 predicted proteins | sample Hoacrofraction12_FD_59098 | JGI IMG/M metagenome (GOLD analysis project Ga0065711, IMG submission 59098) | Hoatzin crop microbial communities from Cojedes, Venezuela - Epithelial fraction 12 v2 (version 2) | ecosystem: Host-associated > Birds > Digestive system > Esophagus > Crop | place... | reverse complement strand
CCCCCCAAAGGAATGCCAATTAAGTTGCTGTAACTGTGTCATCAAATTATTGTAGTACCTCAGTTTCATTCCTGTTACATGCATATCTTTATAAATGAAGTAGCTGTTACGATGCCTTTTGTTTTCCATTGAATGTACACTACTGAACAGGAGTAGAAGTTATCTGTTTACTATGTGAGTCTTGAAACACTAAAGTTTTGTAAACATCAGTCGTGGTGGCAATTTCTGTATTAAAAAGAGCCTTAAATGGAACATTGTTTTTTTTTGAGATCAAAAACTGGCCACGTTGCAATAAAACTTGTGGCTTATTACAGAATGTTGCCTTGTTTTCATTGGAAAATGCAATTTTTAAGTACGTTTAATTTAAGCATATTTCAAATAACTTCTGTGGACAGAGTTGGAAAGATAATCATTAGTCTCATCTTAAATAATGCAAGTTGTTCATTCCTCCTGGCACTGCTTTACAATACTTTGTGGCTCTGTTCTGATCACTCGATAAAGGACCTGATCCTAGTTTACTGTTAACGTAAAGAAGCTACCACTACTAGAGACCATTAGTTCCATGAAACACTTGTGTCAGAAACGTAAAACTACGAAGTGATTAACCACGCAGCGTGTTTCGTACCTGAGTGTTCTTAAAGTTCTACATGTCAGAGTAAAACCTTGCACAGAATCTCGCAGCTCACCATCTTTCTTTCGGTAAGGTGATGTGTAACGACAGTTATATGATATGCAAACATGAATCTGGTAAATAATTTTTGTTTCTTGAGTGTTCAGACTTAGACGGACTTGGTACGAGAAACAGCCTAAATGAACCGTTCTCCTTGTTAGCTTCTATGTAAATAGAACTGGAACGTGTTTGCCACTACCGAGGCTTGCATCGGGGACATGTTTGGGTGGGAGCCAAGCAATGCTCTCCTTATAGAGAATTTGATCTGCTCTGTGTGAGCAATCCTCCGTTAGCCAGAGCTATTTATGGCAAACACATGCTTTTGTATCTTGTCATCGTTATCCACAAATGGCAAAACTGGACATGATTCTGCTGGTATGCGTAAAGGAGCGCCGTTAGGCAGCCACTCGCAGCTGAACTGTGCATGCTGCCAGAAGGAATGCTCTTTGTCATTACCTTGTTTTAAAAAGTTGGTAGAGTGGAACTGTGGAGCTTTTAAATACAGGCCCTTTATGTTCAGTCCATAGCCCTTTTTCCATAAGCAAGTGGATAATGGTCAAACTCTTTTTATTTTATTTTTTATTGAATATTTAAAATAACGACCTAGTGGTACTGTGTTTAGGCTCTCTTGTCCTGTAGAACTTTAAGACTTTCGTTTCAGGCTTCTGGCTATCCCTATGACTTGCACACCTCATTGTGTTAGCTATTCTATGTAGACTGAACTTTATTAGAATTTAACTAAAAAGGCATGATAACCACTGACTTACTAAGTGTATTAATGAGTCTTGGTTTTGTTCTACAAAACTTTCCTTTCAGGTACCTTTTAAGGTTGAGATTTAACTGATGGTATGCATGTTGTTTAGATAAAAAAAAATACTTTTATTCTGCAGAATAGTCTCTTTATTTCTGATTATTCACGTTGTGCGCAAAGCCCAGTTTAATGTAAAGATCTACTTTGTGCTTTATGTTTGACTTGAGTTCAGTACAGTATGATGAAACGATCTTTTAACTGATTTTCACAAGGTATAAATGGTTTCTTTAGAAAAAGCCAAAACTGAAAATGTTAAATTTTAATAAACCATTTGAATTTTCATTTTAGACAGTAAACTTTTTTAAGCAGTACTGTGTTTAAATTTATTGTTTGTCTCTGCTGCAAACAGTCTGGAAAGATGTCTGTGGCTTCTAAGTTGAATATTAAAGGTTACTTTTTTTTTTTTTTTAAACTAGCTTAGGTGTGTATTCACTCAGTCCAAGTAGATGTGAGATTGAAGCACAAACTGTATTTATGTAAGATTCCTACCAAAACAAGTTTTGGATCCAAAAGGATCAGCCTGCCTTCAGTTTGTTCTTGAAATGACGGACTGATGCGAGGTCCAATTCAGATGGCTTGCTTTTAAGAAAAAACAAAGAAAGAAAGAAAAAAAACCAAACCACAACCTGATAAAGTGCTACAGAACTGTTACTGTTTGAATGCTAAAACAAATGAGAGACAGCTGGCATCTGTTCCAGAATGGTTTGTCAGCTGTTGTTTTCTGTCATTATGCAAAATGGTGAGGGCCTCATTGTGATCGAGAAGTGGAGGAAAATCCTCTCAAGTTGAATATCTGCTGTGTATCTCCATGTAGATGTGACTTTTGGGTTGTTTTATTGATAAAGAAATGTTAAGTACAATTTTCATGAGAGTAGCTCGTGCAGAAATGGCTTTTTTCTTCTAAAAAAAGACTTCAAGACCAGCCATTGTTCAGTTTGATTTGGTAAATCCTGGAAGAGGTATAGACATACGGGCTTGATTTCTCAAATCAAAAAGGGAAATCGGCCCAAGACTAATGTGAGTAGGTGAGGTTTATGCTTGTGGCGATTTTAGAAACGCAAAGCTAAATTTATAAGGACTCGAGTGTAAGAATCACTCCTAGTCAGAGCATGAAATGGATTTCGAGTACGTTCAGTTAAAACCCAATGTGTTTCTCTAGGTGGAAGGGTCTGTTTCTGTTGTACCCTTCCCTTGGAACAGGCGATGGAATACAGCAATTGCCACAATTTGATAATAAGCTTTACTTTCTTATGCCAATTCCAGTATAAACCAAATTTTCATCTCTGCCTATTTTTTATAAACTTCTGTAAGTTCCCCTTAGTTTGTGGTGGCGAGTTAATGATTGTAGAGTGAAAACACGGCACTAATGGCGGATGAAGGATCATCAATGTAGCACCTGTCTATAAGTACTGAATTTCTTTGAAATATTTCTGATTTTGAAAACCTGGTATAAATAAAATTAATTTAAATGTCTTCAGATGTTTGAGTATGTTTTTGTGCTGGGCAGTACCTACGCTAATCACTTTGCTGTTGTCTTTGGAGTGGGAGCAGCACAGACACTGTGAAAGGAGAGATTGTGGAGTAAATGCGTGGAATGTGCGCATTTTTGTAGTGGGTTTCACCTACAGCCCTTCGGTTGGATACCCAGCTGTAGCAACAGCCAGATCGCTGGCTCTGGAGATAGGTATATAGAAGTTTTCAGTGGGTTGGTGCTGGATAACCTTTTTCTTGTGTTGGTTCCCAGCTCATATATTCAGAAAATGAGATTTTTTTTTTTAAAGGGTAGTAAAAAGTATGTTTACATACACGCAGAAGAAAGTGAGCTGATGCAGTGTGAAAAAGGTGACTCCATGACGAATAATCAAAAGATTATCCTTTTTGTATCAGTGGTATCCCTCCTGTTAATGTAAAATTTCTTGAATCTAGCAATAGCTTAACTGGAAGAGAGTTAATTTTGTAAACAAAGCTGTCAAGAAACGGCTTCACTGGATTCTCTGGAGAAGACAGGCTTTTACACCGGAGATTAACAATCTTTTTAGTGTTTACATAGGCTTTCTATGAGGCTGTAGGGGACATATATGAGAATATGCATTAAAAATGCGTAAACAAATAGTCTCTCTGAAATTAAGTATTTTTATACAAATTACTGCTTAGTTGAAAAATGTTCTGTTCTTACTATATTCATATCTAGTGCTTGATACCCCACTGGATTTGGGCATTTCCCTGCCTCACCCCCCATGCTGTTAAATCTACGATAACCCCCACCCACCTTAACTATTCCTTGCATTGCTTATCTCTGCCATCTATTAATAATATCTGAAAAAATACAAAAGTGAAAAAGTAAAGCTTGTCATAGGAAATTCAAACAGGTAATAATTCGTGTTGTTTACTTGATATGATGGAATTTTCTTTTTATGTTGTAAGGCTTACAGCAAAAATACGTGCTACTTGGAGGCACTGAAAGTAATTTTGATGTTCTTTTTAATACTGTAGGTTAATGTTTCTGTTGTCAGCTTTATTTGGTTGTTACTTAGAAAAGTAACGACTGGAAAAGAAACTTGAAGGTGCTGCTGATTATTTTAAAAGGTTTCTAGATGTCAATTTGGATGATAAAAAAAAATACACCAGCTTCAATTTCCTGCTGTTAATTTTTGTTCTTGTGTGAACTGGCTTAGGAATGTGTGTGTGTGTAGCTGTAGCCATGCCTTCTCCTCTTCCACCTCTTTATTTTTAAAAACAGCTGTGTCACTGCAAATCCCCACCATCTGCCCACCATCTTCCGTAAAGCTTTACGGACAATCTCCACTTGTACCTTCTAGTAACTGTTTTTCCCCTCTCTTGTTTGTGATTGTAGGGATTTGATTTAGAAAAACGAAATGCTGTAATACTACGCTCCTCAAAAGCTTTTCTATGATGCAGAAAGCTAAAAGCATCAGTTACTCTCTGGTGAGAACAGCTGCAGGGTATACACTGGCTTGAAAAAAAGAGATGCGATGTTGAGAACGGTTTCGAGAGCCTTGTTTGTGTCTGCTTCCTCTTCGTGGCAGCACTGCTTTCATCTGTGACCTGCTCTTAAGGCTAATGTGGGAGCTAAGCTTTTCTTCCATTTTAGCTGTTTCAACAGAAAAGTGAACATGCACGTGGCAAACAAGGTGCAGAGAAGCAGCGGAAGGTTTAGAAGCAGCAGTTTTTCAGAGACCTGCCTGTACGTCTGAGGGAGGCAAAGAAGGGTTGCAGCACAGCATTGGTTTCCTTTTAATTTCAGCATGAGCTTGCAACTGTAAAGACTGAGCTTGTGTTGTCTTTTGCTCTGCCTGAACATGCTGATTCCACAGTCTCAGCTGTCTCGATGCTTTTAAGTGATGAAATGTGAACGTACAGCTCTGTATAGGTGAAATTTGTTGTACTTCTATAAATACGCAGCCATGCTATAATGAGGCTTTTGGCTAGTGCTATCATATAGGTGGTGCGCCTAAGCTGCATTTGAACAACCCTTTCAAAACATGTATTTTTTGCTTATAGCAAATACAGTAATTAAGCTATTACATGGGGATCGAGTATGATCTGCTGTAGTTCTTAATTAGGTGACTTGCAAGTGACAAATATAATTTATGGTCATATTTTGGAGTCTTAGCCCTGTTATTTAAGAGTGACTTAGAGATGAAACACTTCCCGGTCCACAGAATACATTGCCTGCATAAATTCTTTTAAGAAGCAGTAGCATAATTTTAGCTCTTCGTTGACAATGCTGATGCAGAATCCGTCACCTGAAGATTTTTATTCTTCTGCCTTGGTGAATTCCCTTTGTAGCGCTGCATTATTTCTCTGCATCCACGCTTCAAAATCAGTTCCCAGAACTCTCCTTCCAAGTAACCAGAATCCTAAACAATATTTATTCTGCGTGACTAAAGTAGAAAGGCATCTTGTAGAATGCCCATAGGAAACAAATGCATGGCATTAGTCTGTGTGGCCGCTGAACATGTTTGGCCCTGCATGCCATCTCAGGCTGTTGGGTTATTCTGATGAGGATGTCAGCCTGTTTAGGTTTGTGTGCAACAGCACAACCCAGAAAATTTGTGGAAACAGAAAAGAATCTCTTCATTTTTCTCAGATAATGACTGTACAAGCTGGCTGAATGCCTTGTTGGCTGGTAAGGCTGAGTGAAACAGCTGTCAGGGTCACAGTGATAACCATTTCTTATAATATTTTTTTTACCTGTTCTGAGAAAACCACCTGGCTTTGATTCTAGCCAATTTTATAGATTTACTTCAACAGGTGCAATGGTTGGAAGTATCTCCAGGACAAGCTATATTTAGATAAATAACCTTTCGATAATTCTGGTAGTTGCTTTGGTCTCATTATTATGTTAATTCGGTTAAGTCTGACTCCGTTACAATTTTAACTGCCTGGAGTTCAGCATTGCCAATATAGTGCTCACAACACAGCATAAACAACATTTAAAAGCCATCATCGTTAAAATTAGTAATAATTTAGATCAATTTTATTTCCATAGCCTAGTCTCAGTTTTGCGTGGAAGATGACAACTCTGTTAAAAGTCAAGTGGTCTTCCAGCGAGCTCCGGACTGAGGACCTGCCGTAGATCTTCATGACAGGGTTGAAGAAGTGTTGGAACATTCACACAGAGCAGTATGCTTTGCTTTCGTGCATAGCTGGATAAATTTCCTGTCTTGGGACATGTTGAGGTTACTGTGGCATCAATGTCTAAAGCATTTCACCTCCTTTTTCATTCTGAATGGAATGGACAGACTGCAGTTACAGCTTTTTCTTATGGTAATACAGTTAACCATCTCAGCTATGAGTTTTATTTTTTCCCCGAGTACCAGAAGGGAGAAAAGAACGCTTCTCGTAGCACTGTGCAGCATAAAGCCGAAATACAACACCGGAATTGTGTGCAGGCATTGTAATTGTTTTCAGCTCTTGTGGCTGTTGTAGCAGGTACAAAGCGTGATCTTGTCAAGCTTGAGGTGCGCACGTGCCTTGGTCGACTCCAGGAAAGAGCTGCGGTGAGAGTCTGAGTAGCTGGCACTCTAGCTCTGTCCCTGCATCATCTCTCTTAACACCACGAGGCTACGCCTACTCTAGAATTTCTGTTTCAGGAGTCGTACATTTCCGCGCTCCCCTACTTCAGAAGTCAGTGACTGATGGCTCAGGACGTCTTCAGGAACACCAGGACTGCTGTTGCTTTAATACTGAAATACAAAGTCGAGATATTTCCAGTAATAGCTTTGTACACACCAGATTCAAGAAGCACATGGCTCGGTGTTTATCTGCAGTTATCCTGTGCACAGCATAATAATGATACATAAAAATGTATTTAACACTGATAGTAATTCAGAATCTTACTTTAACAGCTGCTTTCTCTGGAAAATAGTGAGTGTGACATTTTTCCAAAGATTTACTAATTATTATCCAGGAAATGGAATAACATGTTTTCATGTCTGTGCTTTTAATATTATTTGTTTAGATATTTAAGGAACCTGGAATTTCCTGCTTTTACCTCTTCCTTTTTTTTTTGGTTTTTTTTAGAAATGGTGTTAATAACCATCTTTCTGCTGCAATAGCAAACTGTGGGAAGATGAGAAGAGTTATTTTGCTTTGCATCAGCATCTTACGTTGTATGCAAATACAGATCCTCTCAGTTTCTTCTTGAAACAGTGTTTGGATCACATTCAGTGGTTAACGGACAAGAACATAGGATTTTTGTAAGTCACATTTTACAGTATTAGTATGAACATGCATATGTTTTTGAGCTATGAGATTAAAACATTAAATTACCAAAGGGCATATTTAGGGGGGGAGAAAATAGTAACTTCTTACAGCTTATATTTTTCTCTGCTAACAAGTTTTTATGTTGTAAGTTGCCCATGAAGTTCGGTTCTTTCTGTTCTGTTAGTTACTTGGCTTTGGTGTTCTCACTGTCCCCACACTGCATTCTATTTCAGTCTAATATGGCCTGGATTAAATTGTTATCAAAGCAAGGAGGTATTATGTATATAAAATATACAGTTACTCTAGGAACAAATAAACCATTTGCTTGACCCAGTTTTATGGAGCTATTTCTTTCTACAGGGGTAGGATCGTAGTTAAGGAAAAGGGACAAATGGGTTTGCTGAGAGTATTTAGGAGCACTCAGTGGGAAGGAGATTATTATTGTAGTGCTTAATCCTGAAATAATCATAGACCATCTCATCAACCTTGCACCAGCATTTGAAAGAGATGAATATTCTAGCTACTTTATGATATTAGTCTGAGATAATTTTCCATTGTTATAAACTTCGGGCTCTCCAGATAAATACAGATATTTATACCTGTGATGAATGTTTCGATGTTTTCACATGTTATATTTTAAAAAAGATGATTCATAGCTAGTGGAAATGTAGTTCTTTAACATCTTTTACAGGGCTGAAAAATAAAGTGAAGGTTATGGAAGCAACCAGTTCACTTTATCTGTTTTTGGGAATTGCTGTAATGTTATTGGGCTTGCTTTTCCATCTGTTGGGCACAGAGTGAGAGGGTGCGTGGAAAGGATGTTGTGGTGCCGTAGTATCTGTTATCACTGACATTAAATGCATTTAACGGTGGTGAAGTTACAAGTCATGCTGTATGCAAAAGGAACAAAAAATATTCTCAGATCAGAATTTGTCATTTTCATAGACAGTAACATTTTGTTCCCTTTGAACAGGTACAAGTGTCCTGCTATGTCTTTTTTTCCTTAAAGAGGAAAATGACAAAACTGAGCCTTTCCCCTCCCTTTGGCTTGCTTTCTGTGTCCCTTCTCCTCCAAAGCATCTCCCTCCCTCCAGCCTACACGTGCATCCTCCACCCCTCCTATCTCAGTTACCTCAGTGTCACCTCCTCTCATCACCATGCTTTCTGCTCCCTGCTAGCTCCGATTCTCCTCTGGTCCTGTTCCCTCATATTAGCAGTGTGCTTTAGTCTTTCTCATAAACATAGAGCAAACAAGAAAAAAAAAATCACTTTTGATCCACTCACTGCTTTCTCTTGTTGAAAAGACATAGCCTTATGCTTATGAAGAAATTGTTCGAAGAGTAAACTTGGCTACAGTTTACCAAAGTGGCAAAGACTTTGAATTAATCTCTCGAGATGTTTGAACAGTTCCACTCTGCTGGTGGAGCTTTACTCTGACATCCAGACTCCACCGTTTAGATGGGGACTTGCCGCATTGGGTTATTTTATGCTTTCCTCCATGCCAGAAGCCTAAACTGTCCCTTTTTGCAATCATTAAAGCATCTAGTTTCAGTTGTTAACTTCCACAAAAATGGTAAGTACTTAGTGTGGGGAGATGTTAAGGATGCATGGATTTATGGTGTATGGAAAACTGAAGCTGTAGAAGTAGTGTGAAATAAACTGTGTCTCAACATAGAAACTGGAAAGTTAATTGCATGGCTTATTGGTTAAGACTTTGTAGTCAAATCAAGAAAATCTCTGTCTTATAAAATGTATAGAAAACTGCCCCAAGGATTATAGGCCATATTACCAACTTTGCATATTCAGAAAAGTTTTAATCTGTTTCCTTTTCTGAAACCTTGTGTTATGCTTAATTCATCTCCTCAAGCTTTCTCTGCAGTCTCGAGCACTAGAAACTGGCAGCATTGCAGCGAGCATTTGTTTCTTTTTCCTGATCTTAGAAAGAAAAGAAGTCTGTGGTGCAGAGCTATGTGCAGTAGGGCCGTCTGAGGGTGCTGTTCGACAAGGCAGTGAAGGCAATCCAGTGAGCAGTGCGGGATGGCGGGGGGGTCCTGCAGAAGCTGGGCTGAATGCTCCCCCTCTTCTCCACTGGTGCTCATACCTGCCTCACCGCAGCGAATCTAGGAATCTATGCTTCTCACTCGTTTTGGAAAGGTTCTTTTTTCTTGCTTGTTTAGGAAGGCATGATGCCTGAAATGTTTCAGACGTTTCTGAGAATTGCCTCAGTCTTGGTAGCTCAGCGTAAGGGTACGCAGGGTGTCTGTGGAGGAGCTGAACTGACTTTGTGTCCACGGCAGCCACTGTGCTCCTGCGCGTTGCTCTGCGTGTTTCCAGGTGCCGCCAGGCTGCTGTATGACACACGTCCTGCACAGTAAGTCCAGCTCTTCCGGAAAGAATTGGACTTTCTCTGTCCGCGTGTTGCACAGCAGGTACGGACGTTCACAGTGCTTTCAGTGTAGATCAGCAGCGTCAGATGTTTGGCTCGGTGGCAGGTTGGGAATGATTCTGACGTAGTCATACATGTCTCGGCTGGCAAATCTCAGGCAAAAATGTGGAAATCCCAGTGATTGCTTGCATCTCAGCTTCTTGTCACGTACATACGTTAAACTGTGTATTCTTCAGTACTCTGACTCCTATACATATATACAGCAGTGGTGGAATTCAGTCCATCAGACCTCAGCTGCTGGTAACACTGCACAAGACACGTAAATGCATTTTAATGTTTAACTTAAGGTGAAACTCGGAGTTGCACTGCATCAGACGTGCATGCCTGACTCCAGCTCTTGCTTCCTCTCTTCACTCCTTTCAGCAGTATTTTGGCCGCCCTTCCCCCATGAAGACCAGTGATATGAATTAACTAAATTCCTCAGATTCTGAAGCGCTGACTACAAGCTTTTCAGAGACTGGGAGTCCTGCCATGCCATAGTGTTCCTGAGGGTGTAGGCAAGCGTGCTCCATGTGCAGCACACCACAGAGCTTTGAATGTCCAAGGGCCAGCACTTCTAGAGACTGGGTTTTGCCTTGTTCATTTAGTTCCTAGTGAGACAAACTTTGCTTCTTCTGCTTCAGCTGGTAGCATTCCGGGTGCATTGTATCTAGTGGTGTTTTGAGTGGAGAAGTAAATGATGAGTTTACTACAGACTAGTTAGAAAACAAGATTAATAGGCGAAATAGCTCACCTGATACATATTTGGAATTCAACCAGTGCACACATGTGCTAAGTATATATGAAGTTGGGTCTTTTTGTCAGGATTGATGTAATCCAGGCACAATCAGGCGTAGCTCCATTAAAACCAGTGGAAGTTAGAAATGCTTATTACAAGTTCATTTGTGTCTGGAATCATTAGAATAGTACGGAGTGATGTAATGGCAGCAGGGAAATGCTCTGGGTGTATAGTAGATGAAGACTAATAATTTACCAGCATCATATGTATTTCAGAGCATGCATCACAGATTTGTAGCTTTGGACAACAAAGATAATAGTCCAGACTGAAATGTGATGGGTCTCAACACATAGAAGAAATGCAACCATCATTCTTTTAATCAAAAGATTTTTTAAAATACGGATTATTAATTTAATCTAATAGTGCTCACTTTTAAAATGCAATTGTACATGCTGTTCATTTATCACATAACCATTTATATATACTGTGACCTTTTTGGATCAGCATCCATGTACTATTAGTGTTCTCTACGTGCACAAAGGCCCACTCCATTTTTGTGAATTTAAGTTCAGAAAACCACACTGACATCAAGGCCCATGTGTGAGGCAGAAGCTGGGCTCTCCTGCCTGAGCCTCCCTGGTGGCCTGCTGTAGTCAGGGTATTACACGTCTGGCAGCACTGACAGCGCTGGGTTCAGCACTAACGTTGCACAGCCCAGTTTTGTTGCCATATTAATTAGAAAATGGGTGAGTCCCCTCGGTTTTTTACAGAAAAACGTTAGAAAATCCACCCGTTCTGGAAGAGGCCTGAATTCACCTCTCTCTTGACTAGATGTGGTTCCAACTCGCGTGTTAGTGCCCTAAGGAGGTCTGTGGGCTCCAGGCTCAGTCTGGACTGCAGGTTAGGGGTTCTGCTGGTGTTCCTGTGTGTCAGCCTGGCCTGATGGCCGAGACTCATCCTTTGACACTGCTGAGGTATAAACATCACCCTTGCAAGTGCTGTAACACACGGTCACTCTCACAGTGAATGCAGCAGCACTTTACGTCTTGAAGGACGCTGGTTACTGCTCAGGGTCTCGTTTGGCTGGTTTCTGCCTCCAGATCCGTACGAATGTTTTGGATGAAGAAGTCACTAGTTAGTGATTAGGGAGCAGCCACCTAGAAATCAGACATGGTGATGTCTGTATCATCGTGGTGATGGTGTGTCATCACACCCAGCTCACTTTGCACTTCACAGATTCAGCTCTTGGAGATTATAACATGAACATCTCCACATCTAACACATGCCCTACTCATGTTATTTGTCTGTTTAGTACTTCTTCTTAATAAGCCTGGTGGGTTTTTTTGAGGAATCAGATTCAGTTGTCAGAAGAATTCTTTATTTATTTTTATGGCTAACATCACTGTGTGTTTAATTTACTTCCTCCAGAAATCGTATCTCAGATCAGAGTATCTTTGATCAGAGTTGAATGTGTTTTGCTCAGCCTAAGGGCCAATGATGAGATGCCAAGAAATAAAAAACCACACTTGCATTCTGGGAAGTGAGAAAGGTGCCCCTGTAAGCTACTTCTATAGAAATAAATTCCTGCTGCAAATACAGCACTGCCCATGTTGTCAGGGCTCGCAGAGTGGACTCACTGAACAAGTCAAAGCTATTTTGTTCACTTCTTCCCATGCAGTAATTGATTGGTCTTGTGTAAGCACAGGGCTGCCACAGCCAAAGGAACACAGACTTCCCCTACCCATGTCCCAGCTGTATGACCTTTCACCTTTCACCTAAAATGTCTGCGAGTCTGACCACAGAGCTCCAAACCTGCAGATGTGGTGCAGGTCAGGACTCCATGCTGTGCATGTGAAAGTTTGCGTATCCTTTTTCTGTGCAAATCCACCTGACAGGGAATGAAGAACCTGGTGCCACCCAAGGGCGCTTTCATTCCAACTACTTGCTATTGCCAGCTATCAAGCCATTTAGCC
>Ga0065711_1010064_pt1 | contig 12348 bp, 9 predicted proteins | sample Hoacrofraction12_FD_59098 | JGI IMG/M metagenome (GOLD analysis project Ga0065711, IMG submission 59098) | Hoatzin crop microbial communities from Cojedes, Venezuela - Epithelial fraction 12 v2 (version 2) | ecosystem: Host-associated > Birds > Digestive system > Esophagus > Crop | place... | reverse complement strand
GGAGCCTCCACAGCCTCCCTGGGCAGCCTGGGCCAGGGCTCCGTCACCCTCAGAGGGAAGAAGTTCTTCCTCCTGTTCAGCTGGAGCTTCCTCTGCTTCAGTTTGTGCCCATGGCCCCTTGTCCTCTCGCTGCACACCACTGAAAAGAGTCTGGCCCCATCCTCTTGACACCCACCCTAGGTATTCCAAATATTCTATTTGGTATTCCAAATAGACTTTGTGTCTTCCTGCCTTCCCCCGCAGCGTTCTCCTGCCCAGCAAGCGTAGCTGGGGATTTGCACTGCAGGGAACACACAGCCTCTGTCTTCCAGACACAGCTGAGTGGTGCCTGGGCTGGTGGTGGTCAGGGCTTCCTCGCCCTGGGAAGCACTTTGGTGGGTGCCCCAAGGAAAATTCAGTGTTCGGGTACCATAGCCAAACTAGTTACCTGTCATCAGGGTAATTATCCTCCAAAGTCTGGGGGTACCGAATGCGGCCACTTTCTCCAAAGAGCAGGATGCCCTGGGAACTGCACTCCGCGGAGAGAGGGCTTGGCGCAGCAGCTAGGGCGAGGAAAAGAGTTGTATGGGACGTCACAGTACAGGCACTGTCGGTCAAGGCACTGACTACGGCACTGCAGTTGTTTCAAACAGAAAGTGCGTGACATACAGCTGAGAGAAGCCTCAGATGAGACCACACAATTTCTTTCCCAAAGTCCTACTTAAAAATCCCCAAACTTCCAGGAGTTGTCCCACCGACACAGTGGGCTCGCGTTCTTTCAGCCTGCCAAGGGCTGACGTGGCTACTCCAAGCTCATTTTTAATGAAGCATCACTTTTATGCTGGCCTTCCCTTCATCTTCTGTGGGCGCTTGGTCTGAATCGATCTCAACAGCTCAGTTTTACAAAGGGTAATGCACCCACATTGTAGCTCCTTGCAGTTACCACTCCCAATTAAGAGGCACCTTCTTAGCTGCAGACAGTCCCCCTTTGAAAGCATAGTCATTAAGGATCCCTAGCAAAGCCATAATAGATTGGGTATTAGTTAATACCAACACCTCAACTTTGATGGCTACGACAGAAATAACACCAGCTCTTTAATAACTCGGATTAGCCTTGTAATCATCCGTACAGAAAAATACAAATGGCCAGTGGGGAGCTGCTAGACCTGTGCCCAGCTATGAAAGGCACTTTTGACAAGCCACAAAAACCGCGGCACTTAATGCAGCGTCCCTCTCCCCATGGGCACTCAAAGTCGTATTTGATCAGGAGATAACCCCCAATTCAAGCCTGCATGCCGTTTCAGGAGCACAACAGCAGTTCACATCTTGAGCTGGCAAGCCCTTAAAGCAAGCTTTTATTAGAGCGGGGCTGGTACGCGGCACTCGAGGGACACCTCGCCGAGCTGGAAGGGCTGCGTTCAGCCAGAAAAAGAGCAGCTTGAGCAGCCTTCTGCTGTTCCTTCAAGGGTTGCAGGGCTCAGACCTGCTATTATAACAGGGCTTCTGGAGGGGGACTTATTTGTTTAAACCTTTGGTTTTGCCATCCCAAATTATAAGATAATATACTTTGCTCGTGATGAAGCAGCTGGAAATTAAACGAAACTGCTGTGGGTGGAAGGGAGGGAGGCAGCAATAGCAGGGCAATTTGGATCCCTACGGTGCTAAACAGACAGGAGAGGAATAAAACCTCCCAGTGCTCACACCTACCTGGTGTCATGTGCTGGGCAACGAAGTCCACGAACGCAGCCACCCGGGAGAAGATGCTCGGCGATTCCCAGGCCGGGGTGCTTCTGTTGAGGGTATCCCATCCTCTGTCGCAACAGACCCCTCGGGACACCACGCTGGACAGAGTCCAGGTGCCGCTGGTCCTCGGACACGCGAAGTGGCCTGCAGAGTCACCCTGTCCAAACCCCCCTGGGGATGAAACGTGCCATTTATTCCCGCGCCCGCAGCCCTGACCTGCGGTGGTGGTGCGTGATGGGCCAGCTTTACTGCAGAAGCCAACGCAGCCTTGCTTGTCCCCAGTCACAGCGGCCTGGCACCGTCCCTGCTCATTCATCTGGTCTTGTTTAATCTAAAACACACCAATCTAAGCTCTGTTGTTTCGCTCCCCCCATCTGACTTGCGGTTTGGCAACCTGCCCTTCCCCGTGCCGTACACAAACCCCTTTTTTCCAGGAAGAATGTAAAAAGGAAAGCCATTTCACTATCATCAGCTGCAGCGCTGCTTTGAAAACGTCCACACAAGGTATGACAGAGCGCAGGGAGCTTCCCAAACTACTGCTTGGTTAAAAAAAAAAAATATTCATGCAAGTACACCCCAAGGAGGCTAGTGACAGCCTGGTCAGCAGCCTTCCCTAGGGCAGGGCAAGACTGGCCCAGCTCACACTGTTAGGACCAGCAGAGAAGAGCGTGGCACTGAGCAAACTCCCCTGTTGCAGCCCATTGCCCAGTGGGACTCTCTGAGCAAACCTAGCAGAAGGTTTGAGTGCGTGTAAGGGGACATCAAGGGAGATGTGAGAGCTGTCTTCTTTCCAACCTCCTGACAGCATTGCCCACATGCCAGGCTCCCTTGCCTGCTGCCCGGAGTCCCACCACTGAAGGTCCCCCACTGGTGTCGGCAGAAATGGTGGCACTTGGGTGCAGAGATGGAGGTCCTGCTGTTAGCAACGGCCAGGGCAGGTCTAGGCAAGGGGGCAATCATGCTTCAGTCTCCTGCCCACATCCATACTCGCACCCGCAAAAGTCTCCTGCCTTCATTATCCTGAAGCTCCTTGCAAAGCCCTTGCTCAGCAAAGTGCCAACAGCACTCTCATTGCTGTTGCTTCTGTTTCTCCCCAGGAGAGACGAAGGTTTGCAGGTGGACAGGACAAGCCTGCTGCCCAGCAGAAGCCAGGGCAGACAAGCATGCATCCCCCGCTGTCGGGAAAGCCAGCGCAGAGCATGGAGCCCTGCACCGGTGGCAGGTTCCTCCCCTCAGCAGCATGCTGCAGGTCTGGCTGCCCCTGAGGGGCAGCTCCATCTTCTGCAGAACTGGACCGAGCAACCGGGCCATGCCCAGCATCTGCAAGACAGCTCACCCCTCTGGCCAAACAATAGCCAACAGCCCCACTGCCTAGGAGCCGCATCCACCCCTTCCCCAACACCCCGGCAAGAGCGGTGTAGGGTCCCACACCAGTTGCCTGCCTGGAGCGGTGATGTTTTGAAGCACTTTGGGGTCAACTGAGCAGAGGCATCCAGCAAGGCAGGTAATGGACTGGTTTGCCTCCAGCCAGTGCCTCAAAACAGGGCTGGAGCAGGTCATTCCCCTGCAGTTTGGACAAGGGACATTGCTTTCTTCTCCCGTGCACCCTACTATGGGGCTGGAGGCTTCCAGGGGCCGGGACAAAGCTCCCAACGAGCTGCTAGCATGTGAGACCAGCCCTGGCCGGGAGACAGCGTGCTTTCTCCTGGAGCGGTGCTGGGGAGTGGGGAACAGCCAAGTCTCCTCTACCGTGGATGAGCCCCAAACCACTGGGGACACAAAAACAAAAAGCAACGTTCACAGACATTCCCATCTCCTTTAAAACCTACCAGAACTCAAGCAAGCCCAATTCCTTTGAGGAAACAGCGTTCTGATATCTAGAGGAGAGAGTATAAAAGAGAATACATCTTTACATACGAGGGAACCACTCCCACTTTTGTAACACCTTGCAAGGACGGTTCTGCTGGCAAGAGACTCCGATACACGCTCATGAATATGCACAGCAGCGCTGCCAAGCGCGGCCTTCGCTGACGTGCTCCAAGGTGCCACGCTGCGGGACAACGCCAACCTGCGCATCCCTACAGGGGCTGGTCCTCGGACAAGGAGGCCTGCTGAGTAAAGGGGTACCTGAATTTTCCATCTGGCAGGAGTCACCTTCTCTTGCATTTCTGTTGCTGGAAGACGGTGGCTCTTTTCCCTTCTCCATTACCCCTTATTCCTGCAACCGTGACCAGAAGACCCTGCCCTTTGACTCACCCTCAGACACCTTGCCCAGCCACACGCTGCGTCCCAGCCTGGAAGGCTTCTTCGCTGTGGGGAAGGCAGATAGGCTGAACCTCGTCCCCTGCAGAGGAAAGGATGCACAACTAAGCGCATGAACCCCATCCTTCCAGGAGCATGGCTGATTTACAGGTACAAACAACAGCCTTCAAGTCACACTGTTCCATTCCTCCCCTTCCCAAAACACTGCAGTCACCTGTTGGTATTTATAAAATGAGAATACAAGCTGAAGTTAGTCGCATGTAATTGAATTTACAGATGGCAAATTCAGAGACAGAGATCAGGAAGATTGTTAGCTACCTTTGAGAGTCACCTTAAGCAGGAGGATACATAGGAAGGGGACAGAAGAAGAGGAGGAACAGCATGACAGAGATGAGGAGACCAGCTTGCCTCTGTATCGGTCTCCCATAGCGTGGGAACAGGCCGGTGCTTGTGAGAAACTCTTTACATCGTTCTCCCCAAAGACCGGCACTGAGCAGACCAGAGGAGTCATGCAGGACATGGAAAACTCAGAAGATTCAGCTCCATTCAACCCAGGCTCATACTGGTTAGTTTTTCCTTGATATTGGAGGAGAAATGGATCACAGCTCACCTTGCCTTGATGGGGCATTGGCAGTGCCCAGCCTCCAGAAGGGCTGAGCATGGAGCCCTGTAGTTCCCTCAAGGGTTGTCCACTCGGCTCAGATGCTGTCAAGCCCAGTCCACGCCTGGAGACCTAGCTGTTGAGCCACAGAGCACAGCCACAGAGGCAGCCCTTGAGCAGCCTTCCTCACACCGCCTGCCAGGATGTCTGCGCCCCGAAACGAACATTTCTTGGGTCTTCTTTCCCTTAGTCTTGCCATTACGGGCAAACCGTAAGGATATCGCCATCCAAGCCAGTTATTTGAGACATGACAGGGACAGAAGGCCGTTTTATGTTGGTTGATCTGCCATCTGATGGCCACAGGCAGTCATGGCCAGTTGGCTGTAACCCATCATAGCTCTACACAGCTCCGGGAACTGCCTTTGAAAATCCGAGGAAGCTGGAGACTTGTGCCATTTCTCCAACTCCAACACCCTAAAATTACCTCCAGAGGCTTTGCCTTCACCTGAAGCAGTAGTTGGAGAGAGCAGGTTTTAATCCAGCCTGCTTCTAGCCCGCTGCTAGCCGAGCATGACTGCCAAGAGGAAGCTGATGGCTTTCCAGCAGCTAGACAAGAGCTAGCTCAACGAGGCCGAAGGAAACCACACTGGTACAGCTGGTACGAGGGGAACACAAGGGCACACAGGAATCTGGTGCACGAAGAAAACATGGGTACATCCAAAGCACAGACCCTGACCGAGGGATAAACTTCTGAGACAATTAATCAAAGTCCTGCAGCCAGTGGAACGCGGGGCGAGACAGGGATGCTCTGCTCCTGCCTGCCCACCCACTGCAGGTGACTGTCCCCCGCTGTCACCATCGGGCTCTTCAGGAGTTGCCTGGTGGGGGGAAAAAAACAGCCCCGGGGTGATGAAGGAAGGGGCTGCCGCCACAGAGCAGACCCCGAGATGGAGTCTGCAGCCCAGCAGTGCGCTCCTGCCCGGGGAACTAGGATTCTCTGAGGTCCAGCTGGAAAAGCTGGACTTGCTTTTAGATGAATAAATAGGTTTCTTGTTTCGTCTGCTGTTCACATCAGGACAGCGCAGAGCTGCCAGGAGTCTGGGGAGGTGCCAGCAGGTTTCATTGCAGCCAGCTCGGCAGAGGGAATAGAACAGTTTATCTTTCGCCTTGGGACTCCCAGAAGCCCTGTGCCATTTTTGGCCGTGAAACATCAAGCTCAGCCCTTGTTACCCGCAGTTTGAGATCCTAAAAGGCACATGAAAAGCCTTAGAAGCAACGGGAACTGATTGCCAAGTCATTCTGCCCCCATAAATCCTCCTTTCTAATTTTGTTATCGGTGCGTTTCGAAGATGAGCAGAGGCCCACGTTTGAGAGCTTCACAATTATTTCAGGAGCTACGCGTGGTTTAAATCAGTGCTAGACAAGTGTGCGCCCGTTATGGTTTTTCTGCATATTTTATAAGCAATATAACGTCACAGTTCAACTTAGAACAATCTGCTCCAGCAGATTTACCTCTTTTAGCAATTAAGTAGATCACTATGCTATCGAAGCAGAGTTACCCAGTAGATAGATGGGCAGTAGATCCCATTTTTAGCAAACCAGGTCTTTAGCAAAGGAGTTTACCCTCCTCTAGAGACGCAGCAAGTGCACTGGGGCACAAGGTGGGACAGTTTTGCCCTCAGTGGGAGACATGAACTGGGTTCATCCATCCACCCAGTACCAGGCACTGCCAAGAGACACCCACCAGAGCCACGCAACTCGGTTGTGTTTTGGCCGTCAGCGCTTCCCGTTACCAACTCTCACAGCACAGGGCGCAACGCAGCAGGGGGCTCGTCTCAACGTCTTTGCAATTAGGGCTGATTAAAAGGCCTGCCTGAACTGTTATGGAAACAGGACAAAACCTGGACCTGAAGCAACTGCCTTTTTGTTGCAGACTACGTACACCTGACAGCCCAGAAAACCCCAGTGCTCAGACAAGAGCTTTGAAGCCTGTTGATCACTGATTTTATAGTTTTATAGTTCTGGTTTTGTTTTTTAGGTTTTTTTTGTTTGTTTTTAAAAAAAATAAACCCGCCCTCAGTCTCTTCTCTAACCTCCATGAGCTTGCACCCCTTCATGAAAGTCGAAGTGCTGTGAGTTACCACCACACATCTCCACCCATGCCACCGTTGGAGGTGGCAAGTCCAGGCAGCCTGGCTTGATGGTGTTGGTAGGCATGTGCTTGATGACTGCTGCCTGCCCCAAGTGCTTCGAATCAAGCTATGGGAGGTTCAACCTAAGCCTTTGCTTCAATGCTTTGTAGTAAACTAAGATTTACACCACCCCACAAACCCTTCCTCTCATTCTCTAATCGCTTCCAGCCACAAGTACCAGACCCACTAATGGCACAGCTCAGCTTCAATCCCCAGAGGCTGTTTACTGGAACTGGAAAGTTCCCATACTTCTCAGCAAGGTCTGACACTGGGATTGCCTGGCAATGCAAATGCTGCAGTAACAGGAACACAGGAACAGCACCGGCAGCTCAGCACTGGAGAGGAAAAGCACTGGCTCGTTTTGCATTGAATAGAGAAACAAGGAGGTGCCTCATTATCAAGGTTAATCTTGCACATTGAAATTTTTATTCCGTAGCAGCTTTCTCATTATTCAGCATGAGTCCTCAAAAACGATGCTCAAGTGGAGCAAGAAACAGATGTGAAGCTGACTGGGCTGCAATCACATTATAATGGATTATAACAGGGCTGGCAAAGGGGCCACTTATATCATTGTCCCTGCCCGTTAAGAGGTCCATAGCATGACCTGTAAAGCTGCTCTTGCATTAAAAGTACAGCAGCCCACGTGACTGCTAGGAGTAAGGGGACAGTTGCCAGGAAGCTGCAGTGCTTCTGCCTCGGAAAGGCTTCTCTGGTCTTCACACTGAATAGGACATTTGAACTTGATTTGCAGTCCCCCTGTGCGAGGGATCCCTCTCCCCAGGCCTTGGGCTGAAGCGTGCAGAGACCCAGCAGGAGCAAGGAGGGTGCTGGGGTGCTGCCCGAGTTGCTCCAGGACCCATGGCAGAGCACCAGCCCCACACAGCCCTGGGGGGGCATCTCTCACCCTGACTGGGGACCACAGACCTGGGCCCAGAAGCCCCCCCATGTCCTAGGAAGAAATTCTGCTGCAAGAGGCATCAAGAGTGAGGAGGTGAGGCTGACCACACAGTAAGAAGCAGTAATAACCACATCTTCTCAGACCAGACCACCACTACAGAAATGGAAACGACCCAGTTTGAGGGGCACCTTCAAAGAAAAGGTCAGGTACCTTTTGAGATGAGTTTAGTCCTGCTTCCTCCCAACGTGTGAAATAAAGATCAGTCCAGAAAAGAACTTTTTCCTCCCAGTATTAATGTGTGGGATTCCCAGCTGAATCATTTCCAAGCCACTGCTGACTCTTGCCAGCCACCTTCAGCCCCAGTAGTGCCATGAGAGGAATGAGACCCTGAAGCATCCCAAAACAGAGAGGACTGGACAGACATCTCACTCGTCATCTTTGCTTTCCTGAGTTTCCCGGGCTTGATGGTAGCCAGGGGTCCAGAGGATCAATCCCCCTGACCCCAGCAATCTGCCCTCTCCCTACACCACCCCCTCCTTAGCCCCCCTGCCACTACCTGCACACATTTTCAAGCTGCCCCCCATGCAGAGACTGGGTTTAGGGGTGAGGGAGATGGCAAATGCTGTTTGCCACAGGTGCCAGTGTTAGCTCTGGCAACATGCAAACGAGTAGTACTTTTCTAAATAGAACCATGCCCCACCAAGTCACTCATAAGGCATTGTCCCACAGTCAGTGCTCTGTGCTTTTTCCACAAACCACCAGGCAAGGTAGCTTTCCGCTGTGGCAGGGAACCACGGAGGTACCCTCCCTACACACCACTGCAGCCTCTTTCTATACCATAAAACCCAGCAAATCCTCAGCTTGTGCGTGCCACAGAAGCTCTGCAGCTCCATTAGCTCACACCAGCCAGAGATCTCACCTCAACAATTAGATCAGCTCATTCCCTCCCACTTTGGTAGGGGGGTCAGCCTGGGAAGCTAGGCAAGAAGGACTTCTAGTCCAGCTTCCACTCCTGAGCAAGCAGCGTTCAACAACCTGAGGATGAAAGGGAGATGGCTCCTGCCTCTGCTCCTCCTTGCCCAGGAGGAAGGCAGCACCCTGCAACACAGACCTGCCAGGGCTGCCCTCCAGGCACCAGCTCTCTCCCACCAACAATTCAAGAGAAGAATCCCAGTGGCAAAGCGTCCTCTGGGTTCTTTGGGTCAACAGGACAAACTCCACACTTCAGGCCTACACAAAAGACAGAAACAAGAGTGTTTTGCAGTGAGACCACCCCTCACACACTCAAATGCATCACCTCAGGCTCTTCTGGCAGGTAGGGAATGAATGAGACAAATCCCAGGTGTCACAGCTTTCCTGGCTGCAGCCTGAGCTCCAAGCTGCAGGCAATTACATGGAGACAAATGAAAACACATGGAAATTGCATTTCTTGATAAGAAGCTGCTGTGTGCAAAGCTGAGGTCTCCTATGAGGTACTTTCATGATGTGTGTGCACAGTCATAAAAAAATCAAATTTAGATTTCATCCAGTAGCCTAATTAATCTTAATAAAATGCACCTGAGACTTACAAAATTAAGTAACAAGTGCAACTGGTTACAGTGATGCCACCAGACTTTATTCAAAGTTTATTATTTCAAAGCCTCCTGAGCAAGTAATCATGAAAGATCTTGTCTCTGAACTGAGCTGGCCCAGTACTTGGTCTTTTGTCTGAAGCACATCACAAGGAGACAGAGCTTTCTCACACCACTTTTGGCACCGCAGAAGCAGAACTCTGGTGTGAGGAGTTGCAACTGGTTCCTTTTGCCTCTTAGAAATGTGGCCAGTGAGCATGGGGAAGTTTGACTTGGAGCAGGGTCCAGCCAGGGGTGGCTGCCTCTGGTTACGTTTTAGATGCTTCATTGAACTGGGCAGTCTGAGATAAATTCGTGGCCATCACATTGATGTTCTCCAGGAACACCTGCCTCAGCCCTCACCCAGCAGCAAGTGATGCACCCACTGACAGGCCTGCCAGCCCCCACGCTGGGTGCAGGAGGAAGGGGTGTGCTGCTCCCCTTGGTCAGCTCCAAAACGCGATTATCACAGCAAAGCTCACACAGGAGGGGTGATCTCAGGTACCTGGGACACAAAGAAAAGGAACCAGTTGCAACTCCTCACACCAGAGCTCTGCTTCTCCGGGCTGGGTGGTTTCAGGAGTGGGGCAGCATCAAGCTTCTGGGTCATTTGTTGAGAGGAGGACAGCAGTCCTTCCTCCACTCCCTTCAGCTGGCCTGTGTCTGCACCAGCTACAAATCACTTTGTTAATCACTCCTGTCCAATGTGTTTCTCATGCCAATAAGGGGGGTCCCCTGCCCCTCCCAAGCCAAGGCTGGGATAAGAGCTCAGTTCCCAGCCATGCAAACACCAGCAATAGAATGCTCATGATTTAGGAGGTACTCATACCATGTTTGCTCTGGCAGGAGCCTGGAATAACTCACTGGAGTCACCAGTAGACCGAGTCTGGATACAAAAGGTTGCCATCTATCACAACCACAACACCACCCCTCCAGGCCTCTCTAACTTTGGGTCCTGTGTACAGGCTTGAAGGCAATTCTACTTGCTTAACCTTCTCATTAGGCTGAAGGGCATTAGAAAGCCCACCAGTCTCTCACGCCACTTCACCCAAGCAGCAGTGAACTGAGGAGCCCACATCTTTCTGCTCTAGACGGACAGCCAACCACCCCAAGACCTCAGCAGCAGCAAGTGGGACTCACCCCACAAGGTTGTGGGGATCCTCACACAACTCCTGCAGCACTCCCGGCTGTAGAGGGGTTAACTGAGCTCCTTGCTGCCCTGCTCAGCCCAGATCATCTTTCTCTCTCTCTCTCTCTCCTTCCCTTTTTTTTTTTATAGCATTTTATCACATTCCCAGGGCACTCTCTGGCCTCAAAGCATTTGACTATAGCAGAAAGCTCAGTCACAAGATCAGGCACAATTTTCTAAACCATTGACCTGGACCAAGCACTGCCTAGCTTTTCCAACAAGAGACTGTGGTGGTTTTTGCTATAGCAGCAAGTCTACTGGTGAAGTAGAAAATAAATAGACTTTATCAAGGGAGTAAATGATGGAGAAAGCACCATTCCCTTAGGTGGGGAGAGAAATAACATTAGCAACAGCAGGAGGACCAGCATCATACTGGAGCAGGGTGGGAGGAATGGAGATTAGCTGGTTGCCCCAGCTGGGCAGACCTTTTTAGCACTAGTTTCATTACCAGGAGTGACTGACTCTGAAGATCACCATTCTTCTGCCCAACTTGGCCCCCTTTGCAGGCTGCCCTGTGCTTATTTCCCTCTCTCTCCTAAAAGCATCCCTAGGAAAGAAATATTCACACGGATGTGGGAGCGGGCCAGACAGGGAGCCATAAATACAGTAGCCACTGCAGGAGGCTGTGCAAGAAGGATTTGAGAACATGCTGCCGTACATTGCTCTCCCAGACACTTTTTCTGACCTGACTACCCCAGAGTCACCAGTCAGCAAGCTCAGAGGGACCAAGCTGTTTCTCTTCCTCACACAGCCAAGGGACCAGCCCGCAGCTGAGCAGCCTGCCTGGGGAGCAGCTCGCTCGCCACAGCAGCCAAGGAGAGGGCTACAGGGAGCTGCACCTAGACAGAGAGGGTGAGCAAGGCTTCCAGACCCAGCACAGCTACAGCAAGGGCAGCCCAGAATCGCTCCCCAGGGGCAAGCACACCAAGCCCTGGCACGATTTGTGAAAACTGACTGGTGACATTTGCTTATTTGGTACCTTGCAAGAACAGCTAACACCAGTGCTCACTGCTGTAGCCCCCACAGCCCCCACCCCACGCACAGGACTCACCACAAGCAGGGACACCAGCAGCAGGAAGGACCCTACTCCCACCACGACCCAGGGAAAGCAGCCAGCTCCAGAGCCCAGGCTGTGCTCTGCTACACACAGGAGAAACAACAACCTTCCTCCTCCCACCTGATGAGCCCCTTTAATAGATGAGGGGCCAATCAGTCCTGGCAGGTGAGGCTGCCGGGATGCAGCTCAGGTGGGTTTGGAGGCTTTCCAGCCATGTCTTGCTGGGGGTCACCAGCTCCCCCAGCTCTCCTCTTTGCAGTTTGCTTTGCCCCAAAGGGAGAGTGGCAGAATCTGACGTGTGTGTGTCCCCCCCCCCACCATTGCCACCGGCCCTGAGCTGCCTCAGCCCTTGTGGTTTCAAACCAATGTCACGGCTTTTGCAGAGGAGGGTTAGCCCAGGCAAGGGCGAGACCAGCCAAGTTCCTCGCCCCATGGTCTCTCCTCGCCCAGGCCGGCCGGGAGGAGTGTGTTTGTAAGGCACGGTGGTGTGTTTGCCTCTTCCTTCCCACTGAGCCAGCAGTGCCCTGGCTGCCAAGAAGGCCAATGGGATCCTGGGGTGCATTAGGAGGAGTGTGGCCAGCAGGGCGAGGGAGGTTCTCCTCCCCCTCTGCTCTGCCCTGGTGAGGCCCCATCTGGAGTCCTGTGTCCAGTTCTGGGCTCCCCAGTTCAAGAAAGATGAGAAGCTGCTGGAGAGAGTCCAGCGGAGGGCTACGAGGATGAGGAGGGGACTGGAGCATCTCTCCTATGAGGAGAAGCTGAGGGAGCTGGGCTTGTTCAGCCTGGAGAAGAGAAGGCTGAGAGGGGACCTTAGAAATGC
>Ga0065711_1047402_pt1 | contig 12349 bp, 10 predicted proteins | sample Hoacrofraction12_FD_59098 | JGI IMG/M metagenome (GOLD analysis project Ga0065711, IMG submission 59098) | Hoatzin crop microbial communities from Cojedes, Venezuela - Epithelial fraction 12 v2 (version 2) | ecosystem: Host-associated > Birds > Digestive system > Esophagus > Crop | place... | reverse complement strand
CCGGGATGGAGGTGAGGCTGACCGGCCTGTAGTTCCCTGGGTCCTGCTTCTTGCCCTTTTTGAAGATTGGAGTGACATTGGCCTTTCTCCAGTCCTCGGGCACCTCTCCTGTCCATGAATGAGGCGCCACTGGGCGAACTGCAGTACAAACACTGTAGGAGAACGCCTAAGCCAAGAGGAGCTTGTCGTTATGTAACACGAGGCTGAAAAAGACAGAGAAAAGGCAACAGAGAGTTATCATTTACAAATGTTTTAATTTGATACTGAAGGCTTTTCCGAAACGTCGGTAGGTTTCAATACCCAGCTGTATGTGAACACCAAATTGTCTGCTCTTCACAACGGCTGTTCTGAGATGCATCAGCCGCCCTCTGCTCGGTCGGCGCACATCCTGTCGGGGCTCTAGATCACAGCCCCAGTGCCAGCAGTTTTCACAATGACTGGTGCTTCTCCTAAAGCCTCTGTCCCTGCAGGCATTTGAGCATGTGAACATGTCAGCTTTAATTTTCCGAACCTAAGTACATTCAAACATCATACAAATAAATACTTTCAGACATTTATGGACAAAAGCAAATACAAATTAAGTGAAATACAGAATCTCAAAATGCAAAGAGAAAAAAAAAAGAAAGCAAACAATATATGTTACTTAAAAACAACGGCAAAAAAAATCCCGATTTTATAAGCTTACTTAAAAATTTCCAGGTTCAGGTAATTTCTGAGTGCTTGGGTTTCACAATACTTTGTCCAGCAGTCCAGTCGGATTTTGTCCAGTTCGAGGTCTCTCAGTCTGCATGGTGCTGAGGAGGTGGGGAGAAATATTACAATCTAAACCAAGTAAGATCTTTCTGCTGTACTCCTTGCAGATGTTTGCTTTCCAAAATCAACAATTGTCTTTCAAGCTCTCAAATCACATGCCAAAATGCATAGATGGGATGGCTATCACCACACATTACTAACATTGCCCAACCCTGACTATAAATACCTTGTTTCCAGTGGCTTATTCCTTGCCAAGCCCCAACACACTGGGTTTACATTTTTATTTTGAGGATCTGGTGAATTAAACAATTTTCAGCTTGTGACAAACAAGATATTCCCAAGATTGAAACCAGCAAGCAAAAAGAAATTTATCTGGAGTGATCAAGGGCTGTGCTTTGAACACATAAACTTCTCTGTGGGGCTTGGTGTTGTGAAAAATTATGTTCTATCTGCCTTAAATGTAATAAATAACAACACTTTTATAAAGCTGAAAGTGAGATATGTCACATAGAGTTGTTAGTGAAAGCTTTACTTTTACAGTAAATGCAGGAGGCTTATGTACAATTCTTATTTCAAATGAGGAAGTTCCCAACCCAAGTTGAGAAACAAGAGGTTAACTGGCCGTTACTGGTTTGCCTTTTCCTACAGATGCACAGAAGGAACAGTTACATTCTTCCTTCTGCAGTGATGCCGATTTCCTAAATGTCCATTGCTGCCCCCTCTCTCCTTTGCCGTCTGCCCCACGAGCAATCCACAGCCTGAAATTTCCTAACGTGTGTTAGTAGCACACACACCAAATAGATGAGTTGATGACTCCCTGATGTCAGCAGCTCCATACTTCTCCTGCTATTATTTTTGACTTCTATGAACTGACTCACTGTGCATTAACAGATGATTTTTGCCCTTGTGCAGAATACAGCACAGAAAAAAATCTTTTTGTCGAGATAAGGATGACAACATCGATGTCCTCCGTGCTTACTGCAGAGCGAGAGGTGAAATGATGAATATTTGTGCATGCGCGTGCAGGGGGAAAAGGCTGGTTACAGATGGGCTTCCTGTACAGAACATTTTTAAGTGCCATTCTGAAGAAATCAGTATTTTTAAAACATGATACTTACGTGGCAGATAAAAAAAGAAACAGCTATGTTAAGCAGCTTCAAGAATCAGACTTAAAAAAAGGAAAGTCACCTCCTCTGTCCTTACTCTTCCTTGCACACAGAAAGAGGACCGCGATCCAATGTACAGAGCTACTCAGTGGTCAGATCAATTTCTTCTAATTTAAGCTCCTGTTCATTTCTGGTATCTTCTCTAGGGCCTATTTAAAGTTTTATCTTTTATCATTGCTACTTTTGTGTACCTTATTGAACACAATTAATAGCTGTGTTATCTGCGACCATTTATCTGGGGTGAATGAAGGAAAGACACCCAAAGAAAAGTGTGGGCAGAATGCAGCTGCATCTTGGATAGTCCTGTAGTGTTCCCTAGTTTTGTTGTGTTTACTATGATTACTTCATTTCATTTCAGAATGCATGACAAGAACAAACCTTTCCCATTACAAAAATGTGTATGGACACAAGCAATTTCAATTCACCTGGCAGGCTATTATTAGCTCTGGTTTTAGCCTGAAATGGTAATTAATCACATCAGCAGAGGGGCTTCTATTTTCAAAGTGATGGCTTTGGAATAGTGAACTTCCCTCTAAACAGCAGGTGAGAGTTGCCTCTCCCAGATCTCCGCTGTGCTCCTGGTGGAGGTGCTCCATCTTCTCCCTCTGCGCCACGCTTCTCAGGTGGCCGCATCATCTCAGGGTCTCACCTGCAAGCGCTGTTCTAGTGGCCCCCATGGTGGCTCCGCTTTTCAGGTGCTCCCACAGCACACCAGCAAATTCTCAATGGCATCTAAATCAAGCTAATTAAGGTGTGGTGCGCACCTAAGGCACGTAGCTGTTATTCAGGCGTATACAGAAGGAGGAGTAGTGTGCCATGGTAATATTCACAAGCAAGCGACAGAGTGTGAAGCTTCTGGACAGAATCTTTGCGCTCCATGAGCTGCTTCTAGGCAAGGGACTGTTGGCACAGGTCACAGATCTACTCAGTTTGACAGAGAAGGGTCTAACACAGGGTCAGTTAACCTGACCAGGACCTTCACGTTTTCATGCTACCATCATGCAACAACAGTGCACTATAGAATACATTATTTTAGAAATGCCTTAGGGAGTTTTAATAAAGCTTAGTGCATAACTGGCGGCATATGGTGCAACAAAACCAGAACAAAAATACCCTAAAAACGTTGAAACTGACATTAGAAAGAGTTATTTTCAATCCAACATTTCATCTCCTGCAAGCTGCACATCACTCATTACAGCGGCCTCCTGTCCCAAGTTTCGACACACCACACCATAGCAAAGCCGAAGCGTGGCGCTGCCCAGCACTGAATGAGGCCTGTCCTCAGCCTCAGGCCAAGGTAATTTTTCAGCAGTGAATTTCTCCAGTTTCAGTCTGATTTAAAATGACATTATTTCCTTTTCCAGATAGGAACATTGATACACAGCAGCTTGAAGCGTATGCTTTCAACGGTAGGATACACAGTATTTCTTTTCCTATTTTTTATTCCATGTTATTCTTGTCTTACAGCTTTGGCGAAGAATCAGTGGCACAAAAGAAGCTTTCAGATATTTAGGTATTTACATGCTATAAAATCAAAGCCATAGCAAAACATAGTTTCTAGTGATTGGTCTAGAGAAGAAAGTTTAAAACTTAACCATGCTTGCGAGGCCTGTACTTGCTCCACCTCCGAAGCAGCCCAAAAGGCTGCACACGGTTGCAGCGCAAAGCATATTCTCACGCTGGAGCAAAATTACAATTCTGACTGCAATGAAAAGAAATTAGAGGAACTTACGCAAAACCAGGTGGAGAAAGAGACTTGCTCGTGAAAAAATTTTTCACAGGACCTCTCAGAAAAGCAGTAAAAAGATGTTTCATCCATTACAGGGCCGAAGTAAGGGCTGCCTGAGACTGTTAATGTTGGTAGGCTATAAAAGCGCTTGAGAAACTGCATATATTATCGAAAAGCCTTCGCAGTGTATGTGATGACATGGGAAATCTGAGCAAAAAAATCCCATGCAATTAAAGAAAAGTAATTTTTGCAGCCTAAAATTGCAAAGCGCTAATGTGACATCTGCAAATAATGACTTAATGACTTCTGTCACAGCAGAAGCAGCATATTTCTAAAGAAAACGCATACTTCTAACAAAAAAGGTAACTTCCCACACAAAGACATTAATTTCTTGTCATTATTTAATTTCTAGCACCATTCTTTCCAGACTAATGCATTGTCCAACTTTTTTTTATTTGCTCTGTATCTGCAGCATAAATCAATATCGTGAAGAACAGGGGAACTTCTGAAAAACACATGGCACCCTTCTCCTCTCCATTCTGTCATCTCTCCGGGCGCGTGTTGGGTTTCTCTGTTGAAATCGCTGCATCTCCTTGTTTGTGGGGTATTTATGTCTTCACTCGTCCACCCGAAGAGTCAACAGGAAATTTTAAAACTCGGTTGCTTCTTGCAGTGGACAGCCACTGTCACCTTTGTTGGCCCGGCTGCCTCCTCTACCCTCCCCACTCTGAGGGAGCAACCGACGACTCCCGTTTTCCGGCGGCAGAGTTGATGCGGGTCCAACCCTGACATCCAGTGGCCTCTGCCGTTCATGACAGGCTCCGGGGGTCTCGACCAGTGATCCTTGGCTCGAAGCGACACTGCCTTACTCTTCACACAGATTATTTCAACACTTAAATAAACAATTTTATGTGATTTCCATAAGTAAGCATCCGTTATTTCCAACATTAATTATTTATCAAAAAAATTTCAGAGACCAAGACAAATATAAAATATTCTGGTAATTCTATTTAATGGTATTCAGCACAAAAAACTTGAAATACCCTAAAATGCTAAATTATTCAGCAATCCTAATCCCACAAGCATATTGCCACAGAATAATTATTTCTGTATAAATCTGCATCTGTGCATGCATTCACACTTACATGCATCCTCTTCCTCCCCACAGTCACTCAGTATTTCCAAACTTGAAATGAAAGTGCCCAAGTGCAGGCATCCACTTTCCATGGACTTAACAAGAAAAACAAGGCCCAGCAACAGATTTCATTTTTATGTGGAAGAAGAAATGAAGATGAAGTGAATACAATTGAATATAATTCTTCAAAGCTAGCAGCTGAAATGTTGTATTTTTCAAGTGAAACTTGAAGCTGGGTTATTACTTGCAAATATTTGTTATTTGCCTGTTGGCTGGTAATTTTACTACCTATTTTTTCTTTCTAGTATTGGTAAGCTTGTCTGATACTCTCAGAGGAGTTTTCGATCAAAGTCAATACGGAGTTTGAAAACAAAAACGAGTACATGTTTTCCCAGAGTTCTGGATGCCCGAATGCAGCGTTTTACTCTGGTCCACTATCAAGCTTGCTGAAAATTTCAGGTTTACCCTTCCCTTTTCAGGGCATTTTTTTTTTGATCTAGAACTCTAACACCTGCTTGGTTTAATGCAGCTATAAATCCTAGAAACTCCTGCAACAGCTACAAGAGATGGATAAGCCTCTGGGCATCTTTTCTGTGCCAAAGACTGATAGATTATTTTAATCAATACATTGCCTGGTTTAGAGATTCTGAGATGATAATTTGAAAACAGCTCTGAGATCAGCCCTATGTGTCACTGTGTCAGCACTGAACTTCTAGCAGAAGTTAGCATCCTTCATACTGTCCCACTCTTTATAAAGACACAATTTAAACAAGACATACAAGCTTTCCCATGTTCATAACACACCTTTCTTTTTCTATATACCAGCATATATAGAAACTCCTGAGGAGTTGTGTTTGGTTATTTGTTTTTTCTCTCTTGGTCTCTGTGGAAGCAACCACAGAATGCAATTGCTGTATCCAGCTGTGTAAACTGCTTCCTGCTAAGTAAGCCTTGACAGCAATGACTCAACAGATCCTCGTAAAAATAAAAAAAAATTATAGTCCTTATTTAGTTCTTTGCACCAAAGGGTAAGGATGCTTCAGGGCACTGTTTTGATGTTGCTTTCTGTGGCCTTGGTTTTATAAGATGCTCATATTTAAGCACGGGACTTAGAATCATCTGGGTTTTCACAGAACATTTCTGTGGATTTGACTACAGGGCATTTACAAGGACAGGAAGAAACAGCTCAAAGCACCCTATTGGAAAATTTCTGACAATGCATCTCTCCTGTTTTAAAACAAGTAATTAGAAACACTACTATCATATGAAAGCATGAATCATTTCATGCATTTTAAATTTAACATTACGTAAGCTCTTGAAGAGAGCTGGAGAAGAAAGACTACTTATCTGGTGGGTGATAAAATTTATTTCAAGTGCCACTTCGAGTACGACAGGCAATGCAATTTATAATTTCTGTGGGTTTTATATCTGCTTGCGAGTTTAACATTCACATAAAATACTACCTGCACTGTCAAAAAAATCTTTTTCAGCAGTGATACTTAACTTTGGCTCAAATCCTTTGACCCTGCTCAGCTGAAAAGTTTGCCCAGGGAAAAGTAACTAAGAGCTCTGCACCTTACAGCAGAGGAGGGTTGGGACCTACAGTACTTCCCCTCAGCTGCATGTAACGGAACTAACCTTACCAAACTACTTATTTTAGCAGGACCCACAAATGCTGTGCATTTCTTTAGCCTTTCTCTATACGGACTTCTTGTACAAGAGCTACCACAGAAAGTGCTGCGCTGCACTCCAACCAAGCAAAGGGCTAAGGAAAAGGGGTGTTTTGGGTTGCCCTTGGCACCTCCTGGCGATTTTTCCAGTAGCTTTTCCTTTCTTCAGAGCCAGCCTTCCTGCGTCACTTGTTTAGGAAGCAAAACCGAGATGCAGGTAACACAGGGACAGCGTCAGGAGCTGGGACAGGCTGCGCCCTGAGGCATGAGCCTCGGGGTTGTGGTCTCCTGTTCCCTGAAGTCTCCTGGCAAACAGGGACTTTCTGATGCTGCCGGCCATGGCCTGCGGCCCAGCCGTTCCGTAGCCAGATTCGACAGGGCGCGGCCCTTCGGTTCTGCGGGGAGCCAAGCAGCGGCCGCAGTGCCAAGGCCGTTATCTCCGCTTTACCAATTAACTCGAGGCCTGAGGCTGAGGGAGGCCTCAGGCCTAACCCGAGGCTCGGTGCCTCGGGAACAGGAGAGCCCCAGCCTTCTAACAGCGGCACGCTGCAGGCACCGGCCTGGAGTCCCACAGGGCTTACGAGGGGAGTAGGCAAACTAAGTAAACCGCTAGTAGGTGAATTTATCACAGACCATACTACTATTTACCCACGCCGGGGCCCGCCTCACGCCGCGGGCAAGAGGCCGCAGGGGTGGGGCCGGGGAAAACTACAACTCCCGTCATGCCTTTCTGGGCGCGCACGCGCGGTCCGTCCCGCCAGCGGGAGCGCGCCCGTCGGCAGGAAGGCACTGTCCTCCGGGAGGTGGCTTTTTGGTTTGGGCTTTTTTGGTTGGTTTTTTTTTTTTCATTTCGGTTCAGAGTGGACCGCGGAGCCGTAACTAACCGGGGCCAGCGCAAGGGCCGGGTGGGGGAAGTCCTTCCTGCGCCCCAGCCGGAGGGGCGGAAGAGGTGCGTGGCGTGGGGGGCGCCACTTCCGCTCTCCATTTGGCGCAGAGCGTCCGTGCGCCGCCGCCGCCGCCATGACGGACCGGTACACCATCCACAGCCAGCTGGAGCACCTGCAGTCCAAGTACATCGGGACGGGCCACGCCGACACCACCAAGTGGGAGTGGCTGGTGAACCAGCACCGGGACTCGTACTGCTCCTACATGGGGCACTTCGACCTGCTCAACTACTTCGCCATCGCCGAGAACGAGAGCAAGGCGCGCGTCCGCTTCAACCTCATGGAGAAGATGCTGCAGCCCTGCGGGCCGCCCGCCGACAAGCCCGACGAGTCCTAGCCGGGGCCCCTGCCCGGCTGGGCCGCCCTCGAGCCCGCCTGTGGCCCCTCCGGCGTCGCGGTCCCCCGTTCTCTCCGTGTGTTGGGCCCTGGGAGGATGCGGCGGGGAGGAGCCCCGTGAGATGCCCCCTTCCCGCCAGCTTCGTCTCTTCCGCCTGCGCCATCCTTCGGAGTCTTTTTAAAAATGGAAAATAATAAAACTTACTGGGCGTTTGTAACGTTTTGTCTGGTAGCCTGTTAGTAAGAGCGGTTTGTGCTGAAGGGAGCGCTGAGGGCTCGGTGTTCGGCGTCGGGGTGCAGCCGTCCGGGTGCCTGGCAGGTCGCGTTCCCGAGCCGGGTGGGCTGGCTGGTGCTCCTTCTGTTCTGGGGAAGGAGAAGCAGCTTCTTGGCGCTCCAAGGGTTTGGTTTGTTGTTAGCATTTGTTTGGGGCGATTTGCGGTACAGCGTGAAGTCGATTGCTTTAGGTCTTTAAAACACCAAAAAGGGTTTTCTTTAAATACTGTTTTGTTGTCTCATTTTCCTCTCACCTGTACTTTGAATTTCTCAAACCTTGGTTCTCTCTGATCCAACGTAGCTAATTTTTTTTTTTCTGTACTAATGCTTTCTGGTCATCTAGTGATGAAAATTTTTTTCTACATAACACTAAATGAGTTTATTGTTGTGGGGTGAGACACTGTTAATGTGGAATAGGTGATGCAAAGGCCTGGGAAAAGCTAAACTGTTTTGCTGCGTAACTTCTCCAAATCTCTCTCTCCTTCCCAAGAGGAATGTGAGCGTTACTCACTACTACTTTAAAGTAAAATGCGTTGAGGTGACACAGTCTTAGGTCAGATTGCAAACTGAACTGGTGTTGATTTTGATTTAGCACTTAAAATAGGTTTTCTATTCACTTGTCGTAGCAAAAATAAATTTTGAGTTATGATGAATGGGGAGACCTCAGAGTAAAACGTACAGGTGCATTGACTGGAGAAACTAAGTGTTCTCATCTCTGACATGGAGCATTGTAACTGGGAAGGTGGGGTGGGGTGTTTTTTTTGTATTGAAGAGGACAGTTCAGTGGTTTTGTATCCTGTTGAGACTGTATGCAAGCTTACCAATGATGTGTTTCTTAAATCAACATCTCAAAACTTGTGATAAACTTGTTCACACTGTTCCTTGAGTCTTGTAAAACTAATCTATTCATAATACTGTACTAAAGTAAGAAAAAGCGTACAAGTTCCTGGGGCTATGTTGAAGTCGGTACATCCCTCTTCCGAGGAATTCAAAGACAGCATTTTCCCAATTTTGTTGCACACGATAAGCAACATGAGGGCACGGGTGAAATGGTTCTGAATAGATTTTTCCTGGAAGTTTTGTGGGGAACTACTGCAATTTCCAATAAATGAGGGGGATTTGTAGAAAACTTACAGTTTTCACTTCTTATGCGAGCCAGTGCAGGTAATTTAAAGAGCATCTGTTCCTTGCATACTGAGGAACGTGGCTGGAAGATTTTCCGTAACTTGAGTTCAGGTGCTTACTAGTAGGCATGCAATGTAGTCTTGCAAAAATGGAGCAAAATTTGTATCCAAATCAAGCAAGTTTCCTCTGATGCTTAATAAAAGTCAAGTTCTATGACCAAGTCTTAGAAACCTGCCTTTTCCCTCTACAAAGAGGCAATGTGCTTAGTGAAAAAGGGTGGCATGGCAGCGTCCCACGGGGAAAGCTGTGGCTGTTCCCGTTTCCCTTGCCTTGCACCCACCATAGCTACTCTACAGAGAGAAAAAAAGCTCAGAAGCATCAATTACTTGGCTGCATGGCCCCAGGGGAAGTTCCGTAAGGTGTCTCATCTGCTGGCAGCTGAAGGGCTGTGGATGTGTGTGACAGGCAGCAATGCTGTGGTTAATTCACTGATGGCAAAGGAACACGAGCTTCAGTGCAGGGACTGGGGAACAGGAAGAGCTGGCATGGGAGTGCGGACGCTTGTGTAATGGGTTGGAAACTGAACTTGCAGTGCTTTGTGAAGATTAAGTCTTGAATCTTACATGGGAGGAGAAACTATGCAACTTAATCCACTCTTGGATAAATCAGAACAGTTCGAGGAAGACTTCTTTGAGTATAAACTGCTAACAGTTCTATCTGTGGATATTCTCAATACTCGCTCAATAAAAGGTTTTAAAATGTAAGCAACAGATATATGCCACATAGATAAAGATTAATGCCTCCTTGCAGACCAGCTCTTCACTATAAAGGCCAAACAGCCCTCAGGGCCAAGTCAAGAGTTAGGTGGTGAGTGAACTTGTTGCTTCTGCTGGGTATGCTCGTGTGAAGCCCAGTTAAGGACGTGCCTCTGTTTTAATGTGGTTGGAAAAGGTTTTTAGAGTGTCTGTACTAACTAATGACTGTGAAACATTACAAACACTTTCTTAAGAAACAGAGAAGACCCAAGGGAAGTTAGAATGCCGAAGAGTTCACGACAAGCTTGAAGAGACTTGGGAGATGCTGAATGGACTATGGTATTTTTCCTTGATCTGAAAGTATTTTTTAAACCAATGAAGATGGTGAGCTCTTCTACGTTTTGGTATTGGAAAGGGTAAAGCATGTTAAGAATAGAGTTAACTACCCGTCCCACATCTGCGGTGCATCTGTGAAAGATGAAGGGTGCTGCTTATAAATAAAATTGTCTTGGTATTTGCGTTCCATTCTTTTTACATCCAAGCAGTATAGCTTTAACTGGGCTTCCACCTGTGATCTCTGGCTCATTTTCCTGAGTTTCTGTAGCTTAATTTCACGTGGTGTGAAGTGTGGGAAATACAAACTATTTCCAACATGATGTGCATTGTATTTGGTGAGAAGGAATTTCACCTGCTTTTGTTCTGCTGGTTAACATATCTTTGTAAATTCTCTGTACAGTAGAACATATATGCACTTTTAATTTAAAAAATCTAATAGATACTATATGTAGTATTTAATGACTGTTTAGCTAAAAACAGAATACTGAAATAATGTTAAGATTTGTGAATACAGTGAGAGGTGGCAGGTGAAAGGAGAAAGGTTTGCTTCTGGTGTCTTAAGTATAACTGATTAAAGAGACTGAGAACCAAGCTTGATGCTTACCAGAACGCCATGCAAAGGTTCGTGCTAAGATGGTTTATTTTACTTGTAAATGGGATATACTTAATCCAGAAAACATTACCATAGAAGTGCACTATCACCTTCATTTTTAATTACATTTGTTGCCATTCTGTTGGCAATGTGTCTGCCTTTTACACCAGGCAGCATGAGTGTGAGGTTTACTGATTAAATGGAGAAATCTTGGCAGCTAACTCAAAGTCTATATTCCCGTTACTTTTCATTGTGTTTTGTTTTTTTTTTTTTTTACTACACCAGAGGGCAGCAGATGATGCTGCTAGGCACAAATAACTAACGGAATTGCATGCTATCGTGCCAAGTTCCTTTGAAGAAATAGATGGATGCTTAAAAAAATTGCTAAAACTTTCCAATAGGTAGAAAGACTTAGCTTTTTCCTACAGGACAGTTCTAAGGTTCAAAACATTTCAAAAACATTTCAGAACATTCATACCTTTTACTCACCATGGGTGAATAGATTAGTGTGAGAGCCCTAGCAAAATGCCATAGGTCTATAGTTCTTAAGACTTTAATTTTTTAATTTTCTGATTTATCAGAATGATAGCAGTACATCAGTTAGCATTTGCACAGTGAAACAATGGCACTAGTGAGTTATGTTCTGCAAACTGTAAAACTTGGGCCACTTTCACTTTAGTGATACTCAGCATAAAACTGTTGTTTTTTAGGATCATTTACATGTGTTAAACATTCATGGATGATAACATTTGTAGTCTGATTTAGCATCAGGATTTTAGTTAAGCGCATCAGATAACTTCTTTTTAAAGCTGAGCTCTTTTAATCATCACTGGTTTCAGAATCCTCGTCAGAGCTCTGTTCTGTGCTGTTGCACCACTAATTCCATAGATCTTCTCAAGCAAAATGAAAAAACCCAAAAAACCCAAAAAGATGCATTTGGTTTCCTAGTACACAAAGGGGACTTAAATGTGCATTTACAACTTTTTCAGTTGTTTCTCGGTCGTTAAAATTTAACCATGCAATATTTTGGTTTAGTAATATTATAATACATTCATAAATCTATGCTTCTATGGCTTACTAAAAATGCATGCTTTCCAGTGCCCTGAAGCTAGCTTTATTGCCCAAAAGAACTGAAGTGCATTTAAAACCGATCACACTGTGGCACACTGCAGTAAGTTAGACACCCTTGTTTGAAAATTCCATTAATGTTCCTTTATGCATCGTCTATTTGCCATTCTTCTCCTATATTCTTCTTTTTGTTAATTTCAATCAGATTTTGTGTGATAAAGCCCTAGGGATGTAATACAGTATTGTATATTCTTTGGTGCCCTTTGAAACTGAGCCATCATTCTGTGCTATCATGCAGAAATGAGTCAGGATGTTGGCATAACTGCATGTTTCCGACTGCTCTAAAAATACAACTGGAATAACATTTTTCTTGGGTTCAGAACTGTAACTTTTGCTTTCTCATTTTCATGCTTGTTTGATAAAAACTTTTTATTGCAGCAGCACACAAGATACACTGGACTCTTCCC